>WNGC01001425.1_pt1 | contig 14427 bp, 19 predicted proteins | sample 5400051 | NCBI WGS metagenome assembly WNGC01 (sample SAMN13153368, study PRJNA577476) | soil metagenome | isolation source: 20 cm soil or saprolite under grassland replicate 2 | place: USA:California | collected 2016-06-15 | reverse complement strand
GCCATCGCCTCCGCCTCCTCCTGGGTCATGAGACAGTCGTCGGCGCGCAGGAGGCCGTCCGGCGCGCGGAAGAGGAGGGTCGGGGCCGCGAGCTGATGGTGCCAGACCCAGAGGCGCGTGCGCTGGAGGTTCGCCACCTCCTCCTCGATCGCGTGACGCGCCACCTTCGAGCGGACGCCGCCGCCCGGGCCCGGCTCGACGTCGTAGGTGAAGTGGCGCGCGAGGTAGTCGTTCCAGCGCCCCGCGAACATCGGCAGGTCCTGGAGCATCGCGAGGAACTTCTCGAGCGACGGGAACTCGACGCCGAGCCGGTTGATCGCGGGCGCCAGGGCGTCCAGGATCTCGGCCCGCACGTCGAGCCCGCCGTCGAAGAGCACGAGCTTCGAGACGCGGTCCGGGTGGAGCGTCGCGAAGCGGACGGCGATGTGGGCGCCGAGCGAGTGGCCCATGAGGATCGCGCGCGCGAGCCCGAAGTGGTCGAGGAGCGCCCGGAGGTCGGCCGCATGGTGGGCGAGGCTGTAACCGCTCGCCGGCTTGTCGCTGTCGCCGCGCCCGCGGAGGTCGTGGGCCAGGATCCGGTGGCTCCCGCCGAGGGCGTCGGCGATCGAGTGCCACACGGTGTGGTTCGACGTGAGGCCGTGGACCGCGACGATCGCGGGTCCGCGCCCGGGCCACTCGTGGATCGCGAGGGTGACGTCGTCGGTGCGCACGCGCATCAGTAGGTGCCCGGACGGACCCGCGTGTAGAGCTCCCTCAGCCCGTCGGCGGAGAATTTCGGCGACTGACAGAACGAGATGATCGTGCGCTCATCGGCCTCGACCTTGTGGACCGCGTCGGGGACGCGGTCGGCGATCTCGGCGGGGATCGTCACCGCGCCGTGCTGGTCGCAGTGGATCAGGTCGCCGGGCTTCACCCAGAGCCCGCCGACCTTGACGGGGAGGCCGAAGTCCACCATGTGCACGTACGCGTGGGAGACCGAGACGTGCGCCGCCGCGAACTGGAAGCCCAGCCCGCGCACCTCGTCGAGGTCGCGCACCGAGCCGTCCGTGACGACGCCGACGCAGCCGAGCGCCTTGTGGATGTTGGCCTGGACCTCCCCCCACTGCGCCCCCTGGCCCCGGGGGTCGTCGAGGTCGTGGACCACGATGACTCGCGGCGCGGGGATCGACAGCACGTAGTCCCACCAGGCAAAGGTCGACGCGCGGTGCCCCTGCAGGGGGGCGGGCTCGGCGCGGATCAACGCCGGGACCGCGTAGCCGACGAGCGGGCCGAGCTCGGGGAAGAGGGCGCGCAGCGCCGAGGACATGAAACCCTGGTTCCGCGGGCGGACGTTGAAGGTTTCGATCCCGTTGGCGACGCTCGGGCTCGAGATCTTGCGGAGCGACTCGATGAGGTCCATCAGATCGTGTCCTTTCGCCGCTGGCTCAGCAGGCGCTTGAGCATCTCGACGGTGTCGACGACCGACGAGAGGTTGGGGTTGACGGCGAGCGCGCGCTCGAAGTACTCGAGGGCGCGCGCGGGCTGGTCGAGCTGCAGATAGATCATGCCGTAGCCCGAGAGGGCCCCGAAGTGGTACGGGTTGCGCTTCAGCACCTCGTCGCAGTCGGCGAGGGACTTCGCGTACGCGCCCATCAGATAGTGAGCCGTCGCCCGCTTGTTCCACCCTTCCGCGAAGTCGGGCCGCCGCGCGATGACGCGGCTGAACGTCTCGACGGCGGCGTCTCCCTCGCGCGCGCTCATCTGCTCGATGCCGAGCGCCAGGAGCCCGTCCACCTCGTCGTCGCCGGAGCGGCTCCACACCTGCCAGAGCGCCTGCTCGGCCGACGCGCGGACGAGCGGATCCTGGTCCCGGAGCGCCTGGACGAGGGCGGGGGCGTCGTCCATGAGCCCCTTCTGGCCGAGCCAGACCGCGGCCGCCCGCCGCGTCTCGACGTCGGCGAGCGCGCGGAGCGCCTCGCGCGCCTCCTGGCGCGTCGGCTCTGCGGCGGCGCGCCCCGGTCCCCCCGGTGTCACGAGGAGTGCCGCCGCCAGCGCGAGCGCCGCGGCTCTCACGGTGTGTAGGCTTCGGTGATGCTCGTCCGCGCCAGGCCGGGCTCCGTCCCGCCGCCCGCGACGTAGATCCGGCCGCCGATCGCGGCCGCGCCCGTGCCGTGCCGCGGCGTTCGCATCGGCTCCTTGCCGATCCAGCGGTTGCCCGCGATCTCGAACATCTCGTGGGCGCTGAAGATGCGGAACGGCGCCTCGCCGCCGAAGACGAAGATCCGGTCGCCCAGGACGGCGGCGGCAAGGCCCCCGCGCCCGGTGGGGAGCGGGACGCCCGTGGACCAGCCGTCCGTGGCGGGATCGTAAATCTCCACGGCGTTGTGTTGCCTGCCGAGGAAGGCGTCGCGTCCCCCGATGGCCCAGAGGCGCCCCTGGAAGACGACCGCCGCCAGATGGTCGCGCGGCGTGGGCAGGGGCGGCGCCTCCGCCCAGCGGTCGGTCGCCGGGTCGTACACCTCGTGGGCATTGCTCACCGTGTCGCCGCTGCCGCCGACCGCGCGGAGCTTGCCGTCGAGCGCCACGAGCGCGAGCGCGCCCCGGGGCGTGCGCAGCGGCGCGCGCGTCGACCAGGAGTTCCGCGCTTCGTCGTATTCGTAGACAGTGCGGAGCGGCGTCCAGCTCGCCCGGCCGGCGAAGCCGCCGGCGACGAAGAGGCGCCCGTCGACGACGGCGGCCGCGGGGTGGTGGGTCGGCGCGGGCAGCGGCGCTCGAGCCTCCCACTGGTCGGTCGCGGGATCGTAGACCTCGACGGTCGCGACGGGCTCCGCGGCCTCGCCGAAGCCCCCGATGACGACGAGGCGCCCGTTGAGCGCGGCGGCGGCCACCTCCTGCCTCGCCGTCGGCATCGACGCGACGGCCGTCCAGCTGCCGGGGCTCCGGATGTCGATCGGCGCCGCGGTGTCGGTGGTCTTGCCCAGGCACGACGCGAGCAGGAGCGTGGCGGCGAGCGGCCAGGGGTGCCGCGTCACGACGTCACCAGCGCGAGGAACTGCTTCTCGTCGAGTATCGCCACCCCCAGACGCCGGGCGTCGTCGACCTTGCCGCCCGGGGCCTCGCCGACGACGACGTAGTCGGTCTTCTTCGACACCGTGTTCTTGACCTGTCCGCCCCGCTGCTCGATCAGCTCCCTTGCGGCCTCCCGGCTGAGCGCCGTCAGGGTGCCGGTGAGGACGAAGGTCTTCCCGGCGAGGGGCCGGGGCCCCGCGGCCGTCAGCGGCGCCTCCGTGACGACGCCGCGCTCGTTCAGCTTGGCGATCAGCTCGCGGTTCGTCGGGTCGGCGAAGAACGCGGCGACCGAGCGCGCGATCGTCTCGCCGATCCCGTGCACCTCGGCGAGCTCCGTCTCCGACGTCGCGGCGATGCGCTCGAGGCTGCCGAAGCGCTTCGCGAGGAGCTGCGCCACCCGCTCGCCGACCAGGCGGATGCCGAGCGCGTTGAGGAGCCGCGCGAGGCCGCGCTCGCGGGAGTCGGCGATGGCCTGGATCAGGTTCGCGGCCGATTTCTCGCCCTGGCGCTCGAGCGCCTCGACCTGCTCGACGCCGAGCGTGTAGAGGTCGGCGACGTCCTTCACCAGGCCCGTGTCCACGAGCTGCTCGACGACCCGCTCGCCGAGGTGCTCGATGTCCATCGCCCGGCGCGAGCCGAAGTGGCGCAGGCGCTCCTTGAGCTGGGCCGGGCAGGCGCTGTTCATGCAGCGCCAGTACGCCTCCCCCTCGGGGCGGAAGGCGACGCCACCGCACTTCGGGCACCGCGTCGGGAACGCATACGCCGCGGCGCCCGCCGGGCGCTTGGCCGTCACGACCTGGACGACGTAGGGGATCACGTCGCCGGCGCGCTCGATCAGCACGGTGTCGCCGACGCGGACGTCCTTCTTCCGGATCTCGTCCTCGTTGTGGAGGCTCACGTTGCGGATCACGACGCCGGCGAGCTCGACGGGCTGGAGCTTGGCGACCGGCGTCAGGATGCCGGTCTTGCCCACGCCGACCTCGATCGCCTCGATCACCGTCGTCGCCTGCCGGGCGGCGAACTTGAACGCGATCGCCCAGCGGGGATGGTGGGTGGTCGAGCCGAGGCGGCGCTGGTGGTCGAGCGCATCCACCTTGACCACGACCCCGTCCGCGTCGTACCCGAGCGCGTCGCGCTCACGCTCGAGCCGCTCGCAGTACAGGACCACGTCGGCGATCGCCGCGTGACGCTCGGCGCGCGGGTTCGTCCGGAGCCCCGCGGCCCGCATCGCCGTGAGGGTGTCCCAGTAGGTCTCGAAGCCGAGCGCGTCGGCGAGGCTCACGTGATAGAGGAAGATATCGAGCGGGCGGCGCGCCGTGACGGCAGGGTCCTTCTGGCGCACCGCGCCGGCCGCGGCGTTCCGCGGGTTCGCGAACGTGGCCTCACCCGCCTCCTCGAGCGCCTTGTTCAGCGCCGCGAACTCGGCGCGCGGCATGTAGACCTCGCCGCGGACCTCGAGCTGGTCCACCTCGGCGAGCGCGCCCCTCAGCACCATCGGAACGCTCCGGATCGTCCTGAGGTTCGGCGTGACGTCCTCGCCCACGCGCCCGTCGCCGCGGGTGGCGCCGCGCGCGAGGCGGCCCCGCTCGTAGAGCAGGGCGACGCCGAGCCCGTCGATCTTCGGCTCCGCGACGTACGCGAGGCGCGTGCCCGGCAGCGCGCGCTGAAGGCGCGCCTCGAACTCGAGGAGGTCCTCGGGCGCGGTGGCGTTGTCGAGCGAGAGCATCGCCACCTGGTGCGCCACGGGCCTGAAGACGTCGGTCGGCGCGCCGGCGACCCGCTGCGTCGGGCTATCGTCGGCGACGAGGTCGGGGAACGCCGCCTCCAGCTCGGCGAGCTCCCGCATCAGGCGGTCGTACTCGGCGTCCGAGACCTCCGGGCGCGCCTCCACGTAGTAGAGGTAGTCGTGATGATGGATGTGCTCGCGCAGCTCGGCGACCCGTTGCGCCGCCTCGGCTCGTGTCATCGGACGAAGGATATCACGCGGTCTTGGCGCGGGGGCCCGCCCCCACGCTATACTCGAGCGCGACATGCCGCAGGCATCCGCGAAGGGCACGACGGCCTCCGTCCAGGATTATCTGGCCGCGATCTACGACCTCCAGTCGAGCGGCAAGCCGGTCATCGGCGCGCGGCTCGCCAAGCACATGGGGATCTCCGCGCCGGCGGTGACCGAGGCGATCCACCGGATCGTCCGGAGCGGCTACGTGCGGGTCGGGCGCGGCAAGGAGCTCTCGCTCACAGCCAAGGGCCACCAGATCGCGGAGGTGATGGTGCGCCGTCACCGCCTGCTCGAGCGCTGGCTCACCGACACCCTCGGCCTGAACTGGACGGACGCGCACGAGGAGGCCCATCGGCTCGAGCACGCGATCTCGCCGCGCGTCGAGGACCGGCTCGCGGAGCTCTTGGGGATGCCGAGCACCTGCCCCCACGGCAACCCGATCCCCGGCATGGCCAGCCCGACCCGGGTCGAGCCCTTCCCGCTCGCCCAGGCGAAGGAGGGCACGACGGTCGTCGTCGAGCGCATCACCGAAGAGGCGGAGGCGGACAAGAAGCTGCTCGAGCACCTCTGGAAGCACGACGTGCGCCCGGGCCGTCGGCTCAGGATCACCGAGGTGGCGCTGCCGGCCGAGACGATCACCGCGGCGAGCGACGGCCAGACGATCACGCTGGGGCTGCGGGCCGCGGCGAAGATCTGGGTCTACGTGCCGACGCCATGAAGATCGTCTTCTGGCTCTTCGTCGCCGTCGGCTTCGTCTACGCCTTCTACTCGGGCGCGATCGCGACCTACCAGTACATGCAGGTCAAGGACGTCGTCGAGGAGTCGGTCCAGGAGCGGTGGAAGGTCGACAAGTTCGACCGCGCCACGCGCGTCAAGCAGGACATCCTCCGGAAGGCGCCCGAGAGCGGCGTCACGCTCGACGCACAGAGCGTGCACGTCACCGACGAGGAGCGCAACCTGCACGTGCTGATCCGCTGGTCCTACCCGGCGGTCGTCTACAGGCACCAGGCGTACGTCTCGATCCCGATCTCCTACGACAAGGTGTTCGAGCCTGGGGCTTGGCGCTGAGCCCGCCCCGGCGCGCTCAGCGCCCGGCGCGCGCGTCTTGGATCAGCTTGGCGACGCGCTCGCGATCTTCGCCGGGCGGCGCGACGGCGAGGAACCTCTCCCAGGACGCGATGGCGCCGGCCGTGTCCTTCTTCACCTCGTAGAGCACCTGCCCGCGGTAGAGCAGGACGGGCGGATAGTTCGGCTCGAGCGCGAGCACCTTGTCGAAGGTCTCGAGCGCCGTGTCCGCGTGGCCGCCGATCGCGACGATGAGCCCGAGGTGGGTCATCGCGTCCACATTCTTCGGGTCCCGCTTGAGGATCGCCTGGTAGGCGGCGATCGCCTCGCCGTAGCGGCCGGCGAAGAGGCTCGCGCGGGCCGCGCCGAGCATGCCCTGCAGCATCTCGGGCGTCACCGGGCGTGGCGCGCCGCGCCCGGCGCCCACGGCGGGAGCGTCGGCGCGATCGGCCGGCTCCGGTGCCCGCGTGGCGAGCGGACGGGAGTCGGGCGCGCCCGTCGGCGGCTCGGGCTCGCTGTGGCGCGCGATGCCCGTGCCGAGCACGACGCCGAACGCCACCAGGAGGACGGCCGCGGCGCCGAGGGCGACCGGGTGCCGCCACGCCGCGCGGGACACCGCGGCTCCCTCGCGGACGGGCGGCCTCGCGGGCGCAGGCGCAGCGAGCCGGTCGAGCTCGGTGAGGACGCGGGCGGCCTCGCTCTCGTAACGCGCGCGCAGCTCGGCGTAGTCCGCGTCCGAGATGTGGCCCGACTCGTGCTCGAAGGCCAGCTCGCGCAGCGCCGCCAGCGCCCGGTGCTTCTCCTCCTCGAGCTGCTGGCGCCGGTCCGGCGCCCGTGGCAGGAGGCCGCGCGCCGCCCCGCGGTGGCCCACGAGCGGCCAGAGCGTGAAGGCCAGCGCCGGGAGCCCGATCGCCAGGACCGCGACGAGCGTCGCCGTCACGGCTCGATCTCGCGGCGGATCCGGTCCCGCATCGCCGCGTCCACGGGCGTGGGCGCCACCGGTCCCACGGCGGCCCCCCGGCGCGTCCGGCGCACGAGGACGCGGCCCACCAGCGTGAAGCCCACGGCGACGGCGACCGCGGGCATCACCCACACGAGCAGGTTGAAGCCGTGACGGCGCGGCGAGAGCAGGATCCACTCGCCGTAGCGCTCCACGAAGTACTGGACGACCTGCTCCGGCGGCTCGCCCGCCTCGAGGCGCTCGCGGACGATCGCGCGCATCTGGCGCGCCATCTCGGAGGGCGAGTCGGCCACCGAGAGGTTCTGGCAGACGACGCAGCGGAGCTGCGCCGCCACGTCCTGCACCTGCTGCTCCGCGACCCGCCGCGCCTGCGCCGCGGCCCCGGCGGCGAGGACCAGGGCGAGCGCGAGCCCGACGAGCGGCGCCCGGGCTCTCATCCCGTCGTCTCCGACAGGAGCTTCTCGACGTTCAGGCGAAAGGCCTCGTCGGTGACGGCGCCCACGTGCTTGGCGCGGATCCGACCCCGGCGGTCGATGAAGAACGTCTCCGGCACGCCGTAGACGCCGTAGTCCACGGAGACCTTCCCGGTCGTGTCCCGCGCGTTGGGGAAGCTCAGGCCGAAGTCGCGCGTGAACTTCTGCGCGGCCTCCAGCGTGTCCTGGATGTCCACGCCGATCACGACGACGCCCCGGTCGCGGTAGACGCGCCAGTTCCGCTCGAGGACGGGCGCCTCCTCGTAGCACGCGGGATGGCACCAGGACGCCCAGAAGTTGAGGACGACGACCTTGCCGCGCTGGGCCTCGAGCGCGAGCGGGGCGCCCTCGAGCGCCTGGAGCGCGAAGGCGCTCGCCGGCCGCCCGACGAGCGGCGAGGGGATGTCACGCGGGTTCACGCGGAAGCCGTACGCGAGCAGGGCCAGGACCGGCACCGCCGAGAGCGGGATGAGCCAGCGCAGGAGCCCCGGGGTCACGCGGGCCTCTTCCGATCCGGGAGGATCGCGAGCAGGGCGCCCAGGGTGAGCACGGCGCCGCCGATCCAGATCCAGCTGACGAGACGGTTGACCTGGAGCTTCACCGTTGCCTCCGAGCCGTCCCGGGCGAAGTCGCCGAGGACCAGGTAGACGTCCTCGCCGAAGCCGAGACGGTAGTCCACGCCGGCGATCGGCGACTGCTCCTGAGGGTAGAACTTCTTCGCGGGGCGGAGCACGGAGAGCACGCGCCCGTTCGAGACGGTGAACGCGCCGGCGACCTTGAAGTGGTTCGACTCCTCGGTGGCCGTGAGCCCGTCGAAGCGCACGCGGTACCCGGCGAGCTCGGTCGCCTCGCCGCGACGGAGCGTCGTCTCGGTCTGCACCGACCACGCCTGCGAGCCGGTCACGCCCAGCGTGACGATCAGGATGCCGAGGTGGACGACGAAGCCGCCGTACCGCCGGTTGTGGCGGCGCAGGAGGCCGCCCATCGCGGGCAGGAGCCGCTCACCCATCCGGAGGCGCGCGCGCGTCGCGCGGGAGAAATCCACCGCGATCGTGGCGGCGACGAAGACGGTGAGCGCGAGGGCCAGGACGGCGAGCGTCGAGCGGATGCCGAGGGCGGAGAAGAGCGCGGCCGCCGCGACGCCCAGCGCGACGGGCCAGAGGAAGCTCCGCCGCAGGTTGTCGGGCGAGGCGCGGCGCCAGGCGATGAGCGGCCCCACGCCCATGAGGAAGATGAGCGCGAGGAAGAGCGGCACGTTGACCCGGTTGAAGAAGGGCGCGCCGACCGAGACCTTCACGCCGCGTACGGCCTCCGAGAGGAGCGGGAACACGGTGCCGAAGAAGACGGTGAAGGCCGCCGCGACGAGCAGGACGTTGTTCAGGAGAAACGCCGACTCGCGCGAGACGACCGAGTCGAGCTCGCCCTGGGCGGAGAGCGCGTCCCAGCGCCACGCCAAGAGGGCGAGCGCCGTGAGCAGCACGAGCGCGAGGAAGCTCAGGAAGAAGACGCCGATCGAGCCCTGGGTGAAGGCGTGGACCGAGGCGATCACGCCCGAGCGCGTCAGGAACGTGCCGAAGAGGGTGAGGCCGAAGGTGAGGATCACGAGCCAGAGGTTCCAGAGCTTCAGCATCCGCCGGCGCTCCTGGACCATCACCGAGTGCAGGAACGCGGTGGCCGTGAGCCAGGGCATGAACGCCGCGTTCTCCACGGGGTCCCACGCCCAGTACCCGCCCCAGCCGAGGACGTGGTAGCTCCACCAGCCGCCGATGAGCAGCCCGAGCGAGAGGAAGTACCACGCGATGATCGTCCAGCGCCGGGTCAGCGTGATCCACGCGTCGCCGACGCGTCCGGTGATCAGCGCGGCCAGCGCGAAGGCGAAGGGCACCGTCACGCCCGTGAAGCCGAGGTAGAGGGCCACCGGGTGCGTGATCATGCCCGTGTCCTCGAGCAGCGGGTTGAGGCCGCGGCCGTCGGCGGGCACCGGGGTGAGGCGCGCGAAGGGCGGCGCCGCCACCGTGATGACGAGCAGAAAGAAGGCCATGACCGACAGCATCACGGTGAGGACCCACGGGTAGAGCTCGTGCGCGCTCTCGCGGTGGCGGAGGATCACGATGAGCGTGTAGAGCGCGAGCATCCAGGTCCACAGGATGATCGAGCCCTCGAGCGCCCCCCACACGCCGGTGATCCGATAGTAGAACGGCGTGCCGAGGTTCGTGTTGATGGCGACGTAGCGCACCGAGAAGTCGAAGGCGAGGAAGGCGTACGTGAGGAGCGCGAAGCAGGCCGTGACCAGCACGAAGACGCCGAGCGCCGCGTGCTGAGCCGAGAGGACGAGCGCCGGGCGACCCGTGCGCGCACCCATGGCCGCGGCCACGGCGCCCCAGAGCGCCAGGGCGAGGGCGACGATGGCGGCCGCGCCGCCGAGCTCGGGGATCATTGGCGCCCGTCCCCCTTGAGCGTCCGGATCAGATCCTTGCCGAGCGTGGCCCCGCCGTCGTGAGGCGCCTTGTACTCCTCGGAGTGCTTGGCGAGGATGAGACTCGCCTTGAAGTAGCCGTCGGCCGTCCAGCGGCCCTCGACGACCGCACCGCGGCCCTCGGCGAAGAGGTCGGGAGGCGTGCCCTTGTGGCGCACCGGCACGGTCGTCTTGCCGTCGGAGAGCGCGAAGGACAGGTCGAGCGAGCGCGGCTCCCACGTGAGCGAGCCCGGCTGGACCAGTCCGCCGAGGCGGTAGGCCTTGCCGACGACCGGCGCCGCGCGGAGCTCGCTCGGCGTGACGAAGTACACTGCCGACTGGGTCACGCCCGCGTAGATCATGTACGCGAGCGCCGCGGCGATCACCGCACCGCCGGCGACGAACTTGCTATTCAACTTGCTAGTCATTGTAGCGGGGTCCGCGAGGCCGGCGCACTCCGTGGGTGGCCCGAGCCGAGGCGCGATCCGGCTGCGTTCCGCATGACGCGATTCATTCCAATCGGGTCCGGGCGCTCAGCTGCTTTTCGAGCCGGATGAGGCGCCGCCAGTAGGCGAAGAGCACCAGCGCGGCGAGCGCGTAGGCGGCGAGGACGAAGCCCCAGTTGTCGGGCATCAGGCCGCCGCCGCCTCGAGGCGGAGCAGGCGCACGCGCTTGGCGAGGAAGTAGAGGTACAGGAGCGAGAACGCCGCGAAGTTCACCAGGAGCGCCGCGACGATCACACCGGGCATGCTGCTCCCGCCCGGCCTCATGAGCGACGGCGGCTGGTGCAGCGTGCGCCACCAGTAGACCGAGAAGTGCACGAGCGGGATGTTGAGCGCCGCGACGACGCCGAGCACGGCGGCGTAGCGGGCGGCGCGGTCGCCTTCGTCGATCATGCCGCGGAGCAGGAGATAGCCGAGGTACATGACGAAGAGGATCGAGACGCTCGTGAGGCGCGCGTCCCACGTCCACCAGGCGCCCCAGGTGGGCTTCCCCCAGATCGACCCGGTCGCGATCGTGAGGCCGGTGAAGAGGACGCCGAGCTCGGCGGAGGCGTGGGCGACGTGGTCGGCCCGCTCGGCGCGACGGGCCAGATAGGCGATGGACGCCACGAACACGACCGCGAAGGCGACGTAGGCGACCCAGACGCTCGGCACGTGGAGGTACATGATGCGCTGGACGTTGCCCTGCGTCGCCTCGCGCGGGGCGACGCCCAAGGCCATCAGGAGGCCCGCGCCGAGCCCGACCGCCGCGAGCCACCCGAGCGCCATCGTCATGACTCGAGCAGGAAGTCGAAGGTGAGCACGCCCGCGGCGACGTACACGACGTCGGCCGCGGCGAGGAGCTTCAGCCAGTGCGCGACCGCCGAGAGGGGCTCGCCCAGCAGCACGGCCTCGGTCGCCTTCACGGTCGCGAGGAGGACCGGCACCTGGACGGGGAGCAGCAGCACCGGGAAGAGCAGCTCGCGCGCGCGCACCTGGGCGGTCATCGCCGCGAAGAGCGTGCCGACGGCGGCGAGGCCGAGCGTGCCGAGCGCCACGACCAGCGCGAGCGCCGGCAGGGCGCCCGCGAGGTCGACGTTGAAGAAGACGGTGAACAGGACGAGCAGCATGGCCTCGACGACGAGCATCAGGAGCACGTTGCCCGCGAGCTTGCCGACGTAGATCGCCGACTTGTCGCCGGGCGCCAGGAGCAGCGCGTCCCAGCAGTCGTTCTCGCGCTCGAGCACGAAGGTGCGCCCGAGGCCGAGCAGGCCGGCCAGGACGAAGCCCAGCCAGAGGATGCCGGGGAGCGCCGCGGCGAGGCGCTCGCGGTCGGGGCCGAGCGCGAACTGGAAGACGAAGAGGAGCAGGAGCGAGAAGAAGGCGAGCGCGTTGAGCGTCTCCTTCGAGCGGCGCTCCACGAGGAGATCCTTGCGGACCACGGCCCACGCGCGCCGCGCGAAGCTCAGGCGCCGTCCTCCGTGTGCAGCCGGTACAGGCGTGCGATCTCCTCGGCGCCCATCGAGGCGCGCGGCGTGTCGAGCGCGACCGTGTGCGCGGCGAGGATCACGATGCGGTCGGCGAGGCCGAGCTCGCGGCCGAAGCTGTGCGTGGCCATCACGAGCGCGCCGCCCGCCGCCTTGAACGCCTCGAGGTACCCCTCGAGCCACTTCTTCGCGCGCTGGTCGAGCCCCGCGAAGGGCTCGTCGAGCAACAGGACGCGCGGGCGGGAGAGCACGCACCGCGCCAGCGAGAGCCGGCGCTTCATGCCAGCCGAGAACGTGCGCACGCGCTCGCCGGCGAACCGCTCGAGCTCGACGGCCGCGAGCGCCCGCGCGAGCACGGCGCCGTCGGCGGCGAGGCCCGAGAGCGCGGTCCAGAATCGAAGATTCTCGAGCGCGGTGAGGTCCTCGTAGACGTAGGCGCCGTGGGCGACCAGGCCGATGTGCGGCCGCACGCGCTCGGGCGCGCGGGCGCAGTCGTGGCCGAGGACGACGGCGGTGCCGCGCGAGGGGCGCGTGAGCGTCGCCAGGATCCGCAGGAGCGTCGTCTTGCCCGCGCCGTTCGCGCCGAGGAGGGCGACGGCCTCGCCGGCGCGGACCTCCAGGCGCACGTCGGCCAGCACGACGTGGCCGGCGAACGCCTTGCGGAGGCCGGTCACTCGAATGAGCGGATCAGCAGCCATGTGTCGATCGGCTCATTCTCACGTAGCGCCGAGGGTCGGTCAAGGAAGCGGTGCGGCGTCGCGGCGGCGCCCCCGCCCGTCGGTCCCCGGCAGCCTCTGCGGTTCGGGGTCGAGCCTGGAGAAGAACCGATGCAGCAGCAGGAGCACCGCGAGCATGTCGACGGCGCCGCCGCCGCCCCACATGACGACGCCACCCAGCGCCTGGTCCTCCAGCGGGGCGAGCCGGCCGGGCCCGGAGGGCGCCGCATAGGAGGCGTAGAGGACGACCGGGCTCGCCGCGATCGAGAGCCCGAGGACCGCGCTCTGGAGGGCGCCCGTGACGAGATAGACGACGCGCAGCCCGGGATGGACGGCTGGGCCCACACGCGGTGCCGGACCGATCACGGGCCACCAGAAGAGGATGGCGCTCGTGAAGAAGGCCAGGTGCTCGAGGTCGTGGGCGACCCGATGGCCGAGCGCCCACTCGTATGCCCACGGGACGTGCCACAGCCACAGGACCCCCGCGTACGCGCACCACGCGACGGGCATGCGCGTCAGGGCACGCCAGACGCTCCGCACGGGCGCGCCGCGCACGAGGAGCCGGCCGACCCGAATGCGGGCCCACGCGGGCAGGGCCCAGAGGAGCGCCGGCAGCGGGTCGGCCAAGAGGAGGGCGGGCGCCGCGACGGCGATGAGGAGCATGTGCTGAGCCATGTGGGCGACGAAACGGCGGTGCGCGAGGGCGTCGAGGGGGGAGAGCAGCGCCAGGGCGAGGCTCCCGAGGCTGGCCAGGGTGAGGGCGGGTCGCCACCACCCTACCCGCGGCCAGGCGCGCCGTGAGAGGCGCCACCACCCGGCGGCGTAGGCGACGCCCAGGAGCAGGAGCAGGACGAAGATTCCCGGCCGGTGCATCCCGCTGACGATCGCTGCGCGCGGCGAGGTTGCTCGTCAGCCGAGCGCGAGCTTTTCGACGGCGCTCATGCGCTCACCCGCTACAGCAGCGCGATCAGCCCCGAGAGGGCGTTGAAGAGGACTTCGAACACCAGGATCGCCAGGTTGAGGATCGCCAGGGAGATCAGGAGACGCTCGGCGCTCACGGGCCCGGTCCTACTGACCCACCGCGAGGCCCGGCCCGAGACCGCCCCAGTACTTGAAGAGGTAGTAGATGCCCCAGACGGCGAGCACGGCGTAGACCACGAGCAGCCACTTGTTCACGATGCCGTGATACGCGCGGATCTCCCCGCGGGCGTATTCCTCGACGGCGCCATACCGCGGATGCTCCCCAGGTGCGCGCTGGGTCATGATCGCGGGATCCGCGAGCCCGGGGCTTCGTCGCTCTCCTCCTCCACTTTGAGCACCCGGTACTTGATCGTCTCGACGTCGCGGAACGCCCCGCTCGCGGCACCCCAGACGAAGGCGCTGAGGGCGGCGAGGCCCATGAGCACGGCGACGGCGAACTCGCCCAGGGTCAGGTGCTCGAGCATCGCGGGGACCTCCTCACTCCCGGACTCCGGGGTAGTAGACGCGCGGCTTCCTGCCATTGACCCGGGCCACGCCGGCCGCCTCGCGCTCGGGGTCGAGGGCCAGCCGCGGATGGTCGGCGCGGACGTCCGGCGAGTCGAGCGCCGCCTTGGTCTGCGTGGAGAGCTTGAGCTTCTCGCCCGTCAGCGGATCGGCCCAGGCCGAGAACGAGAGCACGAAGTACGAGATCGCCCAGCGCTCCGCGTCGTTCATCGAGTCGGCGAATGAGGGCATGGGGGTCCCGTCGAGTCCGAGCGTC
>WNGC01001424.1_pt1 | contig 14433 bp, 16 predicted proteins | sample 5400051 | NCBI WGS metagenome assembly WNGC01 (sample SAMN13153368, study PRJNA577476) | soil metagenome | isolation source: 20 cm soil or saprolite under grassland replicate 2 | place: USA:California | collected 2016-06-15 | reverse complement strand
CTGTACCGTTTCGATCTGTAACCCACCAGCGCGCCGACAATTGGGCTTCTAGTGCCGAGTTGAGCTCGAACTGAAGCACTTCAACTGTCACTCGGTAGTCGGGACCCTTCGCAATAGGCCATGGATAGCTGATGACTCCGTCGCTGCCAAGCAACACCGAAAGGTTTTGCGCTAGGACGTGGGCCAAGTTTTCGTCTAGCGGTTCCGCCCAGCGATCGTTTTGAGAAACGTCAAGCCGGCTCTGGGCGACGCGCGTTAGAATCTCGCGCCGATCAAGGTATCCTGGCAAACGGACCGGACCGACGCCGAGCGATATCTGGGCAGAGCGAGATTGATCTTGACGGTCAGCCGTCTTGAGCGGAGAAGTCAAAAGATAAATTCCTGATGAATTCGGTTGTGGCGGAGGAAACAAACTGCCACATCCTGCTAACGACAGACCTACAACGGCAATCGCTGCCACCAGTTTAATTACGCGATTCATTGTCGCTCACGGCCTTCGGGTTACCGAGAATGATCGCCTGCGGGTTGCGATCGAGGGAATCGGCCAATAACCTGATTGAGCTTGCGGCCATGGAAACCTCCCGAAGGCTTTTTGTGAGTTCGTAGAACGTCGGAGAGTTAGGATCGATGGTTGCGCGCAGGCTTACAATGGTTGTTTGCGCTTCCTTCATGGTCGCCGCGATTTGTTCAATAGCGCTATGAGCTGCCGTCAAGGTCTGATGGAGGTCGCCTGACGCGATTTCGACGTTATGGTCGACTGTAGTCGTCAGCCTCCGAAAGTCAGAGATCGCGCCGCGAAGTTGCGGCATGGCCTGGTCCATCGACTGGAGAATCGATTTCACCGTGGGTGAGTTGACGCTGACCAGTTGGCCGACCCCATCGCTGGTTTTCGCAAGTGAGTCGATCAATCTTTTGAAGTCGATATCATCGAGCTTCTTGATAACCCGGGCAATGGCATCGTGGGCCTGTTCCAGCTCGGTGGGGACAGTTGGGATCTCCTCGTATTGAAAATGGTCGCCCGCCGGCTGGACGAAACGTAACGGGGTTTCTGGAAACCAATCGAGCGCCACGTAGAGCACTCCTGTGACCAAGCTTTCGGTCTGAAGCTGGCCGCGTAGATCCTGCTTCACGAATTCCTCGATCGTGTTTGGATCCATCGCCTTCTGTCTGGTGACCCCACGGCGTATGACCTTTTTGAGGTCGATCTCAATAATGACCGGAATCTTATGCACTTGGTTGCCCAGTCCCATTTCCAACTTGATATCTTTGACCGACCCGATCTCGACGCCCTTGAACTTTACCGGCGCTCCGATGTGCAAGCCGTTGACCGAACCGTCGAAGTAGAGGACGAATTCTTGCGTTTTGCGAAATAGCTGCCCCGAGCCGAAGGCGACGACGCCGATCACCAGTAAAGCCACGGCGCCAACGACAAAGGCTCCAATGAGGGTCGGGCTGATTTTTTGGCTCATAGTCGTTCTCCCTCTCCGCGGGTCAAAAAGCGGTGCACTGTGGGATTTTTCGAATGGGCCAGGAGATCCTTCGGGTCGCCGCCGGCGATCATCGTCCTCGTTTCCGCGTCGAGGAATATGCTGTTGTTGCCGATCGTGAAAATGCTCGCCAGTTCATGCGTGACCACCACGACGGTGGCGCCCAAACTGTCGCGCAGGTCCAGGATCAAATCGTCGAGCAAGCGCGAGCTGATCGGATCGAGTCCCGCCGAAGGCTCGTCAAAAAAAAAGATTTCAGGATCGAGCGCCATGGCACGGGCCAGCCCGGCGCGCTTTTGCATGCCGCCGCTGATCTCGGACGGATAGTAGTCCTCGAAACCTTTCAATCCGACCAAGGCGAGCTTCAGCGATGCGATCTCCCGGATTTGGTCCGGGTTTAAATCCGTGTATTCTTCCAAGGGCAAGCCTACGTTTTCCATTAGCGTCATCGAGCTCCAGAGCGCGCCACTCTGAAACAAAACGCCCACTCCTGTGAGAACCTCCTGTCTTTTGGCTAGACCCGCTTTAGTGAAATTTTGGTCGCCGTAAAAGATCTCTCCCCCGGCTGGTTCGTTAAGGCCGATTAGATTTCTGAGCAATGTGCTTTTGCCGCTACCGCTGCCGCCCATAATGATGAAGATATCGCCATGATTGATCATAAAGTTGAGGTCACGCATCAACACGAAACTGCCGTAAGCCATCGTGAGATGATTCACGGTAATGGCCGGTTGCTGGTTTCCATTTGTAAGACCTCCGAGCATGTCAGATCCCCAGGACGTAGAAGACAACGGCAAAAACCCCGCAAGCTCCAACAATAGCGACGATCCCCGTAACAACAGCGGAAGTCGCTGCATCACCGACGGCAGAGGAACTGTTACCGCATTGAATACCGCGCAAACAGCCGGACAGCGCGATCAGCACGCCGTAAACCGAGCTCTTGAACACGCCGCCGAAAAGATCCGTCAAACTGATCGCATGGATGGTCTCGCGAACGTAAGTGGTCCAGGAGAGATCGAGCATTTCCACAGCAACCGTAGCCCCGCCCAAGACACCGACGAAGTCGGAGTAAAGACACAACAGAGGCATCATGAAAATTAACGCAATCACCCGCGGCAGCACCAAGAATTCCAGGGGAGAAAATCCCATCGTGGTGAAAGCATCGATCTCCTGGGTCACCTTCATCGTGCCGAGCTGAGCGGCGAAAGCCGCCCCGGTTCGTCCCGCCATAATGATGCCCGTCATCATAGCGCCCATCTCATGGACTATGGCGATGCCGACTAGGTCCGCCACGTAGATCTGAGCGCCGAACTGCTTCAGTTGTACGGCACCGACGAATGCGAGAATCACGCCCACTAAGAAGCTGATCAACGTGACGATGGGCAGCGCCTGAGCGCCGCACTGCTGGACTAAAAGAAAAAGGTCGACCGCGCGGAACCTGACCCTCAGCCGCACAAGCCGGAAAAATGTCACGGCCATCTCGCCCAGGAATTTCAGCATCTCCCCCAGCGAATCGCCGGCGCCGATAGCGGTGTGGCCTACGTGTTCGAGAAACGTTGCTTTCGCCGCCTCTTTACGTGCGCCCTTTTTTTCTGGTACTGCCTCGGCCAAAGCCAAGAGCCGGCGCACCCCGGGCGGCAAACCGCCACGGTCCATATGAATTCCGTGGCGGTAGCATAGTCCTGAGAGTTGAACGACGAAGACTATAACGCTGCTGTCCCACGATATGAGTTCGCTCGCCTTGAAAGCGACGACGCGTATTTGTGCGGACAATTGCCGTTCGCAGTCCGCTAGAAATGCAGAAGAGGGTTCCCCTCCTAACCGCCACGCTCCCGAAAGACGCACCACGAGCGTACTATCGTCCCTGTGGTCAAAAGAGAATTGATTAAGTGCGGCCTTGATGTCCAAACGCGCTCCTGCCACGGAGGGTTTTTGATTCTCCGCTGAAAACTTCAACAGCCAGTCCCAATCTCCGAGCTTCCGCGGCGCAACTCGCGCATACTCTTAAATTGATGACATCGCTAGAAACGCAGTACACGACTCTTCGATCATCAAAGCATCTTTGGCATTTCATCACCAAAATCTCCTTGAACTGCTCCCAGTCAGATGATTGAGGCGTCCTTCGACGAAAAGCTGACTCTTGAAATCCGGGGAGCATGATTTTTCATTGGTCGTCCTCTCTCAGACTCGCATTGACAGCAATTGCAATGCCGAATGATGCGCAGCCGTATCGTTTGTCAGCACGAGAAACATATGAACTGGGAATTTTCCGGTGCCAGAAATAATGTGCTAGCGGGCTGGCAGTTGCCGGCCAGTTGGCATCCCGCCGCGTTCATCTGATCTCCAGAATTTCGCATCCAGTGTTGTTGTAGATTAGAGTTATTGCGAGCACGCTTGTCCCGACTGCTTGGAGTATTTCCAAATGCTTCTGCGAAGTTCATGCAACCGAGTTTGAAACCAAGTCTCCTTGGGCCACTGCCAATTCACTGCGACCAGTCGATCTCCGTAATATACGCCGCCGTTAACTTTGCTCTGAGTAAAAATAAGTTGCCATAAAGTCATAGCTATTCCTTTTACGATTGACACTCGCTCTAACCGCTAGTTGATCTCACAATGAAAGTCGTTCTTGCCCATCTGGATAAGCGCTTCGCCCAGGAACAACTGTATTCAAACGCCGTCAAAACAAGCGCCTGCTCGACACCTTGAACGGCCGCGCGTGCCAGCAGGTCAGTTACGATGAGAAGGAATGCTGCTAAAAATGAAATGTCGATCTTCACTATGACTACCTTTCTTTGTTTCTGCAGGCAGCAAGGGCAACAACCGTGCCAAGCCGCGTTTTTCGTTAGTGCGATTTATAATTGACGAGATTAAAAACACTTACAGGCTGTCGCGTCGAGATAATGCGACGCGACCACAAAGAGCGTGATGAGGTGTCGGCAAAAGCCGAAATCACGTCTCGTCTGAGTTGGCTTGACGCACCGGGCGATGCAACACCCGTGGAGCACGGGAGCCGACTAGCATGCGGAGTTTAACCATTCGATCCATTTAAAACGTTAAAACGTTTAAACGATTCGAACTGCTAGAGGAATTCATTCCGTGTGGTGCTAACAAGCCAGCAGTTGCCAGCCGATTAGCCCTTGCCACCACAACTCCACTTCCCAAGGTAGGTCGATCCCAGCGCAATTGCGCGGGCCGCTTCATGCAAAACATAAAGGCGCTGTTGTTGCTTTTGATCGTTTCAGCTGCCGACTGGATTTTAGCAAGCGACGCTATGGAATGCTTTTTGCTCGTTGAAAGCTGGTATTTGTGGTTAGTTGAGTATTACGCGATCGAAATAGCAGTGGATCGAATCAGTAACGAACACTTCCGGCTACTTTTTTTTCCGCTTTGCTATCTCAAGAAGGATGAATCCAATGTGCCAGAAGATACACCGATTAGAGATTTGCCTGTTCACCTTTATGTTGTTTTTTGCGTTTTTTACGAGCGCTAATGCAGGCGCGCCGCTGGATCTCGTGCGCACGACTGTCGATAGAGCGATTCAAATCCTGAAAGATCCCAAACTAAGTTCTCCCGATAAGAAGAAAGAACGGGTGGATCGCTTGAGGGAGGCACTTGCTGCAGTTTTTGATTATGAGGAGATGGCCAAGCGGGCGCTCGGTCCCCATTGGCGGCAGAGAACCCCGGCGGAGCAGGAGGAGTTTGTGAAACTGTTCCGAGACTTCTTGGAAAGAGTCTACTCAGAGAAGATCGGTCTCTACGGCGGCGAAAAGGTGCGCTTTGGCCGCGAGGTCATGGATAGCGAATTTGCACAGGTCGAATCAACGATCATTCAGCCCAAGGGTGAGGAGATCGCCGTGGTTTACAAGTTGCGGCAAGTGAATGGTCAATGGAAAGTCTACGATGCCATCGTGGAGAACATCAGTATCGTCAACAATTACCGTTCGCAGTTCGATCGAGTTATCTCCAGCTCCTCTTACGAAGAGCTTGTAAAACGGTTGCGCGAAAAAGTTGGCTAGCACGTGAGCCTCACCACGAATGACTTCTCCTTGACCGCTCACCCTGAGCTCGTCGAAGAGTTCTTCTAAACGCCGATTGTCACCGTACCTGCTGGCGCTCTGCAGGCGCAATCGCCGACGCGCGCAACGCTATAAATACCCCAACCGCTGAAATTCTTCGCGGCAAGCTTCACTAAAATCTCGCAACGGGTCCATTGCGCCGCTGTTCACCATGTCCCGCAGTTCGGGGAAACTCTTATTAGGCGCCAGATAGTTGTTCACAATCATACGAGCAACTTTGTCCGCGTTTTGAAGCGTCGGCGGCGCTGAGAGAATGCGCATCCTACTGATCATTACGTAGAGTCTAATAAGCTGGGAGACGTCGGTTGTTTCATGTACCAGGGAGTCTGCGTAAAAGCGTGAGGCCTCTTCCAGGAAATTCTTGTATAAGTCCTCCACTCTTTCGATCTTGTGCACCAGACGCTGCGTTCTCGTTTGAGCCCAGTTGGTCATCCATGACGTCGCGCCGCCGATACCCGCTCCGGCCAGAGCGGCAAAAGCAGAAACATATGCAGGGTCCATCATATGGTCGTGACCTGGCAGAGTCTATCTTATGTGGAGCGCTCCGGGCATCACGCGTTGAGCGGCGGCCCCGCGGCGGCAAGACTTCGCCAGAATAGTCGCAAGCGGAGCAACGCTCATGCCAATGATGGGTGCTGGCGATGGTGTGTGCTTAAATGCCTGTGTTCCGACGAGTCCGTATGACTAAGACTAAAAACCGGACTGAACAGACCGGCAAAGTGACGGCGCATACGTACCTGGTGCCAACCTGGGGTGTTAGCCGGCTAGCAACCTCGCCAGCCGATTGGCCAGCTCGAAGCGGCCGATGCGTTGAGCGATGGCGCCTGTGAACGCGCCTTTCTCATGACCGAAGAGCTCGCTTTCGAGCAATCCTGTCGGAATGGCGGCGCAGTTGAGCTTCACGAAAGCATTCGAACACCGGGGGCTGAGATTATGGATTGCACGCGCGATCAGTTCTTTCCCTGTCCCGGTTGCACCATAGATAAGCACGGTGGAGTCCGTAGGTGCGACAATTTCGACTTGCATGAGCACCCGCCGCAGCGCCACGCTCTTCCCTACGATTTCCCCGAAGTTCAATTCACTGCGGACTTCATCTTGCAAATAAAGTTTTTCCTGCGCGAGTTGGTCCTTGAGCGCTTGAATCTCGCCGTAGGCAAGCGTGTTCTCCACGGTCAGCGCTATTTGGTTGGCCACTTGCCTCAGGAACTCGACATCTTCTTCGTCGCAATAGGCATCGGGTTTAACACTGCCGGTGATAAGGCTCCCGATGCGTCGATGCGCAGTAGTCAACGGAAGCGCGCAGAGGGACCGAATCCCATGCTGTTCAACTAGGGTCGTCGCGCATGGGAAGCGAGTCTCTCGCTCCAGAAACGGAATCACCAGCGGTCGTTGACGCTCGTACACCCATTGGGTCAGCGCCTGCTCTGGAGTCGCTCCATCGGCCATCCCACAATCGAGACCATCGGCATCGTCAAGTGCCACTGGGTCTTGTTCGTTGCTTCGTCGTACTGTGAGATTCCGATAAAATCATAACTCACGACCTGGCGCAGTTCGCTCGCAAGTTGGGAAAACAATTGATCGGGTTCGCGCTGCGCGGCAACGGCCGTGGAGATGCAGATGAGGGCTTTGTACCGTGCCGTCGCAGATTGTTCTGCCTGTGCGAGCCGCAATTCCGTGACTTCGCTCTCCATCACCGCTATCCTCTCTTCAGCGCGTTTCGGACTTATCCCGGTCGATGGTTTAAGCCTCACTGACTGAATCTGATTTCCCAACGTGTGGCGTACTGATGCACCATCATCTACGATACGGACAGGAGCAACTACTTCACTCATGAGAGCACCCTCTTCGTCCCTCTCCGTCGACTACGACTGCGAGGTTTAAAAAAGATCGGCCTCGAGTGTTATAAACTGGTTGCCTTTAGTCTCCGGTCTTTCGGTCCTTTTCTCTCGCAATCCATTCGCGGATATATGCGGGGCAATTCGCGAGCGTGATGCCTTTCGCTTCGCAACTGGCTAGAAAGCTCACTACGTCGCGATCCACGAGTCTCACCTCGTTCAAATCCAGAACTAGGCTATGATCACCCGCTTCGGATCCCAGGAGTTTTTGCAATTCGGCCACGCAAGCAGCGTGGTTGTCACCCGCGAAGAATCATGCCCGGTCCAAATCGCGGGCAGCCCCAGAATGCTGGCCAGATCGTTGACGCAACGCCGGAGACGGCTGATCTCTTGCGCTGTATGTTCCGTTGTCACGTTGACCTCTACGCCGGCTTACGATCTTCGACAGAAGATGCGGCTTAACACGGTCTGCGCCGTTTCCGCAGCTCTCACAAGAATTCGTCCGGAGGCATAAAAAACGGGTTTGCCTGGAGGATTCCACCAATGATAATCATCGGATGAGTCCGCATAACGTCAACAACGACCTCCCCGCCAAACTTGGTTAGATCGTAAGTACATATGACTGGGTTGACGGGCCCGTCTTGGCGAAGCCATATACCGTTTGCCCTCGCTTCGTACTCCAGCAGGTCATCGACTCCCGGTCTATTTTTTCCAAAGCCCATTCCATATGAGTGACAAAGCGAATCAGTGGAAACCCTTGTTCCTTGGAATCCTTCACTACTGCTTCGAACAAAGCCAGCGTTTTGTGCTGATCGAATCGGCCATTGCGGAGATGCGTATCGGTCCAAGTGCGTAGTTCCAACTGCCCACGCTGGCGGATCACGGTGACTTCGATACCAGCCGCCGCCAACCGCTGCAGGTGCTCGTCACGTCGCTGGGGATCGACTGTGTGGACGACCTTCTCGCCGGCTTCGAGGCCGTCCTTAATGAACGGAAGCAGCACCCGATACTCCTCGTCGTGGCTGTTGAAAAACGCGCAGATATGACGTGGAGGGCCAAGTACTGAGCCACCAAGCCGAATAGGGCGGCTGCTCTCTCTCGGAGGCTTCCCGCGAAAACTGACTTTATCATCGGTCGGATCTCTTTTTACAGGCTCAGGGCCTTTCAAACCCGGCTTGCTATCGCTCCAGACCACTTCTAATCGGCCGAGTTTATATCATTGCTAGGACTTCAACAGATATCGCAAACTTAACTGCCATACCAGAGCCGACTCACGCAGTCTAAGGTTAATTTCTTGTTACAACATTCCAAACACGATGACGTTGAAAATTGAAAGGGACTCCGACGGGCGACGGATTGTCATTTACCTGAGCGTTCGACTGCGATCGGAGCATCTCGATGAATTAACGGCGCAATTAACTGGCGAGCAGTGTGTGTGTGGCGTTGGGCCTCGAGGCTGTAACGCTTTCATCGTCGAGCCGAATCATGAACTGTTAGTCCGGACTCTGTTGGAGGCGGGCGATCTCCATCCGGTGGTGGATGCTGTGCTGCCGCTTACTCAGGCGTCCATGGCTTACACAGAAGAAGTTCAGCGACGTTCATCACTGTGGCTGACGGCGCGCATTTATGCTTCGCTCTCGACCAACCATGCCCCTGATGTGATCGCCGCCGTAAGCGTGACACCGTACACGATCAGGCCGAAGGCAAAATCAGGTCCTTGAAGGCACGCTTTGCGCCGGGATCGTCCAATGCTTCCAGACAACAACAAGGGCAATGTAGTGTGTCACCAGCAGGGCCGGAACCCAGAATGCGGGTATCCAGTAGGCTGGGCCCATATACGCCGATGCACCATAGATTGTAGCCAGTGTTATCGCGACAAGCAGGTCCAGCGTTCCTTCCACATTGAAAATCCAAACGAGCAGCCGAGCAGCGCGTATGTTTCGATGTACAGCCGGAATCGCGGCCAGAGCAAGGAAAGCGGCAAGCAAGTCTCCGAATGCAGCCGGATAGGCAAATTGCGGAGGGATCCCAGCGTACGTGGCTCCTGGAGCGAGGAACATTAACCCCAGGTGTCGAAACGAATGTAGCAAAAGAATCGGTAGTAGAACGGCCTTGGGCCCAAGTTCTGAAAGCTTCGGGAAAACGTAGATCTTGGCGGCAACCCAGAAAACAAAAGTACTAAACAGAAGATTGACTGTGAGAATATTCATCAAGCTGCCTCTGCTACTCTATTCACCCTTGGAGATCACTGCACCGGGTTGTCATGCCCTTGCTCGGAATAGACCGAGCTTTCTCAATCACGCTTTCCTAACGCCACTAGTTGTTAGCTAACCGGGCGCATTTATGCTTCGCTCTCGACCAACCATGCTCCTGCTGTAATCGCCGCCGTGAGCGCGACGCCATAGACGATCCGGCCGAAGGCGAGCGCCGCGAACAGCCAGTTGAGTGAGCCGGTTATGTAAAGCACAAGCCAGCCACCACCGATCGCAACCAAGACGCGCAGGAATCCACTCAACAGAGGCCATAAAAGTCGCGCGGCGACAGGAGAGCTTGCGTTAGCCCGATCGTGCCGAAGAAGTTAGTGTAAACGTTTTCCGCAGGTTTGCAGAGTTCGCTCGGCTTCAGAGTCACACCAAGCGCGATTTCGGTGTTGTTGACGAGAATGTCACGGCACCAACGTCAGAATCCTGCGAACCAGACCGCACAACATACGGAAAACGGCCTGAACCATTTCGATATCGAGTGATAGAAGATCATGAAATTCCTGGCCGTTCAGCTTGAGCGCGCGGACCTGATCAACCGCTTTTGCGGTTACAGCACGAGGGTGGAAATCAAGGACCTCCAGGGTCCCAAAGGCTTCTTTTTCCTTCATCTCACGAAGGGTATTGCCATTTTTCTCAATAAACACCCGACCACTTAAGAGCAGATAGAAGGCGTCTCCAAGTTCTCCCTCTTTAAAGATGGTTTCTCCCGGGTCGAAATGAACCTCTTGCGTTAATCCTGCGATGCGACCGAGCTGCTCTACGGTGGCATGCTCAAAGATATCCACGGATTTGAGAAAGATGACCTTTTCGATTGTCGATAGATTGTTTTCTGTAGGCAAACTAGATCCTTGACATCACAAGCGCGGCGGTTTCCTTGAGCACAGGATCCTTGGAATTGAGATACTGCTGGAGCTCCCCCCGGAACTCTCGAAGTCCTCTCAAGCCGATCTCCCAGAAAGTGGCCGCTTTCACCCAGACGTCATCCTGTTTCAATAGCTCCTGCAAGGCCGTCTCTCTATCAAAACTCCTTAGTCCCAATATCGCAAGAAACTTTTGAAAACGCTCGGCGGCGGGGGCATCGTCAAACAGAGGGAAGACGTGACGCTTGACATCTCCGGTAAGTAAGTTGTCGAGAAACTCGATGGCTTGGGCCTGTTTGGCCCGACTGCCGCTGCGCAGTGCGGCGGTGGCGTTTCCAATATCCTCGGGAGGATAGATCAGGGAAAGCAGTCGCAGTACCCTTTCTTTTTCCCTCTCCATATTTTCAAGCAACGCTTGATGGAGCAGCCAACCGTCATTCATCGAACGATCATTCTCATCACCGAAAAGTCCGAAAAAAGTCAAGAATCGTCGGTAATAGCGCCTAGCTTCCGAGACAATAGCCATCTCTATGACATGTCGGTCTATGGGCAAATTCCGCAAGTGTCGGGCCATCTCTTCGAGGCCGAGAATTATTTTGTAGCGGAGAGAACCGTCTTCCTGGTTGAGTCCGCTGAGCAGCGCACCCATCGCCTCAGGAGACTCGATTTTGCTCAACGTCCGGGGAATACTGAGTCGGATATCACGAGAGATGTTGGAATCCAGTAGCGCCTCCCTCAAAGTTTCGACCGCAACCTCACCATATTCGATCAATGCCTGGCGCGCCCAACTCTTTGTCTTAGGACAGCAGAGCCGCATGATAATATCTCCCAGAAGTGTCGGCTCCTTTCTCTTGCCGGCAGCAGCTAACGCCTCCCGGATCACCGGGATGGAGGGGTCTTCCCGGATCAATTTGCTTAGGTACCCGGTAAATTCAGGGTCGTCAACCTCGCCCATGAGGCGGGCAGCCTCTGTCCGACCGGCGGCTCCATCGGCTCCTGGGTTTGCTATCATCTTACGGAAGGTAGCCAGGGCGACTTTACGGATCTCCGCGGCTCCGTGGTGCAGCAGACACTCGATCGCGGACCTCTGGACTCGTGGATCAGGGCTTTCCAGGTAAGGGCGCATAAGAGGAATCGCATCTTCCTTACGGATGGCGCAGACCACGTTAATCGCTTCTGCCTGGACTTCTCGATTTTCGTCCTCGAGCAATCGCACTATTTCATTCAATTTTTCGGGCTCCGTGCTCGCGGCGAAAAGTTTCAACGATCGACCCCGGACTAGAGCCGAAGGGTGCTGTAGGAGGCTCAGCGGAAGACGCGGAGCGATGACTTCGGGATCCAAGTTTTCTGCCAAGTCAAGACCGAATAACAAAGCCCGCTCGTCTTCTTTCTGCAAGTTTTGCAGCACTGCTTCGATGGTTTGCTTGTCGGCATAGTTAATATCTCCTCCCTCCCACGTAATGGCCCGTGCTTCCAGTCCGGTCCGCAATGCCTGAAGGTAACCGCTGCGCAGAACAAAAATAAACATCGCCCAGACGATGATGACGCCGAGAGAAAAATAGGCGAGAAGAGCGGGGTCTGACTGCATCATAAAGAGAGCGTAAAAGAGCACGATCAGCCCGGCGGCACCGTCTCCCAACCGTTGCAACACAACATCAAGGAAGGTCTTGACTCGTCTTTTTATAGTAGCAGAAAGAGGAAGATAGAGTATCTCCATGCCGCTCTGGTTCACACTTGACCGCAAAACTACATCAGTCAGTCGCGTCGCCGTCGTGGAGAAGAGTCCCGGCCAGACCAAAATACCCAGAGATCCTGCGAACAGACCGACAGGGAGAAGGAGGAGACTCGGCATCAAGCCGAAGGCGGTTAGAAGCCTTCGAGTTAACACAACCTGACAAAAGAAAGTAATAATGGCGACCCAGGCATAATAGGAACCGAAAAAGGTTGTCAGCTCATCTTGAGAGGGATAGGCCGTCTTTGCCGCGGCCTTGAACTGGAAATCGATCAGAGTCGAGACTGCCACCGAGACAAAGATAGCGCCGGCAATCAACTGGAGATATCGGGAGGCTAGGATCGAGCCAAGCGCGCCAGTTTGTTGGATAGCCTTCGTTTCTCTCGACGTCGGGATTTCCTTCACCGCTGCGGTTTGGAGCTCACTCAGTTCGTTGCCCGCCAACCAAACCACTCCAAAAGCACCGGCAAACAGTGCTCCGATCAGCCAAAAGAGCTCGTTGGTTCCCATAAACAGGTTAACCGCCCATCCGCTCCCAAAGCCACCCAGGATACCTCCGAGTGAGCCGCCGGCGGCAAAAATTCCGAACAGACGTTTCGCTTCCCGTGAGGTGAAAATAAGCCCGGCAAACGTCCAAAATTGGGCCACCGAAAGGACACCGACGATTGCGGACCAGACGTAAAAAGCGTATATCGCCCAGGCATAATTAAAGACCACGATAAGAAACCAAAATATGATCACATTAGCGATGATGAAAGCATTTGAATCTAGAATGAGACGGTAGAGTGGAAGCTCTGATGTATAACGGGTGTAAACAGCGATGATGACGCCCGCAAGAAATGCGGCCAAGAGGTAAACGTAGGGAAGATGGTCGATCGGAAAGTGGCTAAGAAAGAGAGAATCCCTGGCAACTTTGATGACGTTATTAGCGGCCAGCAGAAAAAAAAGCAGGGAGACCATAATGCCCACACGCCTGGCCTCCCCGGGGCGGATGTCAAGAAAGCGTGACAAAATATTGGCCAGAGAAAAGTGATTCATTAAAATTAACTGTATTGCTATTTTATAGAGACGTTAACACCACGCTCCTTCCTTGGTGTCTCTAGCTCATAAATCAGTTTAGATTCCACATTAGGCCTATTTCTACGTGCGCATCCTTTCTCCGCATCCGCAGGAGCACAGTGACGCTTAAAGCGCCGAATCCCTACCAAACCACGCCCCTGATGTGATCGCCGCCGTAAGCGCGACGCCATAGGCGATCAGGCCGAAGGCGAGCGCCGCGAACAGCCAGCTGAGTGAGCCGGTTACCCAAACCGCAAGCCAGCCGCCGCCGATCGCAACGATGACGCGGAGGAATCCGGTCAACAGGGGCCAGAAAAGTCGCGCGGCGCCCTGGGATGCAAAATAGAGCGCCATGCCCAGGTCAAAGAATCCATACGTCGGTCCGACGATCCGCAGGTAAGCGCTACCCGTTTCGATCACGCGTGGATCGGGACTGAATAGCGCGAGCCACGACTGTGGCCAGAGCGCCGCGATCAGCCCGAGCGTCTCGCTGATTGCGAAGGCGATGGCGCCGCCGACCAGCGCGATGCGGAGCGCTCTTTGTTTTTGGCCGGCGCCGATGTTGGTTCCCACAAGCGCCACCAGCGGCGCGCCCAAGCCGAAGATCACCGGTATCAATAGATATTCCAAGCGCACGCCGGTGCCGTAGCCGGCGACGGCGTTAGTTCCGGCGGCGCCAGCGACCAACGCCGTGGCGAGCGCTATGGTCAAGTTGGTCTGCAACGAGGTGACAGCGGCGACGGCGCCCACGGCTAAAATATCGCGAAACAGCGGCCAGCGCAGAGGCGTCAGGCGGAAGCGTGCCAGGTTGCGTCCTGAAAGGATGTACCAGACTAGAACCGCGGTTCCCGCCGCATAGAAGAGGACAAGCGCCAAGCCAGCGCCCGCAACGCCAAGCTCCGGAAAGGGACCAACGCCGAAGATCAAACAAGGCGAGAGCGGCACGAGAACGATCACGCCGGCGCAAATCACCATGGCCGGCACCAGCATGTTGCCCGTGCCACGAATCACGCTCGCCAGCGCGTTCATGATCCAGAGTAAAATATTGCCGGCGAATACGACATTGGAGTAGCTGAGCGCCGTCTGGAGTTCGCCGCCCGTCCCATCCAATGCGCGGTATATC
>WNGC01013475.1_pt1 | contig 14436 bp, 13 predicted proteins | sample 5400051 | NCBI WGS metagenome assembly WNGC01 (sample SAMN13153368, study PRJNA577476) | soil metagenome | isolation source: 20 cm soil or saprolite under grassland replicate 2 | place: USA:California | collected 2016-06-15 | reverse complement strand
CGCGAAAAAACTTTCGCAACTTCCTCTGGCAGCAAGAAATTACGTCAAGCGGCTCGGCCGCCTCACCGGCGGGAAGATTTCCATCGTCAGCGTCGGCCCCACCCGCGCCCAGACGATCTTTCTTTAACGATGCCTCCAAGTGCCAAATCCGTCCCCCGGCACATCGCGATCATTATGGATGGGAACGGTCGCTGGGCCAAAGCCCAAGGCTTGCCCCGGATCAGGGGTCACGAGGAAGGAGCTCGGGCCGCCCGTGAATGCGTCGAGGGCTGCGCCGAATTGAAGGTTGAATACCTGACTCTCTACGCTTTTTCGGCCGAAAACTGGCAGCGCCCGAAAAGTGAAGTTTTCGCGCTAATGAAGCTCTTGGAAAAGTTCCTCAAGGAAAAAACGCCGGAACTGATCGAGAAAAATGTTCGATTACAAGCGATCGGACGACTGACCGATTTGCCCGAGGTCTGCCAGCAACAGCTGCACAAGTCGATCGAAGCGACCGCCAAAAATACCGGCGTCATTTTAATCCTGGCCCTGAGTTACGGCGGACGACTCGAGATTATCGACGGGATCAAGAGTCTGCTTCGCGCGATTGAGCTCGGTCACATCGACAAGGGAATGATCGATGTCGAGATGTTCAGCAAACATCTTTACACCCGATATTATCCGGATCCTGATCTCCTCATTCGCACTTCCGGCGAGATGCGTTTGTCGAATTTTTTGCTGTGGCAACTTTCCTACACGGAAATGTACGTGACTCAGAAGATGTGGCCCGATTTTACGAAAAAGGATTTGTTTGCCGCGGTGGAAGAATATGGGCGACGTCAGCGGCGATATGGCGCGGTTGAGTAAATTAAACGAACGGCTCGGCCACGGAATCGGCGAGAGCTTTTCCCGCGCGCGTCAAAAGGAAATTGCCACGTGATCTCCGAAGCAAACCCAGTCTGATAAACTCGCGCGTTTCGTCTGGAAACGACTCCAGCAATTGCACCGGGGCACCATCGGCGGTTCGTAATCCAAGCGCGATTCTCTCGGCGCGTTTCATTTCCGATGTGAGATGCTCGACCGAGCAAACCGTTGATTTTTCGGAAAGAACAGCGTCCGCATAACGGCGAAAGTCTGAAATGTTTTGCCATCGCGTCATACCAATCGTGGAAAAGGCGCTCGGCCCAATCCCCAAATAATCCGAGCCCGACCAATACGCGCGATTATGCGCCGATCGAAAACCCGGTCGTGCGTAATTCGAGATTTCGTAATGCTCGTAGCCGGCCGTCTCCAGGACCGACATGGTCAGTTCAAAAAATTCGGAATCAGTATCGGGATCCTGGCGAAACTCGCCCCGCGCCAGGCGAAGAAAAAATTCCGTGTCTTCCTCGTAAGTCAGACAATAAGTCGAAATGTGTTCGGGCTTCAGCGACACGGATCGCTCCAACGTGCTTCGCCATTGATGAATCGTTTGTCCGGGCAGCCCGAACATCAGGTCGACGTTGATGTTGGAAAATCCGGCGTCGCGCAAAATTTGGAACGACTCTTCGCCCTGTTTTGCATTGTGTTCGCGGCCGAGCAATTTCAGCAAATCATCGTCCCAGGATTGAATGCCGAGACTGATTCGGGTGATGCCGAGCCGTCGCAACAGCGCCGCTTTACTCTCGGACACACTTCCGGGGTTTGCTTCCATCGTCCACTCGATCAGTTTCGATATGTCGAGCGCGTCCCGGAAACCGCCGAGAAGAAATTCCAATTGCGCCGTGGTCAGCGCGGTCGGTGTGCCGCCACCGAAATAAATTGTCGATGGAAGAAGATGCCGCCGAACCCGCCTAGGGCGGGCAGCTCCTCCATCCGCGGCGTTCTCTTCGGGTCGATCTTGTCCGCCAGCGGACGGACTCGCCGTGGCGAGCGCCTCTTGCCGGAGTTCCCCGAGAAGCGCCTCACAAAATCGCGGCGTTTGCGAACGATCGAGCAACTCTTTGTAAAATGCGCAGTACGGGCAAATCCGCGCACAAAAGGGAACATGGACGTAGATATGGCGGATCGTGTCCGACAGCGCGGTCTCGTTTTGTTCGCGCTGCGAAACCGTCGCTCCGGAGTTGTGATTCGTGGCTGCGGCCATAAAATCAATGTTCCTTGTCGATCCGAAACGTAGCTCTGGTTTACTTCTGCGCCATTGGCAGTGGGTTTGCGCAAGTTCCGTCGCCTTCGCCGGAGAAGTCGCTAGTCTACGCGGTCCACGACGCTGACGCGATTGTTGGTTACGAAACCAATTCGCGCGCAGTCCGAGCGATGGTGGATCGGCTGGTTCTAGCGGTGACGGGTCAACCGGACGTCGGCAAGGCGTGGGGATCGCTGGTTGCGCCTAACGACAAAATTGGAATCAAAATTTCCGCCGCCGGCGGGGAACTGTTTACCACTCATCACGACGTCGTGACCGCGGTGGTAGAAGGTTTAGTGGCCGCGGGCCATCCGCGCAGCAGCATTATTGTTTGGGACCGTTCGCTCGAAGGAACAAAGGGCGCCGGTTACAAAAAGAGCGACGGTTTTGAATTAAAATCGATCCCGCCGCGGGATGGCTATGATCCAAAAGCAACTTTGACCGCGCCCCTCCTCGGAAAATTGGTTTGGGGCGACGTCGACTATATCAGTGACGGGGGGAAGAGCGTGCCTTTGTCGGACACGGAAAATACAAGCAGCGTCAGCCATTTTTCGCGCATCCTTTCGACCCAGGTGACAAAAGTCATCAATATTCCGGTAATGAGCAACAGCACAACGAACGGCATCGCAGGCTGTCTCTACAACATGACCATCCCCAACATCGACAATTGGCGGCGCTTCGCGCTCGGCACCGGTTTTGGCGCGGAAAGCGTGGCCATCATTTACAGTAATCCGGTCATTTCGCAGAAAGTTGTTCTCAATGTGATGGACGGCCTGATGGCGCAATATGCCGGAGGTCCGGAATCGCAACCCAACTTCGCCCTTCATCATGCGACACTTTACGCGAGTAAAGATCCGGTGGCGCTGGATACGGTGGCGCTGAAGCGACTCGATGAATGGCGATCGAAAGAGAATTTCCAGCCCATCGGTCGATTGGCGAGTTACGTGCAAACGGCCACTACGGTTGGCCTCGGCAATTCAGAGATGAGCCGGATCGAGGTGAAAAATGCCGGCCGATGACGATTCATTAGGCCAGGAAAGAGAGTCCGCCGTTTCTCCTCCGGATTTGCGGGGATCGATTTTGGCGTCGGTCTCACGCTCGTTTTATCTTTCGATCCGGCTCCTGCCCAAAAAACTGCGCGACCCGGTTTCGCTCGGCTATTTGCTCGCGCGCGCATCAGACACGATCGCCGATACAACCGAGCTGCCGATCGAATTGCGGACCGAAAAATTGCGTCTGCTCGCGCGCGGAATCCAGGGCAAGGCATTGGGCGATGCGATTGTCGATCTGAGCGCGTCGCTCGCGCCGTTGCAGAAAAACAAAGCCGAGCGCGCGCTGATTGAAGCGCTGCAGTCATGTCTCGATTGGCTCGATCAAAGCGAAGTCGTGGATCGCGAAGAAGTCCGGGCTGTGCTGGAGCAAATTAACCGTGGCCAAATCCTCGACCTCGAGCGTTTCCGAGATCCAAAGCGAATTGTTGCCTTGGAAACGTCGGCTCAGCTTGACGAATACGCCTATCTCGTCGCCGGCAGCGCGGGAGAATTTTGGACCCGGCTTTGCTTTCGCCATCTGCGAAAGTTTGCCACGCGAAGTGAAGACGAGATGCTCGCGATGGGGAAGCGCTACGGCATGGGTCTGCAATTGATCAACATCTTGCGCGATGCCGGCACGGATCTTCGCACGGGCCGCTGTTATTTTCCGAACGATGAACTGGTGGTGGCCGCGATGGAGCCGTCCCAAATTTTGCGCGAACCGGAACGATTTCAGCCAATCTATCGCAAGTGGCGAGAGAAAGCAGAGCGGGGGATCGAGGCGGGACTACAATACGCCCGCGCGATTCGAAATCGCCGCGTTCGGACAGCGACAGTTCTTCCGGCGCTGATCGGGGCTCGCACTCTCGCGCTCTTGCGCGATGCCGCCGCAACCGTGCTCCGCCGACGCATTAAAGTTCCACGACGCGAAGTGCGCGCGATTGTTGCGTCGCTCGTTCTCGGATTCGGTGCGGGATCGCGCATCGAGTCGCTCTATCGCGACCTGTCGCGATAATCGCTCGCCTTACAAAAAATAATTGCGCTGCTTTTCGCTAATCGGTTTCTCGAGCCGCTCCAGAACTTGCATCATATCTTCCCAAACCTTGCGTTTTTCCGAAGGCGATTGGTTTCGGAGCAGATACGCGGGATGATAAGTGATCATCAACGGCGTACCGTCGAATGAGTTCCAACGCCCCCGCAGTTCGCGCATCGGCGAACGCGTCCCAAGAAGTCCTTCCACTGCGACAGCGCCAAGCGCGACGATTACTTTCGGTTTAATGATGTCGATTTGTTCCATCAAATACGGGCGGCAGGTTTGCATTTCGCGCGGTGTTGGCGGGCGATTTCCAAACGAACCGGCTGGCACGTCCGGGCGACACTTTAGAACATTGGTGATGTAAACCTCCCTGTGCATCTTCATCCGCGCCCGGCGCTTCGCCAATGAACATGATCTCGGCGTCTGGATTGCCGACGCCGAAAACGGTCTGCGTCCGCGTGCTCGCGAGGTTCGGACATTTCGTGCAAGCGCGGACGCGTGATTGAACCGAAGCCAACTGTTCAATCTTGTCGATACCTGGCCGCCGCAGGCTCGGCGAAGGCGGATCGAGCTTTGTCTCGCGAACGTTGCCGGAGGTGCGGAACGTTGCGACTCGGTTCAGCGCATCGAGGACGCTTCGCGATACGCACGGACGATACGCCCTTTCGTCGCGCATGCGCTCGAGAGTTTGGAGGACCGCTTCGAGCGCCTGCGGAAATTGCATCAACCGCATATTGGGAAGTTTTGCGCGAATCGGCAAATGATTTTGACTCGCGAAAGCTTTCGGAGTTGATGATGCGCCGATGAGTTCGAAGCTAAGCGACTACAATTATCCGCTGCCCGAAGCACTGATCGCCAAGCATCCGCTGCCGCGGCGGGACGAGTCGCGCATGATGGTGTTGCATCGCGGCTCGCGAACGATCGAACATCGACAGTTTCGCGATCTGAAAGCCTTTTTGCAGTCGGGCGACATGCTGGTCCTGAACAACACCCGCGTCCTGCCCGCGCGCAGATTTTCGGACGATCAGGCGGTCGAGTTTTTGTTTTTGGAAAAACTCGGCTCCGCGCGCTGGAAATGTTTGGTCAAGCCTGGTCGCAAGATGCGAGCCGGTGCCACGACTAAGATCGACAATGTACTGTTGCGCGTCGAAGAGATTTTGCCGGAGGGCGAACGGGTCGTCGCGCTGGCCGAAGATATCGATCTTTATGCGCGCGGATCGATGCCGTTGCCTCCGTACATCGGCCGCGAAAGCGATCTCGCGGACAACGAGCGTTACCAAACTGTCTTCGCTCAAAACCTAGGCGCGCTGGCCGCGCCGACGGCGGGTCTGCATTTTACGCCAGAAATTTTGTCCGAAATTCCGCACGCATTTGTGACGCTTCATGTCGGCCCGGGCACTTTTCGGCCGGTCCACTCTGAAAATGTTGTGGAACATCGGATGCACGCCGAATCGTTTTCAATTTCCGAAGAAGCGGTCGCTAAGATCCACAACGCCGAGCGGATCGTTGCCGTAGGCACGACCACGGTCCGAGTCCTCGAGTCAGTCGCACGTGAAACTCGACTGCTTAAAGCAGCCAAGTTTGCGACGGCTGCGATCAGGGCACAATCAGGCGAGACCAGTTTGTTCATTTATCCGCCGTTCGATTTTCGTGTAGTCGATTTGCTGCTGACCAATTTTCATCTGCCGCGCTCGACCTTGCTCATGCTGGTCAGCGCTTTTGCCGGTCGCGAATTTTTATTGCGAGCGTACGAAGAAGCGATCCGCCAGCATTACCGTTTTTATAGTTACGGGGACTGCATGTTGATCTTGTAAGACCAAACACGAATGCGCACGAATTACCGGAAGAGTGGAATGAGGAATTCTTCTTAGTGTAAATTCGTGTTCATTCGTGGTTAAAAAACAAAGATGAACCTTCCTGATGAACCAAAGGGCGAGCTTGTGATCCAGACGATCGCGATGCCCAAGGACACTAATCGCGATGGCGACATTTTTGGCGGCTGGTTGGTTTCGCAAATGGATTTGGGCAGCGCGATCCTAGCGGGACAAGTGGCAAAGTCGCGCGTGGTGACCGTGGCCATCGAAGGAATGTCGTTCCTTAATCCCGTGCGTGTAGGGGACACCGTCGCGTGCTACGCCTGGATTGAGAAGATCGGACGCACCTCGATGAAAATTTGCGTCGATGTTTGGGTGACGCGTTATCGGACGGGGGAACGTGTGAAAGTCACAAACGGCGTCTTTACCTACGTCGCGCTCGGACCGGATGGAAAGCCGACGCCGGTGAAACGCGATTAGCGTTACGGCTGCGCCGGTTCGCTGTCGGTTTGGTTGGCGATTGCACCCGACTCGGAAACAGTCACTGGGGGAGCCATTGGCTCGGACCAGGATCCCGGAGAACTTTCAACACTCGTTGTCATTTGCGGCTCGCTCGGCACTGCCGATTTCATTTTCTCCTTCAGCTGGCGATTGGCCGCTTTTTGGGCGCGAGCCATCGCGTGTCTGCGCTCCTTCGTTTGTTTTGCGACATAATGACGATAGGCCATTTCCCGACGCCCATTGGCACTCATGTAGGCGCAGCCGCCGAAACTAAATGAGACGGCGAAGATGAGAAGCAGAGACAGGGTTTTCTTGTGCACGCGACTTGTGAAGCACAAGGCGTGCGAGGTCCGAGCGGTTCGCCGAACCGCCCGCAAACGCCAGTCCGGCTCGGACCGATTGAGGTCAATCGCCCCTACCTACAGCAACTCGCGCACGCAATTTACCGCGCGGAGATAAACGCGATGCGGACCGCCGCGCAACAGCTCCTGCGTCATTAGGTCAACCGGGTCGTTGCTTTGGGCCGGCATCATCTGCGGCAGCGCGGTTTCGTGTTCGCCGCTCCGCGAAATCTCGAGCAGGTCCTCGCATCGCGCTGGTATGACTCGGAACTGAACACCGCTGGAATTTATCGTGACCTCGCCGATTGGGCCGGCCTCCCGCTGGCGCAGCTCGATGTCGATCTTATGATTATTTACATCAACAAATCTGCAGCTCCCGTTGCGCGCGGGCTCGTTGACCTTCCAATTCAGCTGCGCACCCAGCCAGCCGAGTAAAAGGAGAGCAGTCGATTTAAATCCGGACCCGTAATCAATCTTGAGATTTTCGATTTTGGAAAAATGATGATGCGACGCCGGGTGATCGAAGAATTGTGCAATAGCATGGCGCACCTTGTCGAGTCGTGTCCAATTGAGATCGCAAAGTACGATCCTTTGTTTTGCTTCCTCTTGCGCAGTTTCGACGAGATGCATCTGCGCGCCAAAATCCTTCCACGTCTGGCTATCGAAGATCAACCGATTCACCCACGCCCAAAGTTGCGGGTCCATCGGGTCGGGAAAATCGTCCTGCCACCAAAGGTAAAGTGGCAGGTCGGAATCGAGGTGGGAAAAGACAACGCTCGGGAGGAGTTTTACGCACGGGCCTTCCAGCGAAAACGAAAGCTGCTCGGAACAAATTTGTTTGCCCCTGGCGCGGGTTACGTGACAGTGCGCGTTCAACCAGGCTTCGACCCGATTCTCTTTTGATTTTCGATTCGCTCCGATCACGAGCGCGCGGCAGGCATGATTCTCGGTGATCCTGGCGATCAGTTGCGTATTCCTCTCAAGCGAACCGGGCTTTTCGCTGTAAAGGGCGAGATTAATAAGCGACGCGCGGGTCATCGCGTTTTCGCGTTCCTGCCAGAGTTTTTTCAACTCCTGGTGGATCTTGCCGATCTCGACCGGCTGGCCTAACGAGTAATTTTCCGTAATCGCTGGCATAATTCAGAATCTCCGCCAAGCGCGGCCATCGCGGGCCAGGAGCTCGTCTGCTTCCTCTGGTCCCCATGAGCCTGCCGGATAAAAGGACAGCTCCGGCGGGTTCGTTTTTTCCGACCAGGCATTCTCGATGATGTCGATGAACGCCCAAGCTCCTTCGACTTCGTCGCGTCGCGCAAACAAAGTGGCGTCACCGCTCATCGCGTCGAGCAACAAGCGTTCGTACGCTTCCGGACTCGCTTTGCCGAATGACGTGCCGTAATGAAAATCCATCTTCACCGGCTCAATCCGGAAACTTGTTCCCGGCATTTTCGCCTGCATCCGCAAGGAAATGCCTTCGTCCGGCTGAATCCGAATCACGAGCACGTTCGCCTCGTTTGTTTCTTTGTTGAACAAAACGAACGGCGCTTTTTTGAAATGGACGGAAATCTCCGTCCCCGACTTCGGTAGTCGCTTTCCGACGCGCATGTAAATCGGCACGTCCCACCAGCGCCAATTGTCGATGTTCAGACGAAGCGCCACAAAGGTGTCCGTCATCGACTTCGGATCGACATTGTTTTCGCTCCGATAACCCGGCACTGATTTTCCATTGATCGCGCCTTCGGCGTACTGGCCGCGCGCGACGTTGCTGCTCACTTCGTCGGCGGTCATTCGCCGCAGGCAGCGCACGACTTTTACTTTTTCATCCCGAATGCTGTCGGCTCTCAAGTCGCTCGGCGCTTCCATCGCGATGAGACAAAGCAATTGGAGCAAATGATTTTGCACCATGTCGCGTAACGCGCCCGCGCCTTCATAATAACCGGCGCGTCCTTCGACCCCAAGCGTCTCGGCAGCGGTGATTTGGACGTGATCGATGTAGCGAGTGTTCCAGAGCGGTTCGAAAATCGCATTAGCGAAGCGCAGCACTAAAATGTTCTGGGCGGTTTCCTTTCCCAGAAAATGGTCGATCCGATACGTTTGCTCCTCGCTGAACGCGTCGCTGACCACGCGATTGAGCTCACGCGCGGAAGCGAGATCACTCCCAAAGGGCTTTTCGATTTGAGGATCGGCTCGAATTGGTCGGGCGCGACCGCGAAATAAAATAGCCGGTTGCCGCGCGTGCCGCGTTCCTTGTCGATCTTGTCCAAGCGTTCCGCCAAAGTTTTGAAGCCGGCTTCATCGCTAAAATCGCTTTGATGATAAAAAATTGACTGGCCGAACGTCTTCCAGATTTCGTCGCGGACGGTTTGGCGTGAAAATTTCCGGACCGCCTCTTCCATTTCACGCCGAAAATCCTGGTCGGTCTTTTCGCGCCTGGCAAAACCGATCACGGTGACAGGAGGTGGCAGCTCGCCGTCAGCGGCAAGATTGTAAAGCGCCGGCAAGAGTTTGCGATGGGTCAGATCGCCGGTGGCGCCAAAGATGACGACGCTGCACGGCTGCGGCACCGCGCGAGTAGATAAACCTTCGCGCAATGGGTTCGCCTCTGATTGATCTGCCGCTCGATTCATCAGCCTCCGCAGATTACGCAGATTTTCGCCGATTGGGTAACACGAAAATGAATTGCGCTACGCTGGCAAAGAAAAGCGCCGCGTCATCTCGCGCACTTTATCACGCACGCGGCCGAGGGCGGCTTCATTGGTGCGGTTCGCCAACGCTTCCGCGACAAGATCCGCGATCTCGAGCATCTCTTCTTCTTTCATGCCGCGCGTGGTGACCGCCGGAGTTCCGACCCGAATGCCGCCCGGTTTGAAGATCGGATAGGTGTCGAACGGAATTCCGTTTTTGTTCACGGTGATGCCAGCGCGGTCGAGGACTTCTTGCGCTTCTTTGCCGTTAATTTCCTTCGGGCGAAGATCGACCAGCATGAGATGATTGTCGGTGCCGCCGGAAACGATGCGATAACCGTGCTTCGCCAAACCGGCTGCGAGTGCCTTGGCATTGATCACAACCTGGCGTTGATAATCGCGGAACGACGGTTGCAACGCTTCATGAAAACAAACCGCTTTCGCGGCGATGACGTGCATAAGTGGTCCGCCCTGGACTCCTGGAAAAACAGTCGCGTCGATCTGTTTCGCAAATTCTTGCTTGCACAGGACAATCCCGCCGCGCGGGCCGCGTAAACTTTTGTGCGTCGTCGTGGTCACAAATTGCGCATGCGGAATTGGACTCGGATGTTGTCCACCGGCAACAAGACCAGAAATGTGCGCCATGTCGATGAAGAGGAGCGCACCGACTGAGTCGGCGATTTGGCGCAGCCGCGGGAAATCGATGATCCGCGGATAAGCCGACGCGCCGGCCGTGATCATCACCGGCCGAACTTCTTCTGCTTGCTTTTGCAACGCGTCATAATCGATCTGCTCTGTCTTCTCGCTCACGCCATATTGCGCGACTGTGTAAAACTTGCCGGAGAAATTTGCCGGATGACCATGAGTGAGATGGCCGCCATGCGCGAGATTCATCGCCAAAATCTTGTCACCCGGCTTCAGGACCGAGAAATAGACCGCCATGTTCGCTTGCGCGCCGCTGTGCGGTTGAACATTGGCGTGCTCAGCGCCGAACAATCTCAGCGCACGATCGATCGCGAGTTGCTCGGCCGTGTCCACATTTTCACAGCCGCCATACCAACGTTTCTTTGGATAACCTTCCGCGTACTTGTTGGTCAAACAGGAACCCTGCGCTTCCATCACCGCGCGGCTGGTGAAATTTTCGGACGCGATCAGCTCGATATTTTCCCGCTGCCGTTTTTCTTCCGCGCGAATCGCATCGTAAATTTCCGGATCGACTTTGCGCAGCGCCTCAAGGGAGCTGCCGCCGTAGGTTGTCGATCCAGCGCTGGTTTGAGTTGGGCGAGGAAGGTCGCTCATTGGGTACGAAGATATTCCGCGATTTCGCGTCGCACCAGGCGGAACGAGTTCACTTTGTTCAACGAAACTGAGCACGCTCGGCAACGCATTTTTGATCGTGCGGGCGCAATCCTCATAAACTTCGCGCCCAAGACCGATCGGGTCCGGCACATCGCGCCAGAGGGTCGCGCCGGGTTCTTCAAATTCGCGGATCAGAAAAGTTTTCTCCGCGCCATGTGGAAAGAGCATGTGAATCGTTTCGAGATGCGCGCCGGTCATGGCGAAAATGTGCGTTGCGCGGTCGACCAAATCGGCCGTGAGCGGTTGGCTGCGCAAACCGCTGATATCGACCCCGTCCGCTTCGCAAACCTGCACCGCGTAAAGACTCGGCGGCTGTCCGCGGACCGCGTGTACTCCGGCTGACGCGACTTCGATGTCTTTGCGATTTCCGATCAGCCGGCCAAACAATCCTTCGGCGATTGGACTGCGACAGATATTGCCCGTGCAAACAAAAAGGACGCTTTTCACGATGTGGCGTCCGCGCCTGCGAACGCGCAAATAACCTAGGTTTGAACGCGAGCAAGGTCAATCGAATGAGGCGTTTGGCGAACCGCGATTCGCAGGCGGCGCGAAAGGCGTTACAATCCGCGGGTGGGTTCGAGTTGGAAAAAAATCCGGTACCGGCTGGAGTGGGCGGGTTTGCTCATCGCCGCCAAACTCGTGCCGTTGCTGTCGCGTAAAGGTTGTTACCGCCTCGCGCTCGCGCTCGGCGCGTTGATGTCGGTCCTCGATCGCCACGGCCGCAAAGTTGCCCTGAGTAATCTCGAGGTCGCCTTTGGGGATCGGTTCTCGCAACGCGAACGCGAACAAATTGCGCGCGAATCATTTCAAAATTTTGCGCGGACAATGCTTGATCTTTTGTGGAGCCCGCGTTTAACGGCCAAAAATTTTTCCACCTACATTGAGCTGGAAAATTTGGAGGAAACGGCGCGCTATGGTCCCGAGCGCAGCATCATGATCGCGTGCTATCACTACAGCAATTTTGAGTGGCTGAGCCTGGCAAGCGGTTTTCTCGATTTGAAAGGCACGATCATCTCCCAGGAATTTAAGAACTCGCTGCTCGATCCAATTTTCAAAAAATTACGGGAGCAATCGGGCCACGAATTGATTCCGCGGCAGGGCGGGATTGTTCGTCTTTACAAAGTGTTACGTCGAAAAGGGCGCACCGCGTTGTTGGTCGATCTCACATTGCATCCAAAAATGCCCTCAGTGGCGATCGATTGTTTTGGGCTGAAGACGAGCGTGACTTCGGCGCACGCGTGGCTCAATGAGCAAACCGGCGCGCCCATCATTCCGGCGCACACCGAGCCGCTCGCGAACGGCCGCTATCGATTGGTGTTTCATCCGAAAATCGAAACGGCCGGGCGCAGTCATCAGCAGATCGCGCAGGCCTGCTGGAATTCGTTCGAACCATACGTTCGCAAAAACCCCGCGCCGTGGCTTTGGATGTATAAACATTGGCGATACAAACCGGCCAAGGCCGATCGGCCGTATCCGTTTTACGCGCGACCGCATGGCCGTTTCGATAAACAAATCAGCGCTGCCGATGAAAACAAATTGGTTTCGGCGAAGACGTAACGCGATCCAAGTGGTTGACAAAAGTCCGTGCTCCTCTCAAGTACCGCCATGCGAATCCTTTCCCGCCTGGCTTTTGTTGCGATTCCAGTCGCTCTTTCGATGCTTACCGGTTGCCAAACCGGAGGCGGATTAACCTCCAGAGGAAGGGCTTATCACGTGGTTGCCTCCAGAGGAAGGGCTTATCACGTGGTTGCCTACAAGCCGCACGATCCTTCGAGCGTGCGAGTGAAGCTTTCCACCGGCACGCAAACAGTCTACGTGATGGAAGGCGAACGACTGCTTATGGCCGCGCAGGCGAACGTCGGCCGGGGTGGCGCCGCGACTCCAACCGGGCACTTCTCGATTATCAGTAAGGACAAAACCAGACGCCGCGTCAGCGAGCCGGATGCCGGTTATCCGATGGCCTATTGGTGTGAATTCGCGCCGGCTTATGGATTTCATGAAGGCTTTGTCTGGTCAACGCCGCGGACGCACGGCTGTGTTCGGCTGCATCGCGAAGCGGCAGCCCGCCTTTACGCCCTGGTGCGGATCGGAACTCCGGTGGACATCGCGAGTTCGGTTCCCGAAGATCAAAAATACGCGAAGGACGTAATGCGAATCGATCAAAGCCGCGACCCAGATCCGCCGCGCTCTTTGATGATGTCTCCTAGCTGGTTCAAGGATCCACCAGGTCCACTACTGGTTGACCAGTAGGGTTTTGGGTTCGAGAGAATGGTCTGAATTGCCGGCTGAAAAGCAGCCGTGACGTGTTAAGGTTTTCAAGTAATGAGCACGACGAACCTCATTTCCAGCGGAACGACAGCGCGCGAAAAGGTCAACTTGCGTACGCCGGACGTGATGGCCGCGGTGCAGGAACAGGTCGAGCAGCATTATCGCAGCGACATTGTCGATAAAGTCCGTCGCGCCGGCGGGATTATTAAAGTCGGCGACACGACCGTGCGGCTGGCGAAACAGTTTGGTTTTTGTTACGGGGTCGAACGCGCGATCGATCTCGCTTACGCCGCGCGCAAGGTTTTCAAAGAACGTAGGCTCTTCATTGTCGGCGAGATCATTCACAACCCGGAGGTGAATCATCAGATCGCGTCGTTGGGGATCAAGAATCTGACCGGCCGCAACAAGCAGGCCGAGATTTCCGATTTGCAGCCGGAAGATATCGTGATCGTGCCGGCGTTCGGCACCGAGTTGTCGATGTTGCAGCAAATCAAGGAGCGCGGTTGCCAGATTGTCGACACCACCTGCGGCGACGTGATGAGCGTTTGGAAGCGCGTCCGGAAATACGCGAGCGAATCAGTCACGTCGATCATTCACGGGAAAGCCGAGCATGAAGAAACCAAGGCAACCAGTTCGCGCGCGCTCGGTGACGGCAAAGGTCATTATCTCGTCGTGCTTACGCTCGCCGACACCGATTACGTTTGTAATTACATCCGTCACAGCGGCGACAAGCAGGCTTTCCTGGAAAAATTCAGTGGCGCGCATTCGCCGGGCTTCGATCCGGACGTGCATTTGAAAACGGTCGGGGTCGCAAATCAAACCACTATGTTGCGCGGCGAGACCGAGGAAGTGCAACGGCGAGTCCGACAGGCGATTGTCGATCGCGACGGTGCGGACGAGGCCGCCAAAAATTTCCGCTTCTTTGACACCATCTGCGGCGCGACCCAGGAACGTCAGGACGCGTTGCGCGAACTACTCGACGTTAAAATGGACATTTTGCTTGTCGTTGGCGGCTACAACAGCTCGAACACTTCGCACCTGGCGGAAATGGGCGAGGAAAAACTGCCGACCTATTTTGTCTTGAACGCTTCGCGGCTGGTCTCGCGCAGCGAAATCAAGCATTACAATTTGCACGAAAAACGCGAAGTCGTTTCGCATTTTTGGCTTCCGCCCGGACCGGCCGTCGTTGGCATCACTGCCGGCGCGTCTTGTCCGAACAACTTGATCGAGGAAACGTTGATCCGGCTGTTCGAGTTGCGCGG
>WNGC01005072.1_pt1 | contig 14436 bp, 10 predicted proteins | sample 5400051 | NCBI WGS metagenome assembly WNGC01 (sample SAMN13153368, study PRJNA577476) | soil metagenome | isolation source: 20 cm soil or saprolite under grassland replicate 2 | place: USA:California | collected 2016-06-15 | reverse complement strand
AGCTCCTGCAGTGCGCCGTCGGCCTCGGCCGCGACGGCGCCGATGTCGCGCACCTTCGCTTCCCCGGACTGCATCGCCCGCGCGGCGGCGTCGATCCCGGCACGCAGCTCGGAGACGAGCTCCGCGACCTCCCGCGCCGACTTCCCCGCCTCCCCGGCGAGCGAGCGGACTTCGTCCGCCACGACGGCGAATCCCTCGCCGTGCTCCTCGGCGCGGGCGGCCTCGATCGCCGCGTTGAGGGCGAGCAGATGGGTCTGCCGGGCGATGCGGGCGATGGTCTGCGCGAACCCGCCGATCCGCTCGGACATCCCCGACAACCCGGCCACCGTGGACGCCGTGGCTCGCACTTCGTCTCCCACGGCGCGGAGCGTCTGGCTCGCCCGCGCCACCCGCTCCCGCCCCCGCTGTGCCGCCGCCACGAGCCGCGCCGCGTCCACCTGCATCAACTCGGCCCGGACGCGCAACGACTCCGCCTGATCGGCGGCCTTCGCGCTCTCGCCCCGGGCCCCCTCCGCCAGCTCCCGCTGCTGGGCGAGGTCCCGCGCCAGCTGCTGCGCGGTGTGCGTGACCGTCTCCGATGTGGCGTGCAGCTCCTCGGCCGACGCCGCAAGCTGCTCGGCGAAGGCCGCGACCTCGTCCGCTTCGCGCTGCACGGTGGAGATTGTCCCGCCGATCTCCCCGAGCATGCGGTTGAAGCTCTTCTCGAGGAACCCCAGCTCGTCTGACTCCTGCGCCGGCGCCCGCACCGCGAGGTGACCCTGCTCCGCTTCGCCCATGACGTCGCGCGCGTCCCGGATCCGCCGGATCAGGGTCGCCGGGATCTGCTTCAGCGCCCAGGCCACCGTGATGAGCCCCACCGTCTCGAGGCCGGCCGCGGTGAGCCCGCTGGCGGCGCCGCCGTACAGCCCGTCATGCAGGTAGCTCGCTCCGAGGTACGCCAGCGCCGCCGTGAGCACGAGGAAGTTGCCGACGGTGTGACCCTGGTCGAACGCGTAGGGGAGGACGGCGATGAGGAACGCCACCGCGAAGCCGCCGTGGCCGAACCATACGACGAGCACCCCGACGAGCAGCACGTCCAACAGCGCGAGCCCATAGATGAGCCACCAGCGGTACCAGCCGCGCTCGTTGATGATGCCGAGCAGGGCGTTGAGGACGAGTCCGCCTCCGCCCACCAGCACCATCGTCCCGGGGCGTGTGCGTACGGCTCCGACCGCCCACCCGGTGATCCCCAGCGCCATGCCGAGCCCCACGAGCCACCAGCGACGCCGCAAGCTGCGCGCGATCGTCTCGAGGTCCTTGAGCCGCTGTTCGAGCCCGGAGGCATCGTCTTTCCAACCGCGCATCCGGGAGGCGAGCGAGCGCTGTTCGGCCGTGCCTGACGGGACTATTGCCGTTTGGGCCATCGGATCAGCATCATACACGCCCCCGGGTCGGACACAAGCCGCGACGACCCACGCCCCCCCACACCGCCGGCCGTGTCACATGCTGCTCCAGCATGGCTCGTTTTGAGCCACCCGACGCGTCGCCGCAAGGCAATTCCCTGAGGCCGAGACGGTAATCGACGGGGCACGGGTTCTGCCTGTTCGGTGGTAATAACGAGTCGTCCAACCTGTTTCGGAGGCACCCATGCAAAACCACCGGGCCATGCCTATCGTGATCTTGGCCACGTTCGCTTTGGTCGCGTGCACAGACGGGGCGGGCCCCCGCGGTGCGGGCAAAGTCAGTCTCGCCCTGTCGACGCTATCAACCTCGTCGCTCCCATCGGCTCCCACCGGCCAAGCCTTGTCCGCCTCGCTTCAGGCCGGCGGTCCCGAGACCTTCACCGACGCGAGCAACAACACCGTCGCCATTTCGAGCGTCGAGCTGGTGCTGCGCAAAGTGGAGCTGAAACCCGTCGAGCGTTCTGATTGCAACGAGTCGAGCCAGACCATTGTGTCTACGGTGGCGACCGCAGCGAGCGACGGAAACGATGGGAACGAAATAAACGAGGCGGACGAGGAGTGCGACGAGCTGGAGGCCGGGCCGATCCTGGTCGGTCTCCCGCTCGGCGGCATCGAGCGCATGTTCGAGGCCACCGTCCCCGCCGGGACGTTTGACGAGTTGCAGTTTCAGATTCACAAGCCGTCGGACGGCGGCGACGCAGCGGATCACGCGTTTCTCGCGGCGCATCCGGACTTCGCCGGGGTTAGTATCCGCGTGAAGGGGACGTTCAACGGCACCGACTTCACCTACACGAGCGACCTGAACGTGGAACAGGAGCTCAGGTTCAACCCCCCGGTCGTGGTGACCGCAGGGACGCCGGCGAAGCTGACGGTGAGTCTGGACCTGAGTGGCTGGTTCCGGAGCAGTAGCACGCTCGTCGATCCCGCCACGGCCGCCAAGGACGGCGCGAACGAGGGCCTGGTGCGCGACAACATCATCCGGTCGTTCGAGAGCTTCAAGGACAATAACGAAGACGGAGCGGCTCGCGTCGCCCCGAGCCGCTGGTACAGGGTGAGCGCCCGCCGGCGTGCGGCGTTGGCGCCGGCCGAGTCACCGCTCCGCTGCAATGCCGCACCGAGGTCGCGCTCGATCGCGGCCAAGCTCTCCGCGCTGCCCTGCGTCGTGGCGAGCTCGGCCGCCTGCCGTAACAGGCGGAGCTGGCCCGGAGGATCGCCCCGCGCGCCGGTCACGGCCGCTTGGAGCCGCCACACCTCCGGCAGCCCCGCGGCGAAGTTCACTCGTCGGTACGCCTCCGCCGCCCGCTCGAGCTCCACAGCGGCGAGATCGTGGTCGCCTATCAGCAAGTGGATCTCGGCGCGCCCGGTGAATGCCAGCCCGACCAGGGTCTCGTCGCCTGCGACCGTGGCAAGCCGCACCGCTTGCTCCGCGGCCTGGAGCGCCCGCATGTGGTCCCGCCGCTCCAGCCAGCTGATCCCGATGTTGTGATGCGTCTCCGCCATCCCCCGCACCAGCCCCGCTTGCTGATAGGCGGCGAGGGCCAATTGGTAGCTGGCGAGCGCCGTCTCGGCGTCGCCCTTGAACCAGGCGATGATGCCAAGGTTGTTGAGGCACCGCGCCTGCGCGGCAGGGTCCCGCACGGTGCGCGCTAGGTTCAGCGCGTCGCCGAACCGTTGCTCGGCTTCGTCCACGTCGCCGTGCCGCAGCGCGATCGCGCCCTGATAGTTGAGCGCGCGCAGCTCGGTCGGGCGCTCGCCCCGCGCCCGCGCCGCCACCAGCGCGAGCTCCGCCCAGCGCCGCGCTTCGGCGTGATCGCCCTGCCGGCCGTGGGCTTCAGCGGCGAACAGCGCGAACGCGGTGCGGCCTTCGAGCGCCGCAACGGGCAGACCGCGCAGCCGGTCCAGGACCTCGCGGTACCGGCCTTGATCCGCCAGCTCGCGTAGCTGCGTCAGCAGCGCCGATTCGTCTGCGAGCGAGCTTACCACACGGCTCCCATCAGCCTACCAGGCGATCGCATGGTCGGTGAAGTGCGGAATCTTGACGTCGAGCTCCTCGTACGACTCGTAGTTCGACGCCCCGAGGCGGTACCACAGCGTGTCGGGCGGCCGGCGTTGCCACACATCGAGCTGACCCTGGATCCGCGCATCGGTCGTGTCGACCGTGCCGTCCCCGTTGTAGTCGTGCTCGTCATTGTGGTATTGCAGCGTCAACTCGGCCGGGTGATCCGGGCTGAACTCGAGTCCGGTGGGTTGGAAGTCGAACAGGAATTTGGTGGGATCGATCGCCTTGACGACGATCAGAATGGAGTCGCCCGGTTGGAACGCGGTACCGTCCGGCCGGCGGAGCAAGCCGTCGCCCGGCACCTTGAATCGGAGACACTCCTCGCCCTGGGCGCCTGGGGTCGCCCCCTGGTAATACATCCGCACCTCCCGGTCCCGGCCCAACACGGCATAGAAACTCACGCTGTCGGCGTACAAGGGCGGGGCGCTCGCGCCCTGCGCCACGATGTGGAGCTGGGACATCGGCAGCCGCGTCGTCACGGGGGCGCTCGTGTCGGAGCACGCGAGCGCGATCGCCAACACTACGAATCCAACGAACAGTCGTCGCATACCGATCCTTCCACACGCCGGAGTCAGCCCCTGACTGGGGCAAGCGGCAGGCCACGGTAAGTCGTTCTCAGACGGCGTGATGGGGGCCGGCACCTGGGTCGCCTCGGCGCAGCTGGCTCAATTTGTGTCACCCGTCGTATCGGTTTCGGTGTCGCTGGTGGCGCCCGCTCCCAAGAGGCGCAGCAGTCGCGATCGGGATATCCCGAGTCGGCGGGCAGCCTCCGACCGGTTGCCGCCGGTGGCGGCGAGCATCGCGCGCGCGGCGGCCCGCTGGATTTCCGCCAGCGTAGCGGGAAAGGGAACGGGGTCGGCGGCAGCGGGGGCTACGCGGGCCGGCTCGAGCTCGGCGACGGCGAAGGTACCGGCCGGCGACAGCAGGATGGCGCGCTCGAGCGTGTTGCCGAGCTCCCGGATGTTGCCGGGCCAGGAATGCGCCAGCAAGGCGCGGCGGGCCTCGGGTGTCAGAGGCGGCTGGGGCAGTCCGTAGCGAGCGCTGAATCTGCTCAAGAAGAACTCGGCGAGCAGCACCACGTCCTGCCCCCGCGCCCGCAGCGGTGGCAGCTCGAGCGTCACGACGTTGAGGCGGTAGTACAGGTCCTCCCGGAACAGGCCCTGCTGCACGGCGGCTGCGAGGTCGGCGTTGGTCGCCGCCACGATGCGCACGTCGACGGTCCGACTCACCGTCGCGCCGAGGCGACGCATGGTCTTTTGCTCGAGCGCGCGCAGCAGCTTGCCTTGCAGCTCCGGGGCGAGATGGTCGATCTCGTCGAGGAACAGCGTGCCACCTTCGGCGACTTCGAACAGGCCCGGCTTGGCGGTTCTGGCGTCGGTGAACGCCCCCCGCTCGTAGCCGAATAGCTCGCTCTCGAGCAGGGGCGCTGGGAGCGCGGCGCAGTTCAACTCTACGAACGGCGCTGCGGCGCGCGGTCCGCCGTAGTGCAGTGCCCGAGCGAGCAGCTCTTTCCCGGTGCCGGTCTCGCCCGTGATCAGGACGGTGGCCCCTGCGTGAGGCACGACCCGCGCGGCGCGCTCGAGTGCGGCGCGCAACGCCGGGCTGTCCCCCACGATCTCGCGGAAGGCGTGCGCTTGGGATTCCAGGTGCGCCAACGCGGCGCGTCCCAGGGCGGCGCGGCGCCGTTGCACTGCAACGGCGAGTGCGTCGCGCAGTCCGTCGCGGTCGTCGGGGAGGGCGAAGTAGTCCGACGCGCCGGCGGCGACGGCTTGCGCGGCCACCCGATGGGACGTGGATGCCCCGACGGCGACGACCGCGATGTCCGCGGGCATCGCAAGCAGGGGCAGGACCCCCCCGACTTCCGTCTCGTGTCCGCCCGCCGCCACGAGCACGACTCCGGCGCGGGGCGGCGGTGCCGCGTCCGCGCGGGGGGTCCATTCGGTGAGCGACACATGAAGCTCGCGCGCGAGCGCGGGCCAGAAGTCCGCGAACGAATCGCTCAGCCGGACGACGAGCAGCGCTACGTCATTGGCTGCCGTCACCGGAGCCCGAGCTCCGTGGCGGTGACCAACGCCGCGACCGCATACCCGGCTTGCTCGAGCGCCGCACGACCCCCCTCCTCCCGGTCCACCACCGCGAGCACGCCCAACACACGACCCCCTGCGGCCTCGACCGCACCGATCGCGGCGAGCGCGGATCGACCGGTGGTGATCACGTCCTCCACGATCACCGCCGCGGCACCGGGAGTGAAACACCCCTCGATCCGCTTCCCCGTGCCGTGATTCTTGGCCTCCTTGCGCACGGAAAAGGCGTCGATCGCAGGGTCGCGCCTCGACCCGCGACTGGCGGCGGCGATCGCGAACGCAACCGGGTCGGCGCCCAGGGTGAGCCCGCCCACGACGTCGGGCCGCCACCCGAGGGTCGCGAGGCGCTCCAGCGCGAGGGCGCCGATGACCGCGAGCCCTTCCGCTGCCATGGTGGTACGGCGGGCGTCGATGTAGACGGTCGAGCGACCCCCGGAGGCCAGTACGAAGTCACCACGCGTAATCGAGCGCTCCCGCAGGAGATCGCGTAGACGCTGCTCGAGGTCCGACGTCGCGCTCATGGCAATTGTGAGTAGTAGTATGTACTACTACTAAACGGCATCAGCCCCGCCATCCGAGGGCGCGTTTTAGCCCTGCGAGCAGACTACCAGCTTTCGCACCCGACCCGGGAGCAATCCCGGCCTCGACGTCGGTGGCGAACGCGCCGACTGTGGGCTGTCGCTTGGCCGGGTCGCGTGCCAGACCGCGCATCACGGCCGCCTCGAGCGCCGCCGGGAACTGGACGCCGCGCACCGCCTGGTTGAGCGGCACCGGGGTCCCGCTGAGCAACTGTTGGAACAGCTCGCGCGGCGTGCGCCCGCTGTAGGGATGCACCCCGGAGAGGAGCCAATACGTGATCGTCGCGAGGCTGAAGATGTCGGCCCGACCGTCCACCAGCTCCCCCGAGAGCGCCTCGGGCGCCACGTACTTGAGGGTCCCCACGAAGAAGCCGGTGCGGGTGAGCCGCTCCTCGGCCGGCAGCTCCGCGTCGCGCGCTATCCCGAAGTCGAGCAGCTTGACCTGCTCGGTCACCGGCTCATACATAATGTTTTCGGGTTTCAGGTCGCGGTGGATGATGCCCGCCTGGTGCGCCGCGCCCAAGGCGTCCGCCAGCTGGCGGACCAGGCGTCCCACTTGGGCGGGAGCGAGTCGCCCGGCGCGGTGTACGTAGTCGGCGAGCGATTTCCCGTCCGCCCACTCCAGCGCGAGGTAGTACAGGCCGTCGGCCTCGCCGTAGTCGTACGTGCGCACCACGCCGGGATGCCGGACTCGCGAGCCGTAGCCGGCCTCCCGCAGGAAGCGTTTCACCGCCGTGGGGTCGCCCCGCAGACGCTGCCGCAATACTTTGAACGCGCAGGGGCCGCGCTCCGGGTGCTCGGCCCGATAGACTTCGGCCGTGCCGCCCTCACCCACGCGCTCGAGGAGGCGGTAGCCGCCGACGGTCCGGCCGGCGAGGTTCTCGCTGGACATGGGAACGCGCGAAACTAACGTCCGCATTTGAGGTTGGGCAAGTGAGACGACTCGGCAAAGTGGCGCTCTTGGCAAGTCTGACCGCGACCGCTTGCGGCTCGTGGCAACGGGTCGGCACCGGACCGCGGCCGCAGCCCGGCGCGGCGCTGCCGTCCCTGGCCGATGCCGGGTCGCTGTACCGCCGCATGGGATTCCTCGTCGCCGGTCCGCCGCTCCCCTTCGTCGCCGCCGTGCGGTACGTCGCCGACGCCACCCCCGACTCGACGCTCGCCGTGTTCGCGTTGTCGCTCGCGAACCACTCCCTGACCTTCCAGCGCGACGGCAACACGTTCGTCGCCCAGTACCACGTGGAAGTGGCGTTCCGCGCCGACACCGCCGCCGCGCGGCAGATCGCGAGCGACGAAACGGTGCGGGTTCGCACGTTTCAGGAAACGCTCCGCGGTGACGAGAGCGTGATCTACCAGCAGTTCGTCGGCCTGCGGCCGGGCGTATACACGGTGAGCGTCACGGTGCGGGATCGAAACAACCCCGCCACCACCCGCCAGGAGCACCTCGACACCGTGCCGCGCTTCGCGGGACGCGCCCTCAGCGCGCCGATCCCCGTCTACCAGGGGGCGGGGCGCAGCCGCGTGGCCGATCTGCCGCAGTTCTTGGTCAACCCGCGGGCCACCCTGCCGTACGGCGCCGACACGTTGCGCTTCTATATCGAAGCGTACGGGCTGCCCCCAGGCATCCGACTCGCCGCGCGGGGCTTCGACCAGAGCGGCGCCGAGGTGGCCCACGACACGGTCGCGCTGGGGGGCGACGGTCGCTTCGGCGCGACGCAATTCGCCTTTCGGCCCGGCGAACTCTCCGTGGGCGAGGGCAGTGTCGAGATCGCGGCGCTCGTGCCTGAGGGCGGCGCCCCGCCCGCGGTGCGGGCCCCGTTCGTCGTGAGCTTCTCCGATCAGTGGGCGATCACGAACTTCGACGAGATGATCAACCTGCTGCGCTACTTCGACCGCCAGGACTGGGTCGACAGTCTGCGCAAAGCCCCGCCCGAGGAGCGCGGGCACGTGTGGCGACGGTTTTACAAGGCCACCGATCCCGCGGCGCTGACGCCCGAGAACGAAGCGCTCGACCGGTACTTTCGGCGCGTCCAGCTGGCGAATGAACGCTTCCGGGAAAGCGGTGATGCGGGCTGGCTCACCGACCGCGGCGAGGTGTTCATCACCCTGGGCGAGCCCGACGACGTATTCGACGCGTCGAACGACGTGTCGCGCAGCGGCGTGCGCTTGATCCGCTGGACGTTTACCGAGTTGCGGCTGACCCTGTTTTTCCAGGATCAGACCGGGTTCGGCCGGTTCCGGCTCACGCCCAACTCCCGCGCGGAATACCAGCGCGTCCTCTCCCGGGTGCGTCGCGCGCAGTGAGGCGAGTCGCGGCCCTGCTCGCGGTCGGCGTGGTGACGCCGCTCGCGGTCCCGGCACAGCAGACCTCGTCGCTGCTGGCGGCCCAACAGGCCGAGTCGCTGCGGCTCGCCGGCCGCCCCTGGCACGCCGCGGAAACCCTGCTCGCGGCCGCGGCGCGCGAGCTGCACCTGGAACCGGCCTTCGTCCTGGCCGGCGCGAAAGCCGAGCTCCATGCCCGCCGCTACGACCGGGCCCGGGGGTTGCTCGCCGGCCAGCCGTGGCTCGCGGAGTACGCCGATGGCGAGGGGCTGGCGGTGCTGGCGGAGGCGGAAGCTCGGCTCGGGCTTGCGGCGCCGGCGGCCGCCGACTACGCCGCCGCCCGGACCCGGGGCCACGGGCCTCGGGCGGCGCTGCTCGGCGTGCGGGCCGGCGTCGCCTGGGAGGCGGCGGCGCAGCCGGACAGCGCCGCCGCGGCGTACGCAGCGGCGCGCGCCGCGGGTCTGGCCGCGATCGACGGGTGGCTGCGGGTGCGCCAGGCGCGCGTCACGCGTGACACGGCCGTCGCGTTCCACCTGCTCGCCGACGTGGCGCCGCCGGCCGCGCGCGAAGTGCCGGCGGCTCGCGCCCGGGCCTTGCTCGTCGCCGGCGATAGCCTCACCGCGCTCGAGGCCTTCGCGCAGGCCGGGCGCGCCCTCGACGTCGGCCGGCTCGCGCTGGCGCGCGGCGACTCGGGTCGCGCCCGCGACGCCTTGTATGGCTTGATGGCGCGGGCGCCCGAGACGGACGATGCCGCCGCGGCCGTCGGCGTGGTGCTCGCGTCGCTCCCGCCCCGCACCCCGCCCGAGCGCGTGGCGCTGGCGCGGGCGATGAAGCCCCACGGCGCCGCCGCGGATGCCCGCCTGGAGGTGGAACGGGCCGTGCGCCAGGGCGACTCGAGCGCGGCCACGCTGCTGCTGCTGGGGGAGCTGCTCGCCGGAGCGGGGCGGTTGCGCGACGCCGAGCGCGCCTACCGCGCGGTGGCGAAGGACGCCGCGCTGGGGCCGCTCGCGATCTATCGGCGCGCCCGCATCCTGGTCCGGCTGGGCGATCCGGGCGCCCGCGAAGCGCTCGGGGGATTCGCCCAATCGTATTCGGGCGACTCGGCCGCGCCCACCGCGCTCTACGTCCTCGGGGACATGTTCGCCGACCGCGGCGACTGGGCGGGCGCGGCGCAGTGGTTCGGGGAGCTCGTGGCGCGCTATCCCGCCGACCTGCGGGCGTCGCTGGCGCGCTTCCGGCTCGCGGCGGAGATGCAGCGTCATGGCGTGCTCGACAGCGCGGCGGCGCTGTACCAGGCGGAGGTGGCGACCGCGGCGCCGCAACGCACCGCGGCCCGGTTCTGGCTCGGCAGGCTCGCGCTGCTGCGGGGTGACACGGCCGCCGCCGAGGCCGCGTGGGTGGCGCTCGCCCACGAGGACTCGATCGGCTACTACGGACTGCGCGCGCGACGGGAGGGGCCGCTGCCGCCGCTCCGCCTGGCTGCGCCGCCGCTGCCCGCGCCGTCCCCGGCGGTGGCGGCGTCGCTCGCCCGCCTCGACACCCTCGTGCTCGCCGGGCTCGACACCGCGGCCGACGTCGAAGTGCGGGCCATGCTGGGCCGGGCGCCGCAGCAGGACATCGACGCACTGCTCGCGTTGAGCGACGGGCTCGCCCTGCGCGGGTTCGGCCCGGCGGCGGTGCGGGTCGGCTGGCAGGCCGCCCTCAAGGCCCCCGCCCCTCTCGCCCGCCGGCGCGCGCGGCTTGGCGCAGCTCACGCCCGAGACCGCCGCCCTCACCGCCCGCGGGCTCGATGTCACCTTCTATCCCGACTGGATCACCGTCCCCGACCTGAACCTCCACCTCGGGGCGGCCCACCTGGACGAGCTGCTGCGGCGCTTCGGGGGGCGGGTCGATGCCGCCGTGGCGGCGTACAACGCCGGCGTCACGCCCGTGCTGCGCTGGCTGGCGCGGGGGGGAGGCACCACCGACGTCGACCAATTCGTCGAGCTGATCCCGTATCAGGAAACCCGGGGGTACGTGCGCTCGGTGTTGCGCAATCGCGAGGTCTACCGCGCTCTGTACGGCGTCACCGGCAATTGAGCGCCTGCTTGACAAGCCCGGCGGGGCTGCGTCATTTCTATTCCGCTCGACTAGGGGGTCGAGCGGGCGCCAAGCCCCATCGTGTGACCTTGCAGGAGGCAGATCGAATGTCCAGGGGAAAGGTGAAGTGGTTCAATGACGCCAAGGGGTACGGCTTCATTGAGCAGGACGCGGGCGAGGACGTGTTCGTCCACTTCTCGGCGATCCAGATGGACGGGTTCAAGACGCTCGCCGAAGGCCAGGCCGTGGAGTTCGAAGTGAAGACCGGGGACAAGGGGCTGCACGCCATGAACGTCGTTCGCGTGTAGCGACCCCACGCCATTCGCGTCGCCCCCGCCCGAGAACCACCGGGCGGGGTTTTTGTATGTTTGTGCCGCCATGACCGAGCCGCAGCCGACCCTCTACCTCGTCGACGGCTACGCCCTGATCTACCGGGCGTTCTTCGCGATGATCGCCCGTCCCCTCACGACGCGGCGCGGCGAAAACACGTCGGCCGCCTGGGGGGTCACCAACTTCCTGATCCGCCTGCTGGACCGGCGCCGGCCCGACTACCTCGCCTGGGTGCACGACGTGGGCGAGTCGTTTCGGCACCAGGCCTACCCGGCGTACAAGGCGACGCGCGAAAAACTCACCGCCGAGCTGCAACAGGAGTTCGACCGCTCCCTCGAGCGGATCGCGCAGATCCTCGCTGCCTTCCGCGTGCCGATCGTCGGCGTCGAGGGGTACGAGGCGGACGACGTCATCGGCACGCTCGCGACGCAGGCCGCGGCCCGCGGCCACCAGGTGGTCATCGTGTCGGGGGACAAGGACTTCTACCAGCTGATCGGACCCCGCATCGCGCTCTTGAACCCGGGCCGGGGGGGCCCGGCCGCCGTCGAGGAGCACTGGGTCGACGAGACCAACGCGAGCGAACGGCTCGGCGTGCCGCCCGAGCGCGTCACCGACTATCTGGCGCTCGTGGGGGACACGTCCGACAACGTGCCCGGCGTCAAAGGCGTGGGGGAGAAGACCGCGCTGGAGCTGCTGCGCACGTTCGGCGATCTCGACGCGATCCTCGCGACCCCGGACCGGATCGCCGGCAAGCGCGCGCGGGAAGCGATCGTGCGCGACGTCGAGCTGGCACGCCTGTCGCGGGATCTCGTCACCATCCGCCGCGACGTACCCCTCACGCTCGACCTCGACGCGTTGCAGGTCCGCCCCCCCGACCTGGCGCGCTTGAGCGAGCTGTTCACCGAACTCGAGTTTCGCTCGCTCATCCCGAAACTGGGCTCGCTCGACGCCGTGGGCACGCGACCCCCCGCTCCGGCGGCCCAGCCGGTGTCCCGCGGCGCGGGGCCTGCCGTGGCCACGGCCGTGGTGGTGGAGCCGACGATCGTCGACGATCCCGGCGCGCTCGCCGCGGTGGTCGCGGAGTGTCGCCGCGCCCCGCTCGTGGCGCTCCACACGGAGACCTCGTCGCTCGACCCGATGCGTGCGCAGCTCGTCGGCATGTCGCTCGCCGTCGCCCCGGGCCGCTCGTGGTATCTCCCGTTCGCGCACGTCCCTCCCGACGGCGCGCTTGCCGGCGGCACGCCACCGCGTAATCTCCCGCCCCCGGCGAGCGCCGCGCTCGCCCCCCTGCACGAGCTGCTGGCGGACGATCGCGTGCCCAAGGCGGGACACAACATCAAGGCTGATTGGCTGGTCTTGCGCCGCGCCGGCGTCGCGCTCGCGGGCGTGGCGTACGACTCGATGCTCGCGAGCTTCGTGCTCGACCCCGGCCGCCGCTCGCACGCAATCGACGAGCTGGCGCGGGAACGGCTGTCGCTCGAGCTGCGCGCGTACGGGGATGTGGCGGGGCGCGGGCGGGCCGAGCGTCCGTTCGAGGCGGTCTCCGTGGTGGACGCGGCGCGGTACTCCTGCGGCGACAGTGAGGTGGTGCTGCGCCTGCGTGAGGTGTTCCAGCCCGAGCTCGAGGACCACCGGTTGCTCGGGTTGCTCGAGACCGTCGAAGTGCCGCTCATCTCCGTGCTCGTCGAAATGGAGTGGCGCGGCGTGTTGGTCGATCTTGAGCGCCTGGCGGACATCTCGCGTCAGTTTGCCCGGGAGCTGGCCGAGCTGGAGCGGGCGATCTACCGGACGGCGGGCGCCGAGTTCAACATCAACTCCACCCCGCAGCTACGCCACGTGCTGTTCGAGAAGCACCAGCTCCCCGTCCTCAAAAAGACGAAGACCGGGCCGTCCACCGATTACGACGTGCTCGAGCAGCTCGCCGCGATGGGGCACGAGGTGCCGCGCCTGCTGATCGAATACCGCGAGCTCGCCAAGCTCAAGTCGACCTACGTGGACGCGCTCCCGGGGTTCATCAATCCTCGGACCGGGCGGATCCATACCAGCTACAACCAGGCCGGCGCCGCCACCGGCCGCCTGTCGTCCTCCGACCCGAACCTCCAGAACATCCCCGTGCGGACGCCGCGCGGCGAGGCGATCCGGCGAGCCTTCGTGGCCGCCCCGGGGTGGTTGCTCCTCACGGCCGACTACTCGCAGGTCGAGCTGCGGCTGCTCGCCCACCTGTCCGGCGACCCGGCGTTCGTGCGGGCCTTCGAGCAGGGTGGGGACATCCATCGCCAGACGGCGGCGATCATCTTTGACGTGCCCCAGGAGCAGGTGACGCCGGAGATGCGCGGCCGGGCGAAGACGATCAATTTCGCCACGATCTACGGACAGGGACCGTTCGCCCTCGCCCGCCAGCTCGGCATCACCCAGGAGGAGGCGAAACAGTTCATCGCGGAGTATTTTGCGCGGTTCGCCGGCGTGCGGGCCTGGCTCGATCGGACCGTCGCCGAGGCGCGCCAGCGGGGGTACGTGGAGACGCTGTTCGGGCGACGCCGCTACATCCCGGAGCTGAAGGACCGGAACTTCAATATCCGCGCGTTCGGCGAGCGCACTGCGACCAACTCGCCGCTCCAGGGATCCGCCGCCGACTTGATCAAGATCGCCATGATCTCGATCGAGCGGGCGGTGCGAGAGCGCGGTCTTGCCGCGCGGATGCTGCTGCAGGTGCACGACGAGCTCGTGTTCGAGGTGCCGGAAGGGCAGCAGGGGAGCGCCACAGACCTGGTAAAAAGCCATATGGAAGGGGCCGCGAAACTGCGGGTGCCGCTCGTTGTAAGTATCGGTGTGGGAAGGAATTGGGTCGATGCGAAGAGTTAAGCATGGCTCTTGCAGGATTGTCGTCCGGTTGCCACTATAGGTGGCGCGTGGGCCCACGTGCGTGCGTTTCGGGTTCGGCGCCCTTAGGCGCCCGGAGGGTAGGCAGGTGACGGGTCGACGCGGGTTTACGTTGATCGAGCTGTTGATCGTGGTGGTGATCATCGGGATTCTCGCGGCGATCGCGATCCCGAAGTTCGCCAACACGAAGGAGAAGGCGTACATCGGCGCGATGAAGTCCGACCTCCGGAACCTCGCGACGGCGGAAGAGGCCTTCTTCTACGACAGCTCGACCTATACGCAGAATCTCAACGCCATGAACAACTTCAGGGCGTCGACCGGCGTCACCCTCACGGTCAATGAGGCTACCGCCCAGGGGTGGTCGGCGACGGCGTCGAGCGCCAACACGCCCCGCCTATGCTACCTCTTCTCGGGCGCTGCGACGCCGGTCGGCAGCGCCACGACCGAGGGTCGCATTTCCTGCTCCTAGACCCACCCTATCGGGAATTCACGCGCCGCCGCGAGGGGATGTGCTTCGCCCTCGACGGCGGCGTTTGGCTTCATCGGCACGTCCACAACGGCGAGCGCATGGTGCACCTCGTGAGCGCCGACAAGCAGCGCCTGCTGGCGCTGGCTCCCACGCTCGGCGTGCGGGCGGAGTGGTTGCAGTACAAGCCCCTCAA
>WNGC01002999.1_pt1 | contig 14436 bp, 8 predicted proteins | sample 5400051 | NCBI WGS metagenome assembly WNGC01 (sample SAMN13153368, study PRJNA577476) | soil metagenome | isolation source: 20 cm soil or saprolite under grassland replicate 2 | place: USA:California | collected 2016-06-15 | reverse complement strand
CGACGGCTCGACACGCTTCAGGCGGCTGTGCTGCGAGTGAAGTTAAAGTACCTGGAAAAGTGGAATGCCGCACGCCGCTGGCAGGCCGAACTCTATCATCGTCTGCTGGCGGGAACCGCACTTGTGCTCCCGAGTGAAGCCGTGGGCGCCCAATCGGTCTGGCATCTCTATGTCATCCGCACCGAGCATCGCGACAAGCTAAAAGAGTATCTGGCGAGCCGAGGCATTGCGGCAGGCATTCATTATCCGGTCCCCATTCATTTGCAGCCGGCCTACAAAAATCTGGGGTACAAGCGGGGGAGTTTTCCGGTCACCGAGCAGTACGCCCAGCGAATCCTTTCATTGCCGATGTACGCGGAGCTGACTCCTGAATCGATTGAGTATGTTTCCAAAAGCATCCTAACGTTTCTCTCCGCAAACCAGGATAGTGGTGCGTTTTACGAGCAGCTGGTAAAGCACGCGACTCCCCCTCTATGAATTCAGCGGGAATTCAATCATCCGGACCAACCGGCCGGCTATCACCGACGGCCGGATGCGATCTGACCGCGAGGATGGCCAGCCCGACCTTACTGGCGGGTAGAACTGAGCCGCTGCCTATCTACTCGCGTTTCCGCACGCTTAGTGCAAACTCTCTCGTGATTGCTGTCCTCAGCCCTTTCATCGCCTTGACAGCCGGCTATGTGCCGAGAATTCTTCTGGCGATCGTCATTCTCGACATACCCTTTCAATTCGGCACGCACCTTTTTTATCGGGAGGAGGACGCGGCGCTTGGCGCTTTAGGGGGATTGAGCATCTCAGCCACCACCATCGCTCTTGCCGGGTTGTATGTTTCCTGGTTCACGCGCTCACTGGTCAACAGAAACGCTGAAGCGCGTCCCTCACTTAACTTCAATCTGCCACTTCTGCTGTATCTCGCAATCACCGCGATTTCCGTGACTGTCGCACAGGACATCAGCCTCTCCCTGTTCGAGGTGTTCCTGCTACTGGAAGCCTGCCTGGTGTATTTTTACGTGGCCAGCAATGTTAAAACCCGCCAAGACGTCTTATTTGTTGTTTCCTTGCTCCTCATTGCCTGCCTGCTGGAAAGCTTGGCCATGATTGCTCTCAAATTTACGGGCATACCGTCAACCCTGTGGGGTGCCCCAACCCACATTCACATCGATAGCGATGCGAAACAAGGGTTCATGCGCATTGGCGGCACGGTGGGGTCTTCCAATTTTGCGGCAGCCTACCTCAGCATCTCGCTTGCATCTGCGGCCAGCCTGCTCTTCACCAACCTTGGACGGGCGCACAAGTGCCTGGCACTTGCGGTTCTGGCGTTGGGAGGAGTGGCGCTGATTCTCACATTTTCACGAGGGGGATGGATGGCCTTGGCGATGTCGCTCACCCTGATTGGCCTGCTCGGCTGGCGCCGGCTCGGATTCTCTCTGAAAACCCCGATCGCCATCATCTTGATACTGGGGATGCTGTATTTGCCGTTTCATAGCGTTATTTCTGCTCGGCTGCTCGGGGATGACCGGGGGTCGGCGGAGTCCCGTATTCCTTTGATGAAACTTGCGTTTCGCATCATCGAAGACAATCCCATACTCGGAGTGGGTGCCAACAATTTCACGGTAGTAATGGACCGCTACTTGACCCCTGAGTTTCGACACGGCTTCCTCTTTGCCGTTCACAACAAATACTTGTTGGTGTTGTCCGAGACTGGCGCCGTCGGGCTGTTGAGTTTTCTTGCGTTCTTGCTGGATGCTTTGCGCAAGGGGTGGCAATGCTGGGCGCGCCAGGACCCCCTACTGTCGCCCCTTGCGCTTGGATTCGCGGCGGGCATAGCCGGTCACATGGTGCACATGAGCGTGGACGTTTTCCGTGGCCGTCCGACACAACAATTGCTCTGGCTAATTGCTGGTCTGCTGACAGCCATGATTAGGGTGTGCAAACTGCGCCCGACTGCGGATCGCTTTTCCGAGATCACCTAAAGGTCTTGTTTTCTTTCTCGCGAACAGAGGAATAGGCGGCTACCAGCCGAAGACAAAATGTCGCCATTCCGCGACCAGCGGTCCTATTTCTTTCGGAAGTGCCGGAGTAATCCGGCATCTTTTGTTGTCCATCGCGCCGATTCAGATTCATCCATGTTCGATCCCTCTGGGCCGAAAAGTAAACCGTTGCCAGTAGAACGCCTGAGCACATCTCCGCAGGAGGTTCGAAGGAGCGCCCGCATGAAGGTACTCGTCATGACGGCCATGTATCCGACGCCGGCAAATCCCGCCTTCGGTTCGTTTGTCAAAACACAAGCCGAATCGCTCACCCACGCGGGTATCGACGTCGAAGTACTTGTTTTGAGTGGCCGCTTCCGAAAGTTGAATTACCCCAAGGGCGTTTTTCAATTGCGAGGACGTCTTGCCGGGGGCTCTATTGATCTTGTCCACGCTCACTACAGTTATGTCGGCTTGATAGCGCGCACACAATGGAAAGTGCCCGTTGTTGTCACCTTTCACGGCGATGATCTGCTGGGGACGGTCATGGAAGGCGGCGAGAAAACGCGGTCAAGCTCACTGATCGTTGCGGCTGGGAAGAGGCTGGCCAGGCACGTAGATGCCGCCATCGTTCAGACTTCGGAGATGGCCAGCAAACTCGATGCATCGAATGTATTCGTTATCCCTCATGAGGTCGATTTCGAGGTCTTCAAGCCAACGGAGAGAGAGTCAGCCAGGGCCACGCTGGGGCTGGCGGCAGGCAAACAGTACTTGCTCTTTGCGGCCAACCCGCAAGTTCCGGTGAAGCGCTTTCCACTGGCCAAGTCCGCGGCCGATTATCTTCGAAAGCGCGACCCTTCCATTGAACTGTTGGTGGTTTCCAAAGAAACGCAGGAACGCCTGGCGTTGTACATGAGCGCCTGTGATGCGCTGGTTTTCCCGTCCTATCAAGAGGGCTCACCCAACGTCATCAAGCAAGCCATGGCTTGCAATCTGCCCATTGTCGCCACGGACGTCGGCGATGTTCGCCAGATCATTGGGAAGGCCAAGGGATGCCACGTTTTGAAACCGAGCGTCATGGAATTCGTTGCCAGGATAAGCGAGATTTTGGCGCACCGCAAAAGAACCGATGGCCGAGAACACGTCCGTCATCTGGATTCCGCGGCGGTGTCTGAAAAAGTCATCGCGGTCTACGAGCAAGTGTTGCGAAAGCGCGAAGCGCGTTTCGTGGACCGGACCCAGAACAACCTGCTCATCGCGGGAAAGTAAACCCAAGAAGAAAGCCCGGAAAGCAAACTATGTGTGGCATCTGCGGTTTCTACGACTACAAAACGCATGACCGTGCGGACCGACACGTTCTGGACGATATGCTCAATGTGATCCGTCACCGGGGTCCCGATGATTGCGGCGAGTATTTGGACCAGGATGTGGCGCTCGGAATGCGCCGCTTGAGCATCATCGACCTGAGCGGGGGTAAGCAGCCGATCTCGAATGAAGACGGGACCATCGTCACAGTTTTCAACGGCGAGATCTACAACTTCCAGGTACTGAGGGAGCAGCTGTCGAGCCGCGGCCACGCCCTTCGCACGGCGAGTGACACGGAAGTCATCGTCCATTTGTACGAGGACTTCGGCGAAGATTGCGTGCAGCACCTGCGCGGAATGTTTGGCTTTGCCTTGTGGGACGCCCGCCGCCGCCGGCTCCTGGTGGCCCGCGATCGCCTGGGAATTAAGCCTCTATATTTCGCGGTTTCGGGCGGGCGGCTCATTTTCGGGTCTGAGATCAAAGCGATTCTTCAGCATCCCGTGGCGCAGGTTCATCTGAACATCGAGGGTCTGAGCAAATTCCTTTCGCTGAAGTATGTGCCAGCGCCCCAAACTATGTTTGAGGGCGTTTATGCACTGCCACCCGGTTGCAGCCTGACTTGCGATGCGAATGGCATAAAGATCCGACGCTATTGGGACGTATCGTTTACCAACCATGGCACTGGCGAACGCAGCGAGGAGAGCTATGCCGAGCAGCTCGATGCCTTACTGAGAGAGTGTGTCAAGCTGCACCTCGTGAGCGATGTTCCGTTCGGCGCGTTTTTGAGCGGCGGACTCGATTCCAGCACGATTGTCGCGCTCATGAGCCAGTTCCTGAACGAGCCCGTCAAGACCTACTCGGTAGGATTCCAGGGCGATGCCGAAGCATTCAGCGAGTTGCCTTACGCGCGTATGGTTGCGAAGAAGTACGAGACCGATCATCACGAAGTGTTCATTCGGCCCCACGATTTGATCAACCTGTCAGAGAAAGTGGTCTGGCATCTGGATCAGCCGGTGGCCGACGAAGCGTGTTTGGCCAACTACATGGTCGCGGAGCTGGCCTCGCGTCAAGTGAAGATGGTCCTCACCGGGGAAGGCGGGGACGAATTATTTGCGGGTTACGCGCGGTACGCCGGTGAAAGGCTGTCCCCTTTGTTCCAACATCTTCCGCGGGCCGCCAAGTCGGTGGCGCTCGCCGCGAGCGGGCGCCTCCCGGGGCTGCGCCGTCAGAAGGTCGCTCTGTACGCACTTTGTCAGCCGGATGAAGTCAACCGCCTCGTCAATTGGTTTCCGCTTTTCAATTCGGAAGCCAAACAAGCTCTGCTTTCAGAAGACGTCAAACAGTACGTGAACGGAGGCGACGCCAGCGCCGTGTTCGCCGAACATTTGGCGCGGACAGATGCCACGGGCCCGCTGAACCGCATGCTCTACGTGGATACCAAGCTCTGGTTGCCCGACGATCTGCTCGCCCGGGGCGACAAGATGAGCATGGCTGCGTCGCTGGAGGCCCGCGTTCCTCTTCTGGATCACCAGCTGGTGGAGTTTGCAGCTTCACTCCCGCAGCACCTGAAAGTAAAAGGCCTGACGCGCAAGTACTTGTTGAGGAAAGTGAGCCAAGCCTTGCTTCCGCCGGAGATCATCCGCCGGAAGAAGAAGGGATTTCCCATGCCCGTTTCTCTGTGGTTCCGGAAAGAGGCCCGGTCATTCCTTCGCGATGTTCTTTCCCCCTCCGCATTGCAACGCCGAGGGCTCTTCAACCCAGCTTTTGTCGAAAAATTGCTCAGCGAGCACGAAAATGGTTTCGCCGATCACGGTTCGTTGCTGTGGGGTTTACTCAGCATCGAATTGTGGCAGCGCGTTTTCATGGATTCACGACAACGTCCGGAGCGGTTGGCTGCTTTCGCAGCGCAGGCCTAATGAGATGGAGGCGGGAAGACGGAGATCGGGAAAGGAACACTCGTGAAGGAGCCACTGAATAACCGAATACTGATGCTGTTGGAGAACCAAACTTTCCCGCGGGACTTTCGGGTTCGCCGGGAAGCCACTGCACTGACCGAAGGAGGCTACCACGTGTCGGTCATCTGTCCGGCGGGCCCGGGCCAAGCTTTTCGCGAAACATGGAACGGTGTACGCCTTTATCGCTATGCGCAGCCGTCGGCAGGCAATGGTTTCCTTGGGTATCTTTGGGAGTACGGCTACGCCATGGCCGCCACGTTCGTGCTCTCCTTGCTGGTTTTCTTCCGCGAGGGCTTTGATGTTGTCCATGCCCACAATCCACCAGATACTTTTGTATTTATCGCTGCCTTTTACAAGTTGCTTGGCAAGCGATTTGTCTTTGATCATCACGACCTGTCCCCGGAAATGTATCGGGCGCGCTTCCCGGGCGGCGGAAGTCTGTTGGTCCACGACGCGCTCGTCTTGCTGGAGAAACTTACGTGCTGTCTTGCCGATCGCGTGATTGCTACAAACGAGTCGTACAAGAAAATTGAGATGGAGCGCGATCATGTGCCGGAAACACGCATCACGGTCGTGCGCAACGGGGTTGAACTGCACGATCTCCGCCCCGTCGCATCTGACCGCACTCTGCACCCCAAGGGAATAACTACTATTGGCTATATGGGCGTGATGGGGTTCCAGGATGGCGTGGACCACCTCCTGCGTGCCCTGGGTCACTTGGTCCGGGACTTAGGAAGAACTGATTTTTTTTGCATCCTCGTGGGTGGCGGAGATGCTTTCCCCTACCTGAAATCACTAATCAAGCAATTGGACATCTCCCGGTACATGTTGTTGACCGGGATGGTGGATCATTCGGAAATAGCACGCTTCCTCGGCGCGGCCGACCTTTGTGTTGCTCCCGAACCGTCAGCTCCTTACAACGATCGCTCCACGGCGGTCAAGCTGATGGAATACATGACCCTGGCAAAACCTATTGTCGCCTTCGATCTGACGGAGCATCGTTTCACGGCACAAGAAGCGGCAGCCTACGTGAAACCAAACGACGAGCTGGAATTCGCCCGAACCATCGCAGAGCTTATGGACGATCCAGAACGCAGGAAGAGGATGGGCTTGGTGGGGCGCCGGAGGGTGGAGACCGAGTTGGCCTGGCAATATTCGATTCCGAAATTACTGGAAGCCTATCGAGCCATCCTGCCTGCGCCGGCGGGTTTACGGCAAGCCTTACGGTACGGAGGCGGAATAGAAAATCAGGCTCGACGGACGCCGGTCGCACGAACTGCGCACTGCGAGTCGGGGGATCCGAGATGAGTCACGCTCGAGAAAGTCGGTTGCCGGGGTTTTGTTCCCGAGCGTTCGGCGAAAAGAGCGTCCCGTGGAATGGGGGGGGTAAGCGCACTTGAACATTGTGCAGGTGGATCCTCGTGACCATCTATTGTGGCGCAGACTCGTGGATCAAGCTCCCAGTGGCGTTTTTCACTCGCCGAGTTGGATCCAAGTACTGACGGACACCTATGGCTGGCAGGCCAGTGCTTACGTGGTTCTCGATGACGGCGGAGGTCCATGCGCCGGAATTCCTTTTTGCCGGATCACGGACATTCTGGGACAACGGATCGTGGCCCTGCCCTTTTCGGATTATTGCGATCCACTGGTCGACAACGCGGACACCTGGCGCTGCTTGATCGACCAGCTGTTGCCCGAGCGCTGTCCCATTGCCGTGCGCTGCTTGCACAATGATCTGCCTCTGGCCGACCCTAGATTCTCTCTCGTCAAAGAGGCCAAGTGGCATGGGCTGGATTTACGGCCGGAGCCGGACGCCCTTTGGAGTGCCATGCACGATTCCACCCACCGAGCCATCCGGAAATCTCAGCGTGAGGGCCTGGTTGTTCGCCTGGCTCAGTCGGAGGAGGAACTCCGGGCATTCTTTGAGATGCATTTGAAAGTTCGAAAATACAAGTATGGCCTACTCGCGCAACCTTACAGTTTCTTTCAGAATATCTGGCGGCATTTCGTGGAAGCGCAACATGGATTTCTGTTGCTGGCGCTGTCGGGGGACAAGATCGTCGCCGGCGATTTCTTTCTGGAGTGGAAGGACACGCTCTACTACAAGTTCAATGCTTCTCTCCCTGGGGATCTGTCTCACCGGCCGAACGACCTGCTGATCTGGGAGGGGATTCAACGCGGAAAAAATCGAGGCCTCAAGCTTCTGGACTTTGGTCTGAGCGATATCGACCAGGAAGGTTTGGTGCGCTACAAGCGAAAGTTCGGCACCGCAGAGAAGACCATTTCCTTCCTGCGTCACGAGCCCAACGGCGGGCCGACCCCGGTCGAGAAAGAAATGCGAGAACTTCTAGGCAAACTTACCAACCGTTTCACCGATCTATTGGTTCCCGATCCCGTCACCGAGCGGGCGGGAGAGGATCTCTACAGACTATTCACCTAAATCGACGGGGATGTGTCCTGTGCTCAAGAGAAATCTGCTCTTGGTGCTCGTCCACGCGGGCATGGCCGTTTCAGTCTTTGGCAGTTGCACCTCGCCTCAAAACGCGATCGAGGCTGAGAATTGCCGGCCGGGCAGCCCCTTCAGCGAGTGGTACCTCGTGGGAGGAGGCTCGCCAAACATCCAGGGCTTTGCCACCGATATAAGCGTTAATGCTGGACAGCCGGTGTTCTTCAAAATTTCGACTAGTGCCCTTATGTATAACATCGATATTTACCGCCTAGGTTATTACCAGGGCAATGGGGCACGCCTCGTGGCCTCCCTTCTTCCGTTGGTATCGTTGCCGCAAATACAGCCCCCCTGCTTGACCGAGGGCTCGACTGGGCTAACCGATTGCGGCAATTGGGCGGTATCGGCGTCTTGGGCGATACCGAGCGACGCAACGTCGGGGATTTATTTCGCCCGGCTCATGCGCCTGGACACTGGCGAGGCCAGCCCTATTCTCTTTGTCGTACGCAACGACTCCAGCAGTTCCGACATCCTGGTTCAAACGTCCGATACCACTTGGCATGCTTACAACGACTACGGTGGGAATAGTCTCTATGTGGGAAACCCCATGGGCCACGCCTACAAAGTCAGCTACAACCGGCCGTTCAATGTTCCGAATATGTACACCTGGTTTTTCAGCGCCGAATATCCAATGGTTCGTTGGCTCGAAGCCAATGGCTACGACGTCAGTTATTTCACCGGTGTGGATACCGATCGAAACGGCAAGCTGATCGCTCAGCACAAAGTCCTTATGTCGGTTGGGCACGACGAATACTGGTCCGGCGGGCAGCGCGCCAATGTTGAAGGTGCCCGCGCAGCCGGCGTTAACTTGGCATTCTTTAGTGGCAATGAAATCTTCTGGAAGACGCGTTGGGAATCAAGCATCGATGGCACAAACACGCCGTATCGCACACTGGTTTGTTACAAAGAATCAGAACAAAATCATCCGCTCGATCCTGCCGATCCACCGACCTGGACCGGCATGTGGCGCGACCGGCGCTTCAGTCCACCGGCCGACGGCGGGCGGCCGGAAAACGCACTGAGTGGAACCATTTCCCGAGTAAACGAGTTTCGCCGCGACCCCATCTCAGTGCCTCAGGCAGACGGGAGAATGCGCTTCTGGCGAAATACCAGCATGGCATCCCTCGGTCCAGGTCAGATCGCTGCCCTGCCAACGGGAGTGCTGGGCTACGAGTGGGATGTGGACGATGACAATGGGTTCCGGCCTGCGGGTCTCTTCCCGCTTTCGACTACCACTTTGTCTGTTTCGACCTATCTCCTTGACAACTACACCACGGGCAATGCCATTGCCACGCACCGCTTGACTCAGTACCGCGCTCCGAGCGGGGCGTTGGTTTTCGGGGCCGGCACCATCTATTGGGCGTGGGGGTTGGATGCCACTCATGCGATCCCGGGAGCCCCGACCGATCCCAATATGCAGCAGGCCACCGTCAATCTTCTTGCCGACATGGGAAGTCAACCGGCGACGCCGCAGAGCGGTCTGGTGCCCGCGACAAAATCCACCGACACCAGTCCACCCACTTCAACAATCACCGCGCCTTCTTCAGGTAGCACGGTCACGGTAGGCTCTCCGATGACTATTTCTGGGATCGCCATGGACTTCGGCGGCGGCGTGGTCGCCGCGGTTGAGGTCTCGGTGGACGGAGGACAAACCTGGCATCCCGCAGTCGGTCGGGAGAATTGGAGTTATAGTGCCACATTCACGAATAGCGGAGCCCTTGGCGTCCAAAGTCGGGCTGTCGATGACAGCGGCAACCTGGAGGTTCCAGTTGGAGGCATTACATTTGCTGCCGCCCCGCAGCCGTGTCCCTGTACAATTTGGCCGGCAACGGCGGCTCCGACAAATATTGACGCTGGTGCGGACTCGCCCATAGAGCTGGGGGTTACATTCCGTTCCGACGTCGGCGGTTATGTTGCTGGTATTCGATTCTATAAGAATTCTGCTAACACCGGCACGCATGTGGGCAGCTTGTGGAGCAGCTCGGGGACCTTGCTGGCTACGGCCACCTTCACTTCAGAAACCAGCTCGGGTTGGCAGCAGGTCAACTTCTCGCGGCCCGTGGCCATCACCGCCAACACCGTCTACGTGGCCTCCTACCACAGCACGGGAGGGCACTTCAGCGCTGATTGGGACTACTTCTCGGCTTCCGGAGTAGACAATGCCCCTCTGCATGCTTTCGCCAACGGGCTAGGTGGCGCGGCAGACGGATTATTCGTGTACAGCACCGTCAGTGCGTTTCCCACGAATACCTACAGCTCTTCGAACTACTGGGTAGACGTGGTGTTTACGAACAGTCCCAATTTGGCTGTTACCCCGACGTCATTTCCGAAAGGAACGCAGTCGATGTCGTACAGCCAAAGCCTTTTCGCATCGGGCGGAAATACGCCTTACGCCTGGTCGCTGCTGTCCGGGTCTTTGCCGGTAGGTCTGACGTTGATTGTCGTAACGACCTCCGGGAGTTGTCCTTGCACGATCTGGCCGGACACGGCGACTCCGACAAATGTTGACATCGGACCTGACTCCCCGGCGGAGCTGGGAGTTACATTTCGCGCAGACACCAACGGTTACGTCACCGGCATCCGCTTTTACAAAAGCGCGGGCAACACCGGTGCGCACGTGGGCAATCTGTGGACTAGCACCGGTATCTTGCTAGCCACGGCCATCTTTACGGCTGAGACTGCCTCCGGCTGGCAGCAGGTGAACTTCTCAAGTCCTGTGGCAATCACTGCCAAGACCGTGTACGTGGCCTCCTATTACAGCGCGGCGGGGCACTATAGCGCCGACTGGGACTACTTCCTGACTTCCGGCGCGGACAATGCTCCTTTGCATGCGCTGGCAGACACAAACGCCGCTCCGAACGGGGTATTTGCATATGGCAACACCAGTGTTTTCCCGGGGAATACACACCAGTCCGCGAACTATTGGGTGGATGTGGTGTTCAACGCGAGTCCACAGTGAGGGAAACCAGGAGTTCAGAAGTTCCGGGATGCCTGGGTTTTGGGGCTGTCGGCAGCTCTAGGGTCTCCGGATGAGCCTGAATCTACGCAAAACGACAGGCAACGCGCTGTCCATCCTCACGAGTGATGTGATGAGCCGGATGACCAGCTTTGTCTTATACGCTTTGGTCGCACGGCACCTGGGAGCGCAGGAATTTGGACAGCTTTCGCTGGCGTTCACGTTGTTCTACATGTTCCAGGTATTCGCCGTAGGGGGTTTAAAGACGCTCATCGTTCGGCAAGTTGCGAAAGACCGCGCGAAAACGCAGTTGTATTTCGTCAATGGTTGCTTGATTGTGGCGTTCACCTCGCTTGCTTCCATCGTTGCGCTGTGGAGTTTCATCCATTTAATGCATTACCCTCCCGCGACGACTCGAATCATCTTATTGCTCTCCTTCGGCCTCCTCCCGTATGCCGTTTCCGCGGTCTCGGAGGGCATCTTTCAAGCCTGGGAGCGCATGCGCTACATCGCCTGCGTCAATGTGCCTGTGAATATCGCCAAGGTTGCCGGTGCCTTCCTTCTCCTGACCACCAACCGTGGTCTATATCCGGTGGTCTTGATTTTACTGTCCTCTTTTGCGGCCATCGCCGCTGTTGAAGTTTGGATCTTGCTTCGGAAGTTTTCCTCCGAGCCTGCTTCCATTGATTTTCATTTTTCGCTGGCGACCATGCGCTCCGCCGCCACTTTTCTGGGTATCGATGGAACGCTGGCCGTCATGGGCAGTTTGAATATCCTTCTTCTCTCCAAACTGGCAACGGAGACGGAAGTGGGCCTGTACGGTGCGGCGACACAATTGATGGTGCCGCTTCTTCTCGTCTACCAAAGCATGGCACAGAGCATATTTCCGCTAATGTGCCGGAAGATGGAGCCAGGTTTTCAAAACCTGAAACGAATCGCGGAGCAGGCCATGGAGTTGCTTCTCGTTCTTGCACTGCCAGCAGCGGCTGGGCTCTTTTTCATCGGCGACCGCGCGCTTTCGCTGCTTTACAAGAACCCCGCTTTTTCCCAAGCCTTCCCGGCTTTGCGCATCGTCACGTGGGTCCTGATCTTACAAGTATTCACTAGCGTCCTTGGCCAGGTGCTGGTAGCTAGCCACCGTGAAAAAATCACGCTGAGAATCGTCCTGGTCGATACCGTTGTCAACTTACTCGTCGGCTGGCCGCTGATTGCCATGTTTGGCTTGCGCGGCGCCGCCGTCGCATTGCTCCTAACGCGGGTGGCCGATTGCTGCCAGCACTACATCCCGGCCGCGCACTTGCTCTCCGGTATCCCCATCGCGACGATGGTGTGGAAACCGCTTGTGGCGGCAACGTGCATGGCCGCTTATCTCGCTGCGCCTAGCGGTCGACCTGGCATCCTAACGGGTGTCTCCGCCACGCTGATTTACGGTGCCGCCTTGCTCGCGGTGGCCATCTGGGCGTCGGGAGGTCTCCGCCAGTTTAGAGACAAGTATCGCCCTCTGCTTTCCGAGTAATGTGCTCAGAAATCGCAACCAATCGAAATAGCCATGCTCTTTGATTCAACAGCTTATGGTCTTTTCCTGATCCTGGTCTTGCTGATCTATTGGCGCCTGCCATTTCGCAAGCAGAACTATTTGTTGCTCGCGGCGAGCTACTTCTTCTACGCCTGGTGGGACTGGCGGTTTCTGATCCTAATGGCAGGTTCGACCCTGGTGGATTACCTAGTAGCCCGCAAGATTGCCGCAACCTCCGATGAGAGAACTCGCCGGTTGCTACTGTTTTTCTCCATAGTCTTGAACTTCTCATTCCTCGGTGTATTCAAGTATTTCAATTTCTTTGTGGAGTCCATGGCCCACCTGGCGGCACTGCTTGGGCTGAAACAGATACCTGTCAGTGTTTGGCGTATCCTCTTGCCCCCGGGAATCTCCTTTTACACCTTCCAGGAAGTAGCCTATATCGTGGATGTCTATCATCGCAAAGTGGAGCCTGCGAAATCGCTGGTGGATTACGCTCTCTTCATCAGTCTTTTCCCACACTTGATCGCAGGACCAATTCAGCGTCCTTCGCATTTGCTTCCGCAAGTGCAAAGCCCGCGCATTTGGGACCCCGCCAAAGCCTTCGACGGATTGTTCCTTATCCTTGAGGGCCTGTTTCGGAAAGTCGTCATCGCAGATAACTGTGCGCTCATTGCGAATACCATCTTTTCCGGCGGATTTGGCGGACCAAACACCATGACGGTGTTGCTCGGAACATATGCCTTCGCCTGGCAGATCTATGGTGATTTCAGCGGCTACAGCAGCATTGCTCGCGGCAGCGCTCAACTTCTCGGCTTCCACTTCATGGTTAACTTCCGACAACCGTACCTCGCCGAGAGTCTTCAGGATTTCTGGCGAAGATGGCACATTAGCTTAAGCACTTGGCTCCGCGACTATCTCTACATCCCGCTCGGCGGCAATCGTCTCGGAAATGTCAGAACCTACATCAACCTGATGCTCACCATGCTGCTGGGGGGGCTGTGGCACGGAGCGAACTGGACTTTCGTCGTCTGGGGCGGCATCCATGGCGTCGGACTTGCTGTCGAGCGTCTGTTCAGCAGGAAGCGCGAAATCAAGCTTTCCACCACCTTCGTCGGACGCTGGGGCCGCAGAATCATCCTCTTTCACGTGGTTTGCCTGGCTTGGATCTTCTTCAGGGTTCCTTCGCTTAGCGGCGCTTGGGAACAGATTGTCAGCCTTGCCACTTGGCAATGGAACTCCGCCTACTTGACCGCTCTCTTGTTCTTGGCTGTCTACGCTGTAATCCTCTTCCTACTCGACCTTCAATTGGAGCTGTCGAACGGAGAGCACGTGTTTGCATCGCGCTCGTATTCCTGGCGCGTCGCCACTGGAATTGCGTTCTGCGTACTGATTACACTGTTCGGAGCAAATCAAGAAAGTGCCTTCATCTATTTCCGATTCTGACCGGCGGAATGCCACTCGCGCGATGGTTGTCTTGCTGGCCGCGTTGTTCAGCTATTTCTGTGCCCTTGAGGCTGCGACGCGGATGGCTTTTCCCCGCATCAATCATATCTGGCGCAGCATTCAGGCGGACCACCTGACGGCCGTTTCGCTTCGGCAGGATGCCGCCGGTAAGTCAGCAACCATGCTGATTGTCGGCAACTCCTACCTGGAAGTCGGAGTGGACCGCGAAAATCTGAAAAAGGAGATAGCACCCAACTATTCCCTGGCCTATCTCCCAATTTCGGGCACCAGCTACCTAGATTGGTATTTCGGATTGCGCCGGCTTTTTGCCGAAGGTTCTCGCCCCACCGTCGTAGGCGTTTGCCTGTCTACGCGGGACTTAGTCTCGGATGCGACTTACGGCGGAGCCTTCGCCAATAGCCTGATGCTGAGGCGTGATCTCCTCTGGGTCAAGCAAGAGAGTCACCTAGACAACACCATGATGAGTGACTACTTTTTTGCGAACCTCAGCAGTTGGATGGGACACCGCGGAGAAATCCACAATTGGGTCTTGCGAAAAGCCGCGCCCGATATCAATGACTTAGTGCCGTATTTTCGGCCGAAGAATCGGCCTCTCCCGCCCACCGAGGCCATCGTAGCGAAAGCACTGCCGCGCCTGCGTTTGTTGAACGAGCTATGCCGGGAGAATGGCACGCGCTTTTTCCTTTTGATTCCTCCCACGCGGGATGTGAACGATGCTTCCAATGAGCTTCAAGCAGCCGCATCCAAGCAAGGCCTGCTCG
>WNGC01001650.1_pt1 | contig 14440 bp, 14 predicted proteins | sample 5400051 | NCBI WGS metagenome assembly WNGC01 (sample SAMN13153368, study PRJNA577476) | soil metagenome | isolation source: 20 cm soil or saprolite under grassland replicate 2 | place: USA:California | collected 2016-06-15 | reverse complement strand
CCTCTACCTCGCGGACATTTTCCAGCCCCGCCATCTGGTACAGACCGCTTCCGCCGATGACGCCGATGATTGATCGAGCCATCTTCCGCTAACGCGCCTCGGCTGTAAACAAAGACTGAACCTGGGCGTTCCGAAACTCTTCGCCCTGTAGTTGCCCACACGCCGCCTGGATATCGTCTCCCCTGGGCCGGCGGATATTGGTCTGAATGTTTTGTTGATGCAAGACCTGCTGGAAGCGTTCGACTTCCAAGTCGGTGGGCCTTTGAAAGCGGCTCCCGGGATGGGGGTTAAAAGGAATCAAGTTGACTTTACAGCGGATGCCTTGAAGCAGTTGGCACAACTGCCGCGCATCCTCGACCGAGTCATTGACGCCGCGTAGCAACACGTATTCGAAAGTGACGCGCTTGCGCCGCGGGATGGGCAGCGCGCGGCAAGCATCCATAAGCTCTCGTAGAGAGTATTTGCGGTTGACCGGCATGAGCTTGCCGCGAAGCTCGTCATTGGCGGCGTGAAGCGAAATGGCCAGATTGACCCGCGTCTCCTCCATCAGTCTTTGGATTTGCGGCACCAGGCCGACGGTGGAGAGCGTGATTCTCCTCGGTGAGATGCCCATGCCCCGGCTGGTATCGGTCATAATTTCCAGCGCCCGCAAAGTCTGCGTATAATTCGCCAGTGGCTCCCCCATCCCCATCAGCACAATGTGCGTGATCCGCCGCTCACCCGCTAACGTTCGACTCGCCTCCAGGATCTGGTCGAGAATCTCGCTCGCGCTGAGGTTTCTCTTCAGACCCAACAGCGCCGTTGCACAAAACGCGCAGCCAAATCCACATTTCGCCGTCGGCAAGGCCGAACAGAAATTTTTCCGTCCCGTCGAGCGATTCCTCCTTGCGCACGATTTGGGGACGGCTGATTGAGAACTCTTCATCCAGCTGCCCGCGCAACGAAGCGGACAAATTAGTCATCTCGGCGAAGGCCGTGGCACGCTTGTGAAACAACCATTGCCAGATCTGTCTGGCGCGGTAGGCGGGCTGCTGAAGCCCAACGAGCCGGGCCTCGCATTCCTGCAAACTCAGATCTTTGATATTGGGCTTCATCATTCGTCCCGCGGTAAAATACCCTAGTGTGCAATCAATACCGAAAAATCTCGTCCGGCCGAAAGAAGAAGGCGATTTCGGTGGCCGCGGTTTCCGGGCCATCGGATCCATGCACGGCGTTCTGTTCAACGTCTTTGCCGCAATCGCGACGAATCGTACCGGGCGCCGCCTTGGCAGGGTCCGTGGCTCCCATAATTTCCCGGTTTCTCATGATCGCCCCCTGCCCCTCCAACACCGAAACAAAAATGGGGCCGGAGGACATGTAAGCGCACAAGCTTGCATAGAAAGGTCTTTCTTTGTGCACCGCGTAGAACGATTGGGCCCGCTCCCGCGTGAGCCGCAGCAGTTTGCCTGCCGCAATCTTCAGCCCGGCGGATTCAAAGCGTTTGAGAATTTCTCCGATAAGGCCGCGTGAAATCGCGTCGGGTTTAATAATGGACAAGGTTCTCTCGACACTCATGACTTTCCCAGAGCCTCCTGCAACGTGCGGCCGATCAACGCTGGCGAGGTCGCCATTCGAATTCCGGCCTGTTTCATTGCCTCAATCTTTTCGCGTGCGGTTCCTTTCCCTCCGGATATGATCGCCCCGGCATGTCCCATTCTTTTGCCGGGCGGAGCGGTCTGGCCGGCGATAAATCCGACGACGGGTTTTTTCATATTTGCCTTGATCCAGGCTGCCGCTTCCTCTTCGGCGCTGCCGCCGATTTCGCCGATCATCACCACAGCTTCAGTCGCCGCATCACGGTTGAACAGCTCCAGCACATCAACAAACTCCAACCCGTGCACCGGATCGCCGCCGATTCCCACGCAACTGGACTGCCCCAACCCGAGACGGGTCAATTGGTCCACCGCCTCGTAGGTCAAGGTTCCGCTGCGGGAAACAACGCCAATGTTTCCCGGACAATGAATGTGCCCCGGCATAATGCCGATCTTGCACTCTCCGGGATTGATCACGCCCGGACAGTTGGGGCCGAGCAGCCGGGAACCCCTTGCCGCGAGATACTCCTTCACGCGAACCATGTCCCGAACCGGGATTCCCTCCGTGATGCAGATGATCAGCGGGAGACCCGCATCCGCCGCTTCCATGATCGCATCCGCAGCAAACGGCGGCGGCACGTAAATGACCGTGGCGTTCGCGCCGGTTTCGGCAACCGCGCGCCCAACCGTGTCGAAGATCGGAATGGCGTCAAACGAGCTGCCGCCTTTCCCGGGTGTTACGCCGGCGACCATTTGTGTTCCGTATTCTTTGCATGCCCGCGTGTGGAATTGGCCCGTGGCGCCGGTAATACCCTGGGTCAAAACGCGAGTTTCTTGGTTAACTAGAACCGCCATATTACATTTTTGATTTTATTGCTCCGACGATTTTTTCCGCCGCTTCCGCCATCGTCTCCGCAGAAATGATCGGCAAACCGGAATCCGCAAGAATCTTTTTCCCGATATCGACGTTGGTTCCCTGCATTCTGACGACTAACGGAACGTTGACTTTCAACTCACGGGCTGCGTCTACGACACCTTGGGCCAGAACATCGCAGCGCATGATGCCGCCAAAGATGTTGATCAGAACTCCCCGGACGCGGGCGTCGGCGAGCAGGATCTTGAAAGCCTGCGCGACTTTTTCCTGGTTCGCCCCGCCGCCGACATCTAGAAAGTTGGCCGGCTCTCCGCCGCAAAGTTTAATGATGTCCATGGTCGCCATCGCCAGCCCGGCGCCGTTGACCATGCACGCAATGTTGCCATCGAGCGATATATACGAGAGATCATATTTGCTCGCCTCGATCTCGCGCGGGTCCTCCTCATGAAGATCGCGCAGGGCCAAAATCTCCTTCTGCCGGAAAAAAGCGTTGCTGTCGAAATTCATCTTGGCGTCGAGCGCGATCACTTGACCTTCTTGGGTCAGGACGAGCGGATTGATCTCGGCAAGCGAGCAGTCGCATTCGTCGAAGGCGCGGTATAACGCCTGCATCATCGCGGTAAGCTTGCCGACCGACTCGGCGGGCATGCCCAGGGCAAAGGCGAGCTTACGGCACTGAAACGGCAACAGGCCCACGGCGGGATCGATCAGTTCCTTGAGAATTTTCTCGGGGTTTTTGGCGGCGACCTCTTCGATTTCCACGCCGCCCTCGGAAGAGCAGATCACCGCTATCCGCGATTGGGCGCGGTCCAGAACCATGCCTAAGTAAAGCTCGCGGTCGATGTTCAAGCCCTGTTCGATCAAGACTTTTCTGACCTGGCGCCCCTCGGGTCCGGTCTGGTGCGTCACCAGGTTCTTGCCCAAAATTTCCGCGGCTTTTTTCTCGGCATCCGCAGGATCACGGGCGAGCTTGACTCCGCCCGCCTTCCCGCGCCCGCCCGCATGAATCTGCGCCTTCACGACGCAACGGCCGCCGAGTTCAACGGCGGCGCCTCGCGCCTCTTGCGGCGTGGACACAACTCTTCCCAGCGGCACGGCAACGCCGTAGCGCTTGAGCAGCTCCTTGGCCTGGTATTCGTGAATGTTCATGCTGTCTTAGCCATAATAAAGTGAGACCCTGAGACTAAACCATTAGCCTCAGGGTCTCAAGGTTTCCGCAACTGAAAATGGCTTACGCAACGCTCAAAATTCGGTCCATCGACTGAACTATGTCTTTGACATGATTGAGCGATTCATCGAACGCTTTCTTGTCGGTGGCACTGAGATGGATGTCGATAATTTTCTCGACGCCGCCGGCTCCGATCATCACGGGAACGCAGAAATAATAGCCGTTGACTCCATATTCACCCTCCAGCAGGGCGGCGCAGGGAAGAATTTCTTTTTTGTCGAACAAGTAAGCTTCAGCCATGCGCACGGCAGCCGACGCCGGCGAGTAATAGGCGGACCCGGTCTTAAGTAGCGCCACGATCTCACCGCCGGCATTTCGCACCCGCGCTTCGATCTCATCGAGCCGTTTTGCCGGAATCAATTTCTCTACCGGCACGCCGGAGATCAGACAACTGCTGCGCACCGGCACCATATCGTCGCCGTGCCCGCCGAGAACAAGCGCCGCCACGCTCGACACGGAAACGTTCAGCTCCTGCGCGACAAAAGTGCGATAGCGAGAGGAGTCCAAGATCCCCGATTGACCGACAACTCGATTCTTGGGAAACCCGGTGACTCGCTTCATCAAAGTGACCATTGCGTCTAACGGGTTGGTGATCACGATGACCAAGGAATTGGGCGCGTACTTCTTAATGCCCTCGCCTACCTGGCCAAGGATTTTCGCGTTGGTTCCTAGCAGATCATCCCGGCTCATGCCGGGTTTACGCGCGATGCCGGCCGTGACGATGCAAACATCGGCTCCAGCGATGTCTTCATATTGGGTCGTTCCAAGGCACTTGCCGTCGAAATTCTCAATGGGCCCGGATTGCAACAAATCCAACGCCTTTCCCTGTGGCAGACCGTCAATTACGTCGTAAAGGACCACGTCTCCCAAACCTTTAAGCAAACATAGATGGGCCATGGTGCCACCGATATTACCCGCTCCAATTAAGGCGATCTTCTTCCGTGCCACTGTTATCCCCCTTTCCTTCATTACATATTGGCTATGATAGCAGCGCCAAATCCAGAGCAGCTCACAAGCTTTGCGCCGGGCATCAACCGCTCGAAATCATAGGTGACGGTCTTATTGCCAATGGCTCCTTCCAGCCCCTTGACGATGAGGTCGGCGGCTTCTGTCCAGCCCATGTAGCGGAGCATCATCTCGCCGGACAGGATGACCGAGCCCGGATTGACTTTGTCCAAGTCGGCGTATTTCGGCGCGGTGCCGTGGGTCGCCTCGAATATCGCCTGTCCGCTGTCGTAATTGATGTTCGCTCCGGGGGCGATGCCGATGCCGCCCACCTGCGCGGCGAGCGCGTCGGAGAGATAGTCGCCGTTCAAGTTCATGGTGGCGATCACGTCGTAGTCCTTCGGACGAATGAGAACGAACTGCAAAGTCACGTCGGCGATGGAGTCTTTGAGCAGCAGTTTCGCTTTCCACTTGCCGTCGCCATGGGTCGGCCAGAGCTTCAGCGCCGCTTCCACTTCTTTTTTGATGTCAGTCTGTTGGTCGGGAGACATCATGTCGAAGCCAGGGTCAATCATCTTGGCGTTGTCTTCCACGCTCAGGTTTGCGTTCTGCTCTTTGTTGCCCAGAATCCAGGTCTCGCGCTCCGTGACGACGTCATTACGGAACTCCCGCTTGGCAAGGGCGTAAGCCCATTCCATGAAGGCGCCTTCGGTGTACTTCATGATGTTGCCCTTGTGAACGATATTCATGTTTTTGCGCTTGTTCGCCAGCGCCCACTTGATCGCAGCGCGGATCAGCCGCTCCGTGCCCTCGACGGAAACCGGTTTGAGCGCGATACCCGCCGTATCAGGGAAACGAATCTTGGCATATTCTTTGGGAAAGTTTTCTTTGAGCAACGCCCTGAACTTTTTATTCTCTTCGGTTCCGTTGATGAACTCGATGCCCGTGTAAATGTCTTCCGTGTTCTCACGAAAAACCACCATGTCCACGTATTCAGGATGTTTAACCGGCGATGGCACGCCATTGTAGTAACGCACCGGGCGCAGGCAAACGTACAGGTCAAGCAACTTGCGGAGCGCCACGTTCAATGAACGAAAGCCTCCTCCGATCGGAGTGGTGAGCGGTCCCTTGATTCCCACCAGAAATTCCGTGAACGCCTCGACGGTTTCATCCGGCAGCCAGTTGTTGAACATTTTGAAGGACTTCTCGCCGGCGTACACTTCCATCCAGCGGATTTTGCGTTTGCCCTGGTAGGCCTTCTCCACAGCCGCGTCGAACACGCGCACCGAAGCGCGCCAAATGTCGCGGCCGGTGCCGTCGCCCTCGATGAATGGGATGATTGGATTGTCCGGCACCTTCAGCTCCTGGTTTGCCGACATGGTTATTTTCGCGCCGTCCTTCGGGACCTTCACAACCTTGTATTCAGCCATAGCCTCCTCACGTGTAAAAATAGCCTAAGGGCCGGTCAGAAATTTCTCTCTGCCCTTAGGCTATTTCTTTAACAAAATTGTTTGAACTCGTTGAAATTTAGCCGATTAACCAGGGAGAGTCAAGGAGGAGTTATTTCATCATTCTTCTTTGGTTCCAACCACTTCTCCAGGTAACGCGCCGCCACATCGCGCCCTCCCAAACCAAACGCCAAGGCGAGCGCCAGGCAAACCGCGCCGAAGACCAAAATGAACGCCCATATGACGATTTCAGAGGCGATGTCCAAGATTTCAAAGATGCCCGCGACCACAAAAATGACGGTCCCCACGTAGGCCGCGCGACCGATGGCGGTCGCTTGTTGCAATCCCGCATTGGCACAGGAAGTCCGGGTAACCGTCTCGAGAAAATTCGCGAAATAGAGTCCAAGAATCAGCACGACCAGGGCCGCGACAATTTTTGGAATATATAAATAAATGGTGTGCAGCGTATCCGTAGCGCCGCTGAGGTTAAGTGTCTCCAACGTGGTCACAATGGCGATCAAGAAGAGAAACCAAAAAACCAGAAGTCCAAGTATGTCTGAGGGTGTCTGTTTGATGCCGCCGCGCTCAAGCACCTGCTTGATCCCTACACGATCGGCGAGAAGATCGAACTGACAAACCTTGAGAATGCGAACGACAATTCTCTTGAGGACGTTGCATAGGACCCAGCCGACCAAAATGATGGCGACTGAAAACAAGAGATTTGGCAAGAAGACCGCTATTTTTGTTACAAACGCGTCCCAAAATCCGGTGACGGTAACCACGGGATTCATAATTCCTCCTCGGTCGATTGTCGAACGGTTGAGCAATATACATAGGGGAGTGATGTCTGGATTGTCAACCTTATGACGGACGGCGAACAAATTGCGCGCAGCTGGCCTTGAATCCACATTGATCGACAACTATATTCGGCATCACTTCAAAAGACTTTGCGTTCTTAGGAAGCACACATTGCAACTAGCGGCTCGTCATCTGTCTAAAGCCTACGGATATTTTTGGGCGCTCAGGGATGTCAATTTGAATATAGCCGCGGGTGAATGCGTAGCGTTGCTCGGACCCAATGGCGCAGGCAAGACGACCCTTCTCAAACTTCTAGCAGGCCTTATCTATCCAACGTCCGGCGAGATCCAAATAAATGGCACAGCCCTTTCCCGGACATCCACCACGCTCCGCTCCACCATCGGATTTTTGGCTCCCGGCGAGCATCTTTACGATAATCTCACGGTGCGTGAGAACTTGGATTTCTTTACCGCTCTCTACGATAAGAACATCGCGGGCTCCGCTATCGCAAGCACGTTGAATGCCGTCGGACTGCAGCGGTGGTCGGGAGAATATGTCGCCGCGCTCTCCAGCGGCATGAAGTTTCGACTGTCCATCGCCAAATGGCAACTGCTCGAACCCGGGCTTTGGCTCTTGGATGAACCCTACGGCGTTCTGGATGGAAGCGGCATCGATCTGCTGGAGAATTTCCTACAGGCACAGTGCCGCAAGGGCAGCGTCGTCGTGATCGCATCGCATCACATCTCGCGCGTTATGCAACTCTGCGACCGCGCCCTCATACTGCATCAGGGAAAACTCACTTTTGACGAGCCGCGCCAGCAACCCTGGGACAGTTTGCATCGTGCCTTCAGCGAATTTTTACCGCGCGGACCGTCATGAGAATCGTGAAACAAACCTTTTTGCTGCTGCGGAAAGATCTCCTCTTGGAAACGCGCCGCCGAGAGAGCCTGCTGACGATGTTCTTTTTTGGCACCTTGCTCCTTTTCGTTTTTCACTTTTCCTTCGACCTCACCCCGGAGAGAGTTGCCGAAATGGCGCCGGCGCTGCTCTGGTTGGCATTTCTTTTCACCGGAACCCTGGGTCTGGCCCAACTCTTCGAAGCCGAACGAAGCAATCACTGTCTCGACGCCCTTTTGTTGTCCCCCATGGACCGCGGCGCGCTTTTTCTCGCCAAAGTCTGTTTCAATATTACTTTGATGGTTCTGGTCGAAATCGTTGTCATTCCCCTCTTCTGGATTCTCTTCAACTTGCGATCATGGGAGGTGATCCCGCTACTCTTCTTGATGGCGTTGTTAGGCACCATCGGATTCTGCGTTTTGGGGACATTGCTTTCCGCTGTGACTTTGAAAGCCCGGGCCCGGGAGCTCTTGCTCCCGCTGATTCTTTTTCCGCTGATGGTTCCGGTCATCTTGGCAACGATACGTTGCATGGAAAGCGTCCTGCGCGCCGGAGCAATCGGCGATGCCGCCCCATGGTTGCGTCTTTTGATAGGATTTGATGTGATATTTCTGACTTTGGGCGTTTTGATTTTCGATTGGGTCATCGACGTTTAGCCGGAAGAATTCATGAATCGAGGAAAGGCCGGGACATCCTGTTCGTCGAACGAGAAGATCGCGAGTTGGAGTATTGGAGTGAAGGAGTATCGGCCGAATGGGATACGCGATAGTCTCAAAGCCACCATTCCCATACCCCAGTGCCGCAGCACTCCGTAGGACCCCTTTCGGAAGATTCCGCGTTAATAATCACGAACATGCAGCAAAGCATGGCAAGGGAAAGAAAAGGCTATTTGGGAGCGCTCGCTTTAATTCTGGTCATCGTCGGTCTCTACTGGGGACTCATCCAAGCTCCCCCGGATGCCTATCAAGGCGAAGTGCAACGCATCATGTATCTGCACATCCCAAGTATCCTTACCGCTTATCTCTCTTTTTTTCTCGTCTTTGTTGGCAGCTGCCTGTACTTATGGAAAAGAGAAAAACGGGATGATATTCTCGCTTACTCCGCAGCTGAGATCGGCGTTCTTTTTACCGCCCTCACGATCACCGAGGGCTCCATATGGGGGCGACCTACCTGGGGCGTCTGGTGGACTTGGGATGCTCGGTTAACGCTGACGGCAATATTACTGTTGATTTTTGTGGGTTATCTCATGCTCCGTTCTCTGGTTGAGGAAGAAAATCGCGCGGCCTCGTCGGCCGCGATCTTGGGGATCATCGGTTTTCTGGATATTCCGCTGATCCATATGTCGGTCTATTGGTGGCGCACGTTGCATCAGCCACCGTCTATTTTAAGACCGGACAAGGCGCCCTGGGAGAATATCCAGTGGCCCTTGTTAACGCCTCTCTTAATCAACGTTGTCGCATTCTTTCTCTTCTATTTTTATCTCCTTTCGCTCCGTTTTCGCCTCGGCGAGATCACCGAGGAGATCAAGACCCGACGGATGAATCGAGTCGACTGATGGGTAGATGGGGATTTGTTTTTCTGGCTTATGGAATCGTCTGGGGCGCGCTGTTGTTGTACCTCTTTTCGTTAAAGCGACGCTTTCGACGAGCGGAAACCGAGCTCACCCAGTTACGTTCCGCCGAGGAATCACAGAGTCATGCGAAGAAATAGACGTTTTCTTATCGGTGGGCTGATCATTCTCGGCGCGCTGTCCTACATCATTTACGGCGGCGCGAAGGAAGCGATCGTATACTTTCGGACTCCCTCGGAAGTAAAAGCGAGCGGCAACGCTTTCACGAACCAATTCTTACGAATGGGAGGCATGGTCGTCAAAGGCTCCCTCCAGAAGGACGCTAAGAACCTTACCTACCGCTTTGAGCTCACCGATGGCACCGCTTCCATTCCGGTTTTTTTCCGCGGCGTGCCGCCGGATCTTTTTGCCGACGGCAAAGGAGCGGTGGTCGAAGGTAGAATCGGCGGCGACGGCGTCTTCCAGGCAACGACCATCATGGCCAAACATTCCGAAGAATACAGCCCGCCGCCGGACAGTAAAGTCGCCTATCCGCACAGTTTCGTTCCCGACAAGGAACCGCAATCGAAGTGACCTCAATTATCGGCCATACCAGCATCCTCCTGGCCCTTTTGCTGGCGCTCTTGGGGGTCATCATTCCGATCATCGGCTCGCGGAGCGACGATGATCGATATTTTGCATTCACTCGGCTGGCTATTTTGGGACAGTTCATTCTCGTCACCTTGGCCGCGTCGGCATTGATCTACGGTTTGGTGACAACGGATTTTTCCATCAAGTATGTCGCCTTCAATACCACCCGCGCGACCCCGGTCTATTACCGGATCACGGGCCTATGGGGCGCCTTGGAAGGCTCGCTGCTTTTATGGGAGTGGCTGCTGATTATCTTTTCCTGGATCGTCGCGTGGATCTATCGCGACCGGCACCGCGAGCTGATGCCGTGGGTGCTGATGATCTTTTCAATCGTCTCGGCCTTTTTTCTCGGCGTGGTCAGTTTCGTCTCGAATCCCTTTGAAACAATTTTCCCCGTACCCGTGGATGGCCGCGGCCTGAACCCCTTGCTGGAAGACGCGAACATGATGACCCATCCGCCGCTCTTATATACGGGTTTTGTCGGGCTCACGGTTCCCTACGCTTTCGCCATGGCCGCCCTGATCAAGGGAAAACTGGATGAAGCGTGGATCGTCACCACGCGCCGCTGGACCATTACCGCATGGTTTTTTCTAACCATGGGCAATCTCGTCGGCGCCTGGTGGTCTTATCATGTCCTGGGTTGGGGCGGTTACTGGGCCTGGGATCCGGTGGAAAACGCTGCGTTCATGCCTTGGCTGCCGGCGACCGCGTTTCTCCACTCCGTGCAAGTGCAAGAGCGCCGTCGCATGCTCAAGGTTTGGAACCTCTCGCTAATCATAATCGCCTTCAGCCTGACCATCTTCGGCACTTTTTTAACTCGCTCTGGAATTCTTTCTTCCATCCATGCCTTTTCCTCCGGACCGGTGGGCGGTGTCTTTCTGGGTTTTCTCTCCTTGGTTCTGCTGTGTTCATTCGGTTTGCTCGCCTATCGCTCCGACCAACTCAAGGGACAGCCGGAACTCGATTCGATGGTGAGCCGCGAGTCGGCATTTCTCTTGAACAACATCGTTCTGGTCTCCGCGTTGTTCACTATTTTTCTCGGCACGATCTTCCCGTTACTCTCGGAAGCGGTGGCCGGCGTCCAGGTGAGTGTCGGCGCCCCCTATTTTAATTCGGTCACCGTGCCGCTCTTTCTCTTATTGGTCTTTCTCATGGGTGTCGGGCCCATCATCGCGTGGCGCAAAGCGTCATGGGACAATTTCAAACGCAACTTTCTCTGGCCCGCGGCCGGGTCGCTGGTCATTTCCGGGATTTTGTTCGGGTGGAAGGTTCGAGACTTTTTGCCGCTCCTCGGTTTTACCCTGCTGTCCTTCGTGGTCCTGACGATTATCTATGACACCACCTTGGCCTTGCGTGCTCGTCGCCGCATCGCCGGCGAAGGCATCCTGGGCGGGTTAATCGCTCTGGCGCGGCGCAACCAGCGCCGCTACGGCGGACTCGTCGTCCATCTCGGGGTGGTGCTGATTATCATGGGGATTGCGGGTTCCATGTCATACAGCCTGGAGCGTGAAGCAACTCTCGGCCTGAAGGAACGTTTGGCGATTGGCCATTACCTTGTTCAATTCGAAGGTCTCAAAGGCGCGCAGCAGCCCACTCACTTTCGCGTTGAGGGCGCATTCAGAGTTTTTAACGGCGGCGATGAAGTGGGCGTATTATCTCCCGCTCTTAAATTTTTTCCAACCCAGCAATCACCGGTGGGGCGGGCGGTCCACCGAAGCACCATCAGCGATGATCTCTATCTCATCCTTTCAGGATTCAGCGATCTGGACAAGAACCAGGCGACGCTCAAGGTGCTGGTTCGTCCTTTGGTGATCTGGATCTGGATCGGCGGCTTGGTTATCGTATTGGGAACCTTGATCTCGATCTCCCCGCTGGGAAAAATATCCCCGCAGGAAACATGAAATGGCTTGGCGCCGTCTCATCATAACGATTCTCATCATTGCGCCCTTTCTTGCGCTGCTGGCTTACGGTTTTACTCGCGACTCCCGCTACATCAAGTCACCGTTGCTCGCCAAACCGGCAGCGCCGTTCGCCGTGACTCTCTTTGACGGGCGGAAGATCACGCTCAACGATTTACGCGGCAAAGCGGTATTTTTGAACTTCTGGGCTTCCTGGTGCCCACCCTGCCGCGCGGAAGCGAGAGATTTGGAAGTCGGATGGCAAAAGGTCAAAGACAAAAACATGATCTTTCTCGGCGTCGCGCTGCAAGACACGGAAAAGGACTCGCGTGCCTTTCTCGAGGAATTCGGCATCACGTACCCCAACGGCACCGACGCGTCCGGAAAAATGGCCGTCGATTTCGGCGTCTGGGGCATTCCCGAGAGCTTTTTCATCGACCCCCAGGGCCGCATTACGTACAAGCACGTTGGCGGGATCAAGGCCCAGGTCGCCGCGGCAAAACTAGAGGAAGCTCTAAAGGGCATTGTGAGCACGCAAGAAGGAAAAGGCGACTATCAGTCGATCCATTGAGACAAAACATGCTAATGCTGTTTCGACAAAACCTGCTGCTTCTTAAACGACGCATCCGACAGCGACTCCGTGTCCTTAATGAGAGCCCGTCACGCTCACCTGAATTGTCTCCCGTCGATGGCAGAAAATTGATTTCTCCTCTTTGGAAAAGAGGGGCTAGGGGAGATTTTCGCAGTCGCCCACGGTTTCACATCCCCGAAAAAATCCCCCTCAATCCCCCTTTTCCAAAGGGGGAAACTTCTGCTCGCGCTTCTACGTCCTCAATTACTACGATACGGTCTTTCCAGGGAGAGGGGGCAGAAAACCTAACCGCGGGCGGAAGGCTCACTGACGTTTCCTTATCGCCTGGTGCCAGAACGACAGCACATTGCCTGCGTCGCCACTATCAAAAGACCATCGCATTAGGACTAATTATCGCGTGGCTGCTTGTCCTCGGGAAACCGATCTTCGCGGCCCCGGCGCCTGACCTGGAGGAACAAACCCGAGCCATCGCGACGGAGCTTCGCTGCGTCGTCTGTCAAAACCTTTCCGTCGCCGACTCCCCGTCCGAGATGGCGCAGCAAATGCGCGGGGTGGTTCGCGACCAACTTCGCGAGGGTAAGACACCGCAAGAGATCAAAAACTATTTCGTCTCCAAGTACGGCGAATGGGTGCTCCTGAAGCCGGAAAAATCGGGATTCAGTCTCTTGGTTTGGGTCGTACCGTTTGTGGTTTTGATCACCGGGCTCCTGCTCGGAATATTATTCATGCGCCGCTGGTCCACGAACAAAAGTAAGCCTGAAGCCAACGCCATCGATTCAGCTTTGCTGGCGCGAGTGCGCAATGAAGCGGCGATGACGGATACGGCGGCATTGGATCTCGAAGACTCCACCCCCGCATCTCAATTGCTCCAAGAGCGAGCTCGATTGTACGCTGACCTGAGAGAACTCGAATTCGATTATCAGGCAGGCAAACTTTCCGAGACCGACTACACGGGATTGCGTCAGGACATCGAACTCAAAGCCGCTACGGTCTTACAACAAATGGATGAGTTATCTCAGAAAACACCTCCGGTCAAAGCTGTGGAAAAAAGAAAATCGCCTTCCCGATCGGCCACGCCCGCAGGCGGGCAAGGCGGGACCTCGCGCGGATGGCAGCTTGTTGCCGGCGGCGCTTTTTTACTGATTTTCGGTCTAGTCCTCGGTATCGCTCTGACGAAATCGTTGCGCCCGCGCAGTTCAGAGCAGGATACCGTCACGGGCGATTTTCTTACCGGTACAGGAACTAGCGGGAGTGAGGCTTCCTCGCAACTTCAACAAGGAAAGGCCGCCTTTGCAAAACAAGACTGGCCCAAAGCGATCGAAGCGTTCAAGAATGTACTTGCCGCAGATCCGAATCAACCCGAAGCGCATGCCTACATGGGCTTCATACTCGTTCAAGCGGGCCACGCCGACGGTGCGCTGATGGCCTTCGATAAAGCTCTTTCGGTAGCGCCTAATATGCCCATGGCGCTTTGGGGTAAGGGCATGACGCTCTACCAAGCGAAACAGGACTACGCCGCCGCCAGACCGGTGCTGGAGAAACTTCTTCAGATCATCCCAGTCGGTCAGGAAAGAGGCGAGATTGAAAAGATCTTAGCGGAGATTTCGGAGGCCGGTCAGAAAGGACGACCCGCGCAGCAAGCCGCGTCATCCGCGACCAACGGCTCCGCCCAGATAACCGGAAAGATTACGCTCGATCCAAAGTTAAAGGCAGATGTTGATAGCCAAGCTGCTCTCTTTATTATTGCTCGTTCCGCGGGAGCGGCTGTCGGTCCGCCGCTCGCTGTGAAGAAAATCGATCGGCCGGTTTTCCCGCTCTCTTACGCCCTCGGTTCCGAGAACGTGATGATGCAAGGAAGACCCTTCTCGGGCAAAGTGACGATCACCGTCCGCCTCGACAAGGACGGCAATCCGACAACCCGTCAGCCCGGAGACCTGACCGGCGAATATAAGAAAAACCCGGTGGATGTCGGATCAAAGAATATCGATA
>WNGC01001420.1_pt1 | contig 14443 bp, 14 predicted proteins | sample 5400051 | NCBI WGS metagenome assembly WNGC01 (sample SAMN13153368, study PRJNA577476) | soil metagenome | isolation source: 20 cm soil or saprolite under grassland replicate 2 | place: USA:California | collected 2016-06-15 | reverse complement strand
TGCCCACCTCGCCGGTGACCTTCAGGAAACCCTCGCCGTTCGCGACGGCGACGAGGAGCGTGTTCAGCGCTTCCTGGCTGCTCGCGCACGCGTAGAAGAAGCTCGTGTCGGGAGTGATCCCGAACGGGGGTTCGCGCAGACCGAAGTGGGAGAGATAGATCACTGAGATCTGTCTGACGGGGTGGGTGCGATGTCGCCTCCGTAGCTCCGAATACGCTCGCGCGACTCCCGGATGTCCCCCTCCCAGTTGTGGTCGCTAGCTATGACGGTCGGCTTGAGCAGGATCACCAGTTCCTTCTTCACCGTCGTGCGGGTCGTGCTGCGAAAGGCCGCGCCTAGGCCGGGGATGTCCTGAAGGCCCGGAACACCCGAGTTCTGGTTGGTGACTTGAACTTGCATCAGGCCGCCCAGAGCCACGATATTCCCGTCCTGTGCGCGCACCATGGTGTCGGTTTCGTTGATCGAGCTCTTGGCGAGCGGAATGTCCTGCGTTCCGCCGCCAACGCCGAAGTTGAATGCAACGGGACTGTTCTGAACGTCGCTCACCAGCGGGTGAATGTGCAGCAGGATGTTGCCGTCCTCGTCTATCTGCGGTGTGATGTCTAGCGACACGCCCGAGAAGAAGGAGTTGAAAGTCGGCGTGATCTGGACTGAGGTCGGCGTTGCTGACCCCACGGGGGTGATCGGAGTGCCGGTAATGCTGGTCACGAAGAACTGGTCGGTTCCGACTTTGAGGACTGCTTTCTGGTTGTTGAGCGCCGCCACCCGCGGACTCGAAAGAACCTGCACCGCGCCTTGCGTCTCAAGAAATGTGATGAGAGACGCGAAGTTCCGGGTCTGAAAAGCAAGCCCGAAGAGGGACGCCGCAGGGTTGGTGAAGTTGACCAGATCGTTCCCCGGAAAAGACCCCACCGCGGGGCCGGTCACGGTGTACGCGCCCGCGGTGCCCGTGATCGTGGTCGCGCCGGTTACGACGCCGCTCGCTCCCCCGCCGGGAAGAGATCGCTGCAGCACCGTGCCCCGCGATGCCTGCCCGACCGAGAGCCCTCGCCCGGAAAATGCCGCCCAGTTGACGCCCGCCTGATAGTCGCGGTTCAGCGTCACTTCGATGACCTTCGCTTCGATCATGACTTGTCGCTCGACGGATAGGCGCATCGCCTTGAGATACCGCTCGACGTCGCGTATTTCCCCGGGCATCGCTTGAACCATGACGATCCCGGCTTGGGGATTGACGATGACCTTTCGTCCCGGTGCGGTTCCCACCAGCGCCTTGAGCGTCACCACCAGATCGTTCCAGAAATCGCTTTGCGAAATGGTCGAGACGCGGCTGGCGTCGTTGGTCGCCTGGTTCACAGCTGAAAGGCCGATGGGGTTGATGGTCTGTCCGGGTAAGCCTCCTCCCGGCCCGGCCTGGCCGGCGCCGGCGGCAACCATTCCCTGGCCGGAAGCGCTCTGCGACACCGCCCCCGAGCTGACACGGACGTCGCTGCGCCCGGAGCGCAAGCCGACCAGGTAGTTCACCTGGAAGACCCGCATCCGCAGTCCCGCCGCTTCGACGTAAATGCGCGTGCCGTCGACCCGGAATTCGTAGCCATACACCTCGCGGATCGCCTCGAGCGCCTCGCGCACCGTGACATCCTTCAGATTCAGAGACAGCCTTCCGCCCACCCCCGGGTTCACGACCATGCTGTAGCGAGTGCCGGAAACGATCGACATGAACACCTGCTGCGCGGGTGCGCCATTGACCACGAGGTCGAAACGAGGCTCGGCCGGCGTACCGGCGGCCTTCGGCATCTCCGCCCTGAGCGGCGGAAGCAACGCTTCTCGCACCGCCACCGACTGGTTCGATGCGGCCTGCTTGGCCGCCTTGTCCATCTCCGCGACGATACTATCGTCGACCTTGTATGGGCCCGCGCACGAGACGAGCAAGGAAGTCAATGCGATGAGGCTAGTTCGCTTCATGGGTCCCCTCCTCCTGCCGCCCGGCGGTTTCCGTTTGCTCCCGAGCGGCGGGCCAGTGTTTCGTCCTATGCACGGAAGAATAGAGCTTGATGACTTCGGTCGCGTCGCCCTTTCTCAGTACGATTTCCTCGTCGCTGATTCGGACCAAAGTCGCGTCGCCGTAGCGCCCGCCCAGACTGACCGTGCGGCCGTTGATCGTGGCCTGGCGGCGGTCTTTCGAGATGATCACGACTTGCGCCGGCGAAGGATTTGCCGGGAACTCGATAATGTCTGCACCGCCGAAAACTCCCCAGGCCGGCCGGGTGGGATCGCTCAATCCCTGCGCAAGGCTGCGCGCCGCGCCGAGCGAGATGACGAGTGCAAGACCCAGCGTCAGATAAGCAGCCATGTCTTTTCCGGGCTCAGCGTATAGAGCGTGATCTTCAGCGTGACCGCGGGGTAAGCCCCGGCCTGAAGCTCCATGTTGCCCCACATGATCTTTGCGGGAAGGCGCTCGAGCTGGCCGACGTAGGCAAGCATTTTCAGGTAACTTCCCGACACGGTGATCTCGATTCCGTGCCGATACAGCGCGAGGCCGCCCGAGCCCAATATCGCCGTGAGCGACTGGGCCAGTCCGCTCGCGGGCAGCGAGCGCAAGCTGACGAGTTCGATGTCGGGATTGCGCTTCACGATTTCATGGAGCATTTTCGCCATGCGTTCGGGCGGAACCAGCTCGCTTCGTCTTCCAGCGAGCTCCCGGTCGAGCGCGGCAAGCTCGAGCTTGCGCTTTTCCAGCCGCTGCCGCTTCGCGTTCGCGTCGTCACCCGTTCGCGCCTGGGCATACGCCTGCACCTGCCCTTGCATGGTGCGAATTTCGTCCTCCTGCTGATGAATTCTCTGCGAGTTGACCTTCTGTCTCCGCGAAATGGGGTCGAAGAGCGCGCTGTCGGCGATCGCGACGATCACGACTGCAGCCGCGAGAAATATGAGCACGCGCTCGCGCAGGCTCATCGCGTCGAGGCGATCGGCGTAGCGCTGCAACGGCACCGGGAAGCGCATGGCTAGGGCTTCCCTTTCTGCGAGGAAGGGGCGTTCCCCGACTCGGGAAATCCCTGCGAGGTCACGGTGAATTCCACGATCGCGCGACCCGGGGCTTTTCCCGCGGCGCTACGGGTAATGGCGAGGCCCTCGAGCGGGCGCCCCCGAAGCACAGACTCCTGCTTGAGTCGTCCGATGAGCACGGGAACGAGATCCGCCTGCAGCGCCCGGCCGCTCATGGTCAGCTGTCCTCCGCCTTCGGCGATCTGTATGCTCGTGAGCCACAGGCCCTGCACGGTCTGTCGCGCAAAGGCGCGGAGGTATTCCGAGTATCCGGCAGACCCCGCCAAACCGCCCGTTCCGAGCTCGCCCATGAGCGAGCGTCGCAATGCGATCGCGGCTTCGATGCTCTTCAAGTCCTGATCGAGCTGCGCCTCGCGTTTTTCCGGGCTGAGCTCCGCGGTGATTTTTGCGAACTGCTGCTTCTGCTGTTCGTAGGCGCGCCCCGATTCTCCGATCTGGCGCGCGAGCTTCCTGTCCTGCCAGAAAGCAAAACCGTAAAAGGCCGCCATCCCCAGCACGATCAGTCCGATCGCCTGGGTCATGGTCACCGCTGAAAAATACTTCTTCTTCTCGAGGAACAGCGGATTGTAAAGATTGATCTGCTGGCTCACAGCGCCTTCTCCTCGACCCGCAACGCCGCTCCGAACAGGTAGAAGTACTCCCACTGCTCCTCGGGAGTCGGATCGCCGCCGTCGGCAAAATCCATGACTTGCGGCAATGCGGCAGGCACGACCGGCACGTAAAGCCTGCTGCGGAGAAACTGCTCGAGCTCGGGGTCCTGCGGCAGCGGGGCGAGCAACAACTCTCCCACCCCGACGCTCAAGCGCTGGCGGTCAAAGATGTCGAGCGAACGGGTGATCTCGGTCGCAACCCGCTCGCGATAATGGTCTCCGTGCTCCCTTTGTCCGAGCTGCACCGAGGTGACTTCGAGGCGCCGCGTGAGAAGCAGCTCGCCGCGAAACGAGATCGTCAACATTCCCCCCCAGGGGGAAAACGCGAGCATTGCGGTCGCCTTGTCCGGAGACTCGAACAAGGCCGCGACATTTCGCTGCGCCATCTCGGGGATGTCGATGACTTTGAGGGGAACGCTGGCGTCCTGGAACAGCGCGATGCGTTTTTGCACGAGCTCGTTGGGAGTGGCGACGGCGTACATGGCCCTTGCCGATCCCTTGGCGTCTCCCTCGGCGCGCACTTCGAATACGTCGACTGTTGCGTCGTCGATGTGATATTCGAGCAGATCCTTGATCTTCCAGCGAATCGCCGCCTTGAGCTCGTCTGCCGGAACTTTTGGCGGTTCCACCAGCAGTATCTGGTAGTCCGCGGGCTCGAGGAGCGTGGTACAGACAAAACGGGCGAGTCCGTGCTCCTTCGTCTCCTTCTGCAGCGAATCCACCTGCTCGGACGGCGGGCATGGAACGCTCCACCAGCGCGTCGCAACGGGCCGTTCGCGGTTCGCGGTGCGCACGTGGGCAAATTTGATCGCTTCCGGCTCGATTGCGACGGCCAGAAGCCCTGAACCCTGCGCCGATTTGTTGAACCAACCCAGCAATACCCTCTCCCTGAATCATGCTTAACTTCAAGTTATATGAATAAAGCATTGTTGTCAATGACATTTCCGTACTTGCTGTCCGGCTCAGCCTCCGGACGGCGAGACCCTATTCGCGGCACACTGCGTTTCGCCCCTCATACAGAACGCAAGTCGATGTTCCGCTGAGAGCAGACTTGGCGAACCCTGTTCTTTGGTAAGCGGTCGTTCAACGTACCGAAGGCGCTCGACGCGCGCCCCGTATACGATACGAGCAAGGGAGGACGCAGGTGGGAATCAGATCGCGCCGAGCGGCGGCTTAGCTGCGAGTTCGGCGAGAGAGGCTATTGAAATACCTCGCGCCAGATCGACGGACTGCTGGAATGATCGTACCCGACGTCGAGTACGCAGAGCCGAACGTTCAATATCGTTTGTTTAACGCTGAACGATCCCAGATTCGCTGAACAATGGGTCTGGCGAAAGTAGGTGCGCCCCCTGCGTGGGACACATAACCAGGGAGTACAAATATAATTATCGCCGTCATAGACACCGGCGTCGATTACTCTCATCCAGATCTATCGAGCAACAGCTGGCGTCTCTAGATCCGGAAGCGCTCCACGGATGTTACCGCCGGGACCTCTGCGACGGTCGTCCTCGGATTCGCAAGCTCGGCGAGAACAACTATTGAAACACCTCGCGCCAGGTCGCGGGGCTCGCAACGTTGATCGTGCCGCTTCCGAAGGTCGCCACCGGCACGTCGACTGTGACGGTTTTCGACACGGCGTTCTGATCGGTCACGTTCAGGCTGAAGGTGTAGGTCCCGGTGGCGCTGGGTGTGGATGTGAAAACCAGAGAGAAGTCTCCGCTGGCTCCCGTCGGGAGTACGGTGCCAGCGGCAAACGTGGTCCCAGTCTGGGTCCAGTCTTCGGCGGTACTGTTGATGAGCGAATAGCCGTCGCCACTGAATGGAAATGCGCCGGGGGCGGTGATCGCAACTTGGTTCACGTTGGCGCATCCGCTGTTGAGCAGACTGAACGTAAACTGCTCGTTCGTGCTGTCGGTATTGGTCGCGGTCGGCGCGACGGTGACGACGAAGCCCTCGACGTCTTGGGGATTCGACGGAACCGTCGGCGAGGTGATCGGGCCCGGGTTGGCGCTCGCCGATCCAGTCACCGAGAAGATCGGCTTGGCCCCGGAGGAAGGATAGCTGCCGATGATCGTCACGGGCGCGGTCCAAGTGTACTTACACCAGCCTCCGTTAGGAAGCGGGAATGCGCCGCTGCACGAGGTCGGCTGCGCGGTAAAGGCGCCGATCGTCGTGTTCGTGCCGGCGCGGGTGAGCGCCGAAGGGGTGATGCTGGTCACATTGGCGCCGGTATTGTTTGTAACCGTCATCACGAACGTGGCGGTATCCCCGGAGAAATGGCAGGTCGTGTCGGCGACGTACGGTCCTGTGATCGCGATCCCGACGCTCAACGGACTGACACTCAGCACGTTCGAACTGCCGGTGCGCGAAGTGGCCGCGCCGCCGCCGATGCGCACGTCCGTGACGCTGTACGTGACCGTGCCGCTGTTGGCCAAAACCGTGGTGCAGTTGGTATACGTTATCGTGCCCGACGCGCCCGCGGCCAGGTTGAACGGGCTCGGGCTGGTGGTCGGGGGCGGGGCGGAGCAATTCGGCGACGCGCCGAACCCGACTGACGTTGTCGCCGTAGGCGGACTGGGATTGGCGACGATGCCGTTCAGCGTGGCGACCGAGATGTTCTTCACCGTGATCACGATGCGGAAGGTCGCCCCTGCCGCGATTGCGGAAGTTGGCACGCCCGAAGTGTCGGTGGTCTGAAAGCCGGTGATCTGCAGCGACTGCAAGATCCACGACCCCGGGGTGTTGATGGTGCTCGTTCCCGCATTCTTGATGCCGTTGGAGAAATCCGTGTCGGTGGTGTAGCTCGCGCGCGCATCGCGCAGCGTTTCGGTGCGGTCCTGCGTGCTCTTTCCCGCCGTCACCACCACGCTGAAGCTGAGGGAGGATCCGGCGGGTATGGAGTCCGCCCACGTGGCAGCGGTGTAGGTCACCGAAGTCGTGTTGAAGCCCGTGCGCGTCCAGTTCGCGGGCGCGGGGGAAGCGGTTGTGAACAGCGTCGCCGTGCAGCCCGTTCCGGTACAGCTGCCGCTCAGCCGGAAGCGCATGCGATAGATGCGCTCGCCTGAGTTTCCTCCGGAAGCGGTATTGGTGACGGTATACGTCAGGGTCTGGGTCGTGCCCATGTCGACTTCGCCGGGGGCGACCGGAGCCGTCTGCGCGATGGTGAACGACCTCGCCGCCTGCGCGGGGATGCTGGCTGCGCACAAGGCGACGAGCAGAGCGAGAAAACCATAGCGTTTCATGCTGCCCTCCCGGTTCCTAGCGCAGCAAGTTTCACGCCTGCATCGTTCTCGGGGAAGCAATTTTGCGGCATTCTCAGCGCTGAATCGCCCGGTTCACCGTGCGCTGGGTGCTTCCGACATTTCCCACCGCCGACACCTGTGCTTCGTAATCGTTCCCGCTGCCGCCGGTGCTGTTGGCGAGCTGCGGCCTCACGGGTGCCCCGGCGAGCCAGGCGGGACAGGTTGCCCCGAGCAGCCGCGTCAATCCTCTCAGCGTCATGATCCCCCCGGCGCGGCTGGAGCTCGCATAGGAAATGTCCTCGGAATTCGCGCCGTCATCCAGGCTGATCGTTCCGCTGCCGAGGAATTTTGAATTGTCGTTGATGCGCAACGTCGCGGGCGCGACACAGGTGGCCGAGATCGCGAGAGGGTCGACGAGGGTCGTGACCGGATAGGCGATATCGTCGCGCGAGTGATTCCCCGTCGGCGGCGTGATACCCCCGACCGTGCCGGGGCGCCCGATGCCCGTAAACGCCGGCAGGTTACCGCACGCGGCGGAGCTCGCCGTCGTCCCGGTATAAGACACGAATTCAGCGCCCGTGCTGATGTCGTCGTCGATTTGAATGTAATTGGTGCCCGTGCTCGGAAAACGATCGATCGTATAAACGCAGATCACCGTGGACGCCGCCACCACGCGCCGGCGCAGCTTCGTCGCCGGCAGATTGGAAGACGTGGTGAAGGTTCCCGCTCCGAGCGTCTGTGCACCCGACGTCGCGGTGGGGTCTGTGCTGCTGCGATACCAATCGAGATTCTGCGCCATGCGCCGCGCCTCGAATTCGAGGCCGCTGTCGGCGAGGAACAGCGCCTGGCCCGACTGCAGGTTGTCGGTGGCCGAGCTTCCCGAGGTCGCCGCGATCATCGCTATTGTCACGGCCAGCATCGACGCGACCACGACCAGGACGATGGCGACGATCAGCAGGAATCCGCGTTCGCGCCTGCTACGATTCATGGGAAGTTCCTCGGGTGTATCGTTGCTCGCAAGGTGTCGCTCACATTGTTATCCTGCACGTCCACGTGAACCGTCACGTAGTACACCGAGGCGGACGCGGAAGTCGTGGTTCTGCCGTCGTTCAGGTAGTAGGTGAAAAACAGCCCCGCGACGAAGTCGGACAGGGGCTGGGGACTCGTCGTACCGCAGGCGCTCGCCGGGCCATCGGCACTGCGCATCAGGCGGTTCGTCGTGGCGTCGCGATAGAAGCACACGCCGTTGCCGTCCGAGTCGATGAAGCGGACCTGCGCCCCCGAGGCAACGTCGAGGTCGGTTGCCGTGGCCGACCGGATCTGCCGCAGCTCACGCGTCATGCGCTCGAAGGCCACGCGCGCCTGCGCGTCGGAATTCGTGATATCGCGGGCGGCAAAGTACGACTGGAACATGCTGGACATCAACCTCGCCCCCACAGCCGCGACGACTCCAAGGATGATTAGGACCGTCAGCATTTCGATCAGGGTAAAGCCGTCCTGCCGCCGGCGCCGGGCATCCACAGAGCTCGGGCGTATTCGAGCGGAATACCGATTCATCAGTAGTTCGCCACCATGGCGTCGAGCTCCGCCAGCGTGGTTCCCTGAGGCCCGGTTACGCGCACGCGCACGCACTTGTAGTTGACGTCCCCCCCTTTGCAGGTATTCGCGGCGCCGAATCCGCAGGTCCCGGCGCCCGTATAGAAACACGGCGCGACCACCGCGTACGTCGGGGGGGCAAGGCAGGCCTCCTGCGCGCCGCCCGGCGGCGCACAGGGATCGAACGTCGCGGCGGTAAACCCCGGAAAACCGAGACGGCTTCTCTGCGCGAGGATGAGCTCCATCCTCCCTTGAGCGAGCTGCAGGCTCTGATGCATCTCTCTTGGCACGGGCGCGGTGCGAAGTGCGCCGGACATGCCCGCCACGAGCCCGACCACCACCACCGCCGTAATCACGATGAAGACGATCACCTCGATCAGGCTGACGCCGCCGCAGCCTCGCCGGCGGACGACGGAGACCTGCCGGCCGCGGCGCGTGACGGGGCTCACTGGACGGTCGCCATTCCGGTCACGGGACTGACGACCACCGTGCGCGGGCCGCCGGTGGCGCTCAGCGTGATGGTGGCGTTGAGGGCGGGGGCCGCGAAGCTGGCGGGCTGCCCCTTGCTATCGAATTCGAGGTAGTTGCCGGTCAGGTTCGCAGTCGACACCGCGGTACCGCTCAGGACGATCGCGGCTGACGAGCCGGTTGCGGGGTGGTTGACCGCGACCGTGCACGGCGTCGCGTAGCTGTTGCCGTTGTTCCGATACTGGTATCCCGTGGCCGTGAAGAAGATGCAGTAGCGTCCCTGGCTGCCGAGCGCCGCGCCGCGCGTCATGGAGAGCGTCTGTGCGTAGCGGATATCGGTGGCCACCTGTTCCGCCTGACTCGACAGCTCGAGCGTGTTTTGCGACAAACGGGGCAACGCAACAAACGCGAGGATGGCGATCAACAGCAGTACCACAACAAGCTCGACCAAGGTAAAGCCGCGATTGATAGGCTTGGCTTGTGTCACCTGAGTCGCTGAAATCGACGTGCCCGCATGGTCTCGTCAATGCCGTTCGTCGCCAAACAAAAGGGCGGGCGCCTTGCGGCTGCCCGCCCTTGTTCTCTTTCAGTACCTTGCTGGCCGCCGCGCCGACTAGCAACCTGTCGTCGTCGAGGCAGGGATCGCCGGCGGGTTGGGCGACACCGCGGCGGTGTAGGTGAACTGGCAGGTCGGCAGGTTGGATGCCGAGGTGACTTGAAAGGTCACCACGCCAGCGGCGGCCGACGAAGTGTATACACCGGGATCGGTTCGAAGGGTGGCGATGATCCCTGCCGCGTCACCCGTGGGATACCGGTTCGTCATCGTGATGGCAACGCCTTCCACGGTAACCGACGCGTTCGAAGCCAAGTTTGAAGCGAGCTGCAGCGCGTTCGTCAAGGTCGCAGCAGAGCTCACCGCGGCGCGCAATCCGTTCAAGGACGCCGCGCGAGCCTGGGAAGTGACGTCGATGAACTTCGGCGCGGCAATGGCCGCCAGAATGCCGAGAATCAGGATCACCACGATCAGCTCGATTAGCGTAAAGCCACGCGTTTGCTTCTTCATATTGGTTTCCCTCACAAATTTAGTAACTTACCGGCTCAATCTAACGCCCGATACATTATACACAAGCTTCGCAGAGGCTTTCCACCCGCAAATGAATCCTGGCGCGATACGGCGAATTCCGTCACCGATCTTCCTTGAGTTGGGCATTCCTAAACTGATTTGTGTAACGTAATTCCCGCGCCTATTGCCTGTAAAACCAAGTATAGGGTATCACCGGCTCGACTCGCATCCCGGTCATCCGCTTGCGCTCGGAATCCGATTCCGCGGGCTCGTCGACCCGCACCCGAAAGCGAAGGCGCTTGCTTCCGTCCGCCAGGCGCTCAAGGTGTCCGTCGAGATCGGGAACATACACCAGCTCCTTCCTGGTTGCATCGAAATACCAGCTCCCTCGCGGCACATCGGGCTGCGGCGCGCGGAACTCGCCTCGGTAGCCCGGTGGCGGCTCCATCAGCCACTCGACCGGATTGGCACGCGCAAGCGATCCGATATTTCCTCCTTCGCCCCGCAGGAGCATGGCCGCGACCCGCAGCTGCAGCGCGCTTTTCACCACGGCGACGGTATATTCCACGGCCGCCTTTTCGGCGGCCTCCTGGTAAAAGCGCAGCCGCTCGAACAGGAGCGCGGCGCACAGCGCGATGATGCATATGACGATGATCAGCTCGATCAGGGTGAGCCCCGAGGCGGCACGCAGGCGCGCGCGAGACCCTGATTCGAGTACCGGATCTTTAACGTTTCCCGCCCGCAAAAGCAGCTTGCCCCAGGTCCCACATGGGGAGAAATACGCCCAGCGCGAGTATCAGCACCAGTACGCCGAGCAGCACGATCAGGATGGGCTCGATCTGCGACGAGAGCGTCTTCAGCTCGTATTCGACTTCTCGCTGATACATTTCGGCCACTTCGCGCAGCAGATCGTCCAGCTCTCCTGCTTCCTCGCCCACAGAGATCATCTGCAGCACCACGGGAGTGAACACCCCGGTGGTCACCGCGGTCCGCAGCAGGCTTTCGCCGCGCTCGACGCCGTCGCGGATTTGCCCGATTCGCTGCCCCACGTACGCGTTGTCCACGACCTGCTCCACCACCGACAGGGCCTGCACGATGGGCACACCGCTCTTCAGAGCGATCGACAGCGAGCGCGCAAACCGGGCGAGCGTCGCCTTGAGGACGATTTTGCCCGCGATCGGGATGCGAAACTTCATCCGGTCCCAACTGTAGCGGCCCGCGGGAGTGCCGACCCATATGCGGAACATGACATAGGCGCCGGCGGCAACACCCAAGAGCGCCGGCCAATAGTTCACCATGAAGTCCGAAAAGCCGAGCAGCACCCGCGTCATCAGCGGCAACTCGGCCCTGAAGGACGCAAAAATCCGGGCAAAAGCGGGAATGACGAAAATATTGACGATGACGACGGCGGCGCCCATCACGGAGATGACGAAAATCGGATAGCGCAGAGCCTGGGCAACCTGGTTCTTGATCTCCCTTTCGAACTCGAGGTGGTTGAAGAGCCTGAGGAAGATCTCCTCCAGCGCTCCGGTCAGCTCGCCGACGCGCACCATGCTGATGTAGAACGGCCCGAACGCCTTGGGGTGTCTGCGCATCGCGGTCGAGAGGTCCCGGCCGCTGTCGAGGCTCGTGCGCAGGTCCTGCAGCATGCTCGCAAATCCGACTCGGGTCGCGGATTCCTGCAGCGCGGCCAGTGATTTGAGTATGGGAACCCCGGCCTTGAGGAGCGTGTACATCTGGCGGCTGAAAAGCACCAGGTCCTCGAGCGTCACCTTCTCTGCGCTCAGCCAACGCAGCCATCCCTCTCCGGCGAGCGCCTTCGGGCCGGACGTGGCGCTGATGTCTATCGGGGATACGCCGCTCGTGAGGAGCTGATCGGCGACCGCGCCCGAGTCGGAGTTCTCGAGCACGCCGCGCACCAGTTCTCCTCTTGCGTTGCGACCGGTGTAGGCGAAGAACGGCACGCGAGCGGCGCTAGTCTTCGAGCTGCGCCGTGACGCGCATGGCTTCGGCAACCGTGGTCTTTCCGGTCAGCGCAAGCTGGGCGGCATGATCCCGCAGCAATTGGCCCGCCATCCGCCGCTCGGCTGCCGCGATGAAGCGGCCGGGGTCGTCCGAGTTGGCGAGGGCCGCGAGCTCGTTGTCCATCTCGAGCATTTCGTAGATCCCGATTCGCCCCGCATAGCCGCTGCCGTTGCAGTGCTGGCAGCCGCTTCCGGCCATTATCCGGCCGGATGCCGGGTCGCAGCCGACGGTGCGCAGCCACTGGGCCTCCTGCGGGTCGGGCTGGTGCGGCTTGCGGCAGGATTCGCAGTTGACGCGCAGCAGCCGCTGCGCAACGACGGCCTGGAGCGAATAGGCGACCATGTAACGCGGCACGCCCATGTCGACCAGGCGCAACGGAGCGCTCGCCGCGTCGCGAGTGTGCAGCGTCGACAACACCATGTGGCCCGTGATGGCGGCGCGCAGCCCGATCTGCGCCGTCTCGACATCGCGCATTTCCCCGATCAGGATCACGTCCGGATCCTGGCGCAGAGCCGAGCGCAGCACGCGGCTGAAGGTCAGCTCGATCTTCTCGTTGACCTGGACCTGGTTGACGCCGTCGAGACGGTATTCAACCGGATCTTCCACGGTGATGATCTTGCAGTCGGGCTTGTTCAGTTCGTTCAGCGCCGCGTACAAGGTGGTCGTCTTGCCGCTGCCGGTGGGCCCGGTGACGAGCACCATCCCCGTGTAACGATGGATCGCGCTGCCGAAGCGCTGGAGCAATTCCGGCGACATGCCGAGATCGGCGAGTTGATGCACGCCTCCTGCGCGGTGGAGCAGGCGCATGACGACCGTTTCGCCGTACTGCGTCGGCATGGAGGAAATGCGTACGTCTATCGGATGATCCCGGACCTTGACGTTGAAGCGGCCGTCCTGGGGCAAGCGCCGCTCGGAGATATCGAGCCCCGACATCAGCTTGAGGCGCTGGGCCACGGCCGAGGATATCTTGGCGTCGGTCTCGGTCTGCGGTTGCAAGAGGCCGTCGATCCGGAAGCGGATGTGCAGTCCCTTCTCGTGCGGTTCGATGTGAATATCGGATGCCCGTGCCTGAACCGCGTCCTCGAACATCGTCTGGAGCAGCTTGACGACCGGGGCATCCTCCGCTCCGAGGGTGAGGGTCCCGAAGTCCACGACGTCGCCCAGATCTTCGCCCAGCTCCCTGGCGAGCGAACTGATCTGGTCGGTGCGCCGGTAGATGCGATCGATGGTCTGCAGCAGGGTCGTTTCGGACACCACTGCGATGTTGACTTCCTTGCGGGTAAGCCGCGAGATCTCGTCGAAGGCAAACAAGTCCGTGGGATCGACCATCGCAACCAGCACCATGTCGTCCTGCTCTTCGAGCAACAGCGCGCGAAAGCGCCGTGCCTGGGCTTCCGGAAGTTTGCGGGTCACTACGGAATTGAAGTTGTAGTATTTCAGGTTGATGAACGGAACGCTGAGCTGGCGGGCGAGTGCCTCGCCGATCTGGTCTTCCGAAAGGTACCCGCTTTCGATCAGCACCTTTCCCAGCTTTCGGCCCGAGCGGCCCTGATCTTCCAGCGCCGCCTTGAGCTGCTCCTGCGAGATGAGCTTCTGTTGCAGGAGCAGATCGCCGAGCCGTATCCTCTCGGGACGCTTGTGTCTGATTGCCTCGGCCACGTTCCTTCGCTCCCGTCACCGCTGGAGGGCGACTTCAGGTTGTCGTCGCGGGGAACGTTACCCGGTTCCCGGCAACTGCGCAAACGTTTCTAGGGCTTGCCGCCGCCGAGTTGGGCGCGCGCCAGATCCAGCAATCCTGAGAAGCGGGCGGGCCGGTCGGCCGCCAACTTCTCCAGCGTCGGCAGCCATTCCCGGGTCCACTGCGGATACACCGTCGCCGCCGCCCGCAGGGCGCGTGCGGCATCGGCGTCGCGCCCGGAGAGCGCGAGCAGCGCGACTTGCCGCAGAACCACCGAGGGCATCGGATAGGCGCGCATCACCTGCGTATTGAGCGCGAGTTTGTCGCCCAGGTCCTCCTCGTCGATCGCGATCGCCTCGCTCGCGATCCGCTCGAAATACGGGCCGAAGAGCGAGCCCTCGCGCAGCTTCATGAGATCGTCCAAATCGCTGCTCCCGGGGGTCCGGCTGCGGGCAAGTTTCGTCTCGACCGCCTGATACCAACGCTCGAAAGAACGGTAGTCGGACCAGACTCCGCGCGCGGTCAAGCTCCCGGCGAAAACGACGACGAGGACCAGCCCTCGGCGCAGGCGGGTCGGTGCGACACTCGCGTCGCCGGGGGAGGCCGCGCCGAAGAGGAGCGCGAACATCCCCAGAAAATTGGCGTGCCAAAGCGGAAA
>WNGC01016087.1_pt1 | contig 14444 bp, 19 predicted proteins | sample 5400051 | NCBI WGS metagenome assembly WNGC01 (sample SAMN13153368, study PRJNA577476) | soil metagenome | isolation source: 20 cm soil or saprolite under grassland replicate 2 | place: USA:California | collected 2016-06-15 | reverse complement strand
TAGAGGAGCCCCTCCTCCACGAGGACGTCGAGCGCCTGCCGGATGGTCGGGCGGCTCACCTTGAAGCGCTCGCAGAGCGCGTGCTCGGAGGCGATCCGCTCACCATCGCCCCGCAGATCCTGGCGGATCGCGTCGACGATCTGGAGATACCGAGGAATCCCAGGACGGTAGTTCACTCGACGGAGCCTCCCGCTGTCAGGATGTCTAGACGTCTAGCATCACGGCCTGACATCGTCAAATCGCCCTTTTCTGGAAATCCTGGCGCGCTCTCCCTTCGGATCTCCTCGGGAAGGGACCCCCGAGCCGCCGTGCGGCGAGTCCTGCCGGCACCGCGCTGACCTACGCCGTGGACAGAGTCGCCGCGCGGGCGAGCATCACCAGCACCTCGTCGTCTCGCACCGACGCGAAGTCGAGGTAATACTGGCCGACGGCCTGGAATGCCGGGTCGACGACGAGGCTCACGAAGCGATCCGCGACGCGCTCGCACTCCTGCGCGGCCGGCGCGGAGGCGCAGGGGACCGCCACCGTGACGTCGCGCGCCCCGTGGCGACGTGCGTACGCGAGTGCGACACGCATCGTGAGGCCCGTGGCGAGGCCGTCGTCCACCAGCACCACGCCGGGCCCCGGGAGGTGAGCGCGCAGGGGCGGCGCGCCGTACACGGCCATTCGGCGCCCGATCTCGCCGCTCACCTGCTCCTTCACCCGTTCGACGTCCTCCGGCGAGAGCCCGAGCAGCGCGACCGACCCGGTGTCGACGTGCGCCCGACCGTCCTCGTCGAGCGCGCCGAAGGCGAACTCCGGGGCCGCGGGCGCGGTCAGCTTGCTCGCGTAGACGAGCGCGAGCGGCGCGCGGAACCGCTCGACGAGCGGCAGCGCCACCGTCACACCGCCCCGCGGGATCGCGCCGACGACGAAGGGCGGCGCCAGCACCGGGGCCAGCGCGTCGCCGAGCGCCCGCCCAGCCTCGGTGCGGTCACGGAACGTCATGGCTCATCGGCGTGACGGCATCGTCGCCCGTCGCGGCCGGCTAGCCGCGCGCCAGCTCGCGCGCGACGACTATCCGCTGGATCTGGTTCGTGCCCTCGTAGATCTGCGTGGCCTTCGCGTCGCGCATGAAGCGCTCGACCGGATACTCGCGCGTGTAGCCATAGCCGCCGAAGATCTGGACGGCGTCCGTCGTGATCCGCATGGCGGCATCGCTCGCGAAGCATTTCGCCATCGATGACTCGAACGCCGTCGAGGGAGCGCCACGGTCCGCAAGTGCCGCGGCGTGGTGGACCATGAGGCGCGAGGCGTGTAGCTGCATCGCCATATCCGCGAGCATGAACTGAATCCCCTGGAAGGCCGCGATCGGCTGGCCGAACTGCGCTCGCTCCTTCGCGTACGCGACCGCGGCGTCGAGGGCGGCCTGACCGATCCCCACCGCCTGGGCGCCCACCGCCGGGCGCGACCCGTCGAGAACGCGGAGCGCGATCTTGAATCCGTCGCCCTCCCCGCCCAGGCGGTTCTCGACTGGCACCTCGCAGTCGCTCAAGTGGATCGCGACCGTCGGAGACCCGCGAACCCCCATCTTCCGCTCGAGCTTGCCGAGGGCGAACCCGGGGAATGTCGGCTCGACCAGGAATCCGGTGACGCCGTGCCTGCCTCGCCCCTGATCCATGGTGGCGAAGAGCGTGAGGACGCTTGCGTGGCTGCCGTTCGTCACCCACGCCTTCGTCCCGTTGAGCAGGTAGCGGTCGCCCCGCCGCACGGCCGTCGTCGTGAGCGACGCGGCGTCGGAGCCCGCGCCAGGCTCCGAAAGGGAGAACGCCGCGGTGATCTCGCCGGCGGCGAGCCGCGGCAGGTAGCGCCGCTTCTGCGCCTCGCTTCCCGCGATCACGATGGGGAACCCGCCTGTGTACTGGACGAGATAGACGACGGCGGTGGACGCGCACGCCCACGCGATCTCCTCGACCGCGAGGCAGAAGGCGAGCACGCCCAGCCCGGTGNNNNACGCCTCGGGGATGTGGAGCCCCATGAGACCCGCCTCGCCGAGCCGCCTGAGCTGGTCGGCCGGGTAGGTGTCCGTCTCGTCCACCTGCGCGGCGAGCGGCGCGATCCGCTCGCGGGCAACGGTCCGGACGAGGTCGCGCACCTGGCGCTGCTCGTCGGTCAGATAGAAGGAGTCGCGCATCCGCGATCATTATCGGTCACGTCCGGGCCGCGCACAATTCGCGGCGGGCCGGCGCGCGCTCTTGACGATCCCTTCCCGCTAGCCGATCATCGGGCCTCGTCGGTCGTCCCACCCGAAAGGAGCCGCGCCATGGCGAAGCTCACGGCGAAGAGGCGTCTGGTCACGTCCCTCGCAGTCCTCGGGCTCGTCCTCGCGGCCGGCCTCTACGCGGTCGCGCAGCAGATGGACGAGTCCAAGCGCGACCGCGTCGTCACGGTGCCCGGCGGCAAGTACCACGTGCTGCCGGCGACGCTCGAGACCACGCAGTGGGGGTGGCTCGATCCCAGGGAGCCGTCGAAGCTCGTCGTCGCCTCCGGCGACACCGTGGCGGTCGAGACGATGATGCACTCGCACAACAAGATCCAGCCGGGGACGACGATGGAGGAGATCATCGCCCTCCGCAAGGCAAACCCGGGTGGGGGGCCTCACTCGCTGACCGGACCGATCTACGTGAACGGCGCCGAGCCGGGCGACGTGATGGAGATCCGGATCCTCAAGATCACCCCCAAGGCGTTCGGGGTGAACTTCAACCTGCCCGGCAGGGAATTCCCGACGATCGGCGCGCTGGCGCCCGAGATGCCCGACGGCTTCGTGCGGTATTTCTACCTCGACTGGGAAAAACGCCAGGCGGAGTTCAAACCCGGCATCGCGGTCGACCTCCAGCCGTTCCCCGGCACGCTCGCCGTCGGCATCGATCCGAAGGATCCCTCGCCGCGCAAGGGTGGCGCCACGGACCCTCTGGCCCCCGTGTCCACGCTCCGACCGTGGAAGAACGGCTCGAACATGGACATCAACGAGCTGCAGGAGGGTGCGACGATTTTCATTCCGATCTTCCTGAAGGGCGGGCTCGTGTGGACGGGCGACTCGCACTGCCGCCAAGGCAACGGCGAGGTCAATCTCACCGCGCTCGAGTGCGCGTACCGCGAGATCGTCATGCAGCTCATCGTCCGCAAGGACTTGAAGCTCGAGTGGCCGCGGATCGAGACGAAGACCCACTGGATCACGGTCGGCTTCGACGAGGACCTGAACAAGGCGATGGTGAACGCCGTCCGCGAGGCGGTGGATCTTCTCGCGGTCCAAAAGACGGTCCCCTTGAGCCGCCACGAGGCCTACTCGCTCGTCTCCATGGTGGGCGATTGCCGTGTCAGCCAGGTCGTGGACGTGCGCAAGGGCGTCCACTGCATGATCCCGAAGTCGATCTTCGTCAAGAAGCCGTAGATTGCGCGGTCCGCTCGCCCTCGTCCTGCTCGCCGCCGTCCCGGCGTGGGGCGGTGGCGCGCTTCCCATCGTCACGACCTCCACGGATCTTCAGGCTCTCGTCGAGGCCGTCGGCGGCGACCGTGTGCGCGTGGAGAGCCTGGCGCCCGCTCTGCACGATCCGCACGCAGTCGAGGTGAAGCCCGGGCAGTTCGCGAAGCTCAAGGCGGCAGGGCTCCTCGTACGGATCGGGCTCGACCACGAGCCGTGGCTCGCCCGCGTGCTCCACGTCGTCGACGACCCGCGCTTCGTCCCCGGGAGCCCGCACGACCTCGACGTCTCGAAGTCGATCGACCTGCTCCAGACCGAGACGCCGCGCGTGCGGAGCGATCGCGAGGGACACGTCCACGGCTTCGGCAACCCTCACTACTGGCTCGACCCGGCGAACGCCCGGCCCATCACGGCCGCGATCCTGGCCGCGCTCGCCCGCCTGGCACCGGCCGACCGCGAGGTCTTCGCCGCCCACCGTGCGCGCTTCCTCGTGCGTCTCGACGAGGCCATCCCGCGCTGGACGACGGCGCTGGCGCCCTACCGGGGCGCGCGTGTGGTCGTCGTGCACGACAGCTGGGCATACTTCGCCCGGCGCTTCGGCCTCGTCATCGTGGCGGCGCTGGAGCCCGCGCCGGGCGTCCCGCCGTCGGCGGCGGCGCTCGCCATGCTCACCGCGCGGATGCGGGAGACACGAGTCAGGGTCTTGATCGCCGAGCCGTCCTCCAACGCCTCGCTCGTGCGGCAGGTGGCGGCGCGCGCCGGAGCGCGGGCGGCGGTGCTCGTCCCGTCCGTCGGCGCCGATCCCGAGGCCGGCGACTATCTCGCCCTGTTCGAGGCGAACGTCCGGCGGCTCCGCACGGCACTGCGCCCGTGATCGAGTTCCTCGCCGTCCCCTTCCTCGCCTGTCTCGTTCTCACCGGGATCCACGTCTACCTGGGACTCCACGTGCTCGCGCGGGGGGTGATCTTCGTCGATCTGGCGCTGGCCCAGACGGCGGCCCTCGGGATCACCGTCGCCTTCCTCGCGGGCCACGCGATCCAGAGCGAGGCGGCGTACTGGTACGCGCTCGCCTTCACGCTCTCGGGCGCCGGGCTCTTTGCCGTGAGCCGGACGCGACGCGGGCCCGTCCCCCAGGAGGCGATCATCGGCATCGTCTACGCGGTGTCGGCCTGACGGTCACGCCGGCCGAGGTCGGCACGCTCGCGGTCCTCTACGGCGCGGTCGGCGCCCTTCACTGGCTCGTCCGGCGGCCGCTCGGAGAGATCTCGTTCGACCCCGAGGCCGCCGCGGGGCGGCGGGCCGTCCGGTGGTGGGACTTCGTCTTCTACGCCTCGTTCGGGCTCGTCGTGACCAGTTCGGTGAGGGTGGCGGGCGTGCTCCTCGTCTTCGCCTACCTCGTGGTGCCCGCCACGGCCGCGGCGCTGCTCACGGGCTCCGTGCGCGGCCGCCTCCTGGTCGGCTGGACCGTGGGCGTCGGGGTGAGCGCGGGCGGGCTCGTGGCCTCCTACGCCTGGGACCTGCCGACCGGCGCCGCCGTGGTCGTGACGTTCGGGGTGTCGCTCGCCGCCGTCGCGCTGGCGCTCGCCGCGCGGCGGCTCGGTCACGCGGCCCGCACGCGCGGCGTCGCAGCGCTCTGCCCGCTCGGCATCACCGCGTTCGCCGTCGCCGCGCTCGCCGGGCTCCTCCTGGTCCTCGTCCCCCGCATGGACCACGTGTGGCTCGACTGGCTCGAGACGTCGCTGCCGGCCGTCGAGCTCGCGTTCCTCGCGCCGCGCGAGCGCGAGACCTATCGCGAGAGCCGGGAGGCGACCGCGCGCGCGGCCACCGAGCTCGCGCGCTTGCGCGCGATGCAGCAGGAGGTTCTGTGGGGCACCCGGGAGATAGACGAGGAGACGCGGGCGCGGCTCAGACAGTTCCTGGCGGGCCGGATCGAGATCGCGGCCGGCGACCGGATGGTGCTCCACACGCTCCGGGGCAAGGCCCGCGAGCGTCAGCGCTACTGGCTCGGCCTCCCGCTGCTCCTCACCGCCGCCGCCGGCGTGCTCGTGCTGCTGCGGGTCCGGCGCGCCTACTTCGTGTAGGTGTAGAAGCCGCGGCCCGCCTTCCGCCCGAGGTGGCCCGCCATCACCATGCGCTTGAGGAGCGGCGGCGGCGCATAACGGGGCTCGCGGAACTCCTCGAACATCACCTCGGCGACGTATGTAGTCGTGTCGAGCCCGACGAGATCGAGCAGCGTGAACGGCCCCATCGGGTAGCCGCAGCCGAGCTTCATCGCCGTGTCGATGTCCTCCAGCGACGCGAGGCCACTCTCGTAGAGCCGGACCGCGTCGAGCAGGTACGGCACGAGCAGGCGGTTCACGACGAACGCCGTCGAGTCCTTCGTCTGGATGGGCGTCTTGCCGAGCGCGCGGACCCACTCGGTCGCCGTCGTCACCACGCCCTCGTCGGTCAGGATCGTGCGCGCCACCTCGACGAGCTTCATGAGGGGCACAGGGTTGAAGAAATGGAGCCCGAGCACCTGGCCGGGGCGTCGGGTCGCGGCGGCCATGGCCGTGACGTTGCACGACGAGGTGTTGGTGGCCAGGATCGCATGGGGCGGAGCGATCCGGTCGAGCTTCGCGAACGTCTCGTTCTTGAGCGGCTGGTTCTCCGTCATGGCCTCGACGACGAGGTCGCACGCCTTGAGGTCCTCGAGCCGCGGCGTGCCCGCGATGCGTGCGAGCGCGGCGTCCTTCGCCGTCGCGTCGAGCTTGCCCTTCGCGACGAGCCCCTCGAGCGTCTCGCGGAGCCGGCCGAGGCCCCGCCTGACCAGCTCGTCGTTCGCCTCGACGAAGAGCACGGAAAACCCCGCCTGAGCCGCGACCTGCACGATGCCCGAGCCCATGAGGCCGCAGCCGATGACACCGACGTTCTTGATGATCATGGGAATCCCTCCCCGGGAAGGCGGAGGCTTAGTTGCGCGCGCGGCGGCCCGGCAGGGGCGGCGGCTCGAAGTGAGCCGTTCCGGGCGGACACGGATTGCGTACGGTGACCGTGACGGAGCCTCCGCAGCGAACGGTGCCGTCGGGCTGCCCCTCGCACTCGGCGGCCGGGCGCGGCCGGCTGTCCTCTTTGAGCGCCTGGTCGAACGCCGACACGCGCGGCACGACCGGCTGCGCGAAGATGCTGAGGATCATCGATGCGCTGACCGGCGTCTTCGCCTCCTCGGCGAGGGCCACCTCCACCCACGCGCCGAGCGCGACGAGGGTCCAGATCAGGACGGTCGCGCCCCCGCGCACGCTCACGAGTCCTCGCTCGGCCGATGTCGACGTCACGTTCGGGGCTCCTTAGTCATAGACGATCAGGGAATGGATCGGAGCTGCTCGATCAGCTGGAGCGCTGCCACCATCGTCCCGCCGGTGGCGAGCAGATCGTCGACGGCGAGCACGCGTTGCCCCGGCTTGATCGCGTCCTCGTGGACGGCGAGCGCGTCCCGCCCGTACTCGAGCTCGTACTCGACCTCGATCGTCTTGCCCGGTAGCTTGCCGAGCTTCCGCACCGGGACGAATCCCGCTCTGAGCTCGTGGGCGAGCGCGCCGCCGAAGATGAAGCCGCGCGACTCGACCGCCACCACGATGTCCACGCGCTCCTTTTCGTATCGGCGCCCGAGCACATCGATCACGTGGTGGAACGCCGGGCCGTCCTTCAGGAGGGTGGTGATGTCCTTGAAGAGGATCCCTTCCGTCGGGAAGTCCTTGATGTCGCGGATCTTCGCCCGGAGGTCGGCGACGTCCATCGCGCGTCTATATTACGCGTCCCATGTCGCAGCGCGCAAGACGGCAAGCGCCGCCGCCAAAATGTCCCGCCATGACACGCGCAGGAGTCCGATCCGTCACGTCACCGACGCGCGCCACTGTCGCTCAATGCAGCTCAACCCGCCAATTTCACGGCGCCGCCGCCGCCCGGAGCTCCGCGTGGCACTCAACTTGCTGAGGTGACAACTAGGAACGGAGTCGCCAGGAGAAACCCATGCTGCTCCCGGAACAAGTGCAGCGGCTGTTCCAGCTCGCCCTCGTCGAGTTCGCGCCCGACTGGGAGGTCGCCGGCCCCTGCCGGGAGCTGAGTCTGCACAACGCGGACCACTGGGTTTCCGGCCTCGGCACGTTCGGACTCGTCCTGCGTAATCGGGCGACCGGCCACACCAAGGTCCTCGGCTCGCGGAAAGGCGAGTTGCCCAACGCGACCTACCACCGCGGTATCTCCTACCGCGTCCTCGAGGCGTACGCCGACCGGATCACGGATCCGATCCGCCGCTACTTCGACGAGATCGGCGTCGCGACGTCGGAGCACCCGTCGCGGTCCGTCAGGCCGCCGAGGGTTCAGGCCTGAGGCACGCGTAAGCCGCGCCGCCGGCAGGCGCGCGCGGAGGTCGCTCCACCCCCCCCGGTCACGCGTCGAGCCCTGCGATGGCGTCCGGCAGGCCCGCGAGCCGCGGGATCACGCCGTCAGGGCCCCACGGGCCGAGGGGTCGCCGCGCGTCGCTCGTGACCTGGATCACCCGCATCCCGGCGGCATGCGCCCCCTGGACGTCGAGCACCGCGTCGTCCCCGACGTGCACCGCGCCTTCGGGTTCGGCGCCGAGCGCGCGCAGCGTGAGGGCGAAGATCTCGGGATCGGGCTTGCGCACGCCCACCTCGTCCGAAAAGGTCGTGTGCCGGAAGTAGCCGAGCAACCCGTAGCGCTCGAGGAGCCTGCGCAGTGTGACGCCGGGGCTCCGCATGATGTTCGACACGAGGGCCAGCGTGTACCCGCGCCCCGCAAGCGCCGCGAGCGCCCCGCGCGCGGACTCGTCCACCGCCGGCGGCACGAGGAGCGCGGGGCGCGCGTAGGCCTCGATCAGCATCGCCATCGTCTCGCCCGTCACCCGCTGCGGAAGTCCGGGATCGATCGCGGCGAGGATCGCGCGGACGTGCTCCGTCACCGGCACGTCACGGTTCTGGCTCCAGACCCTGGACAGGAACGCGCCCGACTCGTCGTAGGCGCGATCGAGCGCGGAGGCCCGGGCACGCACCCCCGCCGCGGCGAGAATCGTCTCGAAGTCCGCGACGCGGCGCTTCTTGTAGCGGTTGTCACTTGACGGCGGATCGTGGAGCAGCGTGCCCCAGAAGTCGAGCGTCACCGTCGTGACCCTCAACGTCAACGCCCGAACTTTGGCGGCCGCTTCTCGAGAAACGCGCTCATGCCCTGGTACGGCTCGTCGGTCGCGTACGCCGCCGCAAACGCGTTGATTCCGTAGCGCACGGCCGTCGCCAGGTCGGTCGCCCGCCATCGGACGATCAGCTCCTTCTGCAACCGGATCGCCTCGGGGCCGCACGCGAGGATCCGCTCCACGAGCGCCTGGACCGCCGCGCGCAGACGCTCGGCGGGCACGACGTCGTTGACCAGCCCCCACTCGCGCGCACGCTCCGCCGCGATCGGCTCGCCGGTGAGCAGCAGCTCGGCAGCGCGGCCGGGACCGACCAGCGGCGGCAGGAGCGCCGCCTGGATCACCGACGGCACGCCCACGCGGACCTCGGGCAGGCCGAGCGACGCTCCGGCGACGGCCACGCGCAGGTCGCACGCGAGCGCCAACTCGAAGCCGGCGCCGAGGCACGCGCCATTCACCGCGGCGATCACGGGAAACGGCGCCTGGTGCACGGCGTCGATCGCGGCGTGGAGCGCGGTGATCAGCTCCTTCGCCCGCGCCGTGTCGAGATCGCGCAGGACCCGCACGTCCATGCCGGCGGTGAACGCGCGCCCGCCGCCGGTCAGGACCGCCACGCGCGTGGCGCGATCGGCCGCGAGGGCGTCGAAGGTCGCGCGCACGGCACGGATCAGGCCGGGCTCGAGGAGGTTGAGCGGCGGACGGTCCAGGGTGCACCAGGCCACGCCATCGGCGCGCTCTACCCGGACGGGCGCCTCCGACACTAGTAGCGGCGCATGGCCGGATCGACCGTGCGCGCCCAGTGATCGAGGCCGCCGTCCAGGTTCTTCACGTTCTTGAAGCCCAGCCGGCGCAGGTAATCGGCGACCGCGGCGCTCCGGACGCCCTGGTGGCAGTAGACGACGGTCTCGGTCCCGGGATCCAGCTCCTCCGTCCTGAGCTCGATCTCCTCGATTGGGATGTGCACCGAGTTCTCGAGGCGGCAGAGCCGTGTCTCCCAGTCCTGACGCACGTCGAGCAACAGGGGCCGGTCGCGGAGCGAGAGCCGTGCCTTGAGCTCTTGAGGCGTGATGGAATCCATGGCCGTCTCCACTCAGCGAGGCGCGGTTCGCCCGACCAGAAAGTCCACGAGCCAGCGGTTCACGGTCTCGGCCCGCTCGATCTGGGGAAAGTGCCCGCACTCGTCCACCCAGCGCACCGTCGCGCGGGCGAACCCTTCGGCGACCTGCGCACAGTGCGTGGGTGGCACGACGCGATCCTGGCGGCCGTGGATCAGCAGGACGGGCAAGTCGAGGGTCGCGATCGCCCGACGGTAGTCCGGCGCGTGCGCCTCGAAGTCCACGCGCACGTGGCGGAGCGTGGCGAGGTACGCCGCGCGCGCGCCAGGGGAGGTGCGCTCCGTGAAGCCGAAGTCGACGAAGAAGTCGACCTCCTCGCGTACCGCCCGGTGGAAGCAGCGCGCGAGCGCCGTCTTGTAGAGCCCCGCCGAGCCGCAGAGCGAGAGCATCTCGCCGATCAGCGGCAGGGCGACGAGCCGGTAGATCCACGACGGGCGATAGCCGAAGCCAGGCACGACGCCGCCCACGAGCGCGAGCCGCTCGACACGCGCCGGATGGGTCAGCGCGTACGTGACGGCGACGGCCGCACCGAGTGAGTGGCCGACGAGCGAGGCCTCGCGGATCCCGAGCGCCTCCATGAACCCGTGGAGCGCGCCCGCGAAGTAGGGCAGGCGATACCACGCGCGGGGCTTCGCGGAGGCGCCGAAGCCGGGGAGGTCGAGCGCGTAGACGGTTGTCCGGCCCGCGAGCGTTCCGAGGGTGTGCCGCCAGGATTCCGCGAACCCGCCGAGACCGTGCACGAGGACGACGGCGGGACCGCGGCCCTCGACGAGGTAGTGGAGATCGAGCCCGTCGACTTCGCCGCCCCGCAGCCGGAGTTCTGGCATGAGGCTCAGATTCTACCAGACCGCCTCCGGTGAGCATCCGGCTCAGTCGAACGCGGTGACCGGAGCGTCCCGCACGTGATCAGGGTGTCGGCGCGGCGAGCTCGGCTCGCGGGATCGGAGGCGCGCCGGTCACCACGGGCTCACGATCTCAGGCGAAAAGGTCGCCGGGCGAGGCGTCGGCGGGCGCGCGGGGCGCGTCCGCCGGCTGGCCGAGGAGTCGCTTCATCATGAGCGCGTTCCGGACCGGATAGTCGCGGTTATTGTTGTTGAAGGAGATGAAGACCTGCTCGGCCTCCTCGCCCATCCGTTCGACGTCGGGGAGGAGCTCGCGGAGCTCCGCCTCGCTGTAGAGGTAGTCGTACTTCTCCCGCACGGCCGGCTCCTCCCCGCGGAGCTGGCGGAGCCACCCGTCGGCGTTGCGCCCGTGCAGGCGGAACACCGCGGCCGGCCCTGTCGCGGCCGACACGCGCGGCACCGCACCGGCTCCGACCGGCGCGTCGACAGTCGAGCCGCGGCGCACCATAGTGAACCCACGGTGCGAACTGGAAGAGGACGTAGCCGAGCTTGCCCGCGTCGGCCAGCGGCGCCACGGCGGCGCGAAAAAGGCGGAGGGCGGCGTCAACGGCCTCGGGCGGAAAGCTCGTCGCGTCGATCTCCCCGCGACGCGTCCGCCGGGGCTGCCGCGGCAGGAGGGCCTGGAGCTCCGCCGGGAGGCTCTCGGGCTTCGGGTGGTGCCCGGTCAGGAGCGCGTACGCTTTGACGTGGAAGACGAAGCCCGGCGGCGTGCGCTCGACCCAGCGGACGGTATTCTTGGCGTCGGGAATCGCGTAGTAGGAGCTGTTCACCTCGACGGTGTCGAAGACGCTCGCGTAGTAGCGCAGGCGCGCCTCCGCCGACATCGATCGCTTTGGATAGAAGCCACCGCTCTCGATGAGCGCGGGATCCGCCCAGGAGCAGATCCCGACTCGCACACGCCGCGCGAGACTAAACGATCTTCTCGCAGACGCCGGGTGGGATGACGCGGTCGATGGACGCGACCACGGCCGTGGCCGCCCGGCGCGCCGCCATCGGGTTCTGGTCGATCAGGGCGACCGACTCGCGCTGGGTCGTCACGATCATCGAGGCGCCATGGGCGAGCGCCTCAGCGCGTCTGCTGGGTGAAACGCGACGCGGCGGTGACCGCGAGCGCGGCCCCGGAGGTTCGCATGGCCGATCCTACCACGAAGGATGCTCTGGCCATCGCCGCGGCGTTCCGCATTGGCCGATCTGTTAGAATTTTGTTTCGATGGCGCGACCCGACAGCTTCGAGGAGTTCGAGGCGACCAGCCTTTTCTGTCCGCGCTGCCGTCGCGCGACGCGGACGCGCAAGAAGCTACTCCTGGTGCTCCCGAGCGGCAACAAGTACGACTACGTCTGCGCCGAGTGCGGCGCCACGGTTGGTGGCAAGACCGACAACGACGCGAGCGCGTTCCACGCGACGATTCCTCCCGCGCCGCCGCGCCATTTCCGGTAGGCGCACTCTCTCCTAACTCCGCGCCGCATCAGCCTCGCCGGTCTCGGGTGTCAGCCTGCTGACACCGCCCATTGTGGTCGTCGAGGTCGTCTCAACATCGGGTTGCATAACACGTCGCGTCTTGGCATACTCTCTCAACTTCATTCCTATTCCTTCCTTCGTTCATCGGGCATCGGACATCGAGGTTGAAACAGTTAAGGAGGAATCGTATGCGTAGACACAGCAAGGCGCTTGTGGTCCTGACGCTCGCCGTCGCCGTCGCCGTCGGTGGGCTCATCCTCACGCGCCAGGTGATCGCCGTCGCGGGAGAAGCCGACGCCGAGCGGCTCAACCGAGCGATTCTCGAGTACATCGCCGAGAGGAACCCGCAGGCGCCGATCAAGGCGTTCCAGAAACTCCCCGAGGTGCTCCTCGCCGAGGCCCAGCGCGCGAATGTCGACCACTGCCTGGCGCTGGCGCAGGCCGAGGTCGAGTCCGAGTTCCGTCACGATGCGGTCGGCCGCGCCGGCGAGGTCGGCCTGTTCCAGATGCTGCCGTCGACGGCCGCCCTCTTCGAGTCGATCGTCGGCCCCTTCCGGCGCCCCGTGCTGAAGGGGCACCGCGACCTCGGCGACCTCGCCGACCCGCGCGTCAGCACCCGGTTCGCGATGGCCTACCTCCGCGACATCATGAGCCGCAAGCCAAACATCAAGGACGCGCTCACCGAGTACAACGGTGGTCCCACGGGACGTCATCCGCACTACTATCGGATGGTGATGGGCGCGTACGTCGAGGTCCTGGAGCGGACCGAGCTCCGGTGCCGTTTCCAGCCCGCGCCGAAACGGGTCCCCGCCCTCGCGCTCCTCACTCGCGTCTGATGCCGGAGGGCTGTCAGGAGGGACAGCGGGCGTGGCCCCTGACGCTCGTCCTCGCCGGTCTCCTGGCGCTCGGCGGGTGTGCCTCGAGCCAGTCGCCCGTGCTCTACCCGAACGCGAAGCTGAAGCAGGTCGGCCGCGAGCAGGCCGACCGCGATATCGCGGAGTGCCGCAAGCTCGCCGGCGATTACGTACAGAGCACGGCGGCCAAGGACGTCGCCAAGGGCACGGCCGTCGGTGGAGCGGCGGGTGCGGCGATCGGGGCGGTCGGTGGCGCTTTCAGCGGCCTCGTTGCCGGGATCGGCGCGGCGATCGGCGGGGCGACGGGCGCGACGGCGGGCGCCGCCCACGGAGCCGTCAAGCAGACCGAGCCGAGCCCGGTCTACAAGCGCTATGTGGATCGCTGTATGCGGGAGCGGGGCTATGAGGTCATCGGCTGGCAGTAGGCGCTACGCCTGGACCGCGTCGATCTTCCGCGCGAGCGCGAAGTCCTTTGGGGTGAGGCCGCCCGCCGAATGCGTCCAGAGGGAGAGCGCGACCACGTTGTAGTGGATCGCGATGTCCGGATGGTGCCCGGCGCTCTCCGCGAGCGCGGCGACGCCGTTGACGAAGAACATCGCGTCTTTGAAGTTCTGGAACCGGTACGTCCGGTCGATCGTCTTGCCCACCCGCTTCCAGCCCGGCGTCTCGGCGAGCTCGGCCGCGACCGCCGCCTCGCTCAGCAGGGTCATCGATCGAAGCAGTGGCGAATGAGCGGCGCCCACGCGCTGAGCGGCCGCGTCGCTCTTCCCGCGACCTTCGCGCCGTCGTCCCAGCGCCTGAGCGCGACGGCGTCGCGAAGCCAGGGGTGGACGGCGAGCCGTGCGACCTCGGCGGCCGTCATGACGCCCCCCTGCAGGCGGAGCGTGTGGCGCGAGGCGGAAGACAGCCGGCCGACGTAGCCCGGTTCGGTCGTGCAGAGGTAGCGTTTGGCGTCGGCGTGCACGCGCACGCACCAGGCGACGCGCTCCGACACCCACGGCGCGATCAATTCCGCCCCGACCTCGTGGTGCCCCCGGGCGTGCGGTCCCGCGCGCATCGGCTCGGTGTTGTCGAGGACGAGCGATGGATCCACGGCGTAGCGCCCGACGTCGTGCAGCAGGCAGGCGAGCTGGAGATCCTCGTCCGCGCCCGCGTCCCGCGCAAGCTCGGCGCACTGCAGCGCGTGCTCCAGCTCTGACACGGCCTCGCCGCCGTAGAGGCGCGCCGCAGCGCGCGTCATCGCGTCGAGCAGCCGGTCTGCCATCGAGCTCACTGGGACGCGAACTTCTGCAGCGAGCGGATCTCGCGCGGCGGCGTCTCCTTGCTCCCCTGGGCGGTCCACGACACCTCCGCCACGTAGAGGTCGCCGCGCGAGTCGACGGCGCAGCCGTGCGGCGCGACGAACTCGCCAGGCTTCTCGCCCGAGAACGGGCCGCCGATCCGCCCGACCAGATCGCCCTTCAGAGTGA
>WNGC01001659.1_pt1 | contig 14458 bp, 15 predicted proteins | sample 5400051 | NCBI WGS metagenome assembly WNGC01 (sample SAMN13153368, study PRJNA577476) | soil metagenome | isolation source: 20 cm soil or saprolite under grassland replicate 2 | place: USA:California | collected 2016-06-15 | reverse complement strand
TATATCGGCCTGGAGTTCTGCCAGATGTTCCGAAGGTTCGGTGCGCGCGTGACGGTCGTGAACCGCGATCCGCGGCTGATTCTGCGCGAAGACCCTGACGTTTCGGCCGAGGTCGAGAAAATCCTCAAGGAAGACGGAATCGCGATTCTCAACTCGACGCAGGTGACGCGTCTCGAAAAGATCAGAACGGGCGTGCGCGTGGTGCTCGAGACTGGCAAGGGCTCGAGGAGGATCTCGGGCAGCCACCTGCTGCTCGCGCTCGGCCGGGTTCCGAATTCCGACCGCCTCAACCTCGGCGCCGCCGGCGTCGAGACCGACGCGTCGGGTTTCATCAAGGTAAATTCGAAACTGGAAACGAACGTGCCGGATGTGTACGCCATCGGCGACGTCAAGGGCGGCCCTGCCTTCACCCACATTTCCTACGACGATTTCCGCATCCTGCGCGAGAACTGGCTCAACGGCGGCAACGCGACCATCGAAGGGCGGCTGGTGCCCAATTGCATGTTCATCGATCCGCAGCTCGCGACGGTAGGGCTGAACGAAACCGAGGCGCAGAGACGCGGCATCGACCACCGCGTGGCGAAACTGTCGATGAGGGGCGTGGCCCGGGCGCTGGAGATGAGCGAGACGCGCGGGTTCATGAAGGCGATCGTGGACGCAAAGACGCAACAGATTCTCGGCTGCACCGTTCTCGGCGTCGAAGGCGGGGAGATCATGTCGATGATGCAGATCGCGATGATGGGGAAGCTTCCCTTCCCCGCGATCAAGGAAGCGATCTTCGCGCACCCTACGCTCGCCGAGTCGCTGAACAACCTCTTCATGACGCTCGACCCGCGCTAAAGCGGCGCCGCGCGCCTATTTCTTCGTCGATCCGGCTGCTTCCTTCTCGATCATCGGCTTCATCTCTCGCTCCTTCTTCTTCGCGGCCTTCTTCACATCGCCCTTCTTCATGCTTTCTTTCTTCATCTCGCCGTGCATGGGCTCGTCCATCTTCATGGGCTTCCCAGGTGCGTCCGCGGCCGAGGCGCCGGCGCCTGCCGCAAGGAACGTCGCCAGCGCGGCGATTTCAAGCGGTTTCATCAGCTGCCGCTGAACCAGTTGTAGCCCTGGTCCTCCCAGTACCCGCCCGGATATTCATTGCTGACGAACATCGACATGATGTGCTTCGGGTTCTTGAAGCCGAGCTTGGTGGGGATCCGGAGTTTCATGGGAAAACCATATTTCGGCGGAAGGACCTGGTCTGCGAACCGGAAGGTGAGGAGCGTCTGCGGATGGAGTGCGGTCGCCATGTCGATGCTGGTGTAGTAGTCGTCGGCGCACGTGAAGCCGATGTATTTTGCGGAAGTGTCGGCGCCGACGCGTGCGAGGAAATCCGAAAAGCGCACGCCGCTCCACTTGCCGATCGCACTCCAGCCCTCGACGCAGATATGGCGCGTGATCTGAGAGGTCTGCGGCAGGCCGTAGAGCTCAGGCAGCGTCCAGGGTTTCTTCTCGCGGATCAGGCCCTCGAGCTCCAGCTTGTAGTCCTTGCCGTCCACGAGCGTGACCTCTTCCTCGCTGTAGAAGGCGTTGAAGGGGAAAGGCTTGGTGATTGCGCTCTCGGGATATTCCGGCGCGAGCTTGTTCGGATTGAAGAGCCAGCCTTGAGCGCGGTCGTTCCAGCGCGACATTCCCTTGAGCAGGCTCTGCACCCCTTCGTCGTCGGTCGGGTCGCAGCCCGAGAGCAGCGCGAGCGCCCCGAGCGAGAGGCCTTGCTTCAGGAACAGCCGCCGCTCGATCGAGCGGACGAGCCCGGGCGAATGTCCGGCGAGACTTGTCTCCATCGTCCGTTTCTTCATGATGTCCTCCTTGCGCGGCCCGTGATCATCGTGGGGAAAGTGCGCGGCACGAGAATCACCATCGCGACGTGCACCACTACGATCAGAACCAACAGAGCCATCGCGAGAAAGTGCACGACGCGCGTGCTTTCATAGCCGCCGAAAATCGCCGTGATCTCCTGCAGCTGGACCGGCTTCCAGATCGCGAGGCCCGAGAGAACCAGCACGATCGCGCACAGGATGATCGCGAGGTAGGCTGCGCGCTGCGCGGCGTTGTACACGGAAAGATCCTCGTGTGCGAGCTGGCCGCGCAACGCCCGCAGCATGTCGCGAAATACCGCGCCTGGCGTCAGCGGAAATAGCTTTCTGCGAAAGTGTCCGGAGACGATGCCGTACGTCAGATATACGCTGCCGTTGATCACGATCAGCCACATCGCGGCGAAGTGCCACTGCAGCGCGCCGGCGAGCCAGCCCCCGAGCGTGAGCTCGTTCGGGATCCTGAACGGGAAAAGGGGCGACGCGTTGTAGATGCGCCAGCCGCTCGCGACCATGATGAGGATGCCGAAGGCGTTGATCCAGTGGGTGACGCGCACGACCAGCGGATGGACCTTGACCCATTGCGCTTGCGCAGCTTCCATCGCAGTCTCCTCTAGCGCCTGACCCGCCTTGGTCGGGGGGGATAGGTTACACCTTACAGCGCACTTCGCCTGTCGCCTTCGCCGAAGCCGAGCAAAGGCCGGGAGAACCCGCGAGCGAATGCGATCACCTTGAAGAGCTCGCCCATCTCCGCCGGGCTCATCAATCGGTTCGCCTGGTTGGCGAGGGGAAGGAACTTCGCGCCGTCCTCCGCCGGCGTGCGCGACATCACCTCGGTAATGCCGCAATTGACGAGGAACTGCGCCTGGCTGGCGTAGCCGGCGACTTCGAGCCCGCCCTCGTGCGCGGCGCCGGCAATAGCGCTGAAATCGACGTGGCTGGTGATGTCCTGCAAGCCCGGAAGGAAAAAGGGATCGGCGTGCGCGTGGTGGCGGTAATGGCACATGAGCGTCCCGTCCTTGCGCTGCGGATGGTAGTACTCCTTCTGCGGAAAACCGTAATCGACGAAAAACGCCACGCCTTTCTCTAGCACGCCCGAGAGCGAACGTATGAAGCCCTGCGCGGCGAGTTGGATCTCGGTGCGATAGCCCTCGGGGAGCTTGAGCGTGCGCGCGGCAGCTAGCGGCCCGCCGGAAGCGAGCCGCCACGACCAGCCGAGACGATCGTTCCGCACGCCGACACCGCCTTCCTCCAGCTTTTCGCCCTGAACGCGCACCACGTGGGCGGGCATCGCATCGAGCACTTCATTGCCGAGCACGACACCGGAAAACACGGGAGGCAGGCGATTGAGCCAGGCCACACGCTCGAGCAAGTGCGGCACTGTCGCGGCGAGCGTGTCCCGGCTTCGCTCGCGAAGATCGGCCGAGAGCTCGAGGATGAGATAGTTGCGCGGCACGTTTCCCGCGCGCTCGAGCTCCTCGAGCAGCGTCGCGGCGAGCGCGCCGCTCCCTGCGCCCACCTCGAGCACGTCCTCGAACCCCGCCTCGAGCGCCTGTTTCACCTGGCGCGCGAGCGTCAGCCCGTAGAGCGGCGAAATCTCGGGGGCCGTCACGAAATCCCCCGCTTTGCCGAGTTTTCTCGCGCCCGCGCTGTAGTAGCCGAGTCCCGGCGCGTAGAGCGCGAGCTCCATGTAGCGCGCGAAACTGATCCAGCCGCCGCTCGCCGCGATTTCGCCGCGAATGTGCTCGGCAACGCGATTGCTGTGCGCGCGCGCTTCGGGCGTAGGCTCGGGAAGTGCCATCTCGCGGGAATGGAAAGAGTATTCCGGTATCATTCTAGGCCATGAGCGAACCCCTTTCAGGGAAAGTTGTGCTCGTCACCGGCGGCGCGAAGCGCGTCGGAGCAGCGATCGCCCGCCGCCTGCATCGCGAGGGCGCGAACCTGATGCTGCATTACCGGGGATCGGAGCGCGAGGCGAGGGCGCTGCGCGCCGAGTTGAACGCCGCGCGCGCCGATTCCGTGGCGCTGATTCAGGCCGACTTGCTCGATCTCACGGGTTTGCCGGAAATCGTGAGGAACACGGTCGGTCGCTTCGAGAGGCTCGACGCGCTGATCAACAACGCTTCGACCTTCTTTCCGACCCCGGTGGGCGAGATGACCCAGGCGACCTGGGACAGCCTCATCGGCGCGAATCTCCGGGCGCCGCTTTTTCTCTCGCAAGCCGCGGCGCCGCACCTCAAGAAGACCGGCGGGGCGATCGTCAACATCACCGACATCCACGTCGACCGGCCGCTCAAGAATTACGTGATCTACTCGATCGCCAAGGCGGGCCTCGCGGGTCTCACGCGCTCGCTCGCGCGCGAGCTCGCGCCCGACGTGCGCGTGAACGGCGTGGCGCCCGGCGCCATCATCTGGCCCGAGGACGGGTCCTGGGACGACCTGACGCGCCAGCGCATCGTCTCGCACACCTTGCTCCGGCGTACCGGAGACCCGGACGACGTCGCCCGCGCCGTTTATTATCTGATTGCGGAAGCGCCTTACGTTACGGGGCAAATCATCGCCGTGGATGGAGGCAGGAGCATCAACATATGAACGCGCCCGAAAAAATCCACTTCACCCGCAAGCAGCGCTTCGAGGCGGGAAAGCTCGAAAAACGCCTGTGCCGGCTCGCCGGCGAGGCGATCGGCGACTACGGCATGATCCAGGCGGGCGACCGCGTCATGGTATGCCTCTCGGGCGGCAAGGACAGCTACGGGCTGCTCGACGTGCTCTTGAAGCTGCGCGGGCGCTCGCCGGTTTCCTTCGACCTCATCGCCGTCAACCTGGACCAGCGCCACCCCGGGTACCCCGAGCGGGTGCTGCCCGACTACCTCGACTCGCTCGGCGTTCCCTACCGCATCGAGGTGCAGGATACCTATTCCGTGGTGAAGCGCGTCGTCCCCGACGGCGAGACGATGTGCGGGCTGTGCTCGCGGCTGCGCCGCGGCGTCCTCTATCGCGTCGCGCGCGAGGTAGGCGCGACCAAGATCGCGCTCGGCCACCACCGCGACGACATCCTGGAGACGTTTTTCCTCAACCTCTTCTTCGGCGGCAAGATGAAGGCCATGGCGCCGAAGCTGCAGTCCGACGACGGCGAACACGTCGTCATCCGGCCGCTCGCCTACGTCGCCGAGACGGACCTCGAAGCCTACGCCAGGGTGCGGGGATTCCCGATCATTCCGTGCGATCTCTGCGGCTCGCAGCCGACGCTGCAGCGGAAGCAGGTCAAGGAGATGCTGCGCGAGTGGGAAAAGCGCCATCCCGGCCGGGTGGAATCCATGTTCCGAGCGCTTTCGGATCTCGTGCCCTCGCACCTCATGGACCGGAAGCTCTTCGACTTCACCACGGTGCGCGCGACCGGAAAAACGTCTGGCGACGGCGACAAGGCGTTCGACTAGAACGCCGGACGTGGATTATTATCGAACGTCGCCTGCCGGCGGCGTCAACCCTCCCCCTTTCGGCCCCGTTGAACGAAATGAAACCGTCACGCTCTATCTGTAAAACGGGCAATGAAACATCAATGAGGCGTCACGTGGGCATCGTCAGCTTTATCCTCGTCGTAAGCGCAGTTGCGCTCGCCGCCGCGATGGCGGGCCGAGTCACCGCGCAGGACTGGCGCAGCGCGAGCCAGGAGCGGGTAGGACTCGCGCCCGACCCTGTGACCACCCGCGATGCGATCATCCAGGTCTACGCAGCCCGCGTCGTCGGATGGCGGGGCGTTTTCGGCGTGCACACCTGGATCGCCGTGAAACCGGCTGCCGCAGCGGAATACACCGTGTACGAGATCATCGGCTGGCGCCTGCGCTCGCAGGACACCGCGCTCGTGGTGCGGCATCGCGCACCCGACATGCGCTGGTTCGGATCGGCGCCCGAACTCGTCGCCGAAAAACGCGGTGCGGACGTCGAAGAGCTCATCGCGCGCATCGACAGGGCCGCGCGCTCCTATCCCTGGGCCGGCGAATACACCATGTGGCCCGGTCCGAACTCCAACACTTTCACCGCCTGGGTACTGCGCGCAGTGCCCGAGCTGGAAGCCGATTTGCCGCCGACCGCGATCGGCAAAGACTATTCCGGGAGGAAACTCGTGGGGCGCGCCCCGAGCGGACGCGGCTTCCAGTTTTCGCTGTTCGGGCTCGCCGCCTTCACCGCAAGCGCGGTCGAGGGCTTCGAAGTGAACTTGCTGGGACTCAGCTTCGGGATCAATCCTTTCGATCCCTCGCTCAAGCTGCCTCTGGTAGGCCGCGTCGGCCCGGCGCGCGCGTTCGCGTCACCAGCCGACGAGGGTGCTGCGCACAAGCACGCTCTTTAGCCCGTTCCCCCTTTTTCGGTAACCTGCGTCACCGGCGCCCATTAGAATTGAGGGCGTGAAGCCCGATTCGCCATCCCCCGGGAAGTGCTGCTCGTGGGCAGCGTCGGTCTGAAAGACAGCGAGGAGGTGTTTCGCACGGTGGGGCCGCTCCTCGGTGCTCGCATGAAGCGCATCCACGACGGCGAGACCGGACCGCGGACATCGTGGGTGTCACGCCTGCGCTTCGTGCTGGAAGGCAATCCCGCGTTCGAAGATGACCCGCAAGAGGTCGCGGCGGGCGGGCGCATCACCCATCCCACCGAGGGCACGCGCACCTGGAAGGGCTCTGGCGTCATTGCGCGCGGCGCGCCACCGCCGCCGCGCCTGCGTCTCAAACCCGGCGTGCGGCCGGAGAATATCCGCATCGACAGGCTCGGGTATCCCGAAGCCGCGATCGAGTCCTACAGGAGCTTTTGCGCGCTGCGCGATCGGGGCGTCGTGCCGAGGCACTTGCGCTTCCAAGTCTCGCTGCCGACCACCGCGGCGTTTCTGAACGCACACCTCGTCTACGGGCACCACGCAACCGTTGAGCCGCTCTATCGCGGACGGCTTTTCCGCGAGGTGGACGAGATCTGCGAGGCGATCCCGCACAAAGACCTCGCCATCCAGTGGGACGTCTCGACCGAGATGGGCCAATGGGAAGGTGTGCGCCACGCGAGTTTTCCCGACGTCAAGGCGAGCGTGATCGAGCGCCTCGCGATGCACTGCAAGCGCGTTCCTCGCGACGTGGAGCTCGGCGTGCACCTGTGCTACGGCAGCTACGGCGGCCGCCACTGGAAGGAGCCGGAGAGCACTGCCAACATGGTGGAGGTCCACAACCGGCTCATCGAGGAGCTCGACCGGCCCCTCACCTACATTCACATGCCGGTGCCGGTGGGTCGCAGCGACGAGGCTTATTTCGCCCCGCTTCTAGAGCTGAAACTGCGTCGCGAGACGAAGCTCTTCCTCGGGCTGGTGCACGACTCCGACGGAGTCGAGGGCACGCGAGCGCGCATCGCCGTTGCGGCGAAATACGCGAGCGATTTCGGCATCGCCGCCGAGTGCGGCTTCGGACGCCGGCCGCCGGAGACGATCCCGGACTTGCTGCGCGTACACTCCGAGGTCTGAGCCGATTTTTTCCCCTGATGAACCGTTTCGCATCTCTGATTGCAATGATCGCCGCCGCGTTGCACGGGCCGGCGCTCGCGCAAGCCCAGGCCTGGCCGCAAAAACCCGTGCGCGTCCTGGTGGGACTCGCGCCCGGGGGCAATCCGGACACCCTCGCGCGCATGCTCGCGGCAAAGTGGGGCGACGCCTTCGGCCAGCAGTTCATCGTCGAGAACCGCCCCGGGGCAGGCAGCACGATTGCGGCCGACCTTGCCGCCAAGTCGGCGCCCGACGGCTATACGGTCTTGATCAGCGACAGCAGCGTGATCACCACCGCACCGCACCTTTACAAGTCGCTGCCCTATGACCCGTTCCGCGATCTTCAAGCCGTGTCGCTCGCGGTGGTGGTGCCGATGTGGCTGGTGGTGCATCCGTCGGTGCCTGCCCACTCGGTCGCCGAGCTGGTGGCGGTCGCCAAATCGAGGAAAGACGCGATGCCTTACGCCTCTTCAGGCAACGGCTCCATCCACCACATCACGATGGAGCTCTTCAAGGCCGATACCGGAGCCAATTTCACCCACGTGCCTTTCAAGGGCGCGGGCCAGTCGGTTCCGGCGATGATCGCGGGCGACGTTCAGCTCGGGTTCATCGGCTACCCGGCCGCGGCTGGCGCCATCAAGAGCGGAAAGCTGCGCGTGCTCGCCTTCAGCATGGCGCGGCGCTCAAAGCTCACACCCGAGATACCGACGGTCGCGGAGACGGTGGCGCCCGACTTCGACATGGCCGCTCCCCTGGGCGTGTTCGTCGCCTCGCGCACGCCGCGCGAGACCGTCGCGCGGCTTAGCCATGCCGTGAGCGCCGCGGTGAAGTCGCCGGAGGTGGTCGAGCGCATGGCCGGGATCGGCATGGAGCCCGCCGGTACGACGCCCGAGCAATACGAGCAGCTCCTTCGCGAGGAGTACGAGCGCTTCGGGAGTCTCATCCGCAGGATCGGCATGCGGCTCGATTAGCCGTGCCGTAGTCCGAGCGGAGTCTCCTTTCGTTTGTCAAATTCATTTTGACATGTTAGTCTTTTTGCGGGACCCGACCATGACCTGCGCGACCCGCCTCGTAGAAATCTTCGGCAGCCAAGCGGAAGTCGCGCGGGCCTTCGGGCTCGATCGTGCAGTCGTCAACAACTGGGTCAAGTCCGGCTATGTGCCGGCGCGCTGGGCGACCGAGGTTGAGCGCGTCACCCAAGGCGGCATCCAGGCCGTCGAGGTGCTCGACGAGGCTTCCGTCAAGAAGCCGGTGAAAGTCAAATCGCGTCCCGACGACGTTCTCTTCGGGTCGCCCCTTTCGGGAAAGGAAGCCATGGACCATTTCGCACCCGCCAAACGCATCAGCTCGTTCCATCCGCCGCAGCGGACGCTCATGGGTCCCGGCCCGACCGAGATTCACCCGCGCGTCCTCACTACCATGAGCCAGCCGGCGATCGGATACCTCGACCCGGTCTTCCTCGAGATGATGGAAGACCTCAAGGGATTGTTGCGCTACGTCTATCAGACGAAGCACCCGCTCACCTTCCCGATCTCGGGGCCCGGCTCGGTCGGTATGGAGTACTGCTTCGTCAACCTCGTCAAGCCCGGGGACAAGGTGATCGTGTGCAGAAACGGCGTGTTCGGCGGGCGCATGATCGAGAACGTGGAGCGCGCGGGCGGCAAGGCCGTCGTCGTCGAGGACGAGTGGGGCGCGCCGGTCGACCCGCAGAAGCTCGAGGATGCGCTGAAGAAAAACCGCGAGGCGCGCTTGGTCGCCTTCGTGCACGGCGAGACCTCGACGGGGGTGCAGTCCGACGCGAAGACGCTCGTGAAAATCGCGCACGAGCACGATGCGCTCGCCATCGTCGACGCGGTGACCACGCTGGGCGGATCGCCCGTGCGCACGGACGAGTGGGAGATCGACGCGATCTACTCCGCGAGCCAGAAGTGCCTGTCGTGCACGCCGGGGCTGTCGCCCGTTTCCTTCTCCGAGGGCGTGGTCGACTACGTAAGATCGCGCAAAGACAAGATCCACTCGTGGTTCATGGACATGAACCTCCTGCTCGGCTACTGGGGCGCCGGCATCCGCACCTATCACCATACCGCGCCGACCAATTCGCTTTTCGGCTTGCACGAGGCGCTGCTCCTGCTGCGCGAGGAAGGCATGGAGAACGCCTGGGCGCGGCACCAGCGCCATCACAACGCGCTCAAGGCAGGGCTCGAAGCGATGGGACTCGAGTTCCTGGTGAAGGAGCAGTACCAGCTGCCGCAAATGAACGCGGTACGCTGTCCGGAAGGCGTGAACGAGGCCGAAGTGAGGAAGACGCTGCTGAACGAGTTCAGCATCGAGATCGGCGCGGGACTCGGTCCTCTGGCCGGCAAGATCTGGCGAATCGGAATCATGGGCTACTCCTGCCGCCCGGACAACGTGATGCTGTGCCTGTCGGCGCTCGGCTCGGTGCTCTCCGACATGGGGATGCCGGTGCACGTCGGAGACGCGGAGGCCGCGGCGCACGGAGCCTACGCCTCGATGCACGCCAAGGCGGCGCAGCAGAAGCAGAAGAGCCGCGCCGCCGCTTGAGCCGACACGAAGGAGGGGAGCGATGCGATACGGCTGCGCTTTTTGGGGGGCGGTAGCGTTGGTTCTCGCACCCATGAGTGCGCAGGCGCAGGGGGCCGGCTCGGGACAAATCGAGCGCGGCCGCTACATGGTTCTCACCGGCCACTGCAACAACTGTCATACCGCCGGCTACGCGCCCAGGGAGGGCGACGTTCCGGAAAAGGACTGGCTCCTCGGGAGCGGGCCGCTCGGATGGCGCGGTCCCTGGGGGACGACGTACGCCTCCAATCTTCGGCTGACCGTGCCGGCGATGACCGAAGATACTTGGGTCGTGTATATCAAGACGTTCAAGCCGCGCCCCCCCATGCCGTGGTGGAGCATGAAGGAGACGACGGAGCCCGACCTTCGCGCCATGTACCGGTACATCAAGAGCCTGGGCCCGGCGGGCCAGCACGCTCAAGCCTACCTGCCGCCGGACCGGGAACCCAAGCAGCCGTACAACCAGGCCCCGCTGCCTCCGAAATAGACCGCGGCCCGAACGGCCGCGGCCGTGCTTGACATCGCGTTGAGCAATCGCTCATAATTCGTGAGCGCTCGCTCAATTCGAACTCCAACTCCCGCCCTATCCCGCATGGCAAGGCCTGCTGCAGCCCGCGTTAGCTCCCGTTCCCCGGCGATCGACCAGAGGGAAAAGCTCATCGGCGCGACCGAGCGGCTGCTGTGCTCGCAGGGGCTCGGTTGCGTGACCACGCGCGACATCGCACGCGCGGCGAAAGTCGCCGAAGGCGCGCTCTACCATCATTTCCAGGACAAGGCCGAGCTGATGCTCTCGGTGGTGCTGCACCAGCTCGGCGATTTTCCCGAGGTGCTGCAGAGCCTCCCCATGCAGATCGGGCAGAACACGGTGCAGAAGAATCTCGAGCGCGTACTGGAGAGCGCGTTCGCCTTTCATTTCCGGATCGTGCCGCTCGTATGCTCGCTCTTCGCCGACCAGGAGCTGCTTGCCCGTGTGCGCAAGATGATGAATGAGCGCTCCATGGGGCCGGCGCGTTCGACTTCGGTGATCTCGGCCTATCTGCGGGCAGAGCAGCAGCTGGGGCGGGTGGCGCCCGCCGCCGTGCCCGAGACGGTCGCCAACCTGATGCTCGCCGCGAGTTTCAACACCGCGCTGGGCGACCATTTCTTCCACGGAGGTTCCGGGGGCGAAGCCAAGGCACATCGCCGTTTGCGGGAGGCGGTTCGCGCCCTGGTCATCGGCCTCAGCCCAAAGAACGAGACAAAGCGCTCAAGGGAAAAGAGATGAACTCATTCATTTCTCTCTGCAGATGGATGACGCTCGCCGCTGCCGCCCTTTTGTCGGGTTGCGCGGTGGGCCCTGACTACCGTGCGCCCAATGTTCCCGCAGTCGGCCTCTACACCGAAAGGCCGCAGCCCGAGCGGACCGCAGCAGCCCCGGTGCGCGGCGGAGAGGTGCAGCGCTTCGAGGTGGGGGCGAAGATCTCGGCCGAGTGGTGGACGCTCTTCGGTTCGCCCGAGCTCGACGGGCTGATGCGCACTGCGCTCAGCGGCCATCCGACGCTCGCAGCGGCGCAGGCTGCGCTTCGCCAGGCCGAGGAGAACTTGAACGCCCAGTACGCGGTGCTCTACCCGAGCGTCGACGCCGGCTTGTCGGCGAGGCGTCAGCGCATTTCCGGCGCGTCTGTGGGCAATCCGGCGATCCCCGGCAGCGTCTTCAATCTGTACAACGCTTCGGTCAACGTGTCCTATGCCATCGACTTGGCCGGTGGCGCGCGGCGCGAGCTCGAGGCGCTGCAGGCGGGCATAGAGTTCCAGCGCTTTCAGCTCGAGGCCACCTACCTTTCGCTGACGGGGAACATCGCGACCACCGCGTTCCGGGAGGCGTCGCTGCGCGAGCAGCTCCGCGCGACGCGCGATATCGTCGATTCGCAGGACCGCCAGCTGCAGCTGGTCGAGAAGCAATTTGCGCTCGGAGCCCTCTCGCGTGCGGACGTGCTCGCGCAGCGCGCGCAGCTTGCGCAGACACGCGCGAACCTGCCGCCGCTCGAAAAGGCCCTCGCGCAGACGCGCAATCAGCTTGCGGTCCTGATCGGCAAGTTTCCCGAGGAAGCGCGGCTGCCCGAGCTCGATCTTGCGGTGTTCCAGCTGCCGCAGAACCTCCCGGTCAGCCTGCCCTCGGACCTCGTGCGCCAGCGGCCGGACATCCGCTCGGCGGAAACCGTTCTGCATCAGACGAACGCGCGCATCGGCGTCGCGCAGGCGCTCATGTTCCCGCAACTGACCTTGAGCGGAAGCTACGGCACGGCGTCGACCAGCTCTTCCAGTTTGTTCGACCGGAGCAACCTGATCTGGAACATCGGCGCGAACCTGCTCCAGCCGATTTTTCACGCAGGGCAGCTCCAGGCGCGGAAACGCGGTGCACAGGCCGCCTACGACCAGGCCTTCGCGGAGTATCAGCAGACGGTCCTCGGCGCGTTCCAGAACGTCGCCGACGTGCTGTTTGCCCTGGAGTTCGACGCGGTCGCGCTCAAGGCGCAGGCCGATGCCGAGGCCGCCGCGCGCGAAAGCCTCGAGATGACGATCAAACAGCTGCAGTTCGGCTCGGCGAGCTATCTCGCGCTTTTCAACGCGCAGCGCCAGTACGAGCAGGCGAAGATCGGGCTCGTTCAGGCGCAGGCAGCGCGCTACGCGGACACGGCGGCGCTGTTTCAGGCATTGGGCGGCGGCTGGTGGAATCGCGAGCAGGCGAGCGCAGCGGCGGCGAAGCGCGCTGACTGAGCCTGCGGGAAGAATTCAAGGAGTCGCATTTATGACCAAGCGCATGATCATCATGTTGGCGGCCGTCGGGGTGTTGTTCGGCGGGCTATTCGGTTTCAAGGCGTTCCTGGGAGGCGCAATACGCAAGAGCATCTCCGCGCAGGGAATTCCGCCCCAGACCGTCTCGACAGCCAAGGCGCAGTTCACCGAATGGCAGGGCGAGTTCCAGGCGGTCGGAACGCTTCGCGCGGTGCGCGGTGCCGACCTCGCGCCCGAGCTGCCGGGGCTCATTACCGCAATCCACTTCCAGTCCGGCCAGGAGGTCGCCGAAGGCGAGCCGCTGGTCCAGCTGAACAACGAATCCGACGTGGCGAAGCTGCAGTCGCTCATGGCTGCCGTCGAGCTCGCCGAGACGATCTATGATCGCGACCAGAAGCAGCTGGCGATCCAGGCGGTGAGCCAGGCCGTGGTCGACGCCGACGCCGCCACTCTGAAAAGCGCGAAGGCGCAGGTTGCCGAGCAGCGGGCGCTGGTCGCCAAGAAGCTGGTGCGCGCGCCCTTCGCCGGGAGGCTGGGTATCCGCGCGGTAGACGTCGGGCAATACGTCAATGCAGGGACGAAGCTGGTAACGCTCCAGGCGCTCGACCCTGTATACGTGGATTTCTTCGCGCCGCAAAAATCACTCGGCCGAATCGCGGGGAGGTCAGCTCGATCGACCCCAAGGTGGATCCGGCGACGCGCAACGTGCAGGTGCGCGCGACGGTGCGCAACGCGAAGCGCAGCCTGCTTCCCGGAATGTTCGCGACCGTGGTGATCGCTTCCGGAGGCCCCCAGCGGTTCCTCACGCTCCCGCAGACCGCGGTCTCCTACAATCCCTTCGGCGACACCGTGTTCGTCGTGGAAGAGAGCAAGGGGAAGGACGACAAGGTCGCGCTCGTCGCACAGCAGAAGTTCGTGACGACCGGCGAGGCCCGCGGCGACCAGGTTGCCATCCTCTCGGGCATCAAGGAGGGGGATACGGTGGTCACCGCCGGCCAGATCAAGCTGCGTTCGGGATTCCCGGTAATCGTCAACAACTCCATCCAGCCGACGAACGATTCGGCGCCGAAACCCAAAGACCAATAGGGGGTCCGGATGAGGAAATTCACCGACATTTTCATCGAGCGGCCGGTTCTCGCGACGGTCGTCAGCCTGACGCTGCTCGTGCTCGGCTTGCGCTCGATCGGGCTCCTGCCGGTGCTGCAGTATCCGCGAACGCAGAACGCGGTCGTCACCGTGAACACGACCTACTTCGGGGCCGACCCCTCGCTGGTCGCCGGATTCATCACCACGCCGTTGGAGAATTCCATCGCGCAGGCGAACGGCATCGACTTCATGAGCTCGGCGAGCCGCCAGAGCGTGAGCACGATCACGGCAGCATTGCGCCTCAACTACGACGTCGACAAGGCCCTCACCGAGATCAACACCAAGGTCAACGCGGTGCTGAACCAGCTGCCGCCGGGCTCGCAGCAGCCGGTTCTCACGGTGAGGGTCGGCCAGACGTTCGCCGCCATGTACATCGGTTTCGCGAGCGACGTGATCGCCCCCAACAAGATCACCGACTACCTGACTCGCGTCGTTCAGCCCAAGCTGCAGGCGGTCGAGGGCGTGCAGACCGCCGAGATCCTGGGCGCGAAGCTTTTCGCGCTGCTCGCCTGGCTCGACCCGGACAAGCTTGCCGCCTATAACCTTACCGCGGCCGACGTGAGCGCGGCCCTTGCCGCCAACAATTTCTTGT
>WNGC01001416.1_pt1 | contig 14467 bp, 12 predicted proteins | sample 5400051 | NCBI WGS metagenome assembly WNGC01 (sample SAMN13153368, study PRJNA577476) | soil metagenome | isolation source: 20 cm soil or saprolite under grassland replicate 2 | place: USA:California | collected 2016-06-15 | reverse complement strand
GTCTGGCTGGCGATCTCTCGCGCCTTCATTTCTCGATCAGAGTGGTACTTTCCAAACTTGACTACGTCTGCTCCGTACTCCTGTATTACATCTAATTTTTCCTTTACTGCCGCCTCTGGGACAACTACCGTGCATTGTTTTCCTAGCATGCGTGAGCTGTACGCTACTGCAATGCCATGATTCCCAGATGATGCAGCCACGATCTTCTTGGCGGATATCTGCGAGATCTTGTTGTAGGCACCGCGGATCTTGAAGACGCGTATTGGTTGGAAGCATTCCAGCTTCAAGTAGACGGTTATCCCGAATCTTCGTGAGAGTGCAGGCGATTCGATCAGTGGAGTTCTAGAAGCGACGCCGGATATTTGCTCGGCCGCAGCCTCTATGTCAGCTAATCTTGGAAGTCTTTCCGGTGGCAAGTCTCAAGGGTACATTTCTTCGGAAGTTCTTTAACCTGTAATGAGTTGCTTCAAGCGTATCACGAGATGCTTCCAACCGCAGGAGTCAACAGGGTCTTTGGTCTCCTCGACCTGCTGAGAGCGTACAACGGTAAGACTGACGTAGCGAATCTCACTATCGACTTGAGGATTGCCCTTGACGAACTTCTGCCGATAATCGATACGGCGGAATACTTGGGACTCGTAGCCGTTCAACAGGGAGACATTTCGCTGACAGACCTTGGGAAGAAGGCCCTTAATGGTAAGATACCAGAGCGGAAGAAGATAGTTCACGACAGGCTAGTAGGACTTGAGCCATTCGCGGACATAGTTCGTATGGTTCATGAGAAGAAGCAGCTGAGCCGGTTCGAACTGGCCAGGTTTCTAAGTTCCAAGTTCGGCTATACAACAGATCTTCCGACTATTATCAACGTGCTCATAAGCTGGGGCGTGTTTGCCGGGCTGTTGAGGTATGATGGGCAGTCCGAGAGTCTGTTGCCTAGAGAATAGTCTTAGCTGATCTTGGAAATGATTCTGTCGGAATAGTCAAACATTGCTGGATCCCTCTGATTCCGAGGCCTCTCTAGTGTTATCTGCACGTCCTCGACGATCGTTGCTGGACGATGATTTAGAACTATGACCCGGTCTGCCATGTAGACCGCCTCCTGCACGTTGTGCGTCACCATCACGACGCAATTAGTGGCATAGACCGGATCTCTCCATATCTCCAACACTTCCTGTCGAAGGTTCTCGGCGGTAAGAGCGTCAAGGCTAGAGAAGGGCTCGTCCATCAACAAGACCTCAGGCTGAAGCGCCAGCGCCCTCGCGATACCCACCCTCTGCTTCATCCCACCAGACAGCTCCTTGGGATAAGCGGTCTCGAAACCCTCCAAGCCCACATCTTGAATGTACTTCTTCGCAATTTTCACCTGCTCGTCTTTCGGAACCGTCGTGGCCTGAAGGGCCATCTCCACATTGCCGAGGACCGTCTTCCAGGGGATCAAAGCGAAGGTCTGGAATATTACTCCGATCTTGGGGCTAGGTGCGGTAATCGGCTGGCCGTGGAATAGGACCCGGCCCGAAGTCGGCTGGTCAAGTCCATCAATTATTCGGAGAAGTGTGCTCTTCCCGCATCCTGAAGGTCCCACAATACACAGGAATTCCTTGTAGACGGTGAAGCTGATATCCTCAAACACTGTAGTGCTCTTCCCTTCCCCAGGATAGACCTTGGCGACATCCTTGATTTCGAGGAGGGGCTGACTGGACTGGGACACGTTCTTGATGTCAAGTAAGGGTTCTGTAGGCTGGGTTAAGGGTTCTACGCCTCGAACTTGTACCGATCAGCCTTCCTAAGCAAGCGTCTCCAGACGAGTCTGTTGATGGCTAGGACCGTTGCGGTCATGGCGAGCAGGGCTGCGAAGATCTCCACCGAGGAGAGGAGGACATTCGATAGGTTTGAGGCTTCCACCAGAAAAGAGCCGAGCCCAGGCACATTCGCGTTCGGGTCAATGTATTCGGAGACTATGAGTGCGTTCCATCCTCCTCCCCATGCTTGTATGCTACCTATGAGGATCGCAGGGAAGGCGGCCGGAATCAGAATCTGTTTCACGTAGCGTCCCCCCTTGACTCCATATGCCTTGGTCGCTTCGTTGATGTCGTTTGGAACACTGTTAACTGCTCCGACTATGTTGAACAGAAGATACCATTGCATGCCCGTCAGCAGGAGGATAATGGAAGCGAAGTTGAGAGTGACTCCCAGATAAGGAGTGTTTCTGAAAGGATTGACCAGTATTATCACCACTAGGGGAAACAATGCTGTAGCGGGAATCGATTGGCCGATATCGAATATGGGAACTAGCCACCGGGAAAGTCTCTGGCTCCTCGCGATTAGTATTCCTGCAGCAAGGGTCCAGCCAAGTGCGATAAGGTAGGCTGTGACGAGCCTTGAGAGGGAAAAGAGAGTAAGCCCGATCAGCTGGAAGGCGGTCACATTAGCAGCGAGTATGGTGAGAGCGTTTACAATCGACACGGATCTAGGCGCGATCAGAAGTTCGAGGCCGAAGGCGACCAGTCCGAGAAAAATAGCGTAGCTCAAGAGTCTTCCCCAGAACGGTATTCTGCTGATCCGTTCAGGAAACCTCAATCTCTCAGTGACATGGAGTAGCTTCGTAACTCTTACAACTTCGAGGGCTCTTGTCACGATCGATCTTTGTGACTTGTAGAAAGTACGGACTGGAGATACGATACGATCTTCGTACCTTTTGACTCCCTCGGAAACGACGCTCCTTGGAGTTGCAGTTGTTCTGGGTGCGGCGACTGATTCATACTTGTACTTCTCAGCTCTCGCCCCTAAGGGTCTCCATACCAGTTGGTCGATCGCGTAGATTATGCCTACGAGGATGATTAGTCCCAAAAGAGCAGAGGCTAAGTCTGAATGGGTGGAGGCTTGAGCGATGTATGAGCCGAGGCCCCCGGCCGAAATTGGCGATCCCTTGAACGGGACGTACTCTTCAATTGGAATTAGGTACCAACCTGATCCCCAAGCCAATATGCTCGTCCAGATGAGTTCCGGGTAAACCGCAGGGAGCACGATTTGTCGAAGATATCTTACGCCTCTCAGCCCGTAGGCGCGTGATGCTTCTTTGATATCGGCCGGGATGGCGTTTATCCCTGCTATCACTCCGAATGTAGGAGACCAAGCCATTGCGGTGAAGATCAATATGATGGCGGCGATCTGAAGACCGAAAGGATTCGCCTGTGTACCGCTTCCGAGGAATATTGCAAAGACGATTGGAAGGTACCCAAGCACCGGGACAGACTGGAAAATATCCAGCAAGGGCAGGAGGACGTGTGATGCTCGATGGCTCATCGCCGTCGCGATTCCATATGATAGGGCGAAAGCGAGGGCTAATGCATAGGCGATTGTCATTCGGCCCAGAGTGAAAACCGCAAACAGAGGAAGTTTCGGTGTGAGCGTATTATTGGTGATAGAATTCAGGCCGCCGTTCACGATTACCTCGACAACGAGCAGAAAAATGGCGGTGACGATAACCACTCCTTCGACGGTTCTGATGATGCGGGGGTTCGAGCCTCGGGCCCAGAATCTAGGCTCGTGGATATTGGGAGAAGAGTGTCTTAGTGGACTCATGGGGCCTGATCCACCATCGTTTCGGAATCGGACGGTCGCTCCATCTTATAAAAGGGCAATTCAGGCCGACTCCTCATCACTTCGCTTCTTGAAGAAAGAATTCTAGGGAAGAAGGCTGACTGGAGTGTTCCTTTGGCCGACTCGGGTTATCAATCGAGGATAAGCAGGGCGAGAAATCTTGTGTATTTCGCGGGACTATTTATTGGAGAACGTCATCGAGCAGCCGTGGTCCCCACGAAGTCTTCCCTTGAAGCCCAATTCGAGAGCTTCAGCAGCTTTCTTGTAGCTGCCTATGCATGTGGCGCAGAAGATCGATCTCGCCTGTTGCTTAGTTAGGCCGTATTGCTCGGCTTGAGCAACAACGGACTCTATGCATCCGCACCTATCTAGCTTAACTGTCCGGGACCCGTCTTCCGCTTCAATCTCATAGTCGCTATTGAAGGTCTCGCCCATGCTGTCAGCCAAGTTCTGGGAAAGAGCCTCGACCCTACTCCCTTGGTTCTTACTTTTGATATCCTGAACTTTCAGGTTTGCCTTCATGTCGGTCAGTATGTTCATCGCAGGTGCGATCGCGTCAAAGCCTGCCGCAGTCACGAATGTGCCTACTTGGAGTAGAAGGTAGTGAGCCAACGTCTTCCTAAGCATCTCGTATCGTTGCTCAAGGGTCCGGGTCTGCTTCGCATGAATCAGCTTGGACATACCCACGTCGATGCACCTTTCCCAAGTGACCGGTTCTTAAGTTATGCCGAACCATGCCGCAACGGGATGCCTAGTCGCCGGCACCGTGTCGTCTAAGGAGCTCTACAACTCTCTCGTTGTTGCGTTCAGTAGCCACTTCTAGTGGAGTTCTGCCTTGAAAATTCTTCGCCCGAATGTCCGGTCCCGCATTGTCAAGTAGCCATTCGATGATTTCGTAATTCCCCCTCATCACGGCATTATGTAGCGCCAGGGTAGCGCCAGATTTCGCGCCTCGTTCGAAGACCAGTTGAACCAGGCGGGGGTCTTCGCTCCATACTGCGTGGGGCAGCAGTGGTATTCCGTGAGCTCCGGTAGCGTTGGCGTTCTGAGGATCATCATTCAGTCTACGTTCCACCTCATCTCGCATGCCTAGCATAGCTGCTGTACAGATCTCTAAGGGAGCGCCTTGTTTGAGAAGAAATTCGGCGACATTAGCGCTACCAACTTGAGCTGCGGCCTGCACGGCTGTTTCCGAATCGTTCTCGTTCCATCTATGGCATGCATTAAGGAGTTTAGGATTCTCTGCAAGCATCTGTCTAACCTTCCCTAGGTTTCCGTGTCCAGCGATGACGAATTCCCGGATCTCTTCTGTGGAAAGCGGCTGTTCCTGGGTCTGCACAAATCGCTTTTAGCCACCGGCAAGTATAACCTTTGCTTGAGGTTAGCTTAGTTTCCCAGTCACTTGGCTCTTGACTTCTCGCTCGGGTTTCGCGGCTTACATTGTTCTAGCCGAGTGTTGGTTTCCCTGTCAGCTCGACCAGCCTCTTACCTTTCGTGAGCCGGGAGACCCAGAGGACTCCGGCGAGCTCTAGCTTCATCAGTTCCCGATTGAGTTCTCTGAAACTGACCTCCCCGAAGTTTGACTTCACCTCTTTTTGCAGGTCAACGTCGCTCATCGAGCCCTTCTTTTCCAAGATCTCCACGATGGCCAAGGACATAGGCCTAGGGCTCCATATCTTGCTCAACGCCAGGTCACAAGGAGAGATTATGATGGGAGAGGTCTATGCTACTGCGACGGGGGCTCTCTGCTTCTTGAATCTCTTCGTGAATCCCTGATACCACTTCTCCATGTCACTTGTCATCGAAGGCTTGATTCGATCCAAGGCATCACGAAAGTCCTCCATCGTCACACTCTTCGTCTCGATATCTCGCCTCAAAGAGATGAGCCCCGCCTCTCTACAAACACCTTCTAGATCAGCCCCCGAGTAGCCTGCGGCTTGACTGGTAATCTGGTCCACATCAACATCTTTGGCTAAGGGCATGTTTCGAGTGTGGATCTTCAAAATCTGGAGACGGGTGGCGTGATCCGGTGCTGGCACGAAGATGAGCCTATCGAACCTGCCCGGTCGTAAAATGGCTGGGTCAATCATGTCCGGCCGGTTGCTCGCGCCTATGACGACCACGTTGACTAGGGCTTCGATGCCGTCCATCTCAGTCAGCAACTGACTTATCACGTGCTCTGAGGCGCCGCCGTCATCGGAGCTCATTCCTCTGCTAGGAGCAATCGAGTCGAGCTCGTCGAAGAAAATAATGGATGGGGCAGCGCTGCGACCTTTCCTAAAGACCTCGCGGATGCCCTTCTCTGATTCTCCAACCCACTTGCTGAAGAGCTCGGGACCCTTGATCGAGATGAAGTTAGCCTCGCTCTCAGTAGCAACTGCTCTAGCCAGCATTGTCTTCCCGCAGCCCGGGGGTCCAAAGAGTAGAATTCCCTTTGGTGGTCTTATTCCAATTCTCTTGAAGACTTCAGGCTTCTTGATTGGCCATTCGACTGCCTCCTGAAGTTCCTGCTTGACGTCGGTCAGCCCCCCTACATCCGCCCATTGGACGGAGGGTACCTCGACGTAGACCTCCCGCATCGCGGTGGGAGTAATTTCTCGGTAAGCGTTCATGAAATCGTCCAGGTTCACTTCCATCTTCTCGAGCATCGCGCTCGGGATTCTTTCGTCCTCCAGGTTGACCTGAGGAAGGTAGCGTCTCAGTGATTTCATCGCGGCCTCTCTGCAGAGTGCTGAGATGTCAGCGCCAGTGTAGCCGTGACTAATCTCCGACAACCGGTCTAGGTTCACATCTGAGGTTAGTGGCATAGCTCTCGTGTGGATCTGAAGGATCTCGTGTCTGCCTATTTTGTCAGGGACTCCGATCTCTATCTCCCTATCGAAACGTCCCGGGCGTCGGAGCGCCGGATCAATCGCGTTGGGCCGGTTGGTAGCACCTATCACGATGATGTTTCCCCTGGCACCCATACCGTCCATCAGGGAGAGGAGCTGCGCCACAACCCTATGTTCCACCTCACCAGTCACTTCTTCTCTCTTGGGAGCGATGGCATCCAATTCGTCGATGAATATTATGCTCGGAGCAGTCTCCTGCGCTTTCTGGAAGATCTCGCGGAGTCTAGCCTCGGATTCGCCGTAGAACTTTGACATTATTTCTGGGCCGGAGATTACGTAGAAGTTTGCGTCTGACTCGTTGGCGACAGCCTTGGCTACCAGTGTTTTGCCGCAGCCTGGGGGGCCGTAGAGGAAGATTCCTTTGGGGGGCTCGATGCCTAGCCGCTGGAAGAGCTCAGGGTGTCGGAGTGGAAGTTCCACCATTTCCCGTATTCTCTGAATCTCCCCACGGAGCCCACCAACGTCCTCATAGGTGACGATGGGTAAGCCCTTCTTCTCCGGTGAGGGCTCGCTCATCACTTGGAGAACGGTGGACTCTGTGACCTTGACGGCACCGTGGGGACGTGTCCTGGTTGCGATAAGAGGTACGGAGCTGCCGAATATGCTCAGAAGGGTCATGTCTCCTTCCATGAAGGGCATGTCCATGAATCGACGTTTGACGAAGCTCACGAACTCGTCGTCTACGCTCAAGCGGACGTCGGTGGGTGCAAAGACAATTGTCTGCGAGTCATGTACCTCCGCCTTCTTGATAGTGATGAACTCGTTGAGGGCTACTCCTGCGTTCCTCCTGAGAAGCCCGTCGATCCGTGCGATTTCCTGAGCCTGGTCTTCGGCATAAGCGGGCCAGGCAATGGCGACTGTGGTGCGCTTGCCGCGTACTTCTATGAAGTCGCCGGCCGTTATCCCGAGCTTCTCCATTGTCGCATTATCGATGCGGACTTTACCATGCCCAACATCTCGCTGCTTAGCATCAGCTACTCGGACCTGTACTTCTTTGGCCATCATTAATGATTCAACTCCATGGTTGTGATGGGAAGACTGAGTTCAGGAGAAGACTGGCGACTAGCGCTCCGCATTGCTCCTGACCTCTCCCTTCATAGTTCTATTCGACCACAATAGGCTTTATCGTCATTATTAGTGATGTGTATCTGTTTCAGTAGCCTGAGCTTCAGACCGGGCAGAAATAGGAATCGGCAAGCCCCAAGGGGGACTCCCCTGGCACTCCCCATCCTAAACGACAAGCTTCTTCCTACGTAATTCAATATTCGTTAGGACAATCTCAATTCAAAGATGCCCCATGCGACAATTTCGCGCAGTCAAGCGTTTGTAACGTCTTTATCGGTCGTCGAGGTTAGCAGGTAGAGGATTCATGGGAGCTGGGTTCGAAAGTTTCGGCCTGGAACTTCCATTGGTCCAGGCTGTACGAGAAATGGGCTTCGGTGAGCCATTCCCCATACAGGCTATGGCTATCGCGCCACTTCTCGAGGGCAGAGACCTGATGGGCCAGGCCCATACTGGAGCCGGCAAGACTCTTGCCTTCGCACTGCCCATGCTTCAGAAAATAGATTACCGAATGCCGGGAATCCAAGGGCTGGTAATAGTTCCTACAAGAGAGCTAGCTCTGCAAGTGGCGCGTGAGTTCGAGAAGCTTGCTAAACACCTTCGCGTCAGGGTCGCGGCGATCTACGGAGGCGCGAGCATGAGGCTTCAGATAGAGAGGCTAAGGAATCGCTCTTGCAGTATCATCATCGCGACTCCGGGCAGGCTGATCGATCATCTCGACCGGCGAACCGTGAGTTTGGACAAGACGAGCTTCGTTGTTCTAGATGAAGCTGATAGGATGCTGGACATGGGCTTCATCGACGACGTAAGGCTCATCCTAAGTCACGTTTCCAGAAACCACCAGACCGCCCTCTTCTCGGCAACCATGTCCAATGAGATAGTCAAACTCGCTCAGCGGTACATGAAAAACCCGCTGAGAGTATTCGTTGACACAGACGAGCCCACGGTAGACTCTGTCCAGCAGAAATTTGTCAGAATAGACGAGAGCGGAAAATTCCCTACCCTCCGTGCGCTCCTAAACCAGGAGCACATTACAAAGGGCTTGATTTTCTGCGAAACAAAGGCAAGAGCTGGAGGGCTGGCGCAGGCCTTACAGGACGAACATTACAAGGCCTTAGCTTTGCACAGCGATCTCTCACAGTTCCAGAGAGACAGCGCCGTTCACTCCTTCCGGATTGGCCTGACAAACTTGCTGGTAGCCACGGAGGTCGCGGCTAGAGGCTTAGACATACCCAAGGTAAGCCACGTGGTGAACTACGACATGCCTCATGAACCCAAGATGTACTTCCACCGTATCGGCCGAACGGCTCGCGCAGGAAAACCCGGCGTTGCGCTTTCCTTGATTACGCGTCAAGACGAAGACGGCTTCAAGCGGATTAGAAAGATGACATCATCCGACCTCCGCGAAGTCCCGGATGGACTTTTACCTGAAAATCGCGGAGGTTCGAAGTTTCTACTCCCTACACGCCCGTCGCAAGGACTAGCTACACGAAGACTGTCTTCAGGAAGACGTCCACAACGATACAATCGTCGGGAGAGGTCATTCAGGCGAAACCGTCGGCGTTGAGTACAAGCCACGAGATAACTGGTCTGGCTCAACTCTCAACCTAGCGAAAGACAGCTTTCTTCACTCACTCGAAACATCTCGAGATCGGCCCTCTCGTAAGCATCCGTCGAAACCTGCTAGTCTAAGTTGAAGAAGATATCAAATGGTCAACTCTGATTCAGAATACGGCACTCGTTCATGTCGTTTGGTGGGGCCGGTGGGATTTGAACCCACGACCTCTGGCCCCGATCTTCTCGGAGTCACCAGCGCCCCAGGGTCACCGTCCATAACTGGACTCTGGTATCCTCTGGGCGGGGTAAATCCCCTGGACCAAGCTAGACGACGGCCCCCATCGCTCGGATTGAATCCACAGGTATTCTACCTTTCCATCGGCCAGAAGATCGTAGGCTGAGTGCGAATGGAACGCCTCGATCGCCAAGGGGGAGGCACGAACAGCTGTTCCAAATCCCCACGAGTTCTAACGCTCAGGGATTACCTTAATTCCACCCGAACTTAACCGGACCAGAGTTATTTGACTTGAGTAGCGTTTCCAATCAGAGTGTCATGACTGACAAACGAGTAACGGGAATCGGAGGGCTATTCTTCAAAGCGAAGGATCCGAAGAAACTAATGGATTGGTACGAGAAGCATCTCAGTGTCAAGCCAGAGCAGAAGGGATCAACGACCGCGATGTTTCAATGGCGAGACGACGAGCACCCGGAACATTTTGGACAAACTGTTTGGGCAATCTTTCCACACGATACAAAGTCCTTCGACCCTAGCTCATCCCAGTTCATGATCAACTTCCGCGTCAGCAACCTGAAGGAGGTTTTGGATCAGCTGAGAAAGGAAGGAGTTCGAGTCGATGACAAGATTGAGGAGTATGACTACGGAAAGTTCGGATGGATTATGGACCCGGAAGGCAATAGAATCGAACTCTGGGAACCAACAAGAGTATCGCCCCACCCTTGAGAAATTTGCTTAAGACGCTACCGAGTTGCTGAAGTGGAGCTCTTAGCGCCCGCGCTTCTCTTCTAGTTCAGCGATCTTCTCGATGATCTTTTTCTGCTCGCGCCTCTTATGGCACTTGCTCTCAGACTTCGTGCCAGACGCGTCCAAGGCGCTCGAGGAGGCGGAGAAAGCGTTAGAGGACAAAAACCACAAGCGCCCCACGCAACCGGTCTGATGCGATTCTGATTTTTGTTAACAGAAACCAGAGGGCGAATCGCTTTTATCTTTCGGCCAAGTATTCATTGAGAGCAAGTTGGGTCGAAGGCGAGGCGGGTTCAGAAGGGGAGCGGTCAGAACTGGAACTCGCGCCGTCAATCGGTTCGCGTTGGTCTTTGGACCTCTTCTTTTGCTCGCCGTTTTCCTGACTGTCTGGCACGTCTACTATATTCAGTCCTTCGAAGCGATGACTGATGCAGATAGCAGATTTTTCAAAGCTGTAAGAGGCGGCTGAGAAGGCTCTCGAGGACAAGAGCGGTTTGCGAATCCTAAGCATCGACGAAGTCAAGAGAATACTCCGAGTCGCCAGCGAGAAGAGTCGACGAAACGCTCTCACTTTGAAACTGGTAGCTTTCCACGGTTTCAAGTTGCACGATGTGGTAGGCAGCCCCTCCCGACGCAGGGAGAATAAGGAATGGGTTCCAATGGAGCCCAATCGTCCGGGTATGCAAATCGAAGACCTCACCGACGACGGAATTTGGCTTCGGCGAAAGGGCGGAGAACGAGAAAAGCGGTTGCTCAAACCCGAACTCGTCCGCGAACTACGGGAGTGTATTGGCAAGAGGGATCGAGGAAAGATATTGGATATTACCGACTCTCGACTTCTCCAACTCACAAAGGAATACGCGAAGGAAGCTCGAATATCTGACTGGAAGAAGATACGCCCTCACATGTTTGACGACTTTTACGAGGGACACCAAGCTGACATACCGCAATTGAGTTCGGCCCTTCTGCCTGCCGAGCCCGGAGACCACGTCGGGCAGAAGATAGATTATCCAGGGCTGACCTACGCGCCCACCAACGAACAAGGAGTGGTCTTCCTTTTCGCAAGGATGAGTCACGACCTCAAGTTCTCGGCCGAAACAATTCGTCAAGGATACCCAGATGCTGTCGTCATAGACTACCGAGCTGACCCGAATCGCGGGCTTAGGAAGCATATCGAGTTCGAGTTCAAGAGTTCAGGGTTTACGAGGGGGAAGAAACCGCATGACCCGGCAAAATGCCACATCATAGTCTGTTGGGAGCATGACTGGAAGAAGTGCCCGAAGACAATCGAGGTCATAGAGCTACGGAGTACAATCCAGAAGCGCGAACCGGCTTGAACCGAGAGCGAAAGGCCTCGGCATGGCGCCAATTCCTCAAGTCGGTATAGGAATTTGCTTAATTTATGGATGAACTAGAAATGATTTTGAGCGCAGAGGAATCCAAACATGAGGGTATAGCTCATACGCGTTCTTCAATAGCCTTAGCTGCAAGGCTATGAGGGTCGATAGGAGAGTTCCACATTCATGGAAACTGCTGCGGCAACAGAGACAACTAGGCCGGTCGTTATCGAGCGGGATATTCCGGAGCCCGCAGTGGCCGGACTTGTGGAATTCATTGATAGATACTACATCCGGTCGAAGACGAGATTCATCGAGGCCTTTTCCTATCGTAAGACCATCAGCGGGACCGGCTTCGAACTATTCTGGATACTAAAGCCGGTCGGACCGGAGCAACCGACCCCTATTGCCGTGAGTCTGAAGATAAGCCAGGCGGCCATTGAGCTCGATTTTCCAGGGTTAGATCCGAGGGGAAAGTCCCTACAGAGTGCTGTCGAAAGAACCGTTGATGAGATCGAAGCAGCTGTCCTTTCTTATTTTCAGAACATCAAGACGACCAGTCTCTACTTTGTTATCGGCGCGTCCGAGGAGCACTCCGAGGCGCCTGACCAGAGGGGCATAATGCGAAATGTCGCGAAGAGAATTTTCACGGGTAACACAACAAGCCTCTTCCTCTCGTTCATTCTCCTCAGCTTCATCCTCTTCTTCATCATCGGAGTCTACACCGTCTTCGTATTGATTAGCGTTCAACTTGTAGCTCTGATTTTCTCGGACAAGATTGTTTACAGAATTGGTAGTGTCCGCCCAGACGCTGAAAGACCGCTTGTAACAATCGTAAGTGTCCGATCCAATGCTGAAACCCTCAAGTCGATCTCTCAGCACGGCAAGAAGATACTCTTACAGATTCGAGAGGAAATAACAAGAAGCGCGACCGCCACATACTCTAATGCCGCCAACGAGGAGCTCAAGTCGACAGTCATCGGCTCGCTACTCAAACATGGCATTATCGCATCTGGCAAAGAGATCACCGTCAAGACGAGAGACGTATACCGCATCGTTCACGATGTATCGGAAAAGTTCGGTAGGCAGACTCCAAAGATCACCATTGCAAACTCGATCGTCTCCAATGCTTCCGCGACTGGAATCTCGTCGAGCCGTTCCACGGTGATGATCACGGCCGGTTCATTGGAAGACCTGAACGATGACGAACTAGAAGCGGTAATCGGTCATGAGTTGGGACATGTAGCGGGTCATGATCCCGTGATTCTGTTCGCGGCTACGTCTTTCGAATTTCTCGGAAGATTCTATCTCTGGCTCCCTCTATTACTCTCTCTGGGCTTTTTCTATTTCCTGCTCGCGTTCGGCGCGATCTATCTGATAGGAAAGTTTCTGGAGACTAGAGCTGACACGGAGTCCGCGGTGGTCGTTGGAACCCCAGAGGCCTTGGGCTCTGCTTTGACAAAGATCGGGTTCAGGCAGCTCTATCGTGAGAAATACAATCCTGGGACAAAGCTGTTCGATTGGTTTCAGTTTGACCCGCATCCACCCATCTATTTCAGAATCGATAGGCTGTCAAAGTATTCGGGGAAACCAGGACGTGTCAGGCATACACTTCTGGTCTCGATACGGGACATCATAGTGGGCTTCTTCTCGGCGCTGTTTCAAGTCTAGTCTGAGACTTAAGCTAACGCCAGTCAATCTTCAGGCGTGGACTGCAGTTCTTCTCCCACTACGGTAGGTTGCTAGAGCTCCGAGTCCACTAATCAGCAGAAGGACTGCTATTGGGAAGACTGGGACGATTAGGAATGTACTCACTATTCTGTCGGTCGCTAGGCTCACAGTTCCAGTGTAGACGCCTGAGAACCGCAACGGCAAGGCGGGCAGGTCCTTTGATCTGGCAGCATCAGCAATCCCACTGGAGAAGTAGACCCCGATCAAGAAAGTCGCTAGGGCTCCGAGAATATTGACTATTCCGCCGGGCAAAGTGAACCTCGCGAGCATCAGGCCACTTCCCAAGAGCATGATGAAGGCAAGCATCAGCTGTGCGAGCATCAAGTTCTGCGACTGTGACGAGGTCACGTTTACTGCGCTAGGGAGGTTGTATGCCCATAGCGCCCATCCGATGGTAAGGAGACTTGAGAAGACCCCCAAACCTCCAGAGAGAAGGGCCCTCACGTGCTTCTGCGTCTGTAATGCTCCTTGAATCTTGACGGTCGACATGAATGCGCGAAGTCAACCTTTGATGTCTCTATAAATCTACGAATTTGAACGGAGAGATTCGAGCATATCCGACAGTTTCATCTTTCGCTTTCTCGCTTCCTTTAGCAAGACCTTCTGGACCCCGCTTGAGTATTGCACGGCCTTTTTTGGCCGGTTGACCACAGATTCAGGCAATTTCCAAGAAGCTGCAAGCCTCCTAAGAACGTACTTTCGAACTACACCGTTGCCGGTGAGTCGTAACTTTAGTGATATAGGAATGCTCAGTGCGTAATCGACGAGTGGAAGATAGGCGAATGGACATTGAAGTTCGAGTCGATGAGAGACAGCTAACTTGTCTCCAGGCTCAAAGTCGTTAGTTGCCGCGGCCTGAACACTCCTCAAAACTTCCTTCTTAGCTTCTAGAAAGTGGTGTTTCAGAGCTAACTCCTCAAATCTGCCGTATCCTGCGAATAGTTCGTCACTTAGCTGACCAACAAGAAGATGCCCCATTCCCATCTCTTCCGCTACTTCGCACACGAAGAAGAGTGGGACCGAATGGCCAACCAGTGTCGAGTCAGTACTCTCGACAGTCTCAACGACCTCTCCAAGACGATCCATAATCTCTGATTCTGAGAGTTCTCGGACAGTAATTTCAAGCCCAAGTTCCTTTGCTACCTGTCGGGCGTGTTCTAACTCGGCCTGACCCTTTAGTCCCACTGTGATCAGTTCGGGTCCCAATTCGTTCTCTCTCGCGGCATAGGCCACTAGGGTGCTGTCCAAACCGCCAGAAAATGCTGTGACGTAACCTTCCTGAACGCCTTCGGCCAAAGATTCTAGGA
>WNGC01001503.1_pt1 | contig 14473 bp, 12 predicted proteins | sample 5400051 | NCBI WGS metagenome assembly WNGC01 (sample SAMN13153368, study PRJNA577476) | soil metagenome | isolation source: 20 cm soil or saprolite under grassland replicate 2 | place: USA:California | collected 2016-06-15 | reverse complement strand
ATGTCGTCGTACTCTATCCACAGCTCATATCCGTTTTCACGCCCGATCTGCTCGATGAAGGCGAGGTCGGTGCCGCGCTGATTGAGCGTATGGCCCTTGTCCGAGTACTGCTTCGTCGTCGCTTCGACCTGCGGGTTCAAGTGGTAGGCATCGAGAATTTTCGTCGCGGCATCCGAAGCAAGAACGCCATTCCAGACAGCCTGGACGCAGAGCCGGTCCATCTCCACGCGACGATCCTCACCGTGGATCTCGACCCAGGATCCGGCGGCTCCGAGCATCACCGCAAAGCGGACCTGCGTGACCGGCCCGCGCACGAGGCAGACTAGCTTGTTGCCCGATGGCGCGCGGAGGTGATGATCGCGCCGAAACCCATCGGTCACCTCTGCGTCGGTATCGTGGTGCTGCGCACGAGCGCCAGGGCGTCGGGCAGGATCGCGCCGTTTATCTCGGCGATGCGCCAGAAGCCGTTCGGGTCCCCGAGATAAAAATTCGCGAGGTGATCGAGTCGCTGGCCGTCGCGCCGCAAATGCTCGCCAAGCTTGTTCTGCGGCGGCACGAGCGCGGCCGTCAGCGCCTGCACTTGCCGCCCGCGCCGGTCGGTCGCGGCATAAACCGTGGCGAAGCGGACGTAGCGGCTCTTATCGTCGAAGACGGCCATCGCGCTTCCTCAGAACGGCAAGATGCCGCGGATCTCGCTGAGGCTGCCGCCGATGTTGGCAAGCGCCAGCGTGTCTTCCTGCAATCGCGTGAAGTTGTACGCCGCACGGGCGACGCGCGCCGGCACATCGGCGCGACAGCGGAAGACCTCGGGCGTCAACACCCTGAGCTCAATGCTGGCGCTCGCCTGCAGCGGATAGAGCAGCGGCGAAAACATTGTTTCGTCGAACGATAGCCTCGTGATGCGCACCGGCAGCACGATGCCCGGCCCAAGCACGAGAAGGACAACTGGCACGGTCGGGCGCACCGCCTGCGAGGACGCCCCGCCGAACAGTGCCTTTGCGCTGGCCGCGAGGTCGCCGATCAGCCCCTTGGTCGGCAATGTCAGCTTTTTCAGCGCGGCGAGACGGCCGGCGATGCCGGTCGCGATCGCAAGCGGGTTGCCGTCCTCCAATGCATCCGCGGCGTCGAATTCGAGCGTGAAGCTGAAGGTTTCCTCAGGGTCATAGGGCTGCACGGTCGGTGCCTGCGCGCCGCGCTTTGTCTGGTCGACGTCGAAGGGGTTCCACGGTTCGACACCGCGCGTGATCTTTTGCGGGTTGTACTGAAACGTGACGATGTTCGGCACGACGCCGACGATGTCGGGCACGAGCTGCACCAGCGCGCCGCGATTGACTTTGGCGGCTTGCGAATAGCCCGTTTCAGGCATGGCGTCGTCCTCCTCGGCTCAGCCCAGGCGAATGCGCGTCGCGCGCGCAGGCGCGTTGGCCGGGCGGCCGTCCTTGATCAATTCACGGCCGAGGCCGCGCCGGATCTGCTCGGCGTTGATCGGGCCTCCCTCGCGCATCGCCGCGTATCGCGCGGTCAACATGGCATTCTTGATCTGCGCCGCGGTCAACTCGTGTTGATCGGCAAGCGCATCGAGGAGACTGGCCAGCTCGGCGGCGCGGCTTTCTCCGGCCAGGGCCGCGATGGCCCGCCGCCATATGATCCGGCGCTCCGCCGCGGCGGGGCGCGCGAACTCGACGACGTGGCGGATGCGGCGCACAAAGGCGGGATCCATATTGGCGCGCCGGTTTGTCGCGAGGATCGCCAGCCCGTCGAAGCCCTCGAGCAATTGCAGCAGGTGGTTCGTGTCGGTATTGGCGTGGCGGTCGTGCGAGTCTTTGATTTCGGTGCGCTTCGCGAACAGCGCGTCGGCTTCGTCGAACAGCAGGATGCAGCCGGCGCCGGCCGCCTCGTCGAAGACGCGGCTCAGGTTCTTCGCGGTCTCGCCGATATATTTCGACACCGTCGCGGCGAGATCGACGATCAGCAGATCCGCGCCGAGCCGGTCAGCGATCGCCTCTGCCGCCATCGTCTTGCCGGTGCCGGAAGGACCGCTGAACAGCGCCGCGAGCCCGCCGTTTCGCGCAAAGAGCCGGCCCGGCTCGGGTTCCGCGAGCAGCCGCAGGCGGGCGCCAGCCTCGAACGCGATTTCTTCCAGAGCCTCGCGGGTCGGCGCCGGCAGCACCATGTCGTCCCAACGCAGCCGCGGCGTCAGCGCGCGGGCGGTGTCGCCGAGCGCGGCGCGGGCGCGAGCACGGAGCCGGTCGATCGCCTGCTCCGGCCCGCTCGGCGCACTGCGTGCCACCGCGACGATGTCGCCGGTGACGATGCCGGGGCGCGAGGACAAAGCATCGACCGATGCGGACGGCCACGTGGCCGCGACCGCGATGAGCCGGCGCCACAATTCTCGCCGCTCGTCACGATCGGGCCCCGGCAGCGGCACGGCGAGATCGGTGGTGCCGTCGATCGGTGCGATGCGGCCGCGCGGTCCCGTGGTGACGAATTCGAGCGGCGCCGCGGCCGGATGAGCGCGCAATTGCAAGCCGTCGTGATGTCGCCATACCAGGATCAGATCGGCCAATCGCGCCAGCCGCCGTGCGCGCATCAGCAGATCGGGGACATCCTCGATGCCCGCCGGATCGACGGCGAGGGCCCGGCGGTTGAGAGCGGCGGCGACAGCGGCGGCAAAAGTGGCGCGTCCGCTGCCCGGCGCGGCGGCGACGACGACGCGCGCGGGGTTGCCGCTGTCGGTGGCCCGCACCGCGTCGCGCGCGGTCGCGGCAACCGGCCAGGCGGCGAACGGCGGCTGTGCTTCGATCAGACGGGCGCGGCCGACCAGCGCGGCGTCGAGGCCGACCACGCCGCGCAGCCAATCGACGATGCGCGGATCGGCCTCGAACGCGTCGGGCTCGCCGGCTACTCGTGCGATCGGCACCAGCAGTCCCCAAACTGCGAGAGGCATGCCGGCCCGCCACACCGGCTCGTCCGATCGATCCGCGTGACCGAACAGACGGCGCGCCAGATTTTCGGTCGGACAGACACGCTGCGCTGCGCCTTGCGCCGCTGAGTAGGCTTCACCCAAGCTCGGATCGGCGGCAAGCGCGCAAGCCAGGTCGAGGAGATCGATGGCAGTGGCGGAGAGGCCAAATGCCTCCGTCACCCGCGACCGCGCCGCGCCATCCGGCCCGGCGAGGCGAGCTTCCAACGCGCTCCGCGCTGGCCCGGCCTCGCTTTGCAAGGCCATGCGCACGCGCGCGACGATGAGGTCGAGCAGGGTTGCCGGCGCGACTTTCGGCGCCCGCTCCGCAGCAAATTCGGGCGCAATCTCGATGACGGGCTGAGCGGAGAACACGGCCATCGCTCAGATCTCGATCCAGAAGGGTTGCGCCTCGGCGCCGTTGACGATCAGGCGCACCGCGTGAAAACCCGGCACCAGCGGATTGAACAGCGCCTGCAACACCAACCCGGCGGGATCGACGACAAAGGCGCCATCATCGATTGCCGGGTTGCCGGTGAAGGCGGCGAGCCGGACGTAGGCGTCGCCCTGCACGACGAGTTCGACCCCGAGCGCCGGCAGCGACAGGTCGAAGGCCGCGACGATATCGATGCGAATGCGCCGCGTGACGGGGTCTGGCGCCCCATGCCCGGCGATGCGCGGCCCGATCGCAAAGGCGATCTGGTTGCTCTCGACGCCCGATGTCATGCGTTCGCCGGCGAAGACGCGATCGCCGATAACGGTGCGCACCGACGCGGCGTAGATGCCGGGCAGCACATCGACGATCCGCGGCACGCCGCCGTCAATAAAAGCGAGATTTGGCTGGGCGCGGAAATCGATGCGGTCGGCGGCCAAGCTCAGCGCCCAGCCCGGGTTCATCGCAGGGTCGAGCTCGACGCGGTTGACCGGCGGAGTGAGGCGGCTCCAGGCGGCGGCGCGCAACACGAGGCTCTGCGCGATCCCACTCGTCAATTTGCTGCCGAGCAGCGTGACGGAGTCGTTCGGCGGCGCCGAACCGGGATTGAGCTGAACCCGCGCGGGTTCCACGGTCACGGCCTGCGCGCCGCCCCCGATGGCCGCCGGGATCGTGAAATGCACCGTCGAACGGCTGCCCGTCAGCGTCGCTGCCCCCAAGGCACGCACGTATTCGCCGATCGACAGCACGATGCCGGGGAAGCGCTCCGGCGCTTCCGGGGTCAGCATGACGACGCGCACCTCGTAATAGGCCGACAGGCGCGCGGTCTGCTGATCGTCCGTCGACCAGAAGGCGAGCGTATCTTCCGGGGTCAGCGGCCGCAGGATGATCTGAAGCGGATTGTCGTCTCCCTGCAACGCGGGATGGAGCACCGCCTGCGGACCCGCCCCCGCGCCGGCATCGATCATCAGCCGATCGCCGACGATCGGGTAGTCGTGCATTGTCTTCAGCGCCAGACCCATCAGCCGCTGCTGCGTCAGCGCGTCGATGTCGGGGTTCTGCTCGTGATGCGCGGTCAGGATGTAGAAGAGCGCCAGCGCCATTGGCGCGCGTGCAATGTTGCGCGCGTCGTTCCCTGGGCCGGGCATGTTCTTGTAATAGCGGTCTTCCGCGATGTGATAGAGGTGCAGGTTGAGTGTATTCTGCGCCGCACCGACCTTCTCGGGCGGCAACGTCGAGATCGAGATCGCGCCGGGCGGAACGCCGCCCATCAGCCGCCGCATGTTGAGGTCCATCAGCGTGCGCAGGCTGCTCGTGACGAGCGAGAGGTCGGCGAGCGGCATCGCGTCACCGCCTTCGTAATCCGAAAACCAGTTGCGCGCGGCGGCGCGGCGTCAGCTTGCCGATGCGCGATACCGACTCCGCCGTCGCCGGCATCATGCGCGCGGGCGGCTGCGCCGCCGCGACAGGGGCGGCCGCCGCGACGATCTCGCGGCGCGTGACGGGCGACTGTCGCCGCTCGGCAACCTCGCGCGGCGACGGCGCCGGTCCGGGCAGCGGTTCGGGTGCGGGCAACGGTAGCGGTTCCAGCGGTCTGACGACTCGCGCCTCGGCCTTTGCGGCCGCTGGCATCGGGCTCGGTTCAAGCGGCGTTGCCGATGTTTCGGCTTCTCGCGGCTGTAGCGGCTCACGTGCCGCACCCGGCTCCAACGGTTGCTGAGGGACGGCGCGCGGCGCTGGCGGGATCGGTTCCAACGCGGCCGGCCGCGACGCCGGCTCGGCGGCCGACTGCGATACGGCCCGCTCGCGCGGCTCCGCGACATGTGGCGGGGCGATATTGCGCGCCCCTCTTGCTTCGCGCGCTGGCGTGAGAAGCGGCTGCTCTGGCGGCACTGGGAGCCGCGGCCGCCACCTCGCTTGATCGGCCGGCGACAGCGGCGGAGCTTCGGTCGAAGCCGCAATGGGCGGCGCGGCGCGGCGCGGCATCGCTCTCGCGGCCGGCTCCTCGATGCCGGTCAGCGCCTCGTCGTCACCGGGAGAGGGCGCATCGAAGCCGGGAGACAGCGCAAACAACGATGCGCCAAGATCGGGAAGGTTCAGCCGCTGGTCGGCTTCAGCGATTGGAGACCGGCTGGAGAAACTCGGGGTGAGCGCCGTTGCCGGCCTGGCCGCCAACCCGGCCGCGCGATCGAAAAGGCGCTGCAGATAGGACGTCATGCGGCCCGCCGGGCGGCCGCGCGTTCGGCTTCGCACAGCCGGGCGAGAGCGCGGCGGTCATCGCGGTTGAGCGACAGGATCTCGGCCAAGGACCAGCCATAGGCGCGGGCCAGGAGATGCATCTCGCGCAGCAGAAACGGCCGCTCGCGCGCCAGCGAGGCAACTAGGAAATTCGCGAGGTCGAAGCGCACCGGCTGAGCCGCGGCACAATGCGGGCAGGTCGCCGTGACATCGCGTGTGAGCGCGGGCGCCGCCGCCTCCAATGCCGCATCGAGCAATTCCGGATCGGCGTCCGCATCGCCCTCGAGGACGCAGGCATGCCGCAGCGCCGCGATATCGACGGAGCGCACCGCATGCTCCACATCGCCGACGGTCGGTGCGCGAATGCGGCGGCCGTCCGGCAGCAGAAACGTGCCGCGTTCGTCAGGTCCGGCCAACTCGATTGCGACATCCGGCGGCGCCGCCGCGAGCGCCGCGAGCGACAACGAAATGTCCAGCGGCTCCGAACACGCCGCGCATTGCGTCCGCGCTTCGACCTGATCGCCGTACAATGCCTCGAAGACAGCGGCGAGCAGGCGGTCATATTCGGCGATCGTCAGCGCGTCGATATCCCCGCCCTCGAGGACAAGGCGGCGCAATAGTGCGTGGGGCGCGCGCGGATCCGCGGCGTCGAGCAGGAATTCGTCGCTGCCGTTCAGCGCGCGCAGCCGAAAGCGGCCGGCGGAGAAGGGATCGCGGGCGGGGGACACGGATCGCAAGCTCCGCGGCTCAGAATTCCGCAGTCTCGACGACCGCGATATCGCGCTCGAAGCCCTCGTTCTGCACGATGATTGATTCGAACGCGATCGCATTGCCGTTCGCATCGAGCTCGGGCACGGCGGTGAACTCCGACACCCAGCAGCGATAGACGTTCCAGGCCCGTACCTTCGTGCCCTGTAGGTTGTAGAGCTCGATCGTCATGTTCTTCTTGTAATTTTTCAGTGACATGCCGGCGTCGCCCTCGACATTGAACACGGTTTGCGCCCAGGCTTCGAAAGTCGCGTCGTAGGTGATGCCGCGTTCGAGCGTGATCGGCTCGAAATTGGTCACGCCGGGCGAGTGAAACTTCATCGCCTGCTGGCCGCCATCGCGATGCGTGACGACCTCGGTCGTGCGCTTGAGGCCGCTGACCTTGCTGACCCCGGCGACGATCTGCTGGTCGACAGTGACGCGGAACTTGAAATTCTTGTAGGGGTCGATACGGGTCGTGTTGACGGCGAACTGAACCATGGTGCTGTCCCCCGTGCGCGATTAGGTTTGCGCTTGGCCGGCGATCTGCCTCACGACGACAATGACGAACTCGGCCGGTTTGAGCGGCGCGAAGCCGACCACGACGTTGACGATGCCCAGATCGATGTCGTTCTGCGTCGTCGTTTCCGCGTCGCATTTGACGAAATAGGCGTCGGAGGCTTTTGCCCCCTTAAAGGCGCCCTGGCGGAACAGCCCGTTCATGAAGCTGCCGGCGGCCAGGCGGATCTGCGCCCATAGCGGTTCGTCATTGGGCTCGAACACCGCAAAGCCTAGGCCGCGGTAGAGGCTCTCCTCGATCATCAAGGTGAGCCGGCGAACCGGAATGTATTTGAAGTCGTCATTGCCGGAATTGTCGAACCCGACCATCGTGCGTGCGCCCCACGACACGATGCCGTTCGGGAATTGGCGGATCGCGTTCACCGCCTGCGGATTGATGGTGCCGTTATCGGCGTCGGTCATGCGGTGCTCGACGCCGCGCACGCCGAGCAGATTGGCTTCGAGCCCGGCAGGCGCCTTCCACACGCCGCGGCTCACATCGATGCGGGCATAGAGACCGGCCTCGGTGCCGGACGGATCGATCGAGCGCTCGGCTCGGTCGACGACAACGCGCAGCCGCGGCCAGTAGATGGCGGCGTGGTCGGTGCTGACGCCGATGCGCATGTCGGTAATGCCTTGTGATGCTGCTGTCACTTCGTTGACATCCGCCCAGGCGTTGTTATCGGACGGCGCATCGACAATCAGAAAGGCGCGGCGCTGCTGACAAAAGGCGCTCGCCGGCCCCCAGATTTGCGCGCGATTGTTGTCGGACTGGCCGAGCGCGCGCGGCAGCACCATCAGGTTGAAGATGTCGACCTCGCGGTCGATCACCGTGAAGGCCGCCTGATAGTCCGCGAGCTGCGGGAAGTTGCCGTTGCTGCCCCCGGCCGAGCCTCCTTGGAACGGACCGGCGCCGCTGACGCCTCCGGTTTGGCCGATCGTATAGGCGCGGACGTTGTAGGCTCCCGGTGCGGCCGGATCGAACAGCTCTCCTGCGGTGCCGATATTCGCCGCGCCTGTGCTGGTGAGCCGAGAATCCACTCCGGCATCCGATCCTTCGAAGCGCGGAGTAATCGCGAGACGCAATGCTTGCAGGCCGGCGGAGAACCGGTTGCTCGAATTGTTGGCGATCGACGCGGCGAGCGTCCCGAGATGCTGCCGCACATTGAGCAGCGACCCGAGCGCCGTATCGCCCGCTGCCGGAACAAAGCTCGTCCCGACATGCAGCGGCTGCGCCGGAGCGGCGGGAAACGGGGTGGCTTGGTATTGCGCGCCGGCCCCGGGGTCGGTCAGCCGCCAATCGCCGATTGCATCCTGGTTGGTCGTCGCAAACGCGAGCAACCGGGCCAGATCGTCGGGAGCGTTGTCCAGCCGCGCGACGATGCCGGTCGGCGCCGGCCGCGCGCGCGACCAGCGGCTGATCTCGATCCCACCATTGACGACGCCGAGCTGCAACCCCGCCGCGACATCGCTTTGCTGCGCCGAGCCGATCACGATGCTGCCGCCGTTGCTCGTAACATGCAGCTGCCGAACCCCTGCCGCCGCGGGCACGTCGACGATCACCGCACCCGTCATACCGGAGGCGGCGAGCCGGTTATTGATCGCGGTCTGCATGTTGGCGATGAAGCCGGGGAGGTCGGCCCCTTGTGCGAAGGTCACCGGGATTGCCGGCTGTCCGTCGACGGCGATCGAGATGCTGCGATTGTTCGCCGCGTTGTTTCCGAAGCGTTGCGCGATGGCCGTGAACACGTCGGCATTGGCCGCCGGCAAGATGAGCCCGGAGATCGACACGCCCGGCACGCCGGCGACCATCGCCGCGACGCCGGCATCGACTTGCGCGGAGACGAGCAGCGAAGCGCTGTTGACGACGGTTTCGATAAACCGTCCCGATGCCGGGTTCATGCTGAGATCGGTGAACGTCTCCAGCCCGTCGCGTGTCACCGTTCCGGTCGGACCGACAAGGCGCCGATAGAGCGTCAGGTTGAAGGTGCTTTCCGGATTGGCCGTTCCGTAATCGACCTCGGCTCGGGTCAGATTGCCATCGGTGCCGGCATCCGCCGCGGTAAGCCGCAGCACCGGCTGGCCCGCCTCGTTGTTCAGCGTCACGGCGGCGGATGCGGCGGTCGCATCGGCGATGCGCATAATCCAGGCGGTGCTGCCGCCGTTCAGGAAGAACTGCCCGACCTGCGGCACCAGCTCGCCCATGCTGGCATCGCTGCCGTAGATTGTCTGAAATTGCGTCAGATTGGTGACGCGCGTCGGCGTGCCGAGGCGGCCCCGGCGCGCCATTCCGATAAACGCCGTGACCGACGTCGATACCGGCGTGATCGCATGGGCGCCGGAGAGCTGCTCGTCGATATAAACGCCGGGGTAGCTGACTTGGACCGGCATGACCCATTCCCCCGTTTCCCTGGATGCCCCCGAGTTAGCTCGACGGCGTTAGCTCGAGCGCGGCACTCGTATTGGCGCGTTCTCGGGCGAGCGCTTTTTCGCGAGTAACATTCGTTAATACGACTACACCATGGCCGGACCGTGACGCGCGCGTCGATAAATCTAAAATTTTTCGAAAATTTTTCGGACTTGGGCGCCACACCCCGGGAATGACCACCGGCGGGACGGTCCTTCCCTGACCAAAGAGAGAGGATTGGAGTCCGCGCGAAAGACGGCCGCTAATGCTTCAAGGGTGTCGGAGCCTGGCGTTGGCATCGGCTCTCTGTCGAAGCTCGACATCGCATTGAACGCTGATGCAAGCTACTTCGAATCCGAACCTCGGTTCTGATACCCGGGGAATGGCCGGTTTCGGCGGATTTCGTTGAAAAAGTCGAAAAATCGAGCATGGCGAAAACTCGCCAAATGGCAATCCGATGGAACATCGCCGCTCAACACCGTCTCAGACCGGCTGAGGATCTCGCACGCTGCCCACTCGACAAATTGGCTGGTCCCCCCCAGCTGATTTTCTGAATGCCGCGCTCATAAGGCTCCCAGGAAATCGGGCATCGCCGATTAAAGCCGCCTCCCGTTCGCCGCTCCTGGCTCTTACTGCAGCGGCCCCTTAGCTGCCTGGAGATCGCCAGCGCCAGCCGCACCATCGGCAAGGCGTGCTATAACCACTCAAAACTTATGGTCCCGATTACACCCATCGTGCGGACGTAATGATTCGCTTGCCAGCTTTGCTTCTCGCCGGGTGCGTGGTCTCTGCAGGCCTGATCCTCCTCGGACGCGGCAGCGACAGCCCTTTATTTGAGCGAAGCCCGCCTGCGACGGAAATTAAAACCGGAGCGCAGGCTCGGGAGATTGCCGAACCGCTACACGGCCCGACGCAACGCGCTTCGCAAACCGCGTCGTCGGACAGTAACAGCGACCTTCGACCGCCCGATGTGAGGCTGAGCGGTATTGTGATCGAACCGGATCGGCGCATCGCGATTTTCGCTGTGAACGGCACCAAGGCGGTAGTCCTGTCGGAGGGCGAGGCGCTGAAGGACTGGCGAATTGACAGCATCTCACCGCAAGAGGTCTCGCTCAGCGGTCCGGCCGGCACGATGACGCTTAAGCCGAAGTCCGACGCAAATCTGGTTCGACCAGCGCCGCCTGCTGCAGCCCCGGCCGGCCATTCCCAGCCTGACATACCGCCCAGGTTCTTCCGGAGTTTTCCAATGGCCTTCCCCGCGCCAGCTGGTGCGCCGGAGCAACCAACGGCTGCGACACTCATCGCCGACGAGTCGGCACCCGCCGCCGTTGCGCCGTACGGCTACGACGACTACTCATTGCCGTATTACGCCTACGGCGCTCCCGTAGGAATTGGATTTAGGTCCTTTCATCAGCCTGGTTTTCATCACGCTGGTTTCCGCCGTGGTTTCCGTAGCGGGGGCTTTCACGGCGGTTTCCCTGGCGGTCATTTCCACAGTGGTTTTCGTAGCGGCGGTGGTCACGGCGGCGGTGGTGGTCACGGGGGGCATCGCTGAGCGCTCATTGGCCTTCAATTGCGCTTACGCTCTGTCCATCTGCGCCAGCCGCGGCCGGCCAAGTCACTCTATTTCGACACTCCCGATCGAGCGCTTCGCTCACTTTGATGCTGTTTGGTATTGATTCAGCGGGAAGCGTAGAGCCGACCATAGGTCCGAGTGGTCTGCCGTCGATGTATAGCATCACCGGGGCAAGCACTTTCCAGTCCCCATGAGTAGTGCGAGCAAAGGCCGAGCAGGGGATGGGCACGTTCTGCCCAAGACCTGGCTCGGCACTCAGCAACACGATGCTAACCGCGGCCATGCTCAAGCGCGACAGTCGATTGTGGATCGCTCTCATTGGATCGACATGACAAAGGCGTCCACAACGGTTGGCACCGGGCTTCGTGCGTCTCTGCATAGCGGCCCCAGGACCGATTGCCTGTGATCTAGATCACAGGGCTTGCAATTTCGTCGTGAGCGGGGCGAGCCGATTAAATCTCCAGTCCCGGGAACGCCCGAAATCGGCGCGAACGCGACGTCAGCTCGAGGCCACGGATGTCTGAAGTTGGACCCTCGTAGCGGACTCTCACGCAATGCGTCGAATATCGTCCGAGTCGGGTGGTTGGGCGACGCGATCGACGGCGACCGCTATTTGCTCCTCTCGATCGCGAAGAACGCCGCGCAGAAGATAAGTGGTCAGCTGGTCATATAGATATAAAAGCCGCCGACTATCCCGAAGAGCAAAATGGCAAAAGCCGCGATGAGCAAACACAAGATATTGAAGATCACGTCGGCCAGGCTGATCCGGCGACGCGGTTTCCGCGCCTCGACAACATCCGGAGCCTGGGCAACCGCGGCCATCTCGCTCACACCGCGCCGCGTGGGCTCCAGCGGAACTGCGAGCGGTGCGCCCACAAGCCGCCTTAATTCAACAGCCAGACACCGTAAGCCGCTGTGATCAGCACTGCCCAACTGATTAATGGTCTCGCCCTCTTGGACCAACGACGGTATCGGCGGCATTCTTGGAACGCGATCGCTCGCCCATTAATCGTGAGCATGATCACCTCGCGCAGTACCGGTATTCCATTACAGAACCGACAAAGAGCGATGGCTTTGATTCAGATCAGGCCCGAGCGATCCGGCGCTGTGGCAGCGCGCTGCCGAGGAGCTTCATCACAGCTGGCCAGCGCGGGTCCCGTGGCCCTCGCGCAGCTGCGAGAAGCGGCCGGGATTCCAGACAGCTGGAGAGCCCTTGCCACCACCGCGGCATCGACCTCCGTATGTACTGTCGCGCGCTCCGCCCGACGCTCTTGGCCTAGGTTTTCATGTCGAGGCCGCAGTTGAGCGCGCGCATGCGTTGCTCCAGCGGCGACTGTTCACGCTGGTATTGTTCGTTGTCGAGCCGCTATTCCTCGATCGCTGTCGCCGTCGAGGCTGCCGCCGATCCGCAGGCCGTGCTCGACCTGGTCCAGAGCTTCCAATGGCTCATGAAGCCCTAAACGTAATCACGATCCTGGGCGCCATTGCGGGTATCCATGGCCAGTGTGCTCGGTGGCTTGACGGAAAAGCACGCCATCACAATGCTGTCTGGTTCGGTCCGCCCATCAATGTCGACCGACCTTCAGGTTATGATCGCCCATCTCGGTCAAACGCTCTTCCACCGAGACATCTCGTCAATCAGGAACTGGCTTGCAGCAGAGATAAGAGCTCGTTCGCCTCGTTTATCTTTCCGTCGATGTACTCTCTCGGGAAAGTGCTGCGTGCCCACTCGGTGCCGAACTCTAAGTGCGACAGGAATGGGCTTTGCATTTGCAAGAGATCCAGTGGCGTTTTGCCCCATTCGGCGGCCAGCCCGAATATCACCTGCTGAATCCAGGCCGCCGTCAGGGTCTGGCCTACGTCTGCGTCTCGAATGATCCTGGCAGGAAGATCCAGGCTTTCCGAGGGGACGAGATATGGATAGTGAGTTGCCTGGATCAGCGCCTCGATTGTAGCAAGGTGCGGAACATCCTCTTCAGCCACATGCGCTTGTAGACCCGCAATAGCGCGATCGATGTTGATTTGATCGGGGCTTGAGTTACCGAGATGATCAAAATCATGAAATACGGCGGCAATAAGCAAGTTGCGCTTGTCGCGCTTTGTCAGCCCGTCTGCATAGAACTTGCATGCCTCATGGCATAACCACAACACATGAAACATGTGGCGAAAGTTATGGTACGGGTTGTTCAGATTAATCGCGTGATTAAAGATTACCTTCAGATAATGGGTCAGATCGCCTTCGTACAGATCCTGATCGTTTCGGACGATTTGAGGCAGGCTGCCACGAACTTCGACTTCGGACATGGGGCGCTCCTACCCAATGATATAGGACATGCCGATTAGATGCCGCAAAAGCGATGGTCGGCACTTCGCGTTGACGACTTCACTTCGCGTTGACGACTTCTAGAAAATGGGAGCTCAGGAGCCTATCACAGCGCGGAAGGTGTGGCTCCTCAGGTATCCCGAGGCGTCGCTACCATCGCTCCCACCACCACCATTCCGGGTGATCACGACGTAGCTTGCGAGCAGCAAGCGCCGGGAGCCTAGCGATAACAAATCCAAGCTTGATGCACGCCGGCTTATAGTCCTGGTCACAAAGGGTGTGTAACCGCGCTAATACATCCGGTACACGCCGCTGTTGCGCGGCCGCCGGAATGGTGATCGCGAGCGTTAAGGCAGCGCCCGCTATCCAGATCCGAAACATTTGCGCCCGGCCTCGCTGCTCTCTCGAACGCTGAAGAACCCAAGCCGCCCCGATGCTATTGCACGGTCACGTCGGCGCGCGCGTCGTCCGCGGTACCAAGGCGGGAACAAAGCATCAATTTGCATCGCCTTACCTGACCTAAATCAATGCCGAAGGACCGGTACCAGCCAGCCTGCCTCCGAGCCGATAACCGCCGCCCGGGTACCTTTCACTCTTCTCCCCAAATCTCACGGCCGGCTTCCGAAAAAAGGAGGGAAGTGTCATGTGCCGATTAGCAGCCGCTCTTGTTCTTCTAGGCTGGATCTCACTTCTTGTCGCGCCTGTTACCAATGCCAACGAACTCACCCGCCACACCATTTCCCGCGGCGATGTCGCAGATCGATTGAATCGCGAGCAATTGCCCCGGCCCGGAACACCCGCTGCAGAAGCCGTACGCTCGCGCAGGGCTGCGGAGCCGATTGGAATTCTGTTCTTGCGCGGCGATGGCGGCGATCCGAAAGAGCTTCGAGTGGACGCCGAGGACAATTTGATATTCATCGTGCAGCGAAACGGCGAGGGGCGTGCCTACCAGAATGGCCGCCAAATCGACATCAATCCGGCTGTGAAGGATAGCGCTAGCCAAATCGCCATGGCGCGGTTCGGTGCTCCAGGGGCGCAGGTTCCGCAGTCAGAGCTTTCCGCTGCCGCACAAGCCGCCTTGAGTCGATTCATGGCAAACGGTGTTAAGCCCCACGTCATATTTACCCACACCGCCAGCCGCGAGGACACCGCCAAAGTCTCCGACCAGAGGGCGGCCAAGATCATGGCCCTGGAAGCATCCGGTACCGTTCATCTGAATGACACGGTTG
>WNGC01003409.1_pt1 | contig 14485 bp, 9 predicted proteins | sample 5400051 | NCBI WGS metagenome assembly WNGC01 (sample SAMN13153368, study PRJNA577476) | soil metagenome | isolation source: 20 cm soil or saprolite under grassland replicate 2 | place: USA:California | collected 2016-06-15 | reverse complement strand
AAAGTACCGGTGTTCGACACTGTGTGGGAAGCGCGACAGCAAACTGGTTGCAACGCATCGATGGTTTTCGTCCCTGCTCCTGCGGCTGCGGATTCGATTCTGGAAGCGGTTGATGCCGGAGTCGAACTCGTAGTTTGCATCACCGAAGGAATTCCGGTCATGGACATGATGCGCGTGAAAGCGCTCATGCATGGAAAAGAATCGCGGCTGATTGGTCCGAATTGCCCGGGGATCATTACGCCTGGTCAATGTAAGATTGGGATCATGCCCGGATACATTCATAAGCCCGGCAACATTGGCGTGGTATCGCGATCCGGGACGCTTACGTACGAAGCAGTCTGGCAACTGACTTCGCGCGGCTACGGGCAATCAACGTGCATCGGTATAGGCGGCGATCCTATTCACGGCTTGTCGCATCTCGACTGTGTGAAACTGTTCAACGGAGATCCCGGAACGGAAGCAATGATCTTGATCGGCGAAATCGGTGGCTCGGCAGAAGAAGAAGCTGCGGAGTGGATCAAGACGAACTGCAAGAAACCAGTGGCAGCTTTTATCGCGGGCATGACAGCCCCTCCCGGACGCCGAATGGGTCACGCGGGTGCAATTACCTCTGGAGGGAAAGGCACCGCGGCGGGAAAAATCGAAGCTCTAAAGGCCGCGGGAATCGCGATTGCTGATACGCCAGCCAACATCGCTGATACGTTAATTGCGCGAATCAAGGCGCGATCATGGCAAATCCGATACGAAATCGCCGAATGGAATGATTGAGATGAAGGGATTCAAGCAATAAGCCCTCACCTAGCTCTCCCTTGTGAAGGGAGAGGCAAAACGCTAAAGAACTAGTTGCCTATGAATATGCTCACCATTGTCGCTATCACCTGGATCGGAAAAGAATACCGATTCCTTGGTCTGGATTGGAGTTATCTGATGGTTCTCGGCTTCGTTGGAAACGCTCTTTTCTCGATGCGATTCCTTGTGCAATGGCTCGCTTCTGAGCGACAGGGCGAAAGTATAATACCAGTGTCGTTTTGGTACTGGAGCATTGCCGGAAGCGCGCTGATGTGCCTGTATTTTATTTTCCGGCGGGACCCCGTCGGAATACTGGCTTACCTTCCAAACTCGCTTATTTACATTCGCAATTTGATGCTGATCCGGAAACGCAAGTTCGCTTTCACCGCTGCTGCACCCTCGCAACATCCACGCGAAACGGGCTAGCACATTAGCAGTGGAGAACCCAGCCGCGCCGGCTTTGCCGCGCTGCGGTTACGATTTTTCAGCCGTTGGCTCGGCAATCTGCGCTTCCTCTTCTTCGACCTGACTCACCACAGGCGCGATTGCCTGCAGCTTTTCGCCGTTACGCAGGTCCATCAGTTTTACGCCCATTGTGTTGCGGCCGGTTTCGCGAATTTCTTTGACTCGGGTACGCACCATCTGCCCTTTGTTCGTGATCAACATAATCTCGTCTGCTTCGCGAACTGTGAGCGCGCCAACCACATCGCCGGTTTTTTCGCCGGTTCTCATCGTAATGATGCCTTTGCCGCCTCGCGATTGCCGCCGGTAGTCATCGAATGGCGTTCGTTTGCCGATGCCATTTTCGCCGGCGACCAGCAACATGGCGTCTGGATCGACGATGGCGATGGCCACGACATGATCGCCTTTCTCCGGGCGAATTCCCCAGACGCCGACGGTGTTGCGGCCCTGATCGCGCAGTTGTTCCTCATGGAAGCGCAAGCTCATACCGTCTTTTGTGATGAGGACGATCTCGTTGTTGCCGTTCGTTAGCTTCGCATCGATCAAACGGTCGCCTTCCTCGATTTGAATGGCGATGATGCCGCCGCGCCGGACGTTCGCGTAATTAGACAAATTCGATTTTTTGACGATGCCGGATTGCGTCGCGAAAACGATGTGGAGATTTTCATCCCACGTTTCATCAACGGCGTTCGGGCCCGTGCCAGATTTTTTGGACTGGACGCGAATTGTGGCCGCGATTTTTTCATCGGGCTTGAGCTCGAGGATGTTGGCGATCGAGCGACCCTTCGTTGCGCGGCCCATCTCCGGGATTTCGTAAACTTTTTCCACGTAAGCGCGTCCCGTCGCGGTGAAGAACATCAGATAATCATGCGTGGTAGCGGTGAAAAGATGCTCGACGAAATCACCTTCCTCTTCCTCGGTAGCGCCCTCGCGTGTTTGCATGCCGATGACACCTTTGCCGCCACGGCGTTGTGCACGAAACGCGCTTACGGCCGTGCGCTTGATAAAGCCGCCATGCGTGATGCTGATGATGCACCCCTCATTCGCGATAAGGTCTTCCACATTGATCTCGGCCGCGTCAGGAACGATTTGGGTCAGACGCGGCGAACCGTATCTTTCTCGGATTTCGCGCAATTCCTTTTTGATGATGGTGAAAACGCGCTGCTCTTTGGCGAGAATGTCGCGCAAATCGTTGATCGTCTCGATCAGCTCTTTGTATTCCTTGTCGATCTTTTCGCGCTCAAGACCGGTCAACTGATACAGACGAAGATTGAGAATTTCGTCCGCCTGCTGTTCGCTGAACGCGTAGCGGCCATTCGTTAAGCGCGCGGGATTGCGAATCAGAATCCCGAGTTGTTCCACCTGACGCTTGGTGAATTCGAATGCGAGCAGTTTCACTCGTGCTTCGTCACGATTGGCAGAGCCGCGAATGATGCGCAGAAATTCGTCGAGATTCGCTAGCGCAATGAGATAACCTTCCAGCGTTTCTGCGCGCTCTTCCGCCTTGCGGAGTTCGAAACGGGTACGGCGCAGGACGACTTCGCGGCGGTGCTCGATGTATGCCGCGTTGGCCTCCTTGAGCGAGAACAGCTTCGGCCGGCCATGGTCGATCGCCAGCATGATCACCGCAAACGAAGTTTCCAACGCGGTGTGCTTGTAGAGATTGGCAATGATGACCTTGGGGTTCGCGTCGCGTTTTAACTCGATCACCACTCGCGTATTTTCATCCGACTCGTCGCGAACGGCGCTGATTTCTGTCAGCACTTTTTCGTTCACCAGCGACGCGATGCGTTCGACAAGGGTGGCGCGATTGACGTTGTATGGAATTTCAGTGATGACAATTTGTTCCCTGCCGCCTTTGAGCTCCTCGATCCCGGCCTTGCCGCGCACTTTCATACTGCCGCGACCAGTCTCGAGATATTGTTTGATCCCCGACACGCCGCAGATCGCGCAACCGGTTGGAAAATCCGGCCCCTTCACGTGCTTCACCAAGTCGTCGAGCGTGATGTCTGGGTCGTCGATTTGCGCGCAGATTCCGTCGATCACCTCGCTGAGATTGTGCGGCGGAATATTGGTCGCCATGCCGACGGCGATCCCGGTTCCACCATTAACGAGTAAATTGGGAAACGCAGCTGGAAAAACTGTCGGCTCGGTGCGGGTCTCGTCGTAATTAGGGACAAAATCAACGGTGTCCTTCTCCATGTCGGTCATGAGCGCAGCGCCGAGATGCGTCATGCGCGCTTCGGTGTAACGCATGGCAGCAGGCGGATCGCCTTCCACCGATCCAAAATTGCCCTGCCCATCGACCAGCCGCTCGCGCATCGCCCAGGTTTGCGCCATGTGGACGAGAGTGGGGTAAATCACTGCTTCGCCGTGCGGATGATAATTACCGCTGGTGTCGCCGCAGATTTTTGCGCATTTGCGATGCTGTCGCCCCGGAAAGAGCGAGAGATCATGCATGGCAAAGAGAATCCGACGCTGCGACGGTTTGAGTCCGTCGCGTGCGTCCGGCAATGCGCGAGAAATAATGACGGACATGGAGTAATCGAGGAAAGATCTCGATACTTCGTCGGCTACATTTACCGGCTCTATTTTTTCGTTTGGATTAAGCATGATTGGTCTAGCCAGGGGCGGTCGAGTAGGCGGAGGGACGCTCTTCGAGGAAGCGCTCTTCCCAGTTGCGCGAAATCTCGTCTGCTTGCCGGATGGTTACAGGGGGACCAATCCGCACGCCGCGCGCTAGTGAAATTCGCAAGAAATCCAGCACGCTGCTGATAGTTCCCTCATAATCATTGCAAAGTTTTTCATATTCGACCTGGAACGAATGAATGCCGGTCCGCTGAAAAAAACGGTACCAGATCTCCTCTTGTCGCTCTGCTTCCTTGAGAGATTGCTCGATCAACTCCGCATCAAATTGCGGCTCTCTTACCGTGCTTTTTCCCTCCTGCACTTTCCAAAGCCCCGTCTGAAGCGCGCGCGCTGTTGAAAGCGCCTGCCGGAGTTTGTGGCGCCGGACAATGTGGACAAAACGGAGACGCGGGAAAGCGTTTCGCAACAGCGTGAGATCATCGGTTGTCGCGCTTCCGAAAGCGCGAGTGTCTCGCAGCCGCGTCAGGAAATCGTTCAGATACCAGCTCATTAACTTGAAACCAAAGACTTCGTTGCGCGTCGTCTTGGCAGTGACGATGCCACGCACGTATTCCGCATAATCCGCAACGGGGTCGAGCCCCAGCTCCGCACCGTAGCGTGGTTCGGACTTCGGGAGGAAAAATTGTTTCGGCACGCCCGCCTGGCGCGTGGCGCGTAATCCGTCAGTCAACAAATTGCTGCCCGACCGCGGGATTGTGCAGACGACGTAACAGCGCCGCGGATAGCGCAGTTTATGAAACAAGCCGCCCATCTTAGTTTACACGTCGAGATTTCGCACATTTAATGCGTTTTCTTCGATGTAGTCGCGTCGTGGCTCGACTAATTCACCCATTAACCTCGTGAACATCTCATCGGCATCCACCGGGTTGTTTTCAGTTACTTTGAGTAGTTTGCGCTTCTCCGGGTTCATAGTGGTCTCAAACAACTCTTTGGCATTCATTTCACCCAGACCCTTGAAACGCTTGATCTGCACTCCTCGGCGGCCAATTCCCAAAATCTTTTCGAGGATTTCCGGAATCGAAAACAGCGGATGCGAGACGGCTTTGTCACCGTCGCCTTCGATCAACTCGAAGATTGGCCGGTCGCTGGTTGCATAATGGGCGACCTTCAAACCTTTGCGAGCCAGTTCGGCGATGATCTTTTCGATCGCCGCAGATTCGTGCAACTCCACCAGTCTGCCACGCCTACGGCTGCCATTAGTCCGAGCCGGCGTGTCCAATGGCAGCAGTTCCTGACCAATCTGCGTGTCGAACAAATTCAGATCGAGGTTTTCTTGATGAAAATTGCGCACGGCTTTTTCGTCGTGAAAATAGTGAACGGTCTCCTCATTGCCTTCGCGCACCTTCACCAGATAGTTTGGAAGCTTGCCCGTCTTCGGATTCCGGTGGGCAAGATAAGTTTCAAAATCGCCGCCGTGGCGACGTACTGCTTCACTTAACTTCGCGAGTTTTTCAAGCGATTCGAGAATGTCTTTCAGTTGTGTCGCACTAATTTCCTTGTCATCGGCCAGGTTTTTCAGGCGCACATCCTCTGCGCCCAATGAAATGAGGATTTTGTTTAGCCGCGCATCATCATCTATATATTCTTCGCGTTTTTTCCGCTTGATCTGATAAAGCGGCGGCTGCGCGATGTAAATTTTGCCGGCGCGCACCAGCTCGGTCATTTGCCGGTAGAAAAATGTGAGCAACAACGTGCGAATATGCGAACCGTCTACGTCCGCGTCGGTCATGATGATGATGCGGCCGTAGCGCAGTTTTGAGATGTCGAACCGACCTTCGTCCTTGCCGTTGGCCTCTTCCTTCGGTTTGCCGATGCCCGCGCCAATGGCCGTGATCATCGCCTGGATCTCAGTGTTTTTGAGAAATTGATCTTCGCGCGCTTTCTCGACGTTGATCAACTTGCCGCGAATTGGCAAAATCGCTTGATAACGCCGGTCGCGCCCCTGCTTGGCGGAGCCGCCCGCTGAGTCGCCTTCGACAATGTAGAGTTCGGTCAATTCCGGGTCGCGCTCCGAGCAATCCGCCAGTTTCCCCGGCAGCCCGCCGCCAGTGAGAGCGCCTTTGCGAATTGTTTCTCTCGCTTTTCGCGCAGCTTCACGCGCCCGGGCCGCTGTCAGCACTTTGTCGAAAATTCGTCGGGCAACCGGCGGAGTCTTATCGAAGAAAGTCATTAGCCCGTCATAGGCGACGGAATTTACGATGCCGTCGATCTCAGTGTTCACGAGCTTCACTTTGGTCTGCGATTCGAAGCGTGGATTGGGCAACTTGACACTGAGCACGCAAATTAATCCTTCGCGCACATCGTCCCCAGAAATGGAAGGATCCTTCTCCTTTAAGAGATTGTTTTGCCTCGCGTATTGGTTGATTGCTTTTGTCAACGCCGTGCGGAAACCGGTCAGATGCGTGCCGCCATCTGGGTTCGCAATTGAATTAGCAAACGGCAAAATCTGGTCGTTGTAGCTGTCGTTGTATTGCAGGACAACATCGATAAAAACTTCATCGCGCTGTCGCGAGATAACGATCGGCTTGGGATGCAGAACCTGTTTGTTCTCGCCAAGCTGCTTTACGAATTCTTCGATGCCGTGTTTGTAAAAAAACGTCTCCTTCTTTGCCGGGTCAGCACGCTCGTCTGTAAGTGTGATTTCCAAGCCGGGATTAAGAAATGCCAGCTCGCGCAACCGAGTCGCCAGCCGTTCGAACTTAAACTCGGTCGTGATCGTGAAAATCGTCGGATCAGGCAAGAAGGTGATGAGTGTGCCGGTGGTCTTCTTGTTTTTGACCTCGCCAATGATAGTTAGCTTGTCGGTCGTTTTCCCTTTGGCGAAAGCCATGTGATAGACCTTGCCGTCCCGAGATACCTCGGCTTTGAACCATTCCGAAAGCGCGTTTGTGCATTTCGCGCCCACGCCATGCAAGCCGCCGGAATATTTGTATGCGCCTTGTCCAAATTTCCCGCCGGCGTGCAAATTTGTCAGCACCAGTTCGACTGCCGGCATCTTCCATTTGGGATGAATATCCGTAGGAATTCCCCGCCCATTGTCACGCACTGAAATCGATCCATCGACATGAATCGTGACTTCTATCTTGGTGCAAAATCCCGCGAGATGTTCGTCGATGGAATTATCGACGACTTCGTAAACAAGGTGATGCAGCCCCCTCTCATCCGGATCTCCGATGAACATCCCCGGCCGTTTTCGGACCGCTTCGAGACCTTCTAACTTGTCGATTTGCGCCGCGTCATATTTTTGAGTGCTGGCGATTCCGGTCGAGCTGCGAGATACTTTTTCGACCGGAATTTCTTCTTGAACCTGCGGCATAAAAGTAGGGCCAAGCGACCCTCACAAATGAGGATAGCCAGAAACGGCTTGGAAACAACTAATAATCTCGTAGTTGTCAGCAGGTTATTTCCCCTACAGCTTGGAGGCAGGGAGACCTAAAGCCCACGATATTGTGGTTCCCAGAGTTGCCTCTGATTATCGATTTCTGGCAGCTTGACCGAACCCTTTTGGGCTTTGAAAATAGAGCCCTTTATGCGGCTCCAAACCCTTTCCGAAGCACGCTGGATTTTGGCGTTTTTTATACTGCTGTCCGTTGTCGCTGCGTTGTTCTCAATATGGTTATCGTTGCTCTTTGTATTGTTGTTTCTTTTTATTGTTGCGTTTTTTCGTGATCCGGAACGGACTGTGCCGGCGGACCCAAATCTAATTGTAGCCGCAGCAGACGGCAGAGTAATGGACATAGTCGAATCGGATGAAAAACACGTCCTCAAAACGAAGACGCGACGCGTCGGAATTTTCTTGTCGATCTTCGACGTTCATACGAATCGCGCGCCAATCGATGGCCGAATCATTTACCGCCAGCACCAAAAAGGACTTTGTCTTGATGCGCGCCGACCGGAATGTTCTGAGAAAAACGAATCGATGACATGGGGTTTTGAGAACCCACGCGTCACGATTGTGGTGCGCCAGATCACGGGAGCAATTGCGAGACGCATCGTGGCGTGGGCGCAAGTCGGGGACGAATTGAAAAAAGGTGACCGGTTCGGAATGATTCGCTTCGGTTCACGAACGGAATTATATTTGCCGCTCGACGCTGAAGTTCTTGTGAAAACCGGCGACCACGTTTCCGGAGGATCGACAATCATCGCGCGGCTTTCCAGTTAATGAACGAACAACCTGCGAAGATTTATCTGCTGCCGAATCTAATGACGGCGGGAAATCTGTTTTGCGGATTTACCGCCACGCTCAAAATCCTGGAAGGCGCTCTTTTGCAAAGCACTAATGCCGATCTTGCAGCTGATCGCTTTCACGAAGCGATCTGGTTTGTTCTGGGGGCGTTCGTTTTTGATTTCTTGGATGGACGCATTGCACGTCTCGGTGGGCACGAGAGTCCATTTGGACGCGAGTTCGATTCGCTTGCGGATATTGTCTCGTTTGGGCTTGCCCCGGCGTTGATGGTTTATCGGGTGGTGTTGCAGGAGTTCCCTCGCGCGTGCTGGATCATCGCGTTCATTTACCTTGCGTGCGGCGCGCTACGGTTGGCCCGTTTCAATTCAGCGGCGGCGACGCATAACGGCCCCAATCACCAAAACACCTTTACCGGTTTTCCCATCCCCGCTGCCGCCGGTCTAATTGCGTCCATCACGTTATTTCTCCTTTGGCTCGCCGAAGGCGAACATCACTTAGGTAGCTGGCGCTTCGTTCTACCGCCGTTGCTACTCTTTCTCTCCTTCATGATGTTCAGCCGTTTTCAATATCCGAGCTTCAAGGCGGTTAATTGGAAGACGAAGAAATCGATCCCGCGCTTTCTAGCTATTATTCTCATTGTCATTTTCACCGTGCTAAATTACGAGTGGATGCCGGCGGTGCTGTTCCTAGCCTACTTGCTCTATGGAGTACTGAGGCCATGGCTCTCGCGAGAATGGCGCCGCGAGATCGAAGAAGAAATCGGCGAAGAACCCTCTGGGGAGCCGGCCGAACAAACGCGCTGAGGTCGGGTATCTCATTGTAGGGCAAGCACTGCGGTTGCCCAATTTGAGGTCGGCTTGCTCTATTATTGATTCAACTTCGCGAGAATTTCTGGATCACGCACGTCCGCCCAATCGCCCGTAAGTTCGAGCGCTTTTACTTTTTTTCCTGACTTCGCCAACTCGCGAATGGCATCTGTAAGCTCGAATTCCCCGCGTGGCGACGGTTTCAATTTCGCGGTGAATTCGAAGATGCTCGGCCGAAACGCGTAAAGCCCGGCGTTGTACCACGGGCTCGTCGCTTCGCCAGGTTCGGATTTTTCGCGAAGATCGAGAAGCTCCATCCGGTCATTGAGAAAGACGGCGCCGCCTTTGCTCACGTCCTCGCCACGCGTGACCGTGACGATTGCTTCAACGTTGTCGGGAAGATCGGCAACGCGTTTGTAATTGACGGGATCGACTAGGATATCGCCGTAGCTCAACACAAACGGAGAGTCGTCGACGAAATCGTGGGAGAGATCTACGACACGGCCGGTCCCATCCTGCACTGTCTGCGTGACATACTGAATGGCGACGGTATGGCGTGAACCGTCACCGAAAAAATTCCGCACAGCATCAGCGTGATAGCCAACGACAATAAGAAGCTCGGGCATTCCTGCGTCGCGCAATCCTTCAACGATGTGCTGTACAACGGGTTTGCCACGCACCTCGATCATCGGTTTGGGAACTTCGGCCGTCAGTTCGCGCATTCGCGTGCCCCGTCCCGCCGCGAGCACGACAGCCTTGTTGATTTTTGTTGTCATGTCGAGCGAAGGCTAGACAAGTCTAGACATTTCTGAGTATCGTTAGCGCTGGAAAGCAGAAACAGTAAGAGATTCCTCCACTCCGGTCGGAATGACAGAAGATGTTCGCGGCAAGCTGCCGCGACGTACAGGTTCGCCGGCGGCGAATCCGTCCCGCGGCGGACTGTCAGACTGTGCTCCCCAGAACCACTGGTCACGATTAGGTTTTCTTCGGCTGCGTGATGATCAATGCAGGCAAATTAGCTTGTTTGATCAATTCGCTGACTTTCGGCAAATCGTCGTTCTTGAGCTGTGCCCATTTTTTCAACTGCTCGTCGAGCTGGCTGCTCAACATTTTAAACACGTCGAGTTGCGGCTTGGTGGGCTCTGCATCGCCGGACTCGATGACGTGGCTAAACGTGTCAAACCGCTCATTCAACATGTTTGGGAAAGCGAGGTTCGCTTCCGAACCTTTCATGTTCACCTGAATGAGCTTCTGCTCGACCTCGGACATTTTGTGATCGAGATCGTCTGCCGTCGCAAGCGCTGGCTTTAAGCGTTGATCGTCGCCGAAACGCTTGTGCAGATTTTGAATAGGTGAACTGTTTTTGCAACCCGGCTTCCTGTGCTTTCGTTCGCGGATCGATCACCAAATGTAGCGGCGCAGTCTGCGATTTGCCGCCGACCGTTAGTTTCACCTGATAATCACCGGGAGACGCAAGCGGGCCTTTCGGTCCGGTGCTCGAATAAAATGCGCCCGGGATTTGAATCGGATCATCATAACGCAGGTCCCACGCGAACCGGTTCATCCCTTCGTTGCCTGGAATCGTTTTCACGCGCTCGACGCGGTCTGGCCATTCAGGCGGTTGCTCGCCTTCTTTTTTTTCCTTGCTCGAAAGATGCCTCACGACTTTGCCTGACGAATCAAGAATATCGAGTGAGACTTCTTCTTTCGGCGCGGTCTTAAAATAGTAGTCGATCATGGCGCCAGGCGGCGGGTTATCACCTACCGGCTGTCGTTTGTCGAATTCCTCCGGATAATGCAAACGCAACGCGGTCTGCGGTTGATACAGAATTATGTCCGATGCCGATTGCGCATTCACTTGCCGAAGCGGCGTCAAATTGTCCAGCACCCAGAACGAGCGCCCATGCGTCGCTACCACCAGATCGTCATCTTTGACCACGAGATCGTGAATCGGCGTCACCGGCAGATTCAGTTGTAATGGCTGCCAGTGCGCACCGTCATCGAACGAGGCGAATACTCCGAGCTCCGTTCCAGCGTAGAGCAAACCTTTACGTTTGGGGTCTTCGCGAACAGCGTGAACATAGGCGCCATCGGGAATTCCATGCACGATCGGGCTCCAAGTTTTCCCGAGATCGCTCGTCTTGAAAATGTATGGCTTGAAGTCGTCGAGTTTATGTCGATCCACCGCCACATAAGCCGTGTTGCCGTCGTGTGGCGACGCTTCGATGAGATCGACAGTACTCCAGTCCGGCATTTTCGGTGTGGCGTTCGACCATTGCTGGCCGTCATCAGTCGTGACCTGGACGAGACCGTCGTCTGTGCCTGCCCAGATGGTTCCTTTTGTTACTGGCGATTCAGCCAGCGCAAATACCGTGTCGTAATACTCGACTGAAGTGATGTCGTTGGTTAGCGGACCGCCGCTTGGCTGTTGTTTCGATTTGTCGTTGCGCGTGAGATCACCGCTGATTTGTGTCCAGCTCTGTCCGTGATCGGTCGATTTGAAAACGCATTCGCCAGCGGTGTAGAGCACGTCCGGGTTGTGCGATGAAAGCATGAGCGGCGTCACCCATTGAAACCGGTGGGCGAGATCGACAGCGCCGTGCCCGGAATTATCGAGCGGGACGGGACTAACGTCCTGCACTTGCTCTTTATTTTTGTCGTAGCGATTTATGAAGCCCTCGTTGTTTGAGTAGATGATGTGCCAATCGCGCGGATCGGGCACGACGAAGCCGCATTCTCCGCCGCCAGCCACAAACCAATCCTCGCGTCCGATCACGCCGGAATCGCTGCGGCTGGCGATACCGACATTCGAGTTGTCCTGTTGCGCACCATAGATGTGGTAAGGGAACGCGTTGTCCACAGCGACGTGGTAAAACTGCGCAGTCGGTTGGTTGTTTTGAGTCGTCCAATTTTTGCCGCCGTCAGTCGAGATACTCGCGCCACCATCACTCACATTCGCGATACGATTTGGATTTGTCGGATCAATCCAGAGTCCGTGATGATCCCCGTGACGCGCGGGCATGAGATTGAATGTTTTTCCACCATCGACCGACTTAAAGAGCCCGGTGTTTACCAGGTAAACTGTATCTGCGGATTTTGGGTCAGCATAAACTTTGCTGAAATACCAAGCGCGCTGACGAAAGCGGCCATCATCGTTGACTCGGGTCCAATGCTGCCCGGCATCGTCAGACCGGTACAGACCGCCGTCCTTCGCCTCGATGATGGCATACACGCGATTGGAATCCGCTCCGGAAACGGCGATGCCGATTTTGCCGAGGATCCCCGTAGGAAGGCCGTTGCCCTCGAGGCGTTTCCACGTAACGCCGTTATCTTCTGACCGATAAAGGCCGCTGCCCGGGCCACCACTGGAGAAAAACCATGGCTGTCGTCGCGCCTGCCAGAGTGATGCGAAGACGATGTTCGGATTATGCGGATCGAAAACAATGTCGATGCCGCCAGTGTTTTCATCTTTCGAGAGAACTTTCGTCCAGGTCTTGCCGCCGTCCGTCGTGCGAAAGATTCCACGCTCCTGATTTGGCCCAAAGGCGTGACCTAACGCCGCCACGAGCACTACGTTCTCATTTCTTGGATCGACAATGAGCGCGCCGATCTGCCGAGTGTCTTTCAATCCGACGTTCTCCCAGCTTTTGCCTCCGTCGATTGATCTAAAGACTCCAGTCCCGTACGTTGTATTACCGCGGATGGCTGCTTCGCCCGTACCGGCGTAAATCACATTGTGATCGGATGGGGCGACCGCGATCGCGCCAATCGAAGAAATCGGTTGTTTGTCGAAGAGGGGAATCCAGTTAGCACCGCCATCTGTCGTCTTCCAGACTCCACCCGCGACCGCTCCGAAGTAGTACGTATCCGGCTCGCCGACGACACCTTCGATTGCGAGCGCGCGACCGCCGCGAATGGAGCGGTTCGAAGAGAAGCCGGAAAAAGGAAAACAGAAACAGCGAACGCGATTCGAACCAGGTTAACAGAACGGCAATTCGGCGTAATCATCCGCCTAAAGTGAAAAGCTTGCGACTTGGTTCAACTGGAATTGCGCTAACCCGCGGCGAACCGCCAAACTACTCTTGTTAGGGGCGCGAGATCCGACGGGAGAATTTTAGTCGTAGCCTAGCGCTGTCCTCAAGCGTGTTTCGAAGTGGTGTGTTAGGCGTTAATCGCAGCCATCTCGGGCGCGTGCGCTGCAGGCGCCGATCCAGTAGTTGAGCCGCCGCTGAAGTGCCTTGCAGCGTAATACGAGCCAATCACCAACACTGCTGCGATAAGCTGGGCGACGAGCGTTTCAACTGTTGGGAACACCGCAAACCACAGGCCCATCCAAGGTGGCAAATAATCTTTCAGGGAATCGATTGGAGTAGTGGAAATCCAATGTGCCAGCTGCATTTCCTGCGCTTGCTCGCCTACCATAACCAGCAACACGACTCCGAGAAGAATGCCGGTAACGATTAACATTTTGCGGTACGGCAGGCGCTGTTGGAGAACAAAGGTCAGCACGGCCACCATTGCCGTAAGCATCATCCCCAGCAGTGCTCCTTTGAGCACCACTCCGCCGCCCAGTCTCAGATGATAGCTCTGCAGAAACAGGACGACTTCGAATCCTTCCCGATAGAGAGAAGTGAATCCGAGAAGGACCAATCCAAACCAGAGGCGCCGCTGCGAGATCTCGGAGCCGCGCGCATTTTCGAGTAACGCTTTGCGGCGGCGATTATGCGCGCGAATCCATCCGCCCCAATAAACCTTGTGGAAGAACCAGTTCATAATCACCAGCAGAACAATGATCGCGAGGAGGCCGGTGGCAGCCTGCAGATCGAGTGCGGAGACATTGTCGCTGAGCGAGCCGACGATGCGCACTGCTATCACCCACGTAATCAAGCTGGCGATAAAGGCCAGGCCCGCACCAAGCGCGACCGGTTGGCGATGCACGCGTTTGGCACCAATCATACTGGCAGTGATGGCCGCCAACACAAGAATGCATTCCAATCCCTCTCGAAAAACGAGAATGCCGATGTCGAGGAATGCGACGGTGGGACTTGTGTTGGGGCGCATCGGATCAGGCGCGCCGTGTGCCGTGACTCCCTGCCAAAGCAGCATCGCGACCACAAAAAACGCCGCTGCGATAACGCCGATGCGCAGAGCAGGCTTCATTTGCGCTCAAGTTTATCACAGGGACAAGGGGACTGCTGCCGATTGATTGCTTTTTTTTAGCGGCTGCTTGCGCGTGTCTTCCGAGAAACTAACCCTGCGCAGGCGGTGACACACTTCGCCTCCGTCGCTTTTTGCTTATCTAACATGCCGGTTTATTTATGACGCGCTGGTGGACACATTTCTTCATCATTGCGCCGACTCGAATTGGTGGACTGAGACTATTGCCTTCAGCGCAGTGCACGGCCGCGCACCCGACGCTTGAGCAAACGCAGACGCACGAGCCGGGTGGTTGTGATTTTGCGTCAATCGAGTAACTTTCGGCGGTGCAACGTTTCCGCGGGTTCACTCTAGTCGAGATTGCGCTGTCCATTTTCATCCTGATGCTATTGCTGATGCTGGCGGTACCCAGCTTGACCGGCGTGGTCGCAAGCAG
>WNGC01002435.1_pt1 | contig 14487 bp, 11 predicted proteins | sample 5400051 | NCBI WGS metagenome assembly WNGC01 (sample SAMN13153368, study PRJNA577476) | soil metagenome | isolation source: 20 cm soil or saprolite under grassland replicate 2 | place: USA:California | collected 2016-06-15 | reverse complement strand
TGCCGGAGAGAAGCGCGAGCAGAGCAAAGATCCCTGCTAGCGTCGCAAAGATGGCCTGCCGCCGCCGCAATCCCGCGAATGCCTCCGGCAGCTCGCCCCTTGCGTCCAGCTCCAGCCGGCCCAGCCGAGCCGCGACGGGAGTCACGACAAAGATCGCAATGATGGCGCCGAGCAGACCGAGCCCCTGCATCGCCAGCAGCCACGATGGCGCGGTGGCGCTCTTGAAGTAGGGTACGGACAGCACGAAGCCGCTGACCACGACGAGGACCGCGCCAGGACCTATCAGGTTCCGCGACACCACGCTCATGATGCGGTACACCGCGAGCCGCTGCTCCGGGGGGAAGTACTTGGCCGTAATCCCGCTGAGCATGACGGCGAGCCCGCCACCGAGCCAGGCCGTGAAGCCCATGACGTGGACGAAGAGCCAGAAGCCTCTCACGTGCGGTTCAGCACTTCCGGCAGGGGCTGCCGGCCATCGAATCCCGCCTCCAGCTCGTGCCAGTGCGTGATGCGGTCCTCGCCGAGCTTCCAGCACCACAGAATCTCGCGCTCGTCCAGCCGGCCGTGGAAATCGATGAGTCCCTTGTCGAACCCCTTGAACTCGCAGCCGATCTGCTCGAGCTCGCCGAGGTACCCGTTGATCTTCGCCGCCACGGTATCGATCTCGGCCTTGAGGTTCAGCTGCTCCTGGGACTCGCCCCACTCGGGACGCGCCTGGGACGCGACGAGCCCGTAGCGGTCCACGAGATCCTTCCAGTGCGGATACGCGACCATGATGTCCTGCACCACGCGCCGCACCAACGGGAGCGTGCGATTGGCCTCGGCGAGGGTGAAGAATTTGTGCGCCACCTACCCCACCACGATTCCTTGGACCTCTTCGGGGTGCGGTATGAACCCCACCACTTTCTTGTCGCCGTTCAATACCACGATCGTCGAGCGTACGTGGTGATCGTTGGGATCGATCTGCTTCGCGACTCTAAAGCCCTTCAAATCGGTATCGGGCTTCACGACCGGAGTATCGGTTCGCGCGTGATCGGCCGCCGAGCAGTCGGTCGGATCATGACCCGCACCAACACAGCGCGCGACGATGTCACGATCAGAGATCGTGCCCATGTAGTGTCGATCCTTCGGATTGTCGACCACCGGAACGACCGAGATGTTCTTAAGCCGCATGAGAGCCGCGACTTCTGAAGACGTGGCTCCGGCGGCCGCCACGACGGGATCAGCGATCATCACTTCAGCTGCGCGCATGTGTGCCTAGTCTTTGCATGTCCTCGTTTATCCTAAGGCCTTTTTAGTCGCCTGGTAACCCATCTCGACGTACTCCTGAATTCTCTCAACGGCGAACGTTGCCTCCCGCTCGGCGACGGCCCGCACATACACGAGCCGCGGTCCGTCCTTCGGCCAATCCGCGAGCACGCGCTCCGTCTGCTCCGCCATCATGATGCGCATCGCCTCGCCGTGCGTTCGCACGACGCGCGGGAGGCGCGCGGGGACGGGAGCATCGGGAGGCTGCGGCTGATCGCCGTTCGTCGATGGACCGCCGCGCTCGTCGAAGCCGGGACCGACATCGACGGCGACGAACAGGTCGGCGTCCTTGACGAGTTGGCGCGCCGGCTCGAGTGGCAAGACGGCCCTGAGGCCGCCCTCACCCAGGCGGCGGCCGCCGGCCTCGAGCGGCGGAAAATAGAGCGGCAGCGCGCACGAGGCGTACAGCGCATCGGCCAACTCGATGGGAGTTTTCAGAGACTCGAAGCGCGTTCGGGGAACGATGGTGGCGATGGCGTGGCGGAGCCCGGAAGCCGGAAAGAGACTGCGGGCGAACAGGCCCAGCACGAGCACCAGCGGATCGAACGGCGCGACGTCCTTGCGCCGGATGCCCATGGCCCGGCGCCGCACCTGATCGAACGGCACGCCCGCGCACAATGCTGCGCCGACGACGGCGCCCATCGACGTCGCGAAGACCTGGCTGGGAAGGAGGTTCGCCTGCTCGAGGGCCCGGAAGGCGCCCGCGTGAGCGAGCGCCTTGGCTCCGCCACCCGACAAGACCAGTACGACTTTACTCACCCCGGCCCTGATCGTAGCGGCGTTCCATCACCCGATTCGCGCGACGCTTGGCGGCACGGTCGTAGCGGCGCTTCTCATCGGCCGTCTCGGGCACGATCGGCGCGACTTCCGTCGGCCGGCCGTTCTCGTCCAGCGCGACGTAGGTCACGTAGCACGAATTGGTGTGGCGGGCGTCTCCCGTCAGCACGTTCTCGGCGAGCACCTTGACGCCGACTTCCATGGAGGTGCGACCGGCGAAGTTCACGCGCGCCTTTGCCGTCACCAGCTCGCCGACGTGTATCGGCTCGCGGAAGTCCACTTTGTCCACCGAGACCGTGACGCACTCGCGGTGCGCGTGGCGGATCGCCGCGACCGCAGCCACGCGGTCGACGAGCGCGAGAATGTGCCCGCCGAACACGTTGCCCATGATGTTCGCGTGGTGCGGCATCATCAGTTCCGTGAGCACGGTTTCCGATTCGCGCGGATGACGGCCCGGCGCTGGCATCAGTAGTCCACCGGTCTCAGATAGAATTCGCCAATCGCGGTCTGCGAGACCACGGCGACCGTCGGGAGCCGGCGCTTCCAATGCGTCGAATCGAGCCGCTTCCGTACGGTCTCGACCTCTTCCTTCGGAAAGCCGATCGGCTCCTCGCCCCGGATCAGATGATAGAGGATCCGGTCGGCGTGCACATACGACACGCCGAGGTCCCCTTCATCTGTTTGACCCTTGATCAGGTCGGCGGTCGCAGGCTTGGCGACGATCTCTTCCGGGACGCCTACGTGTCTGGCAAGCGCCCACACCTGTGTCTTGAACAGATCGCCCAGCGGATTCACCGGCGGGGCGTCGTCGCCGTGCCAGGTGAAGTAGCCCAGCAGCCGTTCCGATTTGTTGCTCGTGCCGAGCGGCAACGCCTGGTGCTTGGCGGAGAGGTCGAACAGGACGATCATGCGCTCGCGCGACATGACGTTGCCGAGCCGGTGCGGATCGACATCGCCGACCTGCTTCAGGTAACCGTCCACGGCGTCGCTGATGTCAACCGTGACGGATCGAATCCCGAGCTTGTCGATGACGAGCTGTGCGTGCTCGAGACTCTCGGGACTCGAGGTGCGGTACGGCATGCGCACGCCGATCACGTTCTCCCGCCCGAGGGCTTCCGCCGCGAGAAAGGCGGTGAGGGAGGAATCCACGCCGCCCGAGAGCCCGACGAGACCCTTCTTGAACCCGCGGCGGCGGACGAGCTCGTCTTTCAAGAAACTCACTAACCAGCGCCGGGTCAGTTCTGGATCGATGGCGAGTGGATCCTTAAACGGTGTTAGCTTCGCGACGACATCAACGTGCGTCGTGCGTCGTGCGTCGTGCGTGGGTATCCCGTTCGCAGCAGGATCGAACCGGACTTTCTCGTTCTGTTTCTGGCCGGACAAACTCTTGGTCAGAACTGGTAATGCGCTCTGCAGATCGGCCAGCAGAGGCGAATCGGACCGCGCCGTCGTGAGCGAGTCGAGATCGATGTCAGCCGTAAGCAGCGCCTCTTCGAACAGCGGGCCTCGCGCGGTGACCCTGCCCGTCGGATCGATGACCGCGGACGCTCCCGGGAATCCCTTGCCGCCCTCGAACCCCACGAGATTCGCCAGCGCCACAAAGACGCCGTGCTCCTCGGCTATGCCGCGGACGATCCGTTCCCACCGCACCACCGATACAGGCAGCGCAGCCTCTCCCTCGCAGGCCTGCTCCTCGTCCAGCCCCCGCGCCGGTGACGCGCTCGGCACGATGATGACCTGCGCGCCTTCGAGCGCAGCGACGGTCGCGGCGAGAGAGTGCCAGGCGTCCTCGCAAATCAGGATCGCGGCCGTGCCGCCCCACCCGGTTGCGAACGAACGCACGCCATCCTGCCCGCGGTCCACGAAGCGCTCTTCGTCGAAGACGCCGTAGGTCGGCAGGAACACTTTGCGATGCACGTGACGCACGTCGGGCTTCTGCTTGTCGAGCGTGACGTACAACGCCGAGTTGTAGATGTGATTCTGAAAGCGCTCGTAGAATCCGACGACGACGTCGATCGCCGGGCCGGCATACGCGGCCGCCAGATCGCGGGCGAGCGTGCCGGCCGTGACGGCGAGCTCCTTCACTCCGCCCTCGACGAAATAGCCCGAGGTCGCCGTCTCGGGAAAGATGACCAGCGCGGGCCGGGGATCGAGCTGTGCGGCTTGCGTGATGACGGCCCCAATCCGCGCGACGTTCTCCGAGTATTCACCTTTTGTGGGGCGAAATTGCGACAGCGCAATGCGAACGTACGGCATGGTTGGAAAGATATGACGGTAAAGGACGGTAAGGGACGGTAAGGGACGGTAAGGGACGGTAAGGGTCACACCCACTCTTACCGTCCCTTACCGTCTCCTACCGTCTCTTACCGTCGTAGTTAGGTTTCAGACAGGCGATGGAGTTCGCCTTAAACCGCCCGCCTTCCGGGCTGATGACTCCTACCGAAACCATCCACGGCAGGAGTTTTTCTTTGACTATCCTCTATATCGCACTCGCCGGTGCGGCTGGCACGCTCGCCCGTTTCGGCACCGAGCGGTTCGTGCAGGGCCGTCTGGCGACCCTCCTCGTCAATCTCGTCGGATCGCTGATGCTCGGCTTTGTCGTCCACTACGCGACGCGATCGGGGTCCGTCACACCCGAGGTCAGATCCGCATTGACGATCGGATTCTGCGGCGGGCTCACGACGATGAGCACCTTCAGTTACGAATCACTCGCGCTGCTCGTGCAGGGGCAGTACCCGCGCGCGGCCCTCTACATGGGCGCAACGATTATCGGATGTTTGGGCGCGGTGCTGGGAGGAATGGCACTCGCTGAAAGGCTTGTGTAGCCGCCCCAGATAGGTAAGCGCAGCCTCCGCGCCGGCGAATCGCGGAACTCGTTGCGATACCTGGGTATGTAAAAACCCATGCGACTGTCGCTGCGATTCGTCGTACCGCTGCTCGTCGCCTTGGCCATCTTTGCCTACGCGGCGCTCCCGCTGGTGGACAAGCTGATGCTCCGCTGGTTCAGCCGCGACCTCGAGGTGCGCGCCAACCTGATTGCGACCACGGTCGACGATCCGCTCCATACCCTGATGCGGACCGGCGACCGCAGCCGCATCCAGGAGTTCTTCACGCGCCTGACGCAGGACGAGCGCCTGTTCGCGGTCGCGTTTTGCCCCGCGGAGAACGGCGATCCGGTGGCGACCCCGACATTGCCGGCGGAGGTGCGCTGCTCGGACCTCGATCGGTACACGCAGCCGTCGGGCGATCTCCCGCAGACCACGAGCGGTCCGGTGTTCATCTCGGTGCGCCCGCTGGTGAGCGGCGGGAAGCTCGTGCTGGTGCACGACATGAGTTTCATCGCACGCCGCAGCCGCGAGACACGCGACTACCTCTTCCTCTTCTTTGTCGGGCTCGGCCTCACCGTCGCGCTCATCACCGTCGTGATCGCGCAGCTCTCGTGGCGCGGCTGGGTGCAGGGGCTCCGTGCGTTGCTGCGCGGCGAGGGGCTGCTGCGACCGTCGGGCAAGCTGTACGTCCCCGAGCTGCGCCCTATCGCGCGCGACCTGCGGGCGCTGATCCGCGACCTCGAGGCGGCGCCCCGCCGCCCCGATGAGGACCACGTGGCCTGGACGCCCGACACGCTGCGCACCCTGCTGCGCGGAGAGTTGCGCGGGCAGGAGGTGATCGTGGTCTCGAACCGCGAGCCTTACATCCACATGCGGCAGGACGGCCAGGTGACGGTTTGGCGGCCCGCGAGCGGCCTCGTGACCGCGCTGGAGCCGATCATGCGCGCCTGCTCGGGCACCTGGATCGCGCACGGCGGCGGCTCGGCCGACCGCGACGTCGTAGACGCGCACGACCGCATCGCGGTCCCGCCGCCCCCCGCGCCGCCCGCCTATCAGCTGCGCCGGGTGTGGTTGACCGAGCAACAGGAAGCGGGCTACTACTACGGCTTCGCCAACGAGGGGCTGTGGCCGCTCTGTCACATCGCGCACGTGCGCCCGACGTTCCGCACCTCGGACTGGGAGCAGTACGCCGCGGCAAACCGCCTGTTCGCGCGCGCGGTGACCGACGAGGCCCGCTCGGACGACCCGATCGTCCTGGTGCACGACTATCACTTCGCGTTGCTGCCGCGCCTGATCCGCGAGTCGCTGCCCGAGGCGACCATCATCACGTTCTGGCACATTCCGTGGCCCAACCCGGAGGCGTTCGGAATCTGCCCCTGGCGCGAAGAGGTGCTCGACGGCCTGCTGGGCAGCAGCATCCTCGGATTCCACACCCAGTTCCATTGCAACAATTTCCTGGACACGATCGAGCGCCTGATCGAGGCGCGCGTCGACCGCGAGATGTTTACCGTCTCCTACCGCGGCGAGCTGACGGCCGTCAAACGCTACCCGATCTCGATCGAGTGGCCGCCGTCGCGTGCCCTTACGGCCGCCTCCGTCGAGCAATGCCGCGCCGCCCTGCGACAGCGCCACGGGTTGCCCGAGGGGCACGCCATCGGCATCGGAGTGGACCGGCTCGACTACACCAAGGGCGTGGAGGAGCGGCTGCGTGCCATCGAGCGGCTGTTCGAGCTGCAGCCCGAATGGCTCGGTAAGTTCACGTTCGTGCAGCTCGCGGCGCCGACGCGCACACGCATCGAGCACTACCAGCAATACCAGGCGCGGGTCGAGGCGCTGGCGGCACGCATCAACGAGCGGTTCAAGCACGCGGCGCACCCCGCCGTCATCCTGAGAATCGAGCACCACGAGCCTGAGTCCGTCTACGAGTACTACCGCGGCGCCGATGTGTGCGTCGTGACGAGCCTGCACGACGGGATGAACCTGGTGGCGAAGGAGTTCGTCGCCGCGCGCGACGATAACGCCGGCGTGCTCATCCTGAGCCAGTTTACCGGAGCCGCGCGCGAGCTGCCCGAGGCGGTCATCGTAAACCCCTACGACACCGATCAGTGCGCGGCCGCGCTCCAGCTCGCGCTCACCATGTCCAAAGAGGAGCAGCGCGCCCGGATGCGGCTCATGCGCGAGCTGATCAAGGAGTTCAACGTGTACCGCTGGGCGGGCCGGATGCTAAGCGATGCCGCCGGCATGCGGCGGCGGGGACGCCTCTCGCACAGCGCGGTCGCGGTGGCCCGGGCCGCGTTGTGAGGCGCGACGCGCCTCCACCGCCGCCACACGATGCATGGGCTTACTTCTTTGATCTCGACGGGACGTTGCTCGACTTCACCGATCCGCCGGCTGCCGTCCGGATCGACGACGCGTTGCGCGCGCAGATCGCCCGTCTCCACGACAGGGCCGGAGGCGCCGTGGCATTGATCAGTGGCCGCGCGCTCGACGACATCGATCAGGTGCTCGACGGCGTCCGTCTCCCGGCGGCGGGCCAGCACGGCACTGAGCGCCGGGACGCCCGCGGCCGTGTCACACATCACGACTTTCCGCGCGCGCGTCTGGACTGGGCACACGCGCGCCTGGCGGAGGCGGTCGCCGGCCGGGCCGGATTGCTGCTCGAGCACAAGGGACTGTCGCTCGCCCTCCATTACCGCCGCGCGCCGCGCCTCGGCGGGTACGCGCACCGACTCGTCGGATCGCTGGCGCCCACCCTCGGCGCCGAATTCTGCATCCAGCCCGGGAAGCGAATCGTCGAAGTGAAGCCCGCCGGGAAGGACAAAGGCGTCGCCCTGGTGGAGTTCATGGCTGAGGAGCCCTTTCGCGGCCGGACGCCAGTGTTCGTCGGAGACGACCTCACGGACGAGTACGGTTTCGAGGCCGTGAACCGCCTGCGCGGCCACTCGATCAAAGTGGGGCCGGGCCGGACGGTCGCCCACTGGCGACTACCGCATGTGCGCGCGGTCCGGGAGTGGCTGGCGTCGTGACCTCTCTCGACCTGGCCCTCATCGGCAACGGCACGATCGGCGCGTTCGTCGATCCCGGCGGGGAAATCACGTGGGCGTGTTTTCCGCGGTTCGACGGTGATCCGATGTTCTGCTCCCTGCTCAAGGCGCGCACCGGGAAGCCCGACGACATCGGCTTCTTCACGGTCGAGCTGCTCGACTGTGAGCGCACCGAGCAAAAGTATTTGCACAACACGCCGATTGTCGTCACCCGCATGACCGATGCGGCGGGCGGGGCGATCGAGCTGACCGACTTCGCGCCCCGCTTCGAGCACCATGGCCGGATCTTCTGCCCGATGATGCTCGCGCGCCGGGTACAGCGCGTCGCCGGCCGGCCGCGCATCCGCGTGCGGCTGCGCCCGGCGCAGAATCACGGCGCGCCGCTCGCCGGGAAGACATACGGCAGCAATCACATTCGCTACGTGGGGAGCGGCCTCGTCCTGCGACTCACGACCGACGTGCCCGTCACGGCGATCCTCGAAGAGAACGCGGTGTTCATAGACGACGCCGTGACGCTGGTGCTCGGTCCCGACGAAACGCTCCAGGATCCCGTCGATCAGCTCGGCAAGCGGTTTTTGTCCGAGACGACGGCGTACTGGCGCGAATGGGTGCGCTCGCTGGCGATTCCGTTCGAGTGGCAGGATGCCGTCATCCGCGCGGCGATCACGCTGAAGCTCAACGTGTTCGAGGATACCGGCGCGATCGCCGCGGCACTCACGACCTCCATCCCCGAAGCGGCGGATTCGAGCCGCAACTGGGATTACCGCTATTGCTGGCTGCGCGACGCCTACTTCGTGGTGAACGCCCTGAACCGCCTCGGCGCCACGCAAACGATGGAGCGCTATCTCCAGTTCATCCTCAACGTCGTCGCCGATGGCGCGGACCGGCCGCTCGATCCCGTGTACTCGATCACCGGCCACGATCTGCCGGCCGAGCGCATCGTCGAATCGCTGCCCGGCTATCGCGGCGTCGGCCCCGTCCGCGTCGGGAATCAAGCGTCCGAGCAGGCGCAACACGACGTCTACGGCTCGTCGATTCTCGCCGCCACGCACGTGTTCTACGACCGCCGGCTGGTTCACCAGGGCGACGAGTCGCTGTTCCGCCGACTCGAGCCGCTCGGTGAGCGCTGTCTCAAGCTGTTCGATCAGCCCGACGCCGGATTGTGGGAGCTGCGCGGCCGCACGCACGTGCACACGTTCTCGGCCGTCATGTGCTGGGTGGGGTGCGAGCGGCTCGGCCGGATCGCGACGCAGCTCGGACTCAAGGAGCGCGCGACGTACTGGTGCCAGCAGGCGCGTGAGATGCACGAGGTGATCCTGCGGCGGGCCTGGAATCCCAAGCTCGGCACGTTCGTCGCCACGTTCGACGGCGACACGCTCGATGCGAGCCTGCTCCAGCTGAACGAACTGTTCTTCGTGCGCGACGACGACCCGCGGTTCGCCGCGACGGTGCGCGCCATCGGGAAGGAGCTGAAGCGCGGAGACTTCGTATTCCGCTACACGACGCCAGACGATTTTGGCACGCCGTCAAACGCCTTCCTGGTTTGTACCTTCTGGTACATCAATGCGCTCGCGGCGATCGGCGAAAAGGCGGAGGCCCGACGGATGTTCGAGTACGTCCTGGCGTGCCGCAACAACCACGGGCTGCTCGCCGAGCACATCGACCCCAAAACAAGGGAGCAGTGGGGAAATTTCGTCCAAACGTACAGTATGGTCGGGTTGATCAGCTCCGCTATACGACTATCGCAACGGTGGGACCAAGCGTTCTGAAAAGCGGGGACATGCAAAGACTAGGCTACAGACGCAGCCGCGGTGAACAGTCTTGAGGCAACGGGACAACCCTCGCGCGGGTGGTCCCGTTTACCGATGACTGAGGCCCGCGGTGCGTCTCAAGACTAGTTTTTGCATGTCCTCGCTTGAGAAAGCTGCGCGCAGAGCGCGAGCGCGACACCGTTGGTCCACCCAAATCCATCCTGCGTCGGATATTCTCCCCCGCCCGCTTTCTTGTTCGTGTTCACGACGTCATACTTCTCCATCATTCGCCCCGTCTCGCGGTACGTCCGCTGAATCAACGCGAGCCACCGGCCGGCCGCCTTGTCGGCCAAGTCGCCCCGGCCATAGCGGCGTACCCCTTCGATCGTCAGCCACACGAGTGGCGGCCAGCCGTTGGGGCCGTCCCATTGCTGCCCCGACGCGAAGTTCGTCGTCACAAAGCCGCCGGGTTTCAGGAAATCGCGCTCGAGGCGCGCGGCGACGCGTCTCCCCTGCTCGTCGGTCGCGATGCCGAAGTAGAGCGGCTCGGCGGCGGCGAGCGACGGACGATCCGTGACGAGCGCCCCCGTGCGCCAGCGCCGATCGAAGAAGAAGCCAGACTTGGCGTCGTACATCGCAAGAATCGCCCGCCGGCGCGTATCCGCCCGCTGTTTGAACCGCCGGAAGAGCGTGTCGTCCCCCCGGCCGTTGCGAACGAAGGCGAAGGCCGCGATGGTGCGCTCGGTGTTGTACAGCAGGCTGTTGAGATCGACCGGGATCAGGTCCGTGGTCTCGAGCGTGCGCAGGTCTTTGGGATTGCGCATCCAGCGGCTCGAAAAGTCCCAGCCACTCTCCGCGGTCGCCCGCGCGTTGCGATAGAACTTGGCGCGGAGCGACTCGGGTAGCGTCTGACCCAGCTCGACGTCGGGGCGGTACGATTCGGGCCGCGGCTCGTCAGAGTCGTCCCAGTACCGGTTCAGCACGACGCTATCCGACAGGCGCACCACGCGGCGGAACGCGTGCCCCGGCGCCAGCGTGTCCGCGCCATCCATCCAGAACGCGTACTCCTTTTCCATCGCGTCGAGGTAGCGGAGGGCCTGCGCAGTGTCCGTGGCGCGCGCGTACAGTCCCACCATTGCCGCGAAGTAGGGCGGCTGGCTGCGGCTCAGGTAGTAGGTGCGATTGCCGTTCGGAATGTGCCCGATCGTCAGGATGAGATGCGCGAAGTTATCCAGCATGTTCTTCACGAGGTCGGTGCGCCCGCTCTGCACCAGGCCCAGCATGGTGAAGTAGGAATCCCAGTAGTAGACCTCGCGGAAGCGGCCGCCGGGTACGACATAGGAATTAGGAATCGGGATTAAGGATGAGCGTGCATCTGCGCTGTCCGGACGCCGGGTGAGCACGGGCCACAACGCCTCGATATGTTGCACCATCGATTGCAATGCGACGGTGTGATAGCCATCGCCCGCCGGCTGCGGCAACACGAAGTTCTGCTCGACGAAGGCGCGGAGCACGAATCCGGGTGTGCGCCGTGCCGAATCGTAGCGCGCCTCGATGATGCGTGACTCTGCCTTCGGACGCGCATCAACGAACTCTTTGGAATCAGGGAAGATTCCTGCGAGCTGGACATCTGAGAACAAAGGACCGATGTCGTGCGCGGGGTCGTATGCCGATGGGCGGCTGGGCTGCCGGGCGGATGGGCGGCATCCGAGCGCGAGGAGCAGGGCTCCCACGCACCACGCCTCACGCCCCACGCACCGTTTCATCATCTGAACACGATCCACAGCACGCCGATGATCGCCACGAGTAGCACCGACAGCCCGATCTGGAATCTTCGATCTTTTGCGGTCTCGCCTTCCAGCAGCACGGCAGCGGCCCCTGGGGCGGCACGGACGTACGTGAGTCCATCGGTTTTGACGGCCGGCGGGGGTGGTGTCATCATGCTCACGACGAAGAGCACCGCCGTGCAGATCACGAACAGCAGCACGGCGTAGTGCAGGAAGTTGATCGTCGCGATCCAGTGCCACAACGTCCCCGCCTCGAGGCCGCCGCCGGTCGCCTTGTTCGTCAGCTCGAGGACCAGCCGCAGGACGCCGAGGACGAGCCCGGTGACGAGCGATGCCATCGCGCCGGTGCCGTTCAGGCGGCGGAAGAACAGGCCGAGGAGGAAGCAGGCGGCGATAGGCGGCGCGATGTACGCCTGCACGCTCTGCAAGTAGATGTAGATCTGCGACGAGACGAACTTCATCAGCGGAATCCAGGCCAGTCCAAGGAACACCATGACCCCGGCGGAAATGCGGCCGACGCGGACGAGCTGCTGCTCGCTCGCGGCGGGACGCATCTTCTTGTAGACATCCCAGGTGAGGAGCGTCGAACACGCGTTGAACGCCGAGGCCAGGGAGCTCATCAGCGCCGCGAGCATTCCCGCGAGCACCAGCCCCTTGATCCCCGCCGGCAGCAACCGCGTGACCAGGGTTGGGTAGGCGGAATCGGGGTTCTGGGCCACGTCAGAGAACAGCGCGACCGCGACGATACCGGGCAACACGAAAATGAAGACGGGAAGAATCTTGAGATACCCGGCGAAGATCGTCCCGGTACGCGCTTGTTTGATGTTCTTGGCGGCCAGCACGCGCTGCACGATGTGCTGATCGGTACACCAGTACCAGATGCCGAGGATCGGCGCGCCGAAGATGATGCCGGTCCAAGGGAAGTCGGGGTGATTGGATGGCTTCCACATCGAGAAGAAGTCGTGCGGGATCTTGGCGCTGAGCCCGCTCCATCCCCCGACGTGCGACAGGCCGATGATCATCAGCGTAATCGAGCCGAGAATCAGCACGATGGCTTGCAGCACCTCGGTGTAGACGACGGCGCGCAGGCCACCGAAAATCGTATACAGCCCGGTGATGACGATGAGGACGATGGCCGCCGTGTAGAAATTCCACCCCGTGACCGCGCGAATCACGACCCCACCCGCGTACAACGTCACGCTGATCTTCGTGAGGACGTAGCCGATCACGGACACCCAGGTGAAATACGTCCGCGCTGCCGAGTTGTACCGCTTCTCCAGAAATTCCGGCATCGTGTACACGCCGCTCTTCAGATAGAACGGCACGAACAGCCAGCCGAGCAGCAGCAGAATCAAGCAGGCGAGCCACTCGAAGTGGCCGACGGCGAGACCGCTGCCGGCGCCGGAGCCGGCCAGCCCCACGAGGTGCTCGCTCCCGATGTTGGAGGCGGGCTCGCCAGGAAGTAGTCGGAGCTGACGGCCTTCTCTCTGCGCGCCGACCACCACGCGATGCCGAACAGAATGAGGAAGTAGACGGCGATGAAGAACATGTCGAAGCCGTGCAGATTGCTCATTGCGGGGCCCTTGGCGAGTGGAGGAGATATTGAACCGCGATTTCGGTCAGCGACCACAGCTGCACGTCGGAGCTCGAGCCATAGCGCACTGGCCGCAAGACCCCTCCTTCAAACTTGTAGCTCCACAACTCCGCATACTGCAGACCAGACCGCGCGACGGCGCTCCGGATGGAGTCGACAGCGCCCGGATGATTGCGCATGGCAAGTGCTACGAGCAACACGCTTACCTCTCGACCCCAAACGGTGCGCGGCGAGTGGTAGAGATCGCGTGCGAACATTTCCCACACCGCAGGGGACGCGTAGGCATCATTCGTCGCCGCCAGTCCGACGCCATCGATGAACAAGCCGACCGGATAGGGCATCAGGAACGGCCGCAACAGCTCCCGCTCACGGGCGTCGTCCTGCCGCTCGAGCAGCAGCCACATCGCGGGGTCCGTGCTCATCACCCGGATGGGCCGGCCGGCGCTATCGAGAGACACGGCTGGAAAGCGCAGCGTGTCGGCCGGAAAGCCGCTGCGCGCGAGCACGGAATCCCAATGCGCGCGCTCTCCGTCTGGGAGCCACGCCAGCTTCGCCCGCACGCGCCCCTCGACCTCGGCGGGCGCCAGCGCGACCACGAAATGCTGTGACGACTGCTGCCAGGTCCGGGCGCCCGCGGGAACCAGCTCGGCATGGTCGATTCCCGGCTCACCCAGCACGCGCAGCGCGCTATCGATGGTGACGATCGCGCGGAGTGCCTGGGGGACCCACACCACATTCACATCGAAGGCATAACAGCCACCCGCGTAGCCCACTCGGCTGTCGCGCCAGCTCCCCGGATGGCAATACCCATCCGGGTCGCGCTTGAAGGAAACGAGGTTCGTCGCGACCGGATCGTGCGCGTACGGAGCCGCCTGATGCATCACGTACCCGATGTTTTTGCGCAGCGCGTCGCCCCAACGTCGCACGAACGCGCGCTTGCGCGCATTGGGGACGCTGCTGTTGGCGAAGTAATGGCCCGCGACCACCGGCAGTTGGAAATCATCATCCACCATCCAGTAGTTCTCGCGCGTCGCCTGGAGATTACGGAGCAGGGTCGAGTCACCGGTGCGCAGGAACTCGGCGGCATTCTCCCGAATCGCCTGGCCGCCGAGTGCCTCTTCGTGACTCACTTCGCCGTCCGGCGCGAGCTTGGCGAGCGCAGCGGCCATGACGAACTCGGGCATCGTGTCGGCCCACACCGACTCCATGAGCAGCGCCGTCATGAGCATGTCGCGTCCGAAGTAGGTCGCGTACGTCGGCAGGGCCGCAATCAACTTCTGTCTGGAGCTGAGCAGCTCGAAGCCCCGAATCTCACGCTCCAAGCGTGGCGATTTGGCCGAATCGGCGAAGCGCCGGAACGCTGCGCTGAAGATCTGCGCTCGCGTGAGCGGCGTGAGC
>WNGC01004400.1_pt1 | contig 14490 bp, 16 predicted proteins | sample 5400051 | NCBI WGS metagenome assembly WNGC01 (sample SAMN13153368, study PRJNA577476) | soil metagenome | isolation source: 20 cm soil or saprolite under grassland replicate 2 | place: USA:California | collected 2016-06-15 | reverse complement strand
CGATTCTGTACTCCTGGCCAACCGATGCTCCAAACGTCCGAACGGGCACTCTGACGGAGTTCGGATTTACAGGACTTACAGGCCGATGAACGGCCAACCGATGCTTCCGAAATGGCCAAACGATGGTTCAAGTCACATGGTGTAAGGGCGGAACCGGGAAAGCAGAAGCCGCGAAGATGCCGGGCGCAGGAATTGGCCCGAAGCAGTGGCCAGGGAAATGCGTGGCATGAAAAAGAAAGACGCCGCTCAAGGCAAGTACTCGATCGCGGCTTAGACATGGTCACGAGCCAGAACGGCACTCAACACGATGGGTATGGCATCCGCGCTGGAAAACAACCATAGGTCGTCCGTGTCGGCAAGGTTCTCCTGGAGAGCTGCCACTTGGTCCGGCGTCGCTTCGGGGGTTCCCGCGCCTTCGACTATACCCCAGACCAAGTAACGGCTACCCTGGCGCCTTGAGCGCGCAGCACGATACGTCCGTAGCTGTGGGATAGTCATTTCGTAGCCTTGGGTTCCGCTCTTCGCTTCAACGATGAGACCGTCGAATCCACCCCGCGCCGCGTCAAAGTCAAATGCAAGATCAACGCGCCGCGGGGTGCTAACCTGAAACGCGCGAACTGCTGATGCAAGACTTCCAGCGTATTCACGCGTAGCCAGGATCGCGTCCCGGTCTAACGACTGCTGGTAATAGCATGTGGTTCCATCAAGTCGGATCGTGTTGTCTGACATTTCCGCGTTCAACCAGCGGAGTTCGTTCGGAGCAGGTGATACGTACCGGGCAATGCGGACCAAACACAACAGTTCGAACAGTGTTTCGCGTTCGGATGGCAGAGGAATCCTGTCTAGCTCGTCGGGCTCAAGGATTGAGCGCAGGGATTCGGCTACAACGTCCCGCAACAAAGGCCAGCGTGATCGTTTCGCCGTATGCGCCCAGCGACGTAATTGATCTGGTGTTGCATACCCCGGTTCATCTAACGTGAAACCCGGCCAATCGATGTGCTGGTCGAGGCCAACATTGTGCGCGTACTCTAGCCATTCCTGGGAGATCCAACGCGCCCAGCCGCGGAGTGCTCCCATTTCGTCTTCACCGAGGCCGACGCCCGACGAGCGAACGACGAACTCTGGCGGGAGTCGACGGGGTCCGCGGGCGAAGGTGTAGCCCCAATCCACGATCCCGTCAGGGCGATCGCTGAACCGAAGTCTAGGGTTAAAAGTCCTCTGCAGTCCCCTCACCTTTCGGGCTACCTCATCCCAATTCTGAGTGAGTGGGCCACCGAGCGGGGCATACTGTTTTCCCTCGAAAATCCACCAGCGCCGGACCGGAGCGTGCGTAAGTTCTGATGTTTGTGGAGGCTTAAGCGTTTCGATCCGAGTCTTTGAAGAAAGGCGCGCGAGCAGGTAGTCACGGATTTCCGCAGCCCATTGATTTTCCACTGACTGGCTCAAGTTTTCGCGAGAAACCTGCGCAGGGCTTCCTCCCATTGTCTTCTTCTCCCCAGTGTTCGTAGAGACCCAGCCAACAAGTCACGCGCGCCCTCAAGCGGAGTGGATTGAGCAACTGGGGCGTCGAGCTGGCCTTCGACCCACTTTTGAACGAGCGAGAAGTAAGCGACTCCAAACGGCAGTCTGTCGTCATCTTCGGCCTTTGAAAGTAACTTGAGCTCGCGGACCACCTCGAAGAAACTTACGACCGCCTCAGAAGCCGCTGCGCGCCGCTCGTCGTCAGACGGCTCGACGCCATCAATTCCTAGGTATGTCAGCACCTCATCGCGTGACGCGCCTTGCAGTTCGATCCGCTGAAACCTCCTTGCGAGACCCTCGCTGATTGGAAACACGATATCGTCGAGAGTTGTGTCGTTGACTGTAGCGAGAACGCGAAAGCGGGGACTGGCCTCAATACACGTGACACCAGGCAGTCCCGCGGGGGCGACTTGCTGCACACTTCCACTTAAGAGCGGGTACAACTCTCCAATACAACGGTCGAGGTCCGCGCGGTTCATTTCATCAAGCACAAGGGCGGCATTCCGCAGACGCCATACGTCGGAATTCTTGGAAGCTGGATCAATGAAGATGCCGGCGTGTGCAGTGTAAGTTCCGTCCTTCATTGGCATCAAACCGCCTATGGTATGGAATGGGGACCATGCAGAGTTCCCAACCGTTGTAAGAGGGGCGGCTTCCGTGGACATCACTTCGGGTAAGACTTCGAGACCCTTATCCCATGCATACCCCACAAACTGCGCCAGCGTCGTCTTTCCGGTACCTGGAGCACCTGCGAACAGAACGTGCAAACCCACTTTTAGATAGACAAGCGCTCGCTCGCCATAGGGTCGCAGGGCGGCTGGCAGACGCTTCAACAGCGCTTTCCCTGTGATGGGGGCATGGTTGTCCGTTGCCATTGTTGGTGCTACGGCTGTTACGGTCGTCGGGCCAACCGTGGTCACTTCTGGGGGGGTGCCGACGTGTTCCCAGAACACTTTGCTGTCGAGGAGAAGGTGTAAGGCAACCATTGCAGCTTCGCGATCAGCCAGCTGCTGGAATTCTGCTTTTGCGACTGTGTCTAGCTCTTGGCAGAGCTCTGTGTCTAGGAGTCGGTCAGCCGGACCGGCAGCGTGCTTTTTCAATTTCGGCGAGTCTATCGTCTCGAGTTCTACGCGCGTACTCAGTGGTTCGTTTGAGAGCTTGCGGAACAGAGCCGCTAGGCGGTCGATCATGTGCGGATTCTCCACGAGCCAAGCCGCCGTGGATTCTCCAACTTTTTGCGTTAGATCATACGCATTCAGAGCTTCGGGCACGCTAAACCAATCGCGGTACACTTCCGCGAGTTTGTTATAGAACGGAGCGCGCTGTAGATTCAGGAATCCATATACCTCGACCACAGGAGCGATCTCGGAGCGGTCACGCGGTTCTTCGTCCTCGTCGTCTCTTCCTAACACTTTGAACGTGGTTGTTAGCGGCGTCGTGCCAGTGACCCATCTGAGCGCGGCATCCAGTATGTTATCCGTAGGTGTGTTCTGCAGGATGGGGGCAAATTCTTGTGCTCCGGCCCGCACATAGGCGTTAGTCGTCGTCCACAAATTTGCGTATCCAAAGAAAAAAGCCTGTCGACGCCGAAGCTCATCTTCGGACTTAGCGCCCAAATACCCGAACCAGGGAAAGCGGCGTTTGAAACCCCTTTCCCAATCATCGGTCGTCGCAATTTCTCTTAGGAAACGAGCAATGTCCTCTGCGGCTGTGGATTCGATCTTCGGCCACACTTCGCGGAGCTGGTTCCAAGCCGGTATTGGCGCGAGTCTGCTGGCGTGCTCTCCGAGGGCAGCGCAGACCTTGCCGAACCCGCCGACCTGGTCATACTCGACACCAAGATACGACACCGCTCCCTCAGATCGCGCGTTGTCAAAGTGCTGCAGGATGCGTAGGCCCACAGACCGCAGCGCTGAAGCTGGCGCAAAGCGACCAGTCCAGCGATCCGCTAGGTAAGCAACAGTGATGCGGCGTTCCGGTGGGTGCCAATATTCGCGGCGGGGGTCGAACGCCAGGCGGTATCGCTCCGCCATGCGCAACCCTCCGCGAATACATTTAAGAACTTCGATGTTGTGCGAGACGGACTTTCGGGTTTCGACGCTCTTGTCATACAGGTCGAGCAGCGAACCAAGTTCGATTTGAGCAGTCCGGTCAGTCACTGTAGGGCTTACGCAGATTGTACCTAACGGACCGTCCGTCGTGGACCTAAATTTTGCTTGCAAGAGTTATGCCGCCAACATGCGGCCCAAAATAATAAGGCCGCGCTGGAAAGCGCGGCCCCCCGTTCGTTTCTCATAGTGCCTTTATCTCGACGGTTTGCGACCTAGACGGTTGCGCCGTTGGGCGGCTAATGCTGCTGGTTTCTGGGATGCTTTGCTTTCGTCGTTCTTTTTGGTTTTCGGTCTCGACACTTCCGCTCGGACCGCTGCAGCTACCTGTGCTGCCTCAACTTTGTAGCGTGCAGCGGTGCGTGCGAGGTTTGAGTTTTTCCCAAGCGATTCCATCGGGTTGTAGCCAGGGCAATACAGGTCGGAGACTAGAGCGCAAATTACGAGGAAACGGTTGAGGTCGGCCGCTTTCATGGCTTGTACGGCGGACGCCGCGATCTTCTCGTAGTCCACGGTTTCGGCGCCCCATGAGGTTTTGCTCTTCTTCTCCTCCCATGCGTAGAGTTTGGATAGACGGCCGTGGTTGTCTGTCATGGCCCAAACGCCGGAAGTAGTCGAGGGCTACCATCACCAAGTCTGGCCGGGACAAAATGTCCGGCAACTTCTTGAGGATGGCTTCGAGGAGCATCTAGGTAATCAGGGCCGGCTCTTTGCTGTCCTTAGGCTCAGGTATTTGGAAAATGTCGAGCGGCTTTTCTTCGTTCGCCGCAGCGTCGCTAGCAACAAGCTCGCCCACAGGGACGCAGATGGCCAGGCGGGGCGGCCATCAGTCGCTGGGACCGATCTATTGAAGAGGGAGGGTGGTGTCGGCGGCAACGAAGGCGGTGACTGGCGTGCCCGGCTTGATTTCGGCCTCCTTGCCATGCATGAACATCGTGAACATCCCGGCGACGGGGATCAGCGCAGCAGGGCCGGGCGGTTTCGGCTCCCCCGACCGGCCTTCCGCGCGCCAGAGCGGCACGGTGGTACCGCTTACCTGCAAACCGTTCAGCTCGAAGGCCAGCAGGCCGGGAATGCCTCCTGGGCCTGGGTGGTGGACGAACGTGATGGTGCCGTCAGCAAGCGCCCCTTTCGGAACGACGAAGGCGTCACCCTGTTTGATGTCCTGAGTGACGCGCAACGTGATGGGATCTCCGACCTGAGCCGTCTTCGATGAGACTTGCGAAACGAAGGCAAGGCGCACGAGCGTACCGCACGGAAGGACAGTGGAAGTGGTTTTCGCGGCTGCAGCCGCGGTTTGCCCCGCCGCTGACGTCGTGCTCGAAGCCGGGCCAGGGTGAGGATCCGCAGAAAGATGTGCATGCGCTTCACCGTGCCTTTCGGATTGTGCTGGATGGCAGCTCCCACTCGCACAAGATTTGACGTAAGGCGCGGATGGAGCGTTTCGCTCTGCGGCACGGCTTGGGTGAGCTACCGTTTTGCGCTGCATATTTTTTACAAGACTCCACTACCCCAACTGGCCCTAGATGGGATGGCTTCGAGGACGCGGACTCTCGATAGTTTCTCGACTCGCTCGGAAAGCGCTTCCTTGATTTTTCAGGGTTTGCAAGTACAAACCCTGAAACCCGCTTCCGTTGGGCTTTTTTCTGTGGTGTCGGCTGATAGCGAGTCACGCGCCTCTCGGATATCTTTCCCATTGGAGGCCCAGCTTCTCGAAGCCAAAACCAACCTGCTGCGGTTGCGTCAGGATATTCCCTTGGCCGATGCGGAACTCACTGCCGTGGAAGGTGGACTTACAGCGTATGAAGAGTTGCTGGCGAAGCTGGCTGACGTGCCGACGCCAGCGGGACCGACTCCCCGACAACTCGGTCGAGAGCACCTCGTGCAACTGCACCTGAGTGAGCAGCCAACACGATCCAACCATCGGTAGTTCCTGCGCGGCCTTTGGCGGTAATCTTAGGAGTTCCGAGCCCCGGTAACCACTTATTAGGAATTGTCCGAGAGGTGCTCGTCACAGCAACTTGTCTACCGAGAAAGAAGCGTGAGTCGGTGGGCGAAACACATTAAATTGAAGTTTTTATGCTGCGAAAAGTTCTCATTGGTCTGACAATTCTTTTCCTGCTACTCCTGGGTGCAGGCATATGCCTCCACTATTGGACCCGAGCGTACCTTAGGCGAGAAGCTAAGCCGCGACCGGAACCACGCCTAGTAAAAGGAGAAGGGTACTTTAATAAGCGTCTGTTCTATACAGGCGACGGGCTGGTGCGCTGGCCGTAGTGGGAAACAAGGGTGCTCATTTTCTGGATTTAACGGGGCGACCTGCGAAGTGGATCGGTTTCTCAACTTTTGTCGCCTGCCCGGTTGAGGTGGCGCGAATTGATGCAACTGGAGACTACGCTTATATGACGCGTGACGAGAGTTGGGCTACCCGCGCAACCCTCTTTGACAAGGAAGGGCAGATTATCTGGAGGTACGCGGGTGGTTTTCTGGCAGGAGTGGATGATTCGGTTTCCGGCGATATATACGGAGACGGGAAATTGTCGTTGGTCGTTGGCTTAAACGGGGGCGGAGGACTCGTCCTTGTAAATAGACAAGGAAAGACAGTATGGAAAAAGAAAGAAGGGAACGTTTGGCACGTTGAGACCCTGGATACCAACGGAGACGGACGCGACGAAATACTTCATAGCAACGCGCCAGGTCAACTTCTCGTGCGGAACGCAAACGGGGATGTAATCGCTGAGTATTTGCCAGGCCACTACATCGCGCATTTTACCCTTACCCGCTGGGCGGAAGAGCAACGCCCAACTCACATTCTCGTTCCGACCACGGAGGGCCTGAGAGGCTCCTCCAAATCGATCTTCGTCGTGCTGGACGCTAAGGGGAAGACTGTCGCCCAACTAGAATCGCCGCCCCTTGGTGGTTTGCTGAACAGGACCAAGGCGACGACCGTATGCTATGGAAGAGGCGCTGAGTATTTCGCGGTGTTACAGAATAACTTCGCATGGGAGCGCTCAATGCTTCTCCTCTACGGCAAAGACGGCCAAATCGTATACGAGGAGATCCTCGGCGAATCCTGCCTTGGAATTGCCGCACTCCCGCAAGAAGACGGCGAGCGGCTATTGATTGGATGCGCTGGGAGGATTTGGGAATACTCTCCAGTGCTCCAAACTAGTGCTGGTGCGACGAAACGCACACGTAAGAGCCATTGATAAGCAAAGATAAGCCCAGACAAACGCGGTATCGGAAACTGGATCCTCAATGTCCGGTAATGCGATGCAGGAGTTGGCCTGCATGATGTTGTAGTATGAGGTCTTGGTGAGACCCTCGCTCTTGCACATTGAGGGAAAGATGGACGAAGTCAGGTGGGCTTTCAACCGCATCAACTGGACCCTCTACCGCGACGATGCGGAACGGTGTGGGGTGTGCCGATTGTCTTTTGCGGCCGAGGCGTATGGATGCGACGAGGCGAGATTCTCGCAAATAAGCCCCATTGCTAGTGGCTGACCCAAGGCCACGCGCTATAACGTATGCCGGCTGCCGCGCAAAAGTCTCGGACGCCAGAAAGAAAAACTCCACCGGCCATCAGGATCATGACCCACCGAAGAACCTCACTGATTGGTGCTGGAGAATACACAAGTCCTGTCGGTTTTGCCCACCATGTTCGGAGAGTAGGCACCATGTTTGCTAGCATCGCGCCATAGACTATCCCCATGATCCCGTGCATTACACGCTCTCCGGCGTACACTCCGCCCAGTGTTTTACGAATCCAGTCCTCTACGACAAAATCCCAGAGAGTGAGAACGACCTCAGCGAGCAACAGGGCGACAAGCAGCACCATGTACCAGCCCTCCCATGCCACCCAAGGAAGTCCTGCGAATAAGACCGCATATACGAAATCACGGAAAGCATGAAGCTGCAGTTCTGATCTTGCTCGCGGCCCAAGAGCAGGTAGCCTTGCTCGCCACTCATGATAGTAAAGTGTGTCAAACGCGCCCAAGAACGCGAGCACCGCAAGGAGGTACAAAGCGAGCTTCATAACTGTCAGGTAGCTATTTGCTTAGAGTTATTGTCGCAATCTTTCCTCAACTTCACGGATCCTTTGTAAGCTTTGCCGCAGCCTCGAATCAATTTCCGTAGGTGCAGGGAGGTAAGGTGTGCCCGTCTGCCGAAGGTCAGTCAATTGCTTCTCTACGTGTCTAGCTCGATGAAGTAACTCTTGAATTGCATCTCTATCGTGTGGGTGCTGCGGCTTCCAGTCGAACAGTTCTTCTAAGAGTTCCGACCAGGCGCAATCAAGCACATCCAGTACTTCGACTGGGCTTCGCTGCCTTCGGTACGGACGTTGTTCATCCCATGTGGCGTGGGCGGAAAAAGGGCCACGTAGCCGCGAAGACTGCCGTTCTCCGATCCTGGCCAAGAGCAAAAACCGCTCGATTGGGTCACTCTTTTTGTCGAGCACTCTTCTGTCCTTGTCCGGCAGGCAGCCGTTAGGGGCGCCAGCTTGGGAGCACAAAAGGCCCAACACAAGTACGGTCCTCAGGAGCAAGGGCTTGCCGTCCTACCTTGTCACTCTGCGCTTGCTTCTTTCAAATGCACAACCAGAGCTTTACGGCCATAGGATCGTAGCGTTTGCAGCACAACGCACTTCTCGGCAGTATAATCAATCAAAGCCCATCCGAGGTCTGGACGGGCCCTCCCGGGTCGTTACTCCTTCCGCTGTCCGGAGCGAGCCCGAAGGTGGGTCGATGCTGGACACCGTGATCTGCGCTAGGTCGGGGTTGCCGAGCCATGTGGTCGGTGGGGTCGCAGCCCTGGTGGGACCAGTGGTTAGTGCAGATGGTCTTGCTGACCTGACCGACCTGCTCGTTGACAAATGACGTATGAAATTCTACTCGTGCGTGGCAGTTCCTCGTACTATCACTTCGATACTTCCGAATGGTGGTCCATCCAGCTCAAATTCAATCTTGTTCGAGTTCCGCAGTTCAACGTCAACTCTAGTACTCGGCCGTTCCGGCCATGCGACGCGAGAGACCTCGCTTTCGTTTAGTTTCACTCTTGCCGAGCGGACCGGCTGAAAAGGCCCCGCTGGAGTGTTGATCTCAAGCGTAAACGGAGGCCGAAGAGACCCGTCGTGCTCAAAATCCATTTCCCTCGGCCATCCTTCCCCTGTGTGCGGGGTTGCGTGGAAGATTACCGTTGCGACCTCCCCGTCGAAGTCCGCCAGAATCCGCCTCGGTGTTATTCCATTGGCTGCCAGTTCGTTCATCCAAGCTCGCTTCAATGTGACCGCGGCAACGACATCCTTCAAAGAAGCTTTTTTACCGACCGCATTTGCCAGCCTTGCACTGAGCCAAAGGAGGTGATGTAGCTCATCGGTGTATCGTAGGGGAAATCCAAAACTTGAGCAGGACTCATCCTCCGATGTCAGATGGTCGAGCATGACTCTCGAGACGAGCCCTTCACGCCCGAACCGATGTATTGGAAAAGTTCGACTGACGATGGCTTCGAAATCTCCAGTGAAGTGAAGCGTGATTTCATTTGGGTCTTGAAGGTATAGGCCGCAAACCAAGTCAAAGATTCCAGTCTCTCCCTTTTGGTTCTCCGCGCATGCTAACGATGTTCTACGCAAAGACTCTGCGAGATCTGGTGACAGCAGATTGGTCCCGAATGTCATCTGGTGTTGCGCGAACCTCTTCTGGAAGGTACTGAGGGCTAGTTTCATGACCGCTCGGATGAAAACACAACGTAAAAGGTTACGATGCTTTTTCCGAAGAAGGAAGGCCTTGTCCTCCCTCCCTCCACTGCGGCCTAATCGCTCAGCCTACGGCGTCGCAGGCCTTCGTCCCGGGAGACGCCAGTGACACATCAAGACCCATTTGGACTAACGGGGCATTGGATCAAGGCAATCTCTTGTCAAAAGCTATTCCACTTAACTATCAAATGGACTTCTTCAAGTTTGCTTCGGGAAACAGAAGCGAGTTGTTGCCCGTCCTCTTTGGGCAGCGGGTGCACGCTCCCGCCTTTGGTAGCAGCGTTTCGTCTTGCGGGTCAAACGGCGCGTTGGCGAGGTCCAGGTGGATTTCCCGCTCAATCCAGGCGCGAAGCTCCCGCACCGTGGTCGCTTCCGCCTTCTAGTCTTTCAGGATGGCGGCGGCGTTCCGGTATTGCGGGAAACATTCCTGTAGAGCGCGGCTCTGGTCGTTTGGTTGTTATGTAGTCGACTACAGAATGCCGTTATGTGGCGCTTGTGAAAATGAGGCTCTGGACGTCGAAACTTGCCGTTTTCAACACACGTTCCTCGTTTTAATACCACATAACAAGCGGGTAGTGGCTCAGTTCCCGAGTAGGCGACAATGCGGTCGGAATGTGCCGGGGCGCGAACGGCACTTCGACGTGCACAGTTTGCGACTTGCAGCGAGTCATCTAGCTATAGCTAGGACTCGTCTTCCGCAATCGCGTTTCAGAGGGCGTAGTTGGTGTTTCTATTCTGCTCGGAGAGCCGCCATCGGATCGAGCCGTGAGGCGCGCCAGGCTGGAATCAGGCAGGCTGCGGCAGCGACCAATGACAGCATGACAATGACGGATACAAATACAGAGGGATCAAGCGGGCTGATTCCATACAACATGGAGCGAATCAGCTGCGCGGCCTCGACGCTGGCGGCTACGCCGAGCGCGAGTCCGACAAAAGCGGGACGGAGACCATCCAGCAGCACGAGGCTGAGCACTCTTTCCCGCTGCGCGCCAAGCGCGATGCGGATGCCGATTTCCGCGGTGCGCTGCGCGACGATGTAGGAAAGTACTCCGAACAAGCCAACGGCCGCCAGCACCAGGGACAACACCGAGAACGCCAACAAGAGCGTTGCGTCAAAACTGCTGTCCAGCGTGGATTTTCCAATGATCTGGTCGATGGTCAGAATGTCGGAGACAGCCAGCTCCCGGTCAAGCTGCTGAACTACTCCCTGGATGGGCAAGGCCAGCAACGTCGCATCGCGGCTCGACCGTACGGCCAGCGTCGCATCAATGGGAACACCCTGGTAAATGTTTGCGTACAGGGGAAAGTACATGATGGGCCGGGCAGGTGCGGCGATATGGAAGCGCGTATCACCGACCACTCCGGCAACTTTGTAGGACCGGCGGCCTAGCGAGAGCAAATGCTTGCCGATAGGATCTTCACCAGGGAAATATTGCTGCGCAAACGATTCGCTGATTACGACTTCGTTCGCCTTGTCCAGGCGCTGGCGGGCATCAAAAATTTGTCCTCGCAGCAAAGGAATCCCAAGCGCCTCAAAATAACCTGGATCGGCCCACCGAACGATCGCGTACTGACTCTGCCCTTGCGGAAGCGGAGGATGCTCCGCGATCCAGAAACCGCTGTCCCCGCCGTAGCCCTGCCCTGGAACGAGTCTGACCAGTCCTGCCGCCTGGATCCCCGGCAGCGAGCGCACGCGCTCCAGCAGCGCTTCATAAAAAGCTACGCGCTCCGGGTCATGACTATACTTTGCTTCAGGCAGGCCAAGACGCATGGTGAGCACATTATTTAAGACACAGCCGAGCCCGGAAGCGCGTAGCCGCTGGTAACTCTTCAGCAGCAGGCCGGCTCCGACAAGCAACACGACGGTAAGCCCCACCTCCAGTGAAAGCAGCCACTTGCGTAGCGTGACTCGCGCGGGCCCCGCGCTGTGTGAGCGCGAGGCTTCCTGAAGCGAGGAAAGAATCTTGTCGCCTGCGGCGGAGACCGAGGAGATGAGCCCCGCGAAAGCCGCACAGAAGAAAATCAAACCCATGGTAAAAGCAAAAACCACGCCATCAATGTGAATGGCCTCGACTCGGCTTATGTCTTGTCGCGTGCTTACAAGCCACTGAATCACCGCTCGCGCCAACAGCAGTCCGGCCAAACCGCCGGCGGCCGAAAGCAGAAAGCTCTCCGTCACATGCTCGCCAATCAGACGCCGGCGGCTGCCGCCCAGCGCCGCGCGAATGGCAAGTTCTCTTCGCCGGGCTGCTGCGCGAGCCACCAGGAGATTGGCAACGTTCAGGCACGCAATTAAAAGCACGCATCCTGTTGCGGCCAGCAAGACATACAGTGGCGTCTTAATGTTTCCGACCATATCCTCCAGCAGCGGGCGCGTGTCTGCGCCCTTGCTGATGAATGGATTATCGAGATGCTCATCGTGAAGCCGTCGGACGATTAGCGAAATCTCCGCCCTCGCCTGCGTTTCGGTGACCCCCGGTTTGAGCCGTCCGACTGGCACAAAGTCATGGCTATCCAGGACTTGCATGTCCTTGGGAGATTCTTCGTGGTAAATCGGTACCCACAGTTGCACGCCCTGTTCTGGATAGACAAACCAGGATGGCATGATGCCAATGACAGTATAAGGCCTCGCGTTCACGCGTATCGTCTGGTTCAGGATCGAAGGGTCGCCGCCGAAACGTCTCTTCCACAATCCCCAGCTCAAGATAGTTGTCGCATTTGCGGATGGCTTGTCATCCGCCGCAGTGAAGCCCCTTCCCAACGCCGGTTCGACCCCGAGTGTTGGCAACAAATCCCAGGAAAACTCGACGGCGCGCACTCTTTCGGGAAGCTGTCCGCCCGATCCCGACAGGTTGTATTCTCCCGAAGTCGAAACGATCGCCATATCCGAAAAACTATGGCTTTGCTTCTTCCACTCGGCGAATGTCCCGGGGGCAACCTCGTTGAACGGAAACTTGTCGTCAGCGCTGTGCTCATACAGCCGCATCAGCCGCTCTGGTTCCTTGAACGGCAGCGGCTTCAACAGCACCGATCGCACGACCGTGAACAGCGCCACGTTCGCGCCGATACCGATGGCAATCACGATGATCGAAATGAACGCAAAGCTCGGTGATCTGGCCAGAGTGCGTATGCTGATTCGGATATTCTGTAGAGCCACTTCTATACTGTTCCAGCTCCAGGCTTCACGCGCTTGCTCCCCCAGCAGTGTCGGATTGCCAAACGCCCGCCGCGCCGCGTAACGAGCTTCCTCGCGGCTCATTCCAGCAGCCATATTTTCGGCGATTTGTTGTTCGAGGTGAAAGCTAAGCTCGGCATCGAGACGCCGCACTTCTCGCCGCCGATGGAGAAGGATTTTCAATCGCATACGGATCTTTTCCAGCCAGCGCATCACCCCTCCTTTTCCGGCTATGCTTTCTCAATCACCAGATTGATCGCTCCGGAGAGCCGGTTCCAGTTCGCGGTTTCCTGTTCTAGCTGCTTTCGCCCGGCCGCGGTCAGCGTGTAGAACTTTGCCTCCCGCCCCGTCTCGCTCTCTTCCCACTTCCCGCGCATCCATCCCTGCTGTTCCAAACGGTGCAGCGCCGGATAGAGCGATCCCTGCTGCACCTGGAGGACTTCGCCTGAAAGTTGCTGGATGCGTTTGGCGATGGCCCAGCCGTGCTTTGCTTCGAGTGAGACTGTTTTGAGGATCAGAAGGTCCAGAGTTCCCTGAACCAGATCGCTTGGTTTTCCCATACCATGATTATCTACACGAAGCATTGTCGATAGTCAAGGTGTCGAAGCGGTTTTCGCTGCTCTTTCTCATCGTAGGGACGTGTCGGGGACAACAACTCGTGAAAACCGTCGCAGCGTTCACCAATCTTCACTGGGAAGTCGTAAGCCGGTGATGTGGCACGGCTGGTCAGCTTTACGAGTGTGCGCGGATGACGCCGTCCCTTTCTCGGAAACAGACCCACAATAGGAGCAAGCACACTTAGTGAAGTCACACTGGCCGAATCTTCATCCCACAAGGAGGTTCGACCATGTTCGATCAAATCTTTGAACGCTCAGATGCCCTTCGGCGCCAACTCGCCGGCCCGCTCCGGGAACCACGGTTAGCTTATCTCCACCATCGGGCCGAACAGGGGGCGCCGCGGAGCACGCTGCGGAAACTTGCTCAGTATTTGCTGGTCGTTGCCGAACGTCTGAAACTGCAACCCGAGGGAACAATCACCACCACGTGAACGAGCAGCCGATCAGTGGGGCGCGTCGTCACGTCCAGCACCACAAGATCAAAGGCGGTTTCTCGCCCAAAAGCAAATCATGCTTCGTTTGCGTCGCTAACAATTGGCTCAACTTTTTGGGCCGTCTGCAAGCCGCCGAAACCCGACCGTACCGTTTTGCTCAACTTGTGACCGATTTTGCGAGGTATATGGAGCAAGAGAAGGGCCTGGCACCCAGAACCATCCTAACCCGCTGTTGGGTTGCCGAAGACTTTCTCCGCAGGACCCTTCACCCGAAGCGGACTCTTCATGCGATCACGATCAGACAAGTTGATGAAGTTTTAGCTCGTACGTGTCCGCCGCCCCGTGGGCAGCGGACGCACGAGAATGGGTTGGAGGACGCCGTGTTGTCTGATATTTTCGGCGAGTTCGGCTAGCTTCGACTGGTCAAACTGGGTTCGTGGGTTTGTTTTGGATCCGCGAATTTTCTCTAACGGAATGTCCTGAATCGAGGAAATCACAGGCGGTACTGCTTTCACTTCACTTGCTACCATCGTTGTGCTCATTTCTTTTCTTCTCCTTTTCGCGAAATCGTTGGGATTAATATTCTTCGGGCAACAAGAGCGTGGTTACGGAGCGATCCGATTCCGTGATAATCCACAACTTGTCGCCAGCGTTCGTGCGGAAGGCGCTCAAGAGCCGGAAACCGTGCTCTAGGCTGTAGTCGTTTTCCTTGCGGTCCTCGTCGGACAAATCGCCCCACTCGCGGTTGACATGGCGTGTGAGGAATTCGCCCGGCTGTTGTCCTGCCTTCTTAAGCGCGGCCAAAGCGCCCGGTGTTGCGACGATCTGGCCGAGTTCGAAAGCAGGTTGTTTGCTGAGTTGTTGCATTGGAAAAACTCCTTTC
>WNGC01001412.1_pt1 | contig 14493 bp, 14 predicted proteins | sample 5400051 | NCBI WGS metagenome assembly WNGC01 (sample SAMN13153368, study PRJNA577476) | soil metagenome | isolation source: 20 cm soil or saprolite under grassland replicate 2 | place: USA:California | collected 2016-06-15 | reverse complement strand
CAGAAAATTTCGGCCCGATTTGCTAGCCAGCTGTGGCTCAACTGCTAGCCAAAACGCTAGCCCGGGGCTATTTCTTAGCCCTATAATTCAGATATAGTAGCCGGTCCCGCCGATGATACTGCCGAAATTGGTGACCGTGCTATCGATGACCCGGACGCCGGTTTCATCTCCCGTAATCGAGCCACTCTGACCGTTGGTGACGCTGCCGTGACCCAGGATAACGCCGTGACCTTGAAACCAATCATCAAAGCTGAGGCCGTTGATGGTGCCGAAATTGACCACCGTGCCGCTGTCGGCGCTGATGCCGATGCCTCCACCATAGGCGCTGATGAGGCCGAAATTGGTCACTGTGCCGCTACTGTCACCAGTAATAAAGACACCACCCTGGATTAAACCTCCTGTCGAGCCGCTCTCGCCGTTGACGACGCTGCCGCCAGCCTCCAGGTAAACGCCGGAGCCGCCTTCTGCGCGGAGAGTGCCGAAATTCGTCACCATACCGCTTCCACCCTGGATGTAGACGGGGACATTCCCCGTAATCCATCCGGTGTTCGAGCCGCTTTCTCCGTTGGTGACAAACCCGCCGCCCGTCAAGTGGATCCCGGCGCCGTATAGCCCCAGTTGCCCGATTGTCCCAAGGTTGGCGACGGTCCAGGAGTATCCAGGCGCGCCGTAAATGGCGTCGTAATCATGTGTTGCCGTTTGATTGGTGATGTAGCCGGTCGCCGCTACCGTTGCCGGATCATCCGTCGCTGGATCACTGAGCACGATACCGTCGGTGTCGGTTCCGGTGATAACGATGCCTGCCATCGAATTCCTCCTTAGATAGGCTTCGACCGCCGTGAGAGATTCATCAAATAAGATTCGGCGGAGGTGCGCTCCTCTGTTCTGTCTCTTTGAGCACAGCTGTCGCGATCGATGGCAAACGATAGCACGAATTTCGCCGGAAGATTTTGCCGGGAGTTTGATTTATCCTTCAGAAGGGCCTGATAATTCCTTGAGAGATGCTGTCCGACCGGCCCTCGGGGGAGCGGCCATGGAATTCTCGTTTGGTGATCAGGTGCTTGACGTCGAGCGGCGCGAACTCCGGCAACCGGATCAGAGGCCATACTTACAGCGATTTCGTCCAGAATATTTCGTACCTGATCGCTCGCGTCTGTTACTCGCGCGGCGTTTACACGATAAGGCGCTAGGGGCGTGTTCTGAGTGGCCCATAAAAGCTTGAGGTCATCGTCTTGCTCCGTCATCGTGAGCAAAAGCGAGCGCAGGTTGGACACTTCGTGCCTCCTAATGCTCGTTGCGTAACCAGGATAGAAGTATCCTGCACCATAGCCCTCGCGATCCTCCGAGAATGTGAGGTAGGTCACACTTTCAGAAATTTTCGTATGGCCGTGTTCGCGGGGCGGGCGCGCAGTATTGGCGGGCAATGCGCCATAACTTTCGTCGTGTTCAAGACGTCGCCGAACAGCTCGCGCTCCTTGGCGAACTCCTTGTTCAGGATCGGATCGCCGCCGTCCTCCTCGATTTCCCACACCCGCGGCATTCGCATCACCTTTGTCTTCTACCGGACTGACCAGCGCCGCTCTGCAGATTGCCCCGCCGCAGCCGCAGTGACAGTGTGGAGCAACCGTAATCAGGAGGGCAGAAGAAAATGAGCGACAAGCAGCGGACGGCGATCGTGACCGGGGCAGCGGGCGGTATCGGCCGGGCCTTGGTGAAGGGGCTGCTCGAGGCCGGCATCCGGGTCGCGGCGGTCGACCGCACGCGCGACGGGCTCAATGCGCTCGCCGCCACGGCACGCGAGCAGGGCAGGGACGCCAATTTGCTGACGATCGAGGCCGATCTGAGCCGTGATGCGGCAATCTCCGACATTGTCGGGCAGGCGCGCGGGCGTTTTGGCGCGATCGACATCCTGGTCAACAACGCGGGGGTCGGGCAGGCAACATTGCGGCCGGGCAATTGGCAGCAGCCGCTGCGCTTTTGGGACATCACCGCCGATCAGTGGCGCCTCTTTGTCGCGGTGCACACGACAGCGCCGCTGCTGCTGGCACAAGCCGTCGTCCCCGAGATGACCGAGCGCAAATGGGGCCGCATCGTCAATGTCACGACGAGCCTCGGCACGATGATCCGTTCGGGATCGCCGACCTACGGGCCGTCGAAGGCGGCGCTCGAAGCTTTCTCAGCGATCATGGCAAAGGACCTCGAAAACAGCGGCATCACCGTCAATGTGCTGGTGCCGGGCGGCGTCACGAACACGCCGATGGTGCCGAACGAAGCCGGGTTCGACCGGCAGGAGATGATCCAGCCGGAGGTCATGGCGCCACCGCTCGTCTGGCTCGTATCGGACGCGGCGCAAGCGGTCAGCGGACGGCGTTTTCTGGCGATCCATTGGGACCCGAAACTGGCGCCGGCTGAGGCCGCCGAGAAAGCCGGCGCGCCGGTCGCCTGGACCAGCATCGCGACAATGCCGATCGAACCGCCGCGGCGTCAGTGAGCGCGGCGGGTTAAACCTCCGCGCGCAAAGCGCGGAATGATCGGAGGGCCCGCCCTGTTCGTAGCGATGAGTGCGCCGCAGCATGCGGCGCGCGAGCGATGGAGGGTTAGAGGATGAGGGGTCTACTCGTCGCCGCCGGGGCAGTTCTGCTGTTTACCGCGCCGGCCTTTGCCCAAACCTCGACAACGATTATCGAAAAAAAGACGACCACGACCGAAATGCCAGCGCCGAGCGCCGGCAGCACGGTATCGACGACGATCATCGCGCCGACCCCGCCGCCCGCGCCGCGCGTCGAGGTCCAGCCGCCGCCTCCCGGCCCGCGGATGGTGTGGGTCCCGGGACATTGGGGCTGGGAGCGCGACCAATATGTCTGGCTGGGCGGCAAGTATATGGAGCCGCCGCGCGAGCATGCTGCCTGGACGGCCGGGCGCTGGATGCAGCGGCCGAACGGCTGGATGTGGGAAGAAGGCCGCTGGGACTGAACTCGCCGCGGCAGTTGCTAAATTGGCCCCGGCGTTGAACTGCCGGGGCCCTGTCCTTTTGCGCCGTGCCGTCTCAGGTCTCAGAAATGCCACGGCTGGAGTGAGTGAGGGCGATCATGAGTGATCGAGATCGCGATATTAAATCGCCGCTGAGCGAAGCGTTGGTCGATCGCCGGCTCGCGGCGAAGGCGGCGCGCGAGACGCCGGTTTGGGAGCATGCACCGGCGGCGCCGATGCGGGTTCCCGGCGGCGCTCCGGCGGCACCGCAGGGGCCGTATCGCGGGCGCGGCCCGCGCGGCTATGCCCGCTCGCCGGCGCGGATTTACGAGGATCTGTGCGACCGGCTGACCGAAAATCCGTTTATCGATGCCAGCGATATCGAGGTGACGGTCGCCGGGACGGAGGTGACGCTCAGCGGCGCGGTGCAGGATACGATCGCGATGCGCCAGGCGCAGGCGATCGCCGAGGAGGTCGCCGGCGTCAGCCACGTGCACAATCGGCTGCAGCTGCGCGAGTCCGCCGAACGCGAGACCACCCCCGGCAAGACCGTCAACGCCGCGCTCGGAACGGGCGAGAAGCCCTGAGCTCGGTCACACGGCCGGGCGGGAGCGCATCTCCTCCGACACCTTGCGCGGCAGGTGCCTGCCGTCGCTGAGCGCACCCGTCAACGCGCCGTTCTCGACGACGATCTTGCCGCGCAGCATCGTCAGTGACGGCCAGGCGGCGAGATCGCGGCCCTCCCATGGGGAATAGTCCGCCTCGTGCATTTCTGCGGCGCGCACGGTATGGCGCTGGCGCGTATCGAGCAACACGATGTCCGCGTCGGAGCCGATCGCGAGCGCACCCTTGCGCGGGTAGAGACCCATGATCTTTGCCGCGTTCGTCGAGACGAGGCCGACGAACTGCGTGAGATCGTAGCCGCGCTTCTCGACCGTTTCGGTATAGATCAGCGATACGCGCGGCTCGACGCCGGCATTGCCGCCGGTCGTATCGTCGATGCGGCTGCCCTGCAGCTTGTATTTCAGCGGACAGCAGATTTCGTCGGTGGCGACGGTCTGGATCGCGCCGTGATTGGTCGCGGCCCACAACGCGGCGTGATCCTCGGCGAATTTCAGTGACGGGTAGGTGTGATAGATCTGCCCGTTCGGGCGCTTATAGTCCTCGGCGCTGTACATCAGGTACTGGTGCAGCGTCTCGCCGTAGATCGGCACGCCCTCGGCGCGGGCGGTGGCGATCGCCCGCACGCCGGTCGCCGCCGAGGTGTGCAGCATATAGAGCGCCGAGCCCGGGATATTGGCGGCCAGGCGGATCACCCGGTTGAACGCCAAATCCTCGCTTAACGTGGTGTGCACCTCGGCCATGTTGTGAAAGCTGGTGCGGCCCTCGCGCGTCAGCTTCTCGTACATATGCATGACGAGGTCATTGTCCTCGGCATGGATCGCGGCGAGGCCGCCGGCTTTGGCCAATGCCCGCAGCACCTCCATGATGCTGCCGAACGGCACCATGCGGCCCTTGCGGCTCGGGGTGATGTCGGTGGTGAACATCTTCACGGTCGGATGACCGGCGGCAACCGCCTCGGCGAGCTGGTCGGGGACGGTGTGCTCGAGATTGCCCTGCACCATTGTGTGGAAGGCATAGTCGCAATAGCAGTCGCCGGCCCATTCCTTCTGCCGCCGCTCTATCGCCTGCTGCACCGTGTTGTCGCCGTCGACGAGCGCGAAATCGAGGATCATCGTCGTGCCGCCGAACAACGCGGCCTGGCTGACCCGGTCGGGGCCGTCGGTCATATTCGGCTGGGTCTGTCCTGGCACCGGCATCGGCCAGCGGCAATGGACATGCGGGTCGATGCCGCCGGGAATGACGATCTGACCGGTCGCGTCGACGACCCGGCCGCCGAGCGGCGCCAGGGTGCCCGGCGCGCCGATCGCGACGATCTTCTCGCCCTGGATTCCGATATCGGCCTTTTCCGCGCCGGAGGGCAGGACGGCGGTGCCGCCGGTGACGACGATGTCGAGCATGGGCGCTCTCCCCTTGTGCTTAGTGCTGCAAGACCGGTTCGCCGATCAGGGCCGGCGAGGCGAAGGCGAAATGCCCGAGAATCTCCTCGGGCGGGATGTCATGCACGATAAAGACGAGGCGGCTGCGATGGTCCGGATCCGGCCAGCGGTCGAGCCATTCCGGCGTGAACATCGCGTGCTGCGCGGCTTGCACGACCGCCGGCCGGCCCGGCCGGTCCGCGAATTCGACAAGGCCTTTGACGCGCAGCAGATCGCTGCCGCGGTCGCGCGCCAGACCACCGAGGGCGCGCGCGAAATCGAAGCGGCTGATGGCGCTTTTTAAGGTGACGGCGAACACTGCGATGCCGTGCGAGTGCGCATGACTCTCGCCGCCAAACTCCCACCCGTCCTCGGCTCCCCCTCGGACCTCCCTCCCCCGCATGCGGGGGAGGGTTCTTGCAGTAGCCCCTATATCTCCCTCCCCCGCTAGCGGGGGAGGGTTGGGGTGGGGGCGCTTTGAGGGTGAGAACAGAGCAGTCGCCGGATCTTCAAGTTCGGCGCCGAGGATGCGTTCGGCGGCGGGGTTCAGCGCGTCGAGGCGTTCGGCAAGGGCCGGTCCGAAGGGGGCGAGATCGGTCTTCGAGACGACAAGCGCGTCGGCGACCGCGACCTGGCGTGCGGCTTCAGCGAAGCGGTCGAGCGTCGAGGCGCCCTCGACCGCGTCGACCAGGGTTACGACCCGGCCAAGGCGCAACCGATGGTCGAGCATCGGGTCGGCGCCGAGGGTGAAAAGGATCGGCGCCGGATCGGCGAGACCGCTGGTCTCGATCGCGATGCGGCGGAACGGCCGAAGCTCGCCGGCGTCACGCCGCTCGATCAGGTTGCGCAGGCTCTGCGCAAGATCCTCCCGCACCATGCAGCAGAGGCAGCCACCCGGAAGCTCAAGGACGCCGCCCTCGACAAAATCCACGAGAAAGTGGTCGATCGGGATCGCGCCGACCTCGTTGACGATGACCGCCGTATCGGAAAAAGAGGGGGCGGCAAGCGCGCGGCGCAACAGCGTCGTCTTGCCGCTGCCGAGAAATCCGGTCAGCAGCGTCACCGGCAAATTGTCGATAGCGGCGACGCTCGTCACCCGGGCCTCGCGGTTGCTCCGCCGCGATCGTTCCACGCCGGCCCGTGAGGGGCAAGAGCGCTGATCCCCGACCAAGGGAGAGGCCCGTTAGCCACGTAACCGGTTGCATTCTCTTAATTGCGTCAGCATCATGCCAGCCATAACGCTGGCGCATATGCCGGCCGAATTCCTTGGGAGGAGCGCGATTGCCGAACCCTGCCGACGAGGAGCTCCTCGCCGCGACCGCTGTCTCGAAGCGGTTTGGCGGCGTGCGGGCGGTCGAGGACGTATCGATTTCGGTCCGGCGCGGCGAGATCGCCTCGATCATCGGCCCGAACGGCGCCGGCAAGACCTCACTGCTCAATATGATCAGCGGGTTTTATCGTCCCGACAGCGGATCGATCACCTATGAGGGCCGCGACATCACGCATTCGCGCCCGGCCCAGATCGCCAAACTCGGTATCGCGCGGACGTTTCAGAACATCGCACTATTCGGCGGCATGACCGTGCTCGACAACATCATGCTCGGCCGGCACGTGCGCATGAAATCGGGGGTCCTGTCGTCCTTTATCTATTGGGGGTTGGCGCAGCGCGAAGAGGTGGCGCACCGCGCGCGCGCCGAGGAGATCATCGATTTTCTCGAATTGCAGGATCTGCGGAAGGAGCTGACGAGCGCGCTGCCCTATGGCCTGCGCAAGCGTGTCGAGCTTGGCCGCGCCTTGGCGCTCGACCCCAAGCTCCTGCTGCTTGACGAGCCGATGGGCGGCATGAACCAGGAAGAGAAGGAAGATATCGCCCGCTACGTCCTCGATGTGAACGAGCAGTGGGGCACGACGATCATCCTGATCGAGCATGACATGGCAGTCGTCATGGATATTTCCGAGCGCGTCGCAGTGCTCGACCGCGGCCGCAAGATCGCCGAAGGCACACCGGCCGAGATCCAGCGCAATCCGACGGTCATCGAGGCTTATCTCGGCAGCGCCCACCAGGCCAGGGAACGCGCGGCATGACGCTCAACGCAACCTTGCCGCAGCTGCTGCGGCGCAATGCCGAGCAGCACGCGGGGCGCTCCGCGTTGCGTGAGAAGGATCTTGGCATCTGGCAAACCTACAATTGGCGCCGTTATTGGGACGAGGTCCGAGGGCTTGCGCTGGGGCTCGCCGCGGCCGGCTTCAAACGCGGCGACAAGCTGGCGGTCATCGGCGAGAACCGCCCGCGGCTCTATTTTGCTCAGCTCGCGGCGATGAGCCTCGGCGGCATCGCCGTGCCGGCCTATCAGGACGCGATCGCGAGCGAGCTCGCTTATGTGCTCGACCACGCCGAAATCTCCGTCGTCATCGCCGAGAACCAGGAGCAGGTCGACAAAATCCTGTCGCTGAAGGACCGGCTGCCGCATCTGCAGCTTCTGGTGTATGACGACCCGCGCGGGTTGCTGAACTACGACGATCCGATCCTCAAATCCTTCGAGGCGGTGCAGGCGGAAGGCCGCACTTTTGGCGAGATGCATCCGGACTATGTCGAGGCGGCGGTCGAGGCCGCCAAGCCGGATGATTTGTGTCTGTTCTCCTACACATCGGGGACGACGTCTCGCCCGAAGGGCGTGATGCTGTCGCATGCCAATCTGCTGGACCCGGCCGAGGTGTTTGCCGCGGCGGAAGGCTTCCGCGCCGGTGACGAGCATATCGCTTACCTGCCGATGGCCTGGGTTGGCAATTCGCTGTTCTCGCTCGCGGTGCACATGCATGTCGGGTTCACCGTCAATTTCCCGGAAAAGCCGGAGACGCTGCGCCGCGATGTGCGCGAGATCGGGCCGACGATCGCGCTGGCGCCGCCGCGGCAATGGGAGAACGCGCTGACCGAGATCATGGTGCGCGCCGCGGATGCCAGCCCGACAAAGCGCCGCATCTTCGAGTTCTTCCGGAAGGTGGCGGAGCGGGCGCAGCTCTGCATCTCGGAGCGGCGGCCGATCCCACTCGGGACGCGTTTTTTGCGCGGTCTCGGCGAATTCTTTGTCTACGGCCCGGTGCGCGATCAGCTCGGATTGCGCCGCGCTCGCGTCGTCTATACCGGCGGCGCACCGCTTGGCGTCGATGTGTTCCGCTTCTTTCGCGCGATCGGCGTCAACCTGAAGCAGGTGTACGGCGCGACCGAGCTGTCCGGGCTGTGCTCGGTGCAACCGAATTCCGAGGTCGATCCCGAAACGGTCGGGCGCATGCTGCAGGGGATGGAGGTCCGCATCGCGCCGCATGGCGAGGTGGAGGTGCGCTCCCCCGGCACCTTCAAAGGCTATTACAAGCAGCCGGACGAGTCGCGCGAGGCGATCACCGAAGACGGATGGCTGCGCACCGGCGATGCCGGATTTGTCAACAAGCGCGGCCATCTCGCGATCATCGACCGGGCGAAGGATGTCGGCCGGCTCTATGATGGGACGTCGTTTGCGCCGCAGTTCATCGAGAACAAGCTCAAGTTCAGCTCCTATGTCGGCGAGGCGGTCGTGTTTGGTCACGACCGATCGTTTGTCGCGGCGATGGTTGCGATTGATGCCGAGACCGTCGGCAAATGGGCCGAGCGGCACAACCTCCCCTACACCTCGTTCCAGGATCTCTGCTCGCGCCGCGAAGTCCTCGGCCTGATCGGCGACGAGATCCGCAGATGCAATGCCGGGCTGCCGGAAGCAACGCGGATCCGGCGCTTTATCGTGCTGAACAAGGAATTCGACGCCGACGACGACGAGATCACCCGGACGCGCAAGATCCGCCGCCGCTTTGTCACCGAGAAATATGCCGCCGTATTGGACGCCTTCTACAGCGGCGAGAGCGAGGTCGAGCTGAGCACCGAAATCACCTTCGAGGACGGCCGCAAATCGGTGCTCCAATCACGGCTCGCGATCGGCGATGTCGACGAGCCCTCGCCGCCTGCCGCGGCCGCGGCGCGGCGTCTCGAAGAAGCCGTCGCCGTGGCGGGGTGAGCGCAATCAATGCCTGATTTCGAGTGGCAATTCACGCTGGTGCTGCTGACCAACGGCATCATGATCGGGCTCATGTACGCCCTGATCGCGCTTGGTTTTGTGCTGATCTACAAAGCGACCGACGCAATCAACTTCGCGCAGGGCGAATTCGTCATGTTCGCCGGCTTTCTCGCCGCGGTCGCGGCCGAAATGGTGGGCGCGCCGTTCTGGCTGTCCGCGCTGGTGGCGATTGCCGGCATGATCGCGCTCGGTTTCGGGCTCGAACGCGTTGTGCTGCGGCCGTTGATCGGACGGCCGGTCATCGCGGTCGTCATGGCGACGATTGGGCTCGCCGCCGTGTTGCGCGGGACGGCGGTCATGGCGTTTGGCGCCGGCACCCGCGCGATCATCATGCCGGTCAGCGACGAACCCTTCGAGCTGGGCCCGATCATGCTGCCGCCGGTGCAGCTTGTCGGGGCCGGGGTAAGCCTCGTTTTTCTTGCCGCCTTCACCTGGTTTTTCCTGAAGAGCCGCACGGGCATCGCGATGCGCGCCGTCGCCGACAGCCAGCAGGTGGCGATGGCGATGGGGATTAATGTGCGGCGCTACTTTGCGCTGGCCTGGGCGATGGCCGGCGTCGTCTCGGCGCTCGGCGGCGTCGTCTGGGGCACGATGCTGGGTGTCGACAACCAGCTGGCCCTCGTCGGCCTCAAGGTCTTTCCGGTTGTGATCCTGGGCGGGCTCGACTCGGTCATGGGTGCGGTTATCGGCGGGCTCATCGTCGGCATCGTCGAGAATTTCGCGGCCGGGTATTTCGACCCGATCGTCGGGGGCGGCACAAAGGATTTTGCGCCCTATGTGCTGATGATCCTGGTGCTGATGATCCGGCCGGAAGGGATCTTCGGCCGGCGCCGTATCGAGCGCGTATAAGGCCGGAGACGGAGTAGGAAGCAAAGCGCATGTTCCACCGCGAATCCGGCGTGTTCAAGACGAGCTATGCCGCCGATATGGGGCTCTATCCGCTGCCCATTGCGAGATGGGCGGTGGCGGCCTTTGCCGGTTTGTTCATCGTCATCGCGCCCTTCGCGCTCAGCGAATATTACGTCTCGATCCTGAATCTCATCCTGATCGCCTGCGTCGGCGCGCTCGGGCTCAACATCCTGGTTGGCTATACCGGGCAGATCTCGATCGGGCATGGCGCCTTTATGTCGGTCGGCGCCTACACCGCGGCCAATCTGGTGACGCAGCTGCACGCGCCTTTCTGGATCACGATCCCGGCCGGCGGGGTCATGGCGGCGTTGATCGGCGCGATCGTCGGTATTCCCTCACTGCGCATCAAAGGGATCTATCTCGCGATCGCCACACTCGCGGCGCAGCTCATTATCGAATGGACGATCAATCACGTGCCGGCGATCTCGGGCGGCGTGCAGGCATCGATCCAGGTGCCGCGCCCGACGCTGTTCGGGACGCCGCTGCGGACGCAGACGCAGCTCTATCTATTTCTGATGGCCTTTGTCGTGTTGGCGATCGTCGGCACCTCCAATTTGGTGCGCAGCCGCGTCGGACGGGCGTTTATCGCGATCCGCGACCAGGACATCGCCGCCGAGATCATCGGCATCAACATCTTTCACTACAAACTGTGGGCGTTTGCGATCTCGTCCTTCTACGCCGGCGTCACCGGCGTGCTCTACACCTATTATCTCGGGATCGCGAATTACGAGCAGTTCCAGCTGACCGTCTCGATCGATTATCTCGCGATGATCATCATCGGCGGGCTCGGCTCGGTCCTCGGCTCGATCTTGGGTGCGATCTTCGTGACGCTATTGCCGATCATGACGCGCTGGTTCCTCGAGGATTTCGGTTGGCTGCTCTTCTCGCAGGCCGATCTGTTGAACGCGATCCCCAATCTGCGGCTCATCATGTTCGGCGGCCTGATCATCTTCTTCTTGGTTGTCGAACCAGAAGGGCTGAACCGGTTGTGGCGCAACATCCGCAATTATTTCCGGGTCTGGCCTTTCTCGTACTAACCCAATCAAAATCGGCGAAAATGAACATAGGGAGGAACGCAATGAGAAACATGACAGCATTGGCGACCGTCGCTCTGGCAACGGCGATGACCTTCGCGGGGCCGGCGATGGCGCAGCAGAAGGGCGAGATCCTGATCGGCACCCAGTGCGACCGCACCGGGCCGACGCAGATCGTCGGCATTCGCATCTGCCCGGCGTTCCAGGATTACGTCAACCTGGTCAATTCGAAGGGCGGGATCGAGGGGTTCAAGATCGTCGCCCCCGAGATCGACAATGAATACAAGGTGCCGCCGGCCGTCGAGGCGTATGAGCGCCAGAAGCAGCAAGGCGCCGTGTCGATGAGCCTTTACGGCACGCCGCAGGTGCAGGCGCTCAATCAGAAGCTCGAGGAGGACAAGATCCCGAGCACCTCGCCCGGGTTCGGCATCTCCGCCTCGGCTGACGGCAAGCGCTTCCCCTACCTGTTCCCGGTCGCCGCGACCTACTGGTCGCAAGGGGCGGCCGCGATCAAGTTCATCAAGGACAAGCTTGGCGATCTGAAGGGTAAGAAGATCGCGTATGTGTTCTACGACAATCCCGCGGGACGGGAGCCCGTGCCGATCCTCGAGGATCTGCAGAAGACCGAGGGATACGAACTGCGGACATTCGCGGTGCCGCCGCCCGGCGTCGAGATGGGAGCACAGGTGCTCGACATCACCCAGCGCTACCGACCCGATTTCATCATCGACCATCTGTTCGGCCGCTCGCCTTCGGTGGCGATTAAGGAATACAAGCGCGCCGGCTTTCCGTTGACAAAGGTCATCGGGCTGGTCTGGGCGTCGGCAGAGGCTGATATCGACGCCGCTGGCGGCTGGCAGGTCGCAGAGGGCTACCACACAATGCAATTCGCCGGCGCCGGCGATGACTTCCCGGTGCGTCAGGACATCAAGGCGATGTACAAGGCGCAGGGCAAGGAGCCGCCCAAGGAAATGGATGACACCGTCATCTACAACCGCGGCCTGTTGGTGGCGGCGCTGCATGTCGAGGCGATCCGCAACGCCGTCAAGGCGAATGGCGGTCAGAAACCGACTCCCGAGCAGGTCAAGAAAGGGTTCGAGTCGATCCATGAGTTCACTCTGGGCGGTCTGGTGCCTCCGTTGAAGGTCACTCAGGAGGACCATGAAGGCGGCGGCTGGGTGCAGATCTTCCAGGCCAAGGGCGGCAAGTTCGTCAAGGAGACGGAATGGTTCCGCGCCTATCCGGAGGTGGTATCGAACGCCGTCAAGAAAGCGGAATAGACCGGCATGCCGCAGGCTGCGCTCGCTACACCGCTCCTGCGTGCCGCCGATCGGAAATCGAGCTTCACTAATGGCAACAAGAACGGAGATGCGACGATGAGACGATCAGACGGCATGCTGGGGCTCGTGGCGGGCGCCGCCGCGGCGCTCTCGCTTGCGGGAACCGCGGTTGCGCAGGACAAGACACTGATTATCGGCGTGCAATGCGACCGCACCGGAGCGACACAGATTGTCGGGACCGTGCTGTGCCCGGCGATGCACGACTACTTCAACCTCATCAACTCGAAGGGCGGCATCGAGGGCTACAAGATCAAGCACGACGAGATCGACAACGGCTACAAGGTGCCGGACGCGGTCGAGGCATATCAGCGGCAGAAGCAGGAAGGCGCCATCGTGATGACGCTCTACGGCACGCCGCAGACCGTCGCGCTGAACCAGCGGCTCGAAGAGGACCACATCCCGACAACATCGCCGGGCTTTGGGATCTCGGCGGCTGCCGACGGCACGCGCTACCCGTATCTCTTCCCGATCGCGGCGACCTATTGGTCGCAAGGCGCGGCGGCGGTCAAGTACGTCAAGGACAAGCTCGGCGATCTGCACGGCAAGAAGATCGCCTATGTCTATTACGACAACCCGGCCGGCAAAGAGCCGATCCCGATCATCGAGGCGCTGCAGAAAAAGGAAGGCTTTGAGCTGCGCACCTTTGCCGTGCCGCCGCCGGGTGTCGAGATGGGCGCGCAGGCGCTCGATGTGACGCAGCGCTACAAGCCCGATTTCATCATCAATCACCTGTTCGGGCGTTCGCCCTCGGTCGCGATCAAGGAATACAAGCGGCTCGGCTATCCGCTGTCGAAGGTGATCGGGCTGGTCTGGGCATCAGCCGAAGCGGACATCCTCGCCGCCGGCGGCTGGCAAGTCGCCGAGGGCTACCACACGCTGCAATTCGCCGGCGCGGGCGATGACTACCCGATCCGCCAGGAAATCAAGGCGATGTACAAAAAGGACGGCAAGGAGCCGCCGAAGGAGATGGACGACACCGTGATCTATAACCGGGGTCTCCTGCAGGCGGCGGTCCATGTCGAGGCGCTGAAGAACGCGCTGAAGCAGACCGGCGGTAAACCGCCCAAAGGCGAGGATGTCAAGAAGGGCTTCGAGGGCATCAAGGAGCTCAATCTGGGCGGATTGGTGCCGCCGCTGACGATCACGCCCACCGAGCATGAAGGCGGCGGCTGGGTGCAGATCTTCCAGGTCAAGGGCGGCAAGTTCGTCAAGGAGACGGAGTGGGTGCAGGCCTATCGCGAGGTCGTGGAGGACGCGGTGAAGCACGCCGAATAGGCGGGCGACAACCGGAGCAAGGTGACCGATGCTGGCGCTCAACAACATCGAAGTCGTCTATGACGGCGTCATTCTGGTGCTGCGGGGCGTCTCGCTGTACGCCGAGGAGGGGCATATTACGACCCTCCTCGGCGCCAATGGCGCCGGCAAGACGACGACGCTGAAGGCAATCTCCGGCCTCTTGCACACCGAACGCGGCGAGGTGACCAAGGGCAGTGTCGAGCTCGACGGCGCGCGGCTCGACCGGCTGTTGCCGTTCGATGTCGTCAAGCGCGGCGTCGTGCAGGTCTTCGAGGGGCGGCGTGTCTTCGAAAATCTGACGGTCGATGAAAACCTGATCGCCGGAGCGCACAGCCGCCGCAATTCCGCCGATGTGAAAGCCGGCATCGAGCGGGTCTATGCCAGCTTTCCAGTACTGAAAGAACGCCGCCATCAATCGGCCGGCTATTTGTCCGGTGGCGAGCAGCAGATGCTGGTCATCGGCCGCGCGTTGATGTCGGACCCCAAGGTGATCCTACTCGACGAACCGTCCCTTGGGCTGGCGCCGATGGTCATCGAGGAGATCTTCAAAGTCATCCACCGCCTGAAGGACGAGCAGAAGCTCACCGTGGTACTGGTCGAGCAGAACGCCGCCCTGGCGCTTGAAATCGCCGATCACGGCTATGTCATGGAGAACGGTCGCATCGTGCTCGAGGGCCCGGCTGAGCAATTGCGCCAGAACTCCGATATCAAGGAGTTCTATCTCGGGCTCAACGAAGCCGGCGCGCGCAAATCCTACCGCGACACGAAGCATTACCGCCGGCGCAAGCGCTGGCTGCAGTGA
>WNGC01001411.1_pt1 | contig 14494 bp, 12 predicted proteins | sample 5400051 | NCBI WGS metagenome assembly WNGC01 (sample SAMN13153368, study PRJNA577476) | soil metagenome | isolation source: 20 cm soil or saprolite under grassland replicate 2 | place: USA:California | collected 2016-06-15 | reverse complement strand
GCAACTCTTCGATTTTGTTGATCGAATGCAGCACCGTGGTATGGTGCTTGCCGCCGAATTGCCGGCCGATCTCCGGAAGCGAAGCGGTGGTGAGTTGCTTGACGATATACATCGCCACCTGGCGCGGAAAGGCGATCGCGCGGGTGTTACTGCGGACCTTAAGGTCCTGTTCCCGCAGATTGAAGTGCTCGCTGACGCGTTTCTGGATCAGGTCGATGGTGACCCGCTTTTCCTGGGAGGCAATGATGTTGCGCAGCACCTGCTGGGCGGTCGCCAGCGAAACCGTTGCGCCTGTCAGCGAGGCGTAGGCCATCAGCCGCGTCAACGCACCTTCGAGCTCGCGCACGTTGGACTTGATGGCCCGCGCGATGTATTCCGCCACGTCATCCGGCAGGCTAAAGCGCTCGTTCTCCGCCTTTTTCTGCAGAATGGCGATCTTGGTCTCGAGGTCTGGCGGCTGGATGTCCGCAATCAATCCCCATTCGAACCGCGAGCGCAGCCGCTCTTCGATGGAGTTGATCTCCTTCGGCAGGCAGTCCGAGGAAATGACAATCTGTTTCTGCTGCTCGTAGAGCGCGTTGAAGGTATGAAAAAACTCTTCCTGGGTCCGCTCTTTTCCAGCGATGAACTGGATATCGTCGACCAGCAGGACATCCACGGTGTGGAAACGATCGCGGAAACTGATCATGCGGTCAAACCGCAGCGAATTGATCACTTCGATGGTGAATTTTTCCGCGCTGACGTAGCTCAGCCGCATCGCAGGATTGCGCTTCTTGATCGCGTGACCGATGGCGTGCATCAAATGCGTCTTGCCCATGCCCACGCCGCCGTAGAGGAACAGCGGGTTGTACGCTTTCGAAGGCTGTTCGGCCACGGCGCGCGAAGCGGCATGCGCGAATTCGTTGGACTTGCCGACGACAAACGAATCGAATGTGTAGCGCGTGTTGAGCTGGTGGTCGCTGCTCTCAAAATCCAACTTAGCTTGTTTCACGCCGGAGACCACCGGTGCCGGCTGAACCGGCTCCTCTTCGGTGCACACGTAATGCACCTTCATGTTCGGCGTGCCGACTTCATGAAAGACGGCCTTGACGATGTCCCCGTAAGTGCGCGTCAAAACCTGCCGGAAGACGGCGCTGGGGATCTGGACAAAAAGGGTGTCGCCCTCGACCCGGTTCAGCCTGGTCGGCTGGAACCAAGTCGTGTAGGTGTTGATGCTGACCCGGGACTTCACCCGATCAAGAAATTTGTCCCAGGAATTCGCAGTTTCGCGCTCACGCCCAACTTGAGGTGCAGTCGTCATCGGATGAGAAAAGAAAAACCCAGTGCTATTTCCACAGATGTGAAAAAGCTGTGGAAAGCAGGTCTATTTGCGTCTTTCTTCAGGCTTCGGGATTCTTGCCCGCGCCGGAACGCTCTACTTCGCCCCTGTCGCTCCGCGCGCCGCCCGTCTGGAATTGTCGGCCCACGTACCGCAGCTACGAGTCAGCGCGGGATTGTCCCTGATTGGGGCGTAGGGGGCAAGAGAAAAATAGGAGAAGGCCTTCACCGGCGTTCACACTCCATGCACAGTTTTTCCACAAGCGCTTCGCTCGTGCCACTTCGTTGTTTGGCGCTGATTTTTGCGGCATTTGTGAATATATTTTCACGCCGCGCGCGAACCTTGCACAAAACACGCGTAAGATGGCCTGAGGAAAACTTGGCTTATTGCGGATTATTTTTATCGGGCCGGGCGAATTCGTAGATGCCCAGCGGATCGTTCCCGATGATCAAGCGGTCCTTCTCCACGAGAATGGTGTTGGCTTCGAGCCGGGCCCCGTGTGGCGTGTAGATTTTGTAGGTCGCACGCCGGTTTCCTTCCTTATCGAAATGCAGCAGCGTGTTGTACAACGCGATCCAGACTTCCCCATTCGTCGAATCGACGCCTACAGCTGTAAGAATGCGCCTGAACGACGGCTGATCGCCGCGGCGCTCCTGGCGCACGATCTCCTTGCGCGCCGCCTGCGCCGCGGGCATGGCTTCGAGAGCGGTGTACTGAATATCCTGTTGCGCATAGCCCAAGCGGTCATATTGCCGCACGGTCGGCTCCGGCAGGTAAGCAAACGCATAGTAGAGATGCCCCTGAGCGTCGGTGGCAAGCTGCCCGATGTTCAAATAACGATTCAACTCCTCGCGCTCCGCAAGCGGCTCCGGATCGCCGAATTCGCGCACGTCCCTGCCGTTTTTGTCGAAAACGGTCACCAAATGTGGTTCGCGAAGCGTCCCCACGGCAATTTCGCTTTCGGGCAGGACCGCAACGGAAATCGGGGCCTTTACGGCAATCGAACGAAGCAACGTGCCGTCGGCGGAGAAAACCTGTATGAGGTTGGCGCCGCGGTCCGCCACGTAAATCTTTCCGTCGGCGGCGCCATCGCAGTCTTCGCCGAAAGTGATCAATGCGCGGCCTGTCTTGATGCTGGCAGCGGGTCCGGGAAGTTCGCCGATGGAGAGAACCTGCTTGCCCTGCGCGTCGAACACCAGCAAGCCGGGCGACGGCGAAGCCAGAATGTACAGCCGTCCATCCGCGCCCCGCTTCACCGAGCGTAGCCCGGGACCCACGCCCGGAAAAACCCGCTGCTTGGCGATGAGCTCGCCGTCGTCCTGAGCGGCCGCACTCCCAGCGGCACACACCAGCAGACACATCATCGCAAGAACTCTCACGATTGGACCCACCCGCTGCCGCATGAATCTTCAGATTACTACCGACGCGCGCAGGTTGCCCCGCCCTTGCAGCGGTGTGCCGTAAAGATTAGTCAATACAGAAACGGAGCCGTTCGATGGAGCGGGCGCGGAGGCGGCCGGCGGCATTGCGCGGGCCTTCGTCGTCGGTTTCGATCAAGACGCAGTTCATCTGCACGTTGCCGGAAGCCACCTCGAACCGCGCGGGCAGGCCATTGAGAAACTTTGTGATGATGCCGTTGCGGTCCATTCCGATCACCCCACCATGCGGCCCGGTCATTCCCACGTCCGTGATATAAGCCGTGCCTTGCGGAAAAACTTGTTCATCGGCGGTGGCCACGTGCGTGTGCGTGCCAACGACGGCGGTCACCCGGCCATCGAGATACCAGCCCATTGCTATTTTCTCGCTGGTGGTTTCCGCGTGCATGTCCACAAACGCGAAGGCCACATCTTCTGGAATTTTCGCCAGCTCGCCGTCGGCTTTCCGGAAAGGATCGTCAATCGGAGTCATGAACACGCGTCCCTGCAGGTTCAGCACGGCATACTTCACGCCATTCTTGGCCGTTCCGGCATAGAGCCCTCTGCCAGGATTGCCTTCGGGAAAATTTGCCGGACGCAGCAGCCGCGGCTCGTGCGGCAGGTATTCCAGGATCTCTTTGCGGTCCCAGCTGTGATTTCCGCCGGTGAGCACATCGATCCCCATTTTCAGGAGCTCTTCCGCCAGCCTCGGTGTGATCCCGAATCCCGACGCCGAATTCTCGCCGTTGGCGATCACCAAATCGATCTGCCGCTGCGCAACGATGTCCGCGAGCCGATCGTGAACGATCTGCCGTCCGGGCGAGCCGACGATGTCTCCTACGAAGAGTGCGCGCATGAAGGCAGTTGTCAGTAGTCAGTTCTCAGCGTTCCGTGGGGAAGGCAGAGCCCCGGCTTGCCATATTGCCTCTGCCGGAGAGCGGTCCACACTCTCTCCCCAAAGAATCTTCTCGCTTTCAAATAATGTTTCTTCGTTTTCAGCCATGAATCGCCGTATGCAAGGTTTCATCTTGAACTGACGACTGAATACGGAGCACTGAAAACTAAAATGGAGCGGACCGCTTGGCCGTGGAGAGCTAGGCCGTGAACCTCTGAAATAGTAGGGCGCCACGAGCCAGCCGTTAGGCTTTCCTGCCCCGCTCGCGCGTCTTTATCCTGGCCACCGGATGGGACTCGCCAGCGGGACAGGCCGTGCACACAGGCTGTCTATCCGCAGCACCTCAGAGATTCGTCATTGGTTCAAACAGCTTTCGCTCCCGCACCTGCTTCGAAGAACCGCTCCATTCCCATTGTAGCCTCCGCGCCAAAGGGCGTCCAACCTTCCTGGCGCCCCCTGGCCAAAAGGTTTAACTCCACCAAAGTCAATCGCCGGAGGTAGAATCACTGACAGCAATAGGGGGGAAGCGTCATGCGAAATCAATTACGGTCCACCTGGGCCTGCGGGCTGCTTTTTTTTATTCTTGCTCTTCAACCCGCAGCGCTTCGAGCGGATACTTCGTCCGCCGCGCCGCCCGATCAGCTCGGCAAAGTGAATTTCCCGACGAGTTGCACCGCGGAAGTGCAACCCACGATCGAAAAGGGCGTCGCGCTCCTCCACTCCTTCCAATACACGGAATCCGAGAAAACTTTTGCCGAAGCAGCCACCCGCGACGCGAAGTGCGCCATAGCGTACTGGGGCAAAGCAACGGCGCTGTTTCATCAACTCTGGGATTTTCCGGACGACAGAACTCTGAAGGAGGGCCGCAAGGACATCGAGAAAGCGCAGAAACTCCATTTGAACAATCCGCGGGAACAAGGTCTTATCAACGCCGCCGCCGCTTTCTTTCAGAAAAAATCAAAATTGACCCACGCGGAGCGTACGCGGGCTTACTCCTCAGCACTTGAGAAACTTCACACGCAATCTCCCGGCGATGTGGAATTCAGCGCCTTCTATGCGCTCTCCCTCGTTTCGCTGGCAGACGAAGACGTGGATCCCACTGCAAATCTCCAGAAAGCTATTTCCATTCTTGATCCTCTCCTTCAGCAGCATCCCGGCCATCCGGGCGTGGCTCATTATTTGATCCATGCCACCGATCGCCCCGAATTCGCAGCCCAGGGCCTCGAAGCCGCCCGCCGCTATGCAGCCATCGCACCGGACTCTGCGCACGCCCTGCACATGCCTTCCCACATCTTCGTGCGCCGCGGTCTCTGGCAGGATTCCATCACTTCGAATATTGCCGCGACGGCTTCCGCCGCTCATGCCGCGGAAATGCACCAAGCGGAATTTCATTACCAGACCCATGCCATCGACTTCCTGAGCTACTCCTATCTTCAGAGCGGCCAGGAAGCCAAAGCGCGCGAACTCATCGAGCACACCAATCACGTCGTCGGGGCGAGTGACGAAGATAAAGCCGACCACCGCGCCTATCTTGCCGCGCGGACTACGCTCGAATTACACCGCTGGAAAGAAGCAGCCGCTTTGCCGGTTCCAGCGATTCGCAAGAATTGGCAGGACACGACGTTTTGGGCGCGCGCTATCGGCGAGGCACGCACTGGCGATGTGACCGGCGCGGAATCCGACGTCCAGGAACTTGCACAGCTCGTCGCCGCCCGCGAGAAACGTTCTAAAAAGAACGGCTACACGGTGTCCCCGGAAAAGGCCACCGATCTCCGCGAAGCCGAAGCCTGGCTGGCTTTCGCCAAGGGAAAAGCGGATGAAGCTGTCGAGGAATTGCGCGCCGCCGCCGACCGTCAGGACAAAAATGGCGGCGAATCCGTCGGCATCCCCGCCCGCGAAATGCTCGCGGACATGCTCCTGGAACTCAAGCGTCCAGCCGAAGCCATCGCCGAATACAAGACGGTCCTGAAGAATTCGCCCAACCGCTTCGACGGTCTTCTGGGTGCCGCTCGCTCTGCACAAGCATCCGGCGACACGGGTGGAGCGCAGTCGTTCTACGCCAAACTCGCCCAAATGTGTGATGCGGGTGCCGATCGGCCGGAGCTTGCCGAAGCGAAAACCTACCTCGCGCAGAAATAGCTCATCCTTTCCAGTCGGGAAACTTCTTGGATGGAAAAGCGCGCGGGCCGGAATCTCCGGCCCGTCTGCTTTCTGGCATTTGTTTAGAAGTGGAAGCCCAGCTCCGCGGTGTACGACCGCGGTGTGACGAAGTGCGTTCCGCTAAACGTCGACAAGAAGTTATATAGCGCCGTCTTGTTCGTCAAGTTGATGACCGTGAAGCGCAAGCTCCACTTGTAGCGGTCGCCGTGGAAGAGGTCATCATCGCCCAAGCTGGTATCGAACAGGTGGCGGGGATTGACGCGCGGCGGATTGTGATCGTCGTTCTCCGTTCCCGGCGCAGGTATCTTGAGCCTTGTCGACCCGTAAAGAGAGGGGTCGCAAGCGACTAGCGGAGCGGTCAGTGTCGGGAAAACGTTACCGCAGAAGAGTCCGGCCTGCATTTGTTGGTCCGCGCTCAGACCGGTGAGATCCACCGGCGTCGTAGTATCCGTTGCAAAGGGAACAGCGCCAGCCACGAGTCCACTGTCGTAGCGCCAATTGAAGGCCATCCAAGGTCCGCGCTTCCACGGCTGGTATTGGACGTGTGTGGTTTGCTGAAAGCTTTGATCATGATCGATGCGGAACACTGGTCCGTCACTGGTGCCCAGCCCGCCGACCTGCGGCTGGAAGTAGCGAGCAGAAGCGTGGCCCATGACGGTCAAGACCGTGAAGCCATGGAAGTTGGGCACGCTGACGCGCGCGTTGAACCCGCTGATCTTCGAGTTGTGCCACCCAATCGGAAAGAAAATCGGCGTGTTCAGCAGGTCGCTGAAGTCGTAAGCGTTGTGGGTGTACTTCCAGAGGTAGTCCCCATCGACGACGAGGTACCTTCCGAACGCCTGTTGGAGACCCGCATGGAATTCGTTGCGTTGCCCAGCGCGAATCGGCCCCGAGGACCCGCCAAATACCTCGTCGAGCACGGGATCACCTGTCACGCTGGCGACGACCAGGTTTTCGTTGAAGGGAGTCTCAAGAATGCGAGCGTAGGACACGCGCAGAACGGTATTGCTCGGCTTGACGTTGTAGGAAATCCCGACGCGTGGTTCGATTTGTGACTCTTTGGTGAGGCCTCGGTATAAATCACCTCGCACACCCACATTGAAGGACCACTTGCCCTTGGTAATGGTGTCTTGCAGATAGAGGGCGATCTCTCGAACGTCCCCCCGGCCGTGGAAACCGAATAGCGCGCTTTGTGGCGTGGCGCAGCCGTCGCCCGCTGCAGGCGTAGGTCTCGAAAGATCGATGCACGCCAGTATTTTGCTGAACTGTGCAACCGCAGCATTGGCAACGGTGCCATTGTTGGGAAGAAGTGCGGCCCCGACGCACTGATTCGGATCCGTGAGGTTGGTATCGGATCCGACCAAGTCGCCAGCGGCGTTTGCAACCAGGCACGGCGAATTGATCGTCGGGTCCGTAAGACCCAAGCTGAAGTCCTCCGTTAAGAGCGTGTGCTCGAAAGTGGCTCCCATTTTCACGTTGTGGATGCCCTTCACATAGGATAGATCGCTGCGAAGGCCCAGATTGGTCAGCTTGCGCCGCTGTGTGGCCGTCTCAGAAACGTCCGCCAGCGGATTTGCGCTCGGGTAATAGTTGAACTGGTCGTGGCGTGCGAAAAAGCCAACATTGAGCAATGTGCTGGTGCTGAACAAGTGAGTCCAGGTGGGCGCGATATTGTAGGTCTTGATCTGTGCACGCTGATCCTGTCCCGATGCCACTGCATCGAACGAGTTTGGATTCTGGAACCAGGACCGCGTGTAGCCGCCATTTAGGTGCACGGAGTCCGCGCCGGTGACCTGCAAATCCACGCGGTCGAAGATGTTCTGCTCGTTACCCTTGGAGTGTAGGACTTGGAATTCCGGTGGATCGAGGAAGCGGCCCGTATTCAAGCCATTCGCCGCGATGAAATTCCCCCACTTCGGGCCTCCAAAGGCCACATCGAAGCCAGCATTATCCGAGCCGAAACTCCCGTAAGAAGCTCGCACACTTCCAACTGGTTTCGTCTGGCCGAGGCCGGAACGCGTCGTCACCTTGATGACCAGGCTGGTCTTATCACCAAATTCGGCGGGCGGAGCCCCGGAGATCACCTCCAGCGACTGAATCGAATCAACTGGGATTTGGTTGGAAAAGACTTTGCTGGTCTGGTCCGTCATCGGCTGGCCATCCACTGAAAAGGAGCTCTCCGCATGATCGCCGATGGCGTGAACCAGGCCGTTCGAGTCCGCCACGGCCCCCGGCGCTGCCAGCGTCACAAGCGAGCTGACTGAGGACGACGAACTCTCCAGTGGGAGTCTGTCGAACAAGCCGCGGTCTATGTCCGTGTGAAAGGTGGATTCATTTTCCACCAGGTCCTGCGCTTCAACGTTCACGGTCTGTACTGCCGTCCCAATCTTCAGGCCAACTTGTACCGTCGTGGGAACCGCCGAGCGCACGTCCACATCCTGTGCGTAGCTTGCGAAGCCCCCTGCCGTCACTGCCAAATGGTAGGAATTGAAAGGGACGTTCGTGAATTTGAAGCTCCCCTCGCTTGCTGTGGTCGTCTCTCTGTGAAAGCCGCTCACGGCGTACGAGATTTCGACCGTCGCGCCGGCAACCACGCCGCCAGATGGATCTTTGACCACGCCTTCAATGGATCCGGAATTCCCCATCTGGGCCTTCGCTGGCGCGGCCGTCAACCACAGAACAATCCCCAAAACAGATCCGGTGCAGATGCTCAAACGCTTCAACATTTTTTCTCCATACCTTTCGAAGGCAAATTTTGTGTGTGTGGAAAGAGGCCGCCGGAAAAATGGCGGTGACACCGGCTCCAAATAGGCCAGCGCACGGAAATACACTTCAAGCTAGGGGTAAAGAACTAGGCGGTGGGGGGTGCGCGACCGGAGCGATGCAGAGAAAAGGAATCGCTGGGCGCTGCGTGCTGCGGCAGCGAAGAATACCGGGTGATGATCTGTGGCGTGCTGACGAGGTCCAGCCGGGCAGCCGCCAGCGCCGGCATGTGCAGCACTTGGCAGATGTGGCAGGCGGTATCGGGCCCACTCGTATGTTGGTGGAAGAGAGAGCCGCCCGCAGCAAAATAAAGCAGCGCGAGCGAAGCCAGCAGCGCCAGCGCGCGGCGCCCAACCGTTGGTCCGAAAATAGCTTCCCGCGGATGCATCTATCTACACTCTACCTTAGCACTTTGGATGACTGAAAATCTCGATTAGTTGCAAACAGGCACCCCAGGAAGGAAACGGTTTTCTTGACCCCGCAACCGTTCTTGCCTAAGCTTCGTCTTAGTAAGCACATGCAGGCCAAGTCTCACCGCATCCGCATTTTGGTGTTGCTCTTCGGGGTCTTCTTCCTTGGGGCGCAGTTCCACTTTTGTACGGACTTGACGACCACGCCGTCCGCCTCGCACATTTGTCCAGTTTGCTCGACAACGGGCTCGATCGTCGCCGCGCAGTCGGCCAACTTTGCCTTCGTGCCGGTCACGAACCGGCGGGAAGTCGCTCCTTTGGTTGTTTTGGTATCCTCAGCAGTTCCGCGCACCACCTCTCCCCGCGCCCCTCCCGCCCGGTAGTTTTCTGCGTTTTCCCTTGGTTGTCTCCGCCTTTCTTGTAACAAAGGCTCAATTCCATCGAACCCTAGGAGTAATGTCATGAAACGATTCGCTGCTCTAGCCGTTTTGCTGTTGTTCTCCTCAGTTGCCCATGCGCAGGACGCGTCTGCTGTAGCGATTAAGCGCGACGTTTCCGCTGTAAACACGGAAGACGCCCGCATGAAGGCTCTCGAAGCGCAAGTCCGCACTCTCGCTGGCGAAGTAGCACTCTTGCGCAGCGAGCTAAAGCAACTTCGCGAAACGAAATCACCGGAACCATCTTCCGGCCCGCAAGTTCTCCTAGCTGCCTCGCATCCCGAGCCGGGTATGCTGCCCTACTCTCCTGCCCCGGCCGCTGCGCAGGTCGCGCAAACACAGACTTTCGGAGGTGCGTCGGGCAACGCAAAACTCCTCAATCCGGACATCAGCCTGATCGGCGATTTCATTGCTACCGCGGGCCACAATAACGTCGCGCCAGAACGTTCGCTGGAGATGCACGAATCGGAAGTGGGTCTCCAGGCCATCATCGATCCATATGCGCGCGCCGATGCCTTCATCTCCTTCGGCGAGACGGGCGTAAACGTCGAAGAGGCTTACGTCACCTTTACTTCGCTCCCCGCGGGCCTGTTGCTCAAGGTCGGTAAGAAGCGTGCTGACTTTGGGAAGGTCAATACCATTCACAATCACGCTCTGCCGTTCATTGACCGGCCGCTCGTCACCAACAATTTGGTCGGTGGCGAGGACGGCATCGATGACGCCGGCTTCTTCCTCTCGCGTTTTCTGCCCGCACCCAAGAACTGGTTCCTCGAAGGAAGCGCGGAGGTATTACGTGGTGATGCTGCGGATGTGTTCCAGGCCAGCCGTCGCCAGGATGTTAGCGTCGTCGGCCACCTGCGCGCTTATCGCGACCTGTCCGAATCCACCAACCTGGATCTCGGCCTCTCCTACGCGCGCGGCCACAACAACCTCGGCTCAAACTTCCTGACCAATCTGTATAGCGGAGATGCGACACTCCGCTGGAAGCCGCTGCGCCGCGCTATCTACAATTCCTTCTTGTTCCGCACCGAGCTATTCTGGAGCGCGCGTGACCAGCTCTCTGCTGCGGTCCCGAATCTTTTTCAGACCGAACATGCTTTTGGCATGTACTCCTCCGCGGAATACCGCGTAAATCGCCGCTGGACCGTCGGCGGACGCTTCGACCGCAGCGGCCACGCCACCGATGCCCGTCTGACGGATACCGGCTTTTCCGGTATCCTCACTTATTGGCCGAGCGAGTTTAGCCAGATCCGCGGGCAGTACCGCTTCGGTCATCTGGCGATCGGTCCATCCGATTTCTCGAATGCCAATGAAATTCTTTTCCAGTTTCTCTTTGTGATGGGCGCGCACGGCGCTCACCCGTTTTAAGCCGTTCCAGGAGATTTCGATGCCACGCTTATTGACAAAGACTCGTCTCACCGCGTTCGCCTTGTCCTTTGCGCTCGTGTTCGCTTTGCTCTTTCCGGTCACGGGGCGCGCGGACAGCAAGATTCGCATCATGACCGCCACCACCGACCTGGCGTCCCTCGCGCAGGAAATTGGCGGCGACAAAGTGGACGTTGAATCCGTCGCTCGCGGCTATCAAGACCCGCACTTTGTCGACCCGAAGCCCAGCTTTCTTCTGAAGCTCTCCAAGGCCGGGCTGCTCATCGTCGTCGGCCTCGAACTCGAGATCGGCTGGCTGCCACCGCTCATCACGCAGTCCAGCAATCCGAGGATTCAGGTTGGCGCGCCGGGTTATCTCGACGCCTCCCGGTTTGCGAAAATCCTGGAAATCCCTACCGGCCAAGTCACCCGCGCCGAAGGCGACGTCCATCCGCTCGGGAACCCGCACTACTGGCTGGACCCGGATAACGGCTTGCGCATCGCCAAGGGCATCCAGAACAAACTCAGCGAAATGCGCCCCAACGATGCAGCTTATTTTGCGCAGCGCTACGATGCCTTTGAGCAGCGCCTCAAGCAGTCCGATCAGCAGTGGCTGGCGCAGATGAAGCCCTACGCCGGCCGCAAGGTCGTTACCTATCACCGTTCCTGGCCGAATTTCGCTGCACATTTCGGCCTCAACGTCGTCGGCTACGTCGAGCCGCGTCCCGGCATCCCCCCAAGCCCTCAACACACCGTGGAATTGATCGGGCTAATGAAGCGCGACGGCGTCAAAATCATCATCGTTGAACCATACTTCGATCTCAAAACGCCAAACAGCATCGCCCGCGAGACGAGCGGGCAAGTCGTCGTTCTGATGCCCTCGGTCGGCGGCGAAAAAGAAATCATCGACTACTTCAAGCTGTTCGACTACGACATCGCCAAGCTCAAGAAGTCTTTTGACGAGACCCACTAGGAGAGTATTCGATGGAGATTCTTCCGTTTCTGATTTTGCCTTTCTTGGCGAGCCTGATCCTGACCGGCATCCATTCCTATCTTGGCGTGCATGTTGTTGAGCGCGGCGTCATTTTCGTGGACCTCGCTCTCGCGCAGATCGCCGCGCTGGGCGCCACGGTTGCCATTATCGTCGGGATGGACCCGCATGGCCACGGTTCCTACTGGATCAGCCTCGGCTTCACGTTTCTCGGCGCGGCCATTTTCGCCTTTGCGCGCACCCGCCGCGGCCATATTCCGCAGGAAGCCTTCATCGGCATCGCTTATGCGGTGGCCTCCGCTATGGCCATTCTCCTGATGAGCAAGGCTACCGGGGAGACCGAGCATCTCACGCACATGCTCGTCGGCAATATTCTTGCCGTCTCCAAGCCCGAGGTGATCAAAACCGCGTTGCTCTATAGCGGTATCGGCCTCTTTCACTTCATCTTTCGCAAGAAATTCCTGCTCATCTCCATGAATCACAACAAGGCCGAGCAGACCGGCCTCAACGTCCGTTTCTGGGATTTTCTCTTCTACGCCTCTTTCGGATTTGTGGTCACCTCGTCGGTGGCCATCGCCGGCGTGTTGCTCGTTTTCTGCTATCTGATCGTCCCCAGCGTTGGCGCCATGCTCTTTGCCGACCGCATCGGCCCGCGTCTCGCCATCGGTTGGACCATGGGAACACTGGTCTCTGCGTTGGGAGTTTATCTAAGCGTGAAGCTTGATACCCCCACGGGCGCCACCATCGTCGTCACTTTTGGCGGCGTCCTCATCATGATGTTTCTATTGCATCTCGTCCTGCACCGCGGCCGCTCCGCCCGCGAATTGAAAGGCGGCGCTTCCGCTCACCGGGAGCTCGAAGCGGCCACCCCTGCGTCTCGGGAAGCGTAGCTTTCAGAAGTGAAGTTGAAGCTCTATTTTTTCTCCGGCTGCGCCGTCGGCGGCAAAATCCCGTTCAATCGCAGATAAATGGCCTCGGTCGCATAGTGATCCGTCCAACTGCCCCCCAGCGCCACCAGCGCTCCTCCCCGCGAGATCGGCCGGTTGCCAAAGAGCACGAATTGCTCCCCCAGTTTCGAATCGTCCACGTTCGCCAGCGCCGTCGTGCAAAACGCAAACGAATCCTTCATCGCCGCCACCAGCTTTTCCTTCGGATCTGTCTCCGACATTTTCACCTCCGGCCCCGTCTGCCCGGAAATCTTCGCGCAGAAGGTATTGTTTGTTTGCGCGATGTGCATCGCCAGGTGCCCGAACGAATTCATTTCCGGCGAAGGCTTGAAACTGTATTTCTCTGCTGGCATCGATTCGGCCGCTGCCACCATGTTCTTCCCGTATCGCGCCACTCCCGCTTTCACAAACCCGCTCACCGGATTCGCTACTGGCCTCAGGTCCGGTGTCGCACTTGCCGCTGATGCAGCCTGCTGAGCCCCCGCAACTCCCACCACCGTCAACATCGCCACTGCCACAAACAAACCCCCACGTATTTTCATGGCCCTCTCCTTCCCCACGGAATCCGCAGTGAAGCATACCCCCGCCCCGCTCCCTCCACAAGCGCCGCTCAGAGCCAACAATCCTCCAGCCACCATTTTCTCTTTTTTCAGAAACATCTTCTTCTCCGAGCGTCACCCAGCGCACGCAGGAACTCGGCATTCGCATTGCGCTCGGCGCCCAGCGCCGCGATGTCCTGCGCCTCGTCCTGGGTCAGGGAACGCCTCTCACGCTTGTGGGCGTCACCGTCGGGGTGCTCGCCGCCCGCGGCTTCGCTCGGCTCTTATCCACTCTGCTTTTCGGTGTCAGCGCCACGGATCCGATCACCTTCGCCGGCGTTGCGGCCTTGCTCGGGTTTGTAGCGCTCGCCGCTTGCTACATCCCTGCCCGCCGCGCCACCCGCGTCGATCCCATCGTCGCGTTGCGCTACCGCACGTGATCTGAAATTGAGTCGACAGTCCCGCTGACGTAGAATCTTCACTCGTGCGAAGGTTCATCTCCTAAAGTTCCATCGGACAACTAAACCGTGCCCGTCTCGCCTGAGAATTCGAAGATCATCTACACCGCGCTGAAAGCCTGCGGCATCCGGGTGCTTTCCGCGCTCCCGGAAACCTGGCTGGTCCACCTGATTCAAATTGCCGAGGGCGATCCGGAAATGACTCTTGTGCGCCTGGCCAAGGAAGAGGAGGGCGTCGGCCTGTCCGCGGGTGCGCACTTTGCCGGCGTGAAGTCCGCGATGCTGATGCAGAACCACGGCTATCTTGCCTCCATCAACGGCATCGTCTCCTTCGCGCATCTTTACAAGATCCCGCTGTTGATGCTCATCACCTATCGCGGTTCGTTTGGCGAGCGTGACCCCTGGCAGACGCAGGGCGGGAACATCACCGAGGCCTTGCTGCGCGCGATGAACATTCCCTATTCTTTTCTCGATGCGCCCGCATCCGTGGAAAAGCGCATCCGGCAAGCCCACACCCTCGCCGAGAGCGGTCTTCAGCCCGTTGCTCTGCTCCTGACGCGCGACCTGATGTGGGTGGAGTGATGTGGGAGAAATGATGCTCCGCACCGACTGTCTGCGCTCCATTTACTCCGAGCTTGAAAAATGTCTGGTCGTCACCATCATGGGTGCCGTCGCTACCGAGCTGCAGTCGCTCGGCCATAGTCCTAATTTTTTCTACCTGCAGCACGCCATGGGACTCGCCTCCTCCACCGGCTTGGGCCTCGCTCTCTGCCTGCCCCATCAGAAGGTCGTGGTC
>WNGC01004489.1_pt1 | contig 14504 bp, 15 predicted proteins | sample 5400051 | NCBI WGS metagenome assembly WNGC01 (sample SAMN13153368, study PRJNA577476) | soil metagenome | isolation source: 20 cm soil or saprolite under grassland replicate 2 | place: USA:California | collected 2016-06-15 | reverse complement strand
TTTCCGTCGTTAAATGCACGCGCGTAAAACTCCGCCGAAACCGAATAGTATTATATGAAGATGAGCATTGTTGATCAACCAACTGCAAATGAAACAGAAACCAAATTGAGGCGATCGACTCTGTTGGTTCTTTTGCTTTCGGCCCTGTTCTGGGCAGGGGGCTGCGAAGGCTATTACACCGCTTACCCAGGTTATTACGGACCTAATTACGGTTACGGTCCGGGGCCATATTATGGAGGAGGGTCGGTCGTGGTCGCGGTTGAGGATCGGCCGTATTATGTTCGTGGTCCCGGCTACTGGTCCGGCCGCGTGTATTACGTTTGGAGGCCGGGACACTGGAGGAATCGATACGGCCAGAGAGTTTGGATACACGGCCATTACGTCGCGCGAGGATACTAAGCTGGGCCGGAGGTCGCCTTAGTAACAGTCGGGCAGAATGCGGGCAAGTGAGCGATGCGCGCATGTGTGGCAGATCATGAGCGCTAAAGGCGGTCCGCTAAGTCACAACGCGTCACTTCCGTACCCGCCCGAACTTGTTAGGCGGCGCTATGACCGATTGGCTCCCTGGTACCGACTGTTCGAATGGATCTTCTGGCTCCCGCAAGGAATCCGCGGCAGGGCGATTCGAAAGCTTGACCTTCGACAAGGCGACACCGTTCTCGAGATTGGCTGCGGAACTGGACGAAATCTTCCATACCTTCAGGACGCTGTCGGATCGGACGGCCACATTTTTGGTGTCGATGTTTCCGAAGGGATGCTGGCTCGGTCGCAGTCGTTGTGCGAGCGCAGAGGGTGGAAGAATGTGACTCTAGTTCGCACGGACGCGCTCGACTATCGACCGCCTCGGATGCTCGATGCTGTTTTGTTCGGTCTCTCTTACGGTGTTATGCAGAATGGCAAACGGATATTGAATCATGCCTGGTCACAGCTTCGTACTGGAGGCTGCGTTGTGATTGTAGACGGCAAAACCATGCCCGGTATCGCGGGGCGCTTGCTTCATCCATTGGTGATTCTGGAGATGAAAGCCACTGTCTTGGGGGACCCTGACCACAATGCTTGCGCAGATCTAAGAAGCCTAACCGACGACGTCACTGTCGAAGAAGAGTTATTCGGTGCCTACTTTATTTGTCAGGGCCGAAAAGGAACATGACGGGTGTTGCCTACTTCACGTCAGGCCGGGGTCGGGAGCAAAACCGCCGTGATTCCGCATCTTCACCGAGCGCAACTTACGTTCTGGCTACTATTCCTTGGACGCGGCGCCGCCACGTCAGCGAGGCTACCAAGCCGTGACCAGTCCACCCAGCAAACCGAGGAAAGCGCCAACGAGCGTTTCCAGAAGATCATGGCGCTTTAGATAAAGGCGCGACCAAAAAACGAGGAGAGCCAACGCCAAGGCTACAACGCCGACGACCGGATTGATTACAAACAGAATGACTGCGCTATAGAAAGCAAAAAGCGCATGCAACGACAGCTTGATCCGAAAATTGATTAGCGCAGCCATAATCAGCAGAAACAACGTCATCGTGGCCCCGCGCAATGCGAAAGCCGGCGCGCGGGATAGCAAAAGTACGAACACGGCAACCGCCGAAATTGAAATCGCCCGCGGATAAAATCGGACGCGTTCAGCGTGAATGGAAACATCTGGATCGCTCCACCGGCCTGATTGGACCCCGAGAAACAGTAAGAGTGCCATCGGCAAAATTACGGTCGCCAACAGAGTCAGTGAAAGTGCCAGACCGGCGCGGTTAGCGAGGCGCAGGGCAATGATAATGCCCACGGAAAGACTGATGAAAACCAACGGGTGCCCAATCCAGGAAACCCATCGTGCAAAGACAACAGTCGGCTTGAGGTCGATCTTGTCGCGACTCACTTGTTACTTCCAACAATGCGCCCGCTTACTTCACCAAACCCGACGCGGTAAGCGTCACCCTGGCACCAGCCACTAATTGCAAGAATATCTCCGTCTTCGAGCCATTTGCGCGTTTCGCGGTTGGGCAGCTTCAAGGGGTTCGCGCCGCGCCAGGTCAATTCCAACATGCAGCCCCGCGATTCATCTGTCGGGCCGCTGATTGTTCCGCTCGCCAACAAATCGCCGGGCTGCAGATTACAGCCACTAATCGTGTGATGGGCGAGCTGTTGGGCAATGCTCCAGTACAGATTTTGAAAATTGGTGCGCGTGATGACGTGCGCCGCATTCATCGATGAAGTTTGCAAGCTCGCTTCGAGTTGAATGTCGAACGTGAAATCATCCTTTGCTCGCAAGTATGGCATCGGCGCGGGATCCTGCGCCGGAAGCGGTTTTCGGAAAGGCTCAAGGGCCTCCAGTGTCACCACCCATGGTGAGATGCTGGTACAAAAATTCTTCGCCAGGAACGGGCCGAGCGGCTGGTACTCCCACGCCTGAATATCCCGCGCGCTCCAATCGTTCATTAAAACCAGGCCGAAAATATGATCGACCGCGCGATCAATCGGAACCGGTTCGCCTAACGAATTTCCCGGGCCAATCAGGAACGCCATTTCAAGCTCGAAATCGAGGCTCGTTGTCGGACCGAAAGTCGGCACCGAAGCGTCGGGCGGTTTGACTTGGCCCTGTGGCCTCCGCACATCGCTGCCGCTGATTACAACCGAGCTGGCGCGTCCGTGATACGCTACAGGCAACCACTTCCAATTTGGCATCAGCGCGTTTTCCGGCCCGCGCAACATTGTGCCCACGTTGTGCGCATGGTGATAGGACGAATAGAAATCGGTATAATTCGCAATGCGCACGGGCAATTTCATGGTGACGCTCTTTTGCGCATGAAAAACGCGCGCCCGCAGCCTTGCGTTGTCACGCAGAATCGGCGTTTTGGACGAGAGAAGACGTTGAAGCACTGCGCGCGCCTTGCGCCATGCCGGACGACCAAGCGCGAGGAACGCATTCAGCGAGTCCTCTGAAAAGGGTTTTCGGCCTTGAAATTCCGGCGAGCGGAAGTGGCCGAGCTCTTCGAGCGCGGAAAGATCGACAATCAAATCGCCGATGGCGACTCCAGCGCGTGGTTTGCCTCCTCTGGGCTGAAAGATGCCGAACGGAAGATTTTGGATGGGAAAATGCGAATCAGCCGAAACGTCGATGAATGATTTGAGTGACATGATGGTAGGGACGCCGCGCTGTAGTGCCAGTCCGGCTCGGACCGTCCGGACAGCGCAGCGCAGTCCGTATCCTACAGCAAATTTAGGGCGCGCAAATCTTCACGCGGCTCATCGAAGCTGCAACTGCCAAACGACACAACGAATCGCCGGCGATATTGCAGCCGTTTGGTGTCGATTCGCCATTCGCGCCACGCGAAAAAATCGTCAGTGAACGAAAACGAATCCACATTTTCGTCTTCGAGCATCATCGCAGTTTGATTCGTATCCCAACGATGCTCGGCAGCAAGCGCCGCCGCGCCCAATACGTTCAGGAAACCGTGCATCTTTGATTGGACTTCTTCCCGGTATTGTCGCAGCGGATGGTGAAGACCGGCCGTAAACTTGATCGGCAGTTGATGCGTAGACGGCGTCACCATTGCTTTGGCAATCTGCATTGAAGTTGGAAACGCATCCGCGGTCACTCCGCCGGTGCGCAGTTTGTAACCGAAGGTCGCCAAGTCGGCATCAGAGTTAAATCCGCCAAGCAACGCGATAGTCTGTTCCGCTCTATCGGGGGGCGCCTCCCAGAAAACCGGCAAATCGCCGAGAATCGATTTCGCCTCCTGCAGCGACGCGACATCGACGTCGGGCGGCAGAAACATCTCAAGATGACTGATTGATATTAGATCGACGTTATGTCTCGATAACGCGCGAATCGCCGCCTCCGCATCATCGAGCGCTTCAAGAAAAGCATCCGTGTTCGCAGTCTTCGGTCCGAGCGCAGCAACGCGAAGTGGATGCTGAGCATCAAATTGCGAAAGGAGTTGTTTGGTCGCATCGAACTGTTCAGTGGAGAGAACAAACGCGTCAAGCATCCATGCGTCGGGAGAGCGGACATATTCAGTCTGATTTCTTAGCGCTGGTTCGAGCCCAAGACTACAGGGCGGAAACATTCCCGCATAATCGATTGAGTGCGCGAGCAAAGCGCGAAGTGAATCAACTGGCATGGGCTGAGTAATTTGTTGAATCGTCACATCGTAATTCGGTACCGAGTCACGAATCTCGAATCACGACTCTCGGATCTTGAATCTCGCATGGCGAATCTGTGGTCCGTCATCAATCGTCAATTATCTGGCTAATCGGAGGAGGCAAGTTCCGGCGCCATGCCGAACGACGCACGCAGTACGCGGCCGGGTGCAATTGTTTGAATTCCTTCCTTATTTTCGAAGGCCCGCTGTTGATGATGATCAGTGAGCCCCCAGCATGGTTCGATGCAAAGGAATGCACCGCCATCGGACCACAAAGTCAGATATGGGACGCCCGTTAAATCGACGCTGACCCAGCGGCCGCTGGGCGGATCGACATAGGAAAATTGACGCCTCGGAACGTCGAGGAGCTCCAGAATAATGGAACCGGGTAATTCGGTTTTGGAAAACGGCATTTCTCCACCTGCGAACTCGATATCACGGGTCTGACCGGAAAGATAATTTCGCGGCGAAAAATGACGGCGATAAAGTCCTGTGGGCATTTGAAGATGGAAGCTTTCGAACGAGGTTGCCGCGAATCCCGGATGCAATCCAAAAGAAACGTGCGCATCCAGCTCAGGCTCCTCGTTTCGAAACTCGAAAAGCGCGCTCACTTTGTTCGCGTCGATCCTGTAAGTCAGGACCACGCTTAGCTTCAACGGATATTCATCTGCTGAGAAATCGTTCGGCGTTATCCGATAGTCCAGTGAGCCGCCGCTTCCCTGAACAGAAGTTCCGGCGAAGTGCCACGTTTTGGAGCGGAGGAAGCCGTGATTTCCACCTTTGATTTCACGTCCCCGGTACAAGCTGCGTCCGTCTTTAAGACGATGGAGATAGTAACCCATTATCGTCGCGTGATTCGCCCACCCCTGAGACGGCGCCGATAGGTCGTTGTCGCGGTAAAGAAAACCCGTCCATTCGCCCGCCTCGTTAACTCGGGCCAGACTAACTAATTCCGCACCCAGACGGGAAACGATGATCCGCAGACCGTTCTCCTCATCGGTCAGGATATCGAGATGTTGATTTTCTCGCTGATCTTCAGTATGCGAAAACTTCATCGTAGCGTGCAGGCATTGTAGCCACGGCGCCATGCGCCGGGTGTGGGCGTCTCCTGTTTTGAAACAAGGCAACGCGCCACAGGAGCGTGGCTACAACAAAGACTCACGGAAATAGGCCGCGCACCTTTTTGGCTTTGAGGACGCGCTCGACGCCAATGGCCATGGCCGCGGTGCGATGAGAAATCTTATGCGCCTTCGCTCGGCGAATGACTTGCGCAAATGAATGTTCCAGGATGCGGAAGAGCTTGTCAGTCACTTCCATTTCCGTCCACAGATAGGATTGCAATCCCTGGACCCACTCAAAGTAAGAAACAATTACGCCGCCGGCGTTGCACAAAATGTCGGGGATCACAAAGATTTCGTCCCAGCGTTTTTCCAGAATCAGGTCTGCCTCCGGAGTGGTCGGCCCATTAGCGGCTTCGGCGAGGATTCGGCATTTGAGTTGCCCGGCGTTCTTTCCGTTAATTACACGATCGACTGCTGCCGGCACCAGGATATCGCACTGCATCGTGAGGAGTTCGTTCGGATCGACATGATTGTCCTGGGCGAACGCTCGAAGGGTCCCCTTCTTAAAAACGTGCTGTTCGGCGGCTTGGATATCTATTCCTTTCGGATTGTAGATCGCCGCATGTGCGTCGCTAATGCCAACTACTTTGACACCAGTCTTGTAGCCCAGCGAAAGGGCTGCCACTGAGCCGACGTTGCCGAATCCCTGCACGATGGCCGTACATTTTTCCGGATCCATTTTCAACATGTTCATCGCCCGCTCGACCAGGTAAACAACGCCGCGTCCGGTTGCCTCTCGGCGGCCCTCTGTTCCGCCGATTGCGACCGGTTTGCCGGTCACGATTTCACTGACGGAATAACCTTGATGCACTGAATAAGTATCCATGAACCACGCCATGACCTGTTCGTTCGTCCCCATATCGGGACCCATGATATCGGTATGTGGCCCGACAAACGGAATCATCTCCTGCATGTACCGGCGCGAAACCCGCTCAAGTTCCGTCCGTGATAATTTGGCAGGGTCCACGGTGACTCCGCCTTTCGCTCCACCGTACGGCAAATTGGATAGCGCGCATTTCCAGCTCATCCACATGGCCAGCGCCGCCGTTTCGCCCATGGACAGAGATGGGGCGAAGCGCGTCCCGCCTTTTGTTGGACCCAGAGTCAAGTGATGCTGAACGCGGTAGCCTTGGAACGTTCGTGTGCTGCCATCATCCATATGCACCGGCAGCGTCACAGCGATGGCGCGTTTCGGATACATCAGGCGCTCGCGATCGTTCTTATTGATGCTCAAATAGTCGGCAATGACCTGAAACTGGTCACGCGCCATTCGAAACACGTCGTCGTCGTAGATACTCATGAAATAAACTCGCAGGCTAGATTGGTCGGTCGCCAAATGCAGTTGCTATTTGGCGCTGGGCAAATGGAGCCGTCAACCCCGAAACCGTTCGTGGGTTAACCCCGAAAGCCGCAACAGCATAAGTTCGACAACCGCATTTGCAACCCGTAGCGTCCGTTCGAAAAATCAACCAAAATGAGAATTGAGACCTTAGCTGTTCACGCGGGCCACACCGTTGATCCGGCGACGGGGGCGGTTTCGTTGCCGATTCATCTTTCAACTACGTTCGAGCGAGATGCCGAGGGAACGTACTCGCGCGGGTTCATGTACACGCGCAATAACAATCCGAACCGCCAGGCACTCGAACAGGGAATCAGCGCGTTGGAAGGCGGCGCGGCAGCGGCAGCTTTCGCATCCGGGACTGGAGCAAGCATGTCCATTTTTCAGGCGCTCGCGCCGGGCGATCACGTCCTCGCCCACGTGGATGCGTACTACGGAACGTCACGATTACTGCGAGAAATTTTCCGGCGCTGGGGACTCGACATCAGCTTTGTCGATATGAGCGATCTTAGCGCCGTTGAAAAGGCGTTGCGGTCGAAGACAAAACTCGCGTGGATGGAAACTCCGTCCAATCCACTGCTAAAAATTGTCGACCTTGCCGCTGTCGGGCAGGTTGTCCACGGCGCGGGGGCGATCTGCATATGCGACAATACGTGGGCGCCAACGCTCCAGCGCCCATTCGATCTGGGTGCGGATCTAGTCCTGCATTCCACAACAAAATATTTCGGCGGTCATTGTGACGTTCTCGGGGGAATTGTTGTTTCCAAGGAGGAGGATGATTTTTTCCAACGCATTCGCAGTATTCAATATGAGGGCGGAGCAGTCCCCTCGCCTTTCGATTGCTGGTTGATCCTGCGTGGCATGCGCACTCTTCCGTGGCGGATGCGTGCTCATTCGGAAAACGCAATGAAAGTCGCCGATTTCCTTTCCCGACACCGAAAGGTGGCACGCGTCCATTATCCCGGATTGAAGTCGCATCCTGGACATGAGATTGCTGCAAAGCAGATGTCGCTCCATTCGACTGGCGCTCAGGGTAAGTTGTTTGGTGGAATGCTTTCTTTTGAGACTAAGGGCGATCGTGACGTCGCAATGTCAGTCGCCGCTAAAACGAAAATCTTTACTCGTGCGACCAGTCTCGGCGGAGTGGAAAGCCTGATTGAGCATCGAGCATCGATTGAGGGCGCAGGAACAACTTCACCCGAAGGGCTCTTGCGACTGTCGATTGGCCTCGAGAACGCCGACGATCTAATCGAAGACCTCGATCAGGCATTGGGATGATTTGTAGGGCGTTTGGTTCGCTCGCGCCAGCCGCCTTGGGCGGCGTCTGACACAGACGCCCTACAATTCGTGCTTAGCAAAGCGCTGGCGAAAGATATCGACGATATCCTGGACTTCGTTCACTCGCAGCAGATAAGCGCAACCAAAGAACGCCGCAGCAGCAGATGCGATTGCAATGAGCAGTTCACATACCTTTGGCAAAAAGCGGAGACTCGCCCACGCACCAAGCCACCAGTAATTTGCTGCCCAGCAAACCAATGCAAGCACGGCGCCGGCGAAACATATTTTTCCGAGACCGATCAGCAGTTGCCGCGTTTCCAGCCTGCGCACGTGGCGTCGCATCAGCGCGTAAAGAAATAGAAAATTCATCGTCGCGACGAGACTCGTCGAAAACGCCAAACCGCGATGTCCCCATCCAAGCCGAAAGGTAAAAAGCCAGTTCAAAAAAAGATTCGCGCCGATCGCAACGAAACTGATGATCATTGGCGTGTTGCGTTTGCCAATCGCGTAAAACGCCGGCGTTAACACCGTCCGTGCTGGTAGATCACACTGATGATGGGCGAGGCAAACATCGCCAGCCCAATTGCGGATGGAATAGTGAGCAAAAATGCGAGCCGTATTCCACGAGCGAGAATCGCGCGGAACTCATCCATGTTTCCAACGGCCGCGCTTTTCGATACCAGTGGAAGGGTAACGGTTCCGATCGCCACGCCGAAAATTCCGAGCGGCAATTGCATCAAGCGAAACGCAATGTTCAACCAACTGACCGGGCCGTTGCCGAGGCTCGCTGCAAATCCGCTGTTAATGAGCACGTTCACCTGCACAGCGCTTGCGGCAATCACCGCAGGTCCCATCAACGTGAGCACAGTGCGGACCCCTTCGTCGCGCCATCGAAAATCGGCGTGATACTTGTAGCCAACACGCCACAGGGAGGGAAATTGGCCAACTAATTGCCACGCTCCGCCGATCAGCGTCCCGATTGCCAACCCGACAAGCGACCGCACACCGAATTGCGGATCAATCCACCAACCAATTGCAACACCGCCGAGAATGGAACCGAGATTAAAATAGCTCGACGCCATGGCTGGCGGGCCGAAAACGTGCTTGGCATTGAGCATGCCCATCACCAGTGCGGCAAGAGACACGAGCAACATGAATGGCCACATGATGCGGGTGAGCAAAATCGTCAGCGCCGTCTTGTCCGCGGACCAGTTTCCCCACGTTAGAAGCTCCACCAGTTGCGGCGCGAACACGATGCCGAGCAACGTGACTACGCTCATGAAGACGGCCGTGAGCGTCGCAACTTTGTTCGCCAGTCGCCACGCCGATTCATCGCCATCGACCGCGATCTTCTTTGAAAACGTCGTGATGAATGCGGTCGATAGCGCGCCTTCAGCAAACAAGTCACGCAGCAAATTCGGCAACCGAAACGCCATCAGGAACGCATCGAGATTTCGTCCCGCGCCGAAAAGACCCGCAAATACCGTCTCGCGAATCAGGCCGAGCAGCCGGCTCGACAGAATCGCAATACCTACGATTCCTGCCGCGCGCGTGCTTCCTCTCCGATCTTCGGCTGCACTCATCGGCGAACAAAGAACAGGGTCCGACGATTTGGGAAAGCAAAAACTTTACGTAGCGCAGGCATTGGTAGGGTCGTCGCGCTGCGACCGCGGCGCGCCGTCCCTACCAAGTCAGAGCTGTTCGATCTGATAGCCGCGCGCCCGAAGCATTGCGAGGAGACCAGCCGGACCACCCATGTGTCCTGCCCCAACAACCACGAAATATGTTTTACCGCTGTGCAAATAGCCTTCGATCTTCGGGATCCAGTTGCGATTCCGAACATCGATGAGACGCCTTCCCAGCGATGGAAAATCGCGAAACGATTCCCGAAGCATATGGTTGAGCGCGTCGGGATCGCCGCGATGCCACGCGGTGATCAGGCTACCACCATCCGCCTCCCCCTGGCTGGCGTTGATGAACAAGATCAAAAGGAGCGCCTCTGCTTCACGATCGTTCAGGTCCACGAAAAAAGAGTTGTGCTCTTTTGGCGATTCCAAACCGGCCATCGACTTAGAGCCCTTGGCTCGACGTTGGAGACACTGCTCAACGCCCAACTGCCAGTTCTGGCTAGACGGCGAGGAAAGCATAATGTTGATCAGCCACGGCCGATACTTCGCAAACTCGGTTTCGGGAACATTGATGAGCGCGAAGAACCGCCGGACATAATTGTAGGTGCGTGGATCGACATGATTTCTCAGCGTGTCGCCTTTCGCGTATGTGCCCGCGCGCAATAAGGCTTTTGCCTCCGCGGCCGAAGTCTTCGGATCGTCTTCAAATACAAGATGCGAAGACGCACCGAGAGCGCGGTTGTAGGCCACGGGCAACGGATAATCGGTGCTGCGCAACGCATGAACCGAGCCACCGAGGTACAGGACGGCGCCATTCGGACCGGTGACTTTCCACACGCATGACAATGCAACAGCCGAGCGTGGGACAAAACAGATCATCGCCAAAGCGATAAACGGGACAAATCTGTTAGCGGACAATTTCAACGCCGAAAATTTCGGGGGTTCTCTTAGGAGCTTGCGTGGAGGCAGGCAAGAATCTTTTTACTTGGATTTCGTGTCACGGCTTCTTTACACTGCGCGCCGTGAAATTGGCAATCCGACTCGTAACCTGCTGGATTTTGCTTTTACCGCTGGGCATATGTCTTGCCGCAGACGATGCATCCATTGACCGTTTGCTGAGCAAGCTTCCTCCTCCCGAAAAACTCATCAAGCCGTCGGTCCAAAAGGCGCTGCAACAACATGACCCCGCCTTTAAAGACTCCTTAGTTCCCTACTTGCGTCAAGCATTCCAGACACGGAATTTTCCGGCAGCGCTGAGGTTTTCCCGCAAATTGGTCGAGCGATATCCGCGGAGCGCGGGGGCACAATGTTTTCGGGGGATCGCCGCCTATGATCTGCGGCAATTTGGCGAAGCGTCCGCGGCTTTCCGTAGGGCGACAAATATTCAACCAACATTTGCCTTCGCACATTTTGGCCTGGCAGCAGTCGAGGCAAGTCAAAGGCGTTACGCGTCGGCGATTCCGCATCTTCAGCGCCTGATTCAATTAGAACCAAAAGCATCCGGGGCATATTACGCTTTAAGTGATTGCATGCTGGAAGTTGGCCGGAAACAAGAGAGCGCTAATTATGCGAAGAAAGCTACAGCCCTTGCGCCTTCTAACGCTTACATGTGGCTGCAACTCGCCAAGGCAGAGAAATCTCTCGGGCATACTGAAGGAACATTGAATGCGATCGCGAAGGCGGCTCAAGTTTCGCCGGACAACGGCCTGATCTTTGCCGTCCTTGGTTTCAGTTACATCAATCTCAATCGATTCCACAAGCCATCCCACCGCTGCAGCGCGCCGCGAAACTTCTGCCCAACAACTATCTCGTCCAATCGCAGCTCGGATATTGTTTAATGACCGTCGGCCAAACCAACGCGGCCATCGGATACTTACGCAAGGGAGCAAGTTTGAATTCGAGTTACGGTCCCGTATGGGAACACCTCGGCGTTGCTTATCAAAAACAGGGACGCAATCGTGACGCCGTAAGCGCTTTGGAAATGGCGACCCGGTTTTTGCCATCGTCGTTGTTAGCCTGGCGGCATCTTGCTGATGCCTATCAAGCAACGGTGCGCCGCGTCGAGGCCGAGCGCGCCGGTGCTCGGGCGCAGCAGTTGGGTTCTGCTGCGCCTAGAACAAACAAGAAAAAGGCCTAATCCATTGCACGTCATCGTACTTACTGCGACAACGAGATGCTGCGAGACGGCGTCCTTCCCTGTTCACTTCAAAAACAAATTCATACCGTCGAGATCGATAATGGCATGACAGTTATAGAGCGTGTCCATCCCTAGTATCCCAAACATTCTGCTGCTCCCCTGCCGCGGCGGGAAATTTGGCAATGCAGCCACGCCGAATTTTCCTGGCGGCACTTTGAAATCGCCGAACTTGAGATCATTGATCTGCGCGGCATTAACTTTTCGCCTCGTTCCACTGGGGAAACGGGCAGATAGATGTGTGGGTTCTGACGCGATTCCAAGAGATGTGAGGACCGCTTCAGTAAAAGTTGTAACGAATGATCCTGTATCAACGAGCAGACGAGCGGGTTGCCCATGAATCGAACACGGAGCGGTTAAGGCACCGTTTTCCTCCTCCCGCAAAGGGACTCTTGTGAATTTTTCTGACGCCGCAATGCCGCTGAGGCGCATTTGCCGCGTTCGATCTACTTTAAAAAAAATGAGTTTCGTGCGGCAATTGATCACGGCCTTGTATCGGCTAAGGACGTCAAGACCAAGAACGCCATCGACGTGAGCTTCGCCAGCCCCCACACGGTTTGAATTACGTAGCGCCACAAGCCGGCTCCCAAAATTCATGCTGCCAGCTGTGAGATTTTGTGCAAAACCCACAGGCAGCTCCTGACCATTGATTTGGGTGAACCGGATGTATCCGAGGCTGCCTTGCGAGGGCTTGATGCCGAACGAAGCAGCTGCTGCGGCGTTCAGGATGACTTGGTTGGAGCCAGTATCGACAAGCAAATTTGCGCGCTGCCCATTGATGCGGGCCGACATTATCATTTTGTTTAAAGGGCCGTAGTGAACTCGAACAGCCTTGTATCCGCTTAGCTGCGTCGGCCGACCGCCTTCGACCGAAGCCACGATCGAAGACAGAATGATCACGAGGAAAGGAAAACGTTGATTGTGTTTCGTCATTTGCCATCCGGATCGTCTCTCACAGTCCCGTTGGGTAATCGATGAAGGCCCATGGAATTTTGAACCGTTTGGATAAATGCGCCGCCAGCGCTTTTACGCCAAAAACCTCTGTCGCGTAATGTCCACCGAGCAGGAGGTTCATCCCAAGTTCGTCGGCTGCCACTGCCGCCCAATGTGGCGCTTCCCCGGTGATAAATGTGTCGATCCCCTCTCGCGCAACCCTGTAGATCTCCGAGCCGGCGCCACCGGTCATGATCCCGATTGTCCCAGTTTTCTTTGGTCCAAACATGAAGGCTTTTACCGGATCACCGAGTGCTTTTTGTAGTTTGCGATTCAGGTCGTCGCGCGGCACCGAAACGTGCGCTTTCACACCAATTAGTTGCCCCTTTTCTTCGAAGAACGGCTGATGTGATGTAAGTCCGAGTGCGGCTGCTAGCTGCGCGTTATTGCCAACCTGGGGATGCAAATCGAGCGGCAGATGTGCGCTGTAAAGCGCGATGTTGTTTTCGAAGGCAAGTTCCAGTTGCCGACGTAACACACCAGTCACCGGTTGCAGACCTGGCCAAAACAAACCGTGATGCACGATCACGAGATCGACGTTCTGTTTTGCCGCAACTTCCAGGACTCGCGTGGAGGCGTCAACGCTCGCTCCAATTTTAGTAATGCCTCCGGAGTTTTCGATCTGCAGACCATTGAGTGCGTTGTCCCAATCCCCTATTCCGCGAACACGCAGAAAATCATTTGTAAAGTTAACAATCTCAAAGAGCGACGTCATGACAGCGTTTCGTATTGCACGGCAAAGATCGACAATCGTCCCTCAATCCCGCGGACTTCCTGTGGTGGCAGTTCCTCGAAGCTAAACGAATTACGTGAGCAATCTCGTACGGCCGCCGTCACGAGCAGCGGTTTCCCGGTCGTCTTCGTCAGTCCTTGCATGCGTGAAGCGATATTCACGGTGTTCCCAATGGCGGTGAATTCGAGTCTCTGGGGCGAACCGATGCTTCCTACAATCGCCGGCCCCGAATGAATTCCGATTCCGATTTGGATCGGTGCGCGACCTTTTGCCGCAAGGTCGTCATTCAGCTGTCTTACCGCGGAGAGAATTTCCCGACCGGCAGCAACTGCGTCACCGGCGTGATTGGAATCAGAGTCGCCGACGCCGAAAATGGCCATGAATCCGTCGCCCAAATATTTGTTTACCATTCCGCGATGTGTTTCCTCTACGACGCGGACGGTTACCCGGAAAAAATCATTCATTACCTCGACCACCTCGCTCGGTGCGGATACGCTCGTTCGTGCGGTCCAGGAACGCATGTCCACAAACATGACGGTGATATCTTCCTCGACACCGCTCAATCCGGGGTCGTGCGCCAGAATTTGTTCGGCTGCGCGCTTGCCGATGTGTAAGCCGAATGTCTGCCGCAATTTCTCCTTGTCTCTGAGCTCGCGGACCATGTTGTCGAATTCGCCAAGCAACCGCCCAAATTCGTCCGCCCGCGCCACCCCGAGATCGACATCGAACCGACCACGCGAGACCGCATCCGCTGCGGCACGCAGTTGATCGATCGGTTTCGCGACCAGCCAGCTCATCATCAATGCGGTGAAGATTCCGAACGCGATACCGACGAAGCCTACAAAAACTGCAAACCATTCCGCATTAATCGTAGGTGACCGCGGCGCAAACATAAGCAATAAAAGTGAAGCGATCGGGCAGATTGACGCGGATACTGCCCACAAAATTCCACGGCCGCGCAGCGAGAGCGTGAAGACTCCCGGGATCAGATCGGCACGTTCGCCTCTAAAGAAGATAGGAAACAATCCCCAGTAACTGGCCAGTTCGACTAAAAAGAATGAATGCGTGACCGCAATAAAACC
>WNGC01001409.1_pt1 | contig 14507 bp, 13 predicted proteins | sample 5400051 | NCBI WGS metagenome assembly WNGC01 (sample SAMN13153368, study PRJNA577476) | soil metagenome | isolation source: 20 cm soil or saprolite under grassland replicate 2 | place: USA:California | collected 2016-06-15 | reverse complement strand
ATGAAGATATTCGTCTGTTGCAAGAATCTCCTTTTCGTACTCTTCCAAGGGAACCCGATTGAGGTCGGGATGAGACCAGGTATGATTCCCAAGTTCCGCACCGCCGTCCATCCACATCTTCAAAAGATCTCGCCTCTCCTGCGGGCCCAGGTTCCCACATCTTTCTCCGATTACAAAGCCAACCACAGGCACTTTCGCTGCGCGGATCGGCTCTAGCAATTTCTTTGTATTTGCGACGGTCTCGTGCTCATTGCATGGCCGTGCGTCCGCGTAAGGTAGATCGTCAATAGTGATTGCGACCTGCCGAGGTGTCGTTTGTGCAAGAGCGCCATTCGCCAGCATCAAAACAGAAAGCGAAAACCATTTCAAAACCTTGCGTGCAACATCACTCAGTTTCATAGTATAAAACACCCCGTCTTGTCTGCACACAGCTGTGCCAGCATCCTTGATTATTCCACGTGACGGCTAGCCACGGTTTGTTCTGCGAGTGGATCCTTTTCACCGGGCCGATATTTTCCGAGTTGAGCTTGCCAGCTTCTTCTCTCCTTGACATTCTACCTATTCCTCGTTTTAATATGTCGATTGTCTAGGAGACGTGATGCCCATCGAAAAATCCGACCTGCTCCAAGGAACGCTGGACATGCTCATCCTGAAAATCGTCGCTCTGGGCCCCGTGCATGGCTACGGTATCTCCCTCCGTATCCGCCAAATCTCACAAGAGGTTCTTCAGGTGCAGCAAGGCTCGCTCTACCCCGCTTTGCACCGCCTGGAAAAACGAGGATGGCTTGCCGCTGAGTGGGGCGAGTCCGAAAAGGGTCGGCAGGCCAAGTTTTACAAGTTATCGGCGAAGGGCCGCAAGCAACTGGCGAGCGAAGAATCGAACTGGAAGCGGCTGGCCGGAGCGGTGGTCAACATTCTGCAAACCGTGCAATAGGAATCTGTCATGTCCTGGTGGAAATCCCTTTTTCCCAAGCGCGCGTCCGATGAGCAAATGAACTCCGAGCTTCGCTTCCACATTGACGAGCTCACCGAGGAATACATCGCGGCAGGCATGTCGCCCGAAGAAGCCCATCGGCGCGCCACGCTCGATTTCGGCGGCCACGAAAATTTCAAGGAACAAGTCCGCGACGTCTACCGCATCCGCCTCCTGGACGCCACTCTCGCCAATCTCAAATCCGCCTTCCGCTTCATCCGTAAATCTCCCACTTTCTCCCTAACCGTCATCCTCACTCTCGCTTTAGCCATTGGCGCCAACAGCGCCGTATTCTCCGCCCTCGACGCCATCCTCTTGAAGCCGCTACCTTTCCCACAAGCCGCTCAACTGGTGCGCGTCGACCAATACGATCCGAAAAATCCGAGGCCGTTCAACCTTGTTGCTCCAGCCCGTCTCGAGGACTGGAATCGTCTCAATTCCACGTTTCAAGCGCTCACCGGCTACTACACCGAGGACGTCTCCGAATCCACCGGTCCTCTGCCGGAGAAAGTGACTCGTGCTTGGGTTTCTCCGCGCTTTTTTCAAGTCTGGGGCGTGGTGCCCGCGCCGGGCCGGGAATTTACGCCGGAGCAGGAGGTCCTCAACGGCCCGAATGCGGTCCTTATTAGCAACCGTTTTTGGCGCCGCCGGTTCAACGCTGATCCACACGTCATCGGGAAAAACCTGCGACTTGATGGGCATGTGTACCCCATCGTGGGCGTAATGCCGCCCTCTTTCCTCTTTCCAAATCGTGAGGCGGATTTGTGGTGCCCCATCCCTGCGGGCATTTCTTACGGCGAGCCCCGGGAAAACAACTGGTTTACTGTGATTGGGCGTCTTAAGCCCGGCGTCATGGTTGAACAAGCCCGCGCCAATCTGGCTACCGTGCAGGCCCAACTGGGGCAACAATTTCCGAAAAGCGACGCGCGTCTCTCCGTTGGCATTCAGCCACTCAAGGAAAGCACCGTCGGGGATTCACGACGGTCTCTCTGGCTGCTCTTCGGCTCCGTCTCTCTGCTTTTGTTGATCGCCTGCACGAATATTGTTGCGCTCCTTTTGTCTCGCGCAGCCCAGCGTCAGCACGAAATCTCCGTTCGCTTCTCTCTGGGAGCTTCTCGCGGTGCGCTCGTCGCACAATTGCTCACAGAAACGTTTCTTCTCGCTCTGATCGGCTCGGTCCTTGGTCTCTCGGTCGCTGCCGGGGCATCCGGCCTTTTTCGCGCCCTCGCCGCGCAACTGCCGCGCGTCGAAGAGATTCACCTCGACGCACGCATTGTCCTCTACTCACTCTCCTGTTCCCTTGTTGTAACTTTTATTTGCGGACTATTTCCCGCCATTCGCGCCACCCGCAGCAGCCTGGCTGGCTCCCTTGCGCAGACCAGCCGATCACAGGTGTCTGGACGAAATCCCGTGCAATGGCTCCTCGTCGGCGTCCAGGTAGCTCTCGCGGTCACCCTGCTGGCCGGTGCTGGCCTGCTTCTCCGCAGCTTTCAAGAGCTTGGCCGCGTCTCTCGTGGATTCGACTCCAGCCACATTCTCACCTTCCAACTCAGCATGAACTATGGGGAAACCGGTGACTTGAAAAAACTTCGCCAGTTCACTGACCGTATACTTGAAACACTACGCGCTACGCCGGGCGTCGAATCTGCCGCCATCTCTGTGGGGGTCCCCGGAGTGCCTTTCCGATACCAGACCGAAGTCAAGCTCCTCGAAGGGCGCGCTGAAACGGAGCCTAAAATCGTCGCCGAAAATCGCTTTGTCTCCGCCAGCTATTTCCAGACTATGAGCATCCCTTTGCTCGCCGGTGAATTTTGCCGCGAAACCGGAGGCCCTGCTTCAGTTGTGGTGAATCGCGCTTTCGCAGACGTTTACTTTAATGGATACTCCGTGATTGGCCATCACGTACAACCCGTGGGTTTGGGATATTCCGGCGCAGCCGAAATTCGCGGCATCTCCGGCGACGCCCGCGAGTCTGGCCTCGACCACCCGCCCGTTCCCACTGCCTACTGGTGTGCTCCTCTCGCCGAACCAGGCACCTACTTCCTGGTGCGCACCCGCAACACCCCCATGACCATGGCTGAAACGATTCGCCGTCAGCTTCACAACGTCGAGCCAATGCGCTCCGCGTACGATTTTGCTCCGCTGGAACAACACTACTCAGATGCGCTGGCGGAGACCCTCCTGCATACCGTCCTGCTATCTTTCTTTGCAGGGACGGCGCTCTCACTCGCCTGCATCGGCCTTTACGGCACGCTTAGCTACAACGTTAACCTGCGCCAGCGTGAGGTGGGCCTGCGTCTCGCTCTCGGCGCCCTACAGGGCCAAATCGTTAAACGATTTCTCTGGCAAGGATTGACCGTCTGCCTCGCGGGCTGCCTCGCCGGCTTTGCCCTGGCAGTTGCCTCCACTCGCCTCCTCGCCGGCCTTCTCTACGGTGTCTCCCCCACCGACTTTCCCACGCTCGTGGCCGTCATCCTGCTCGTCCTCATCGTCGCCGCAGCCGCCTCCCTCCTCCCCTCTCTTCGCGCCTCCCGCGTAGAACCCATGCAAGTCCTCCGCGAAGAATAAAATCACATCCTCTTCTCCTCCGATGTCAAAACGGACGTGAATCGGAAAGCCGGGCCAGATGTCCCGTTGTGGGAAGTTTCACCAGATAGGTAACGAGAAACGCCCCAGTAGTGAGCGATCAATCGCCGGAGAGAAGCCGACTTCACAGGACTAATCCGCCGTAGAAGCCGCATAGCATTCCGGTTGGCCGAGTATAATCCCGAAATCGGTGCGAGGTGGCACTCCTCCACCATAAGCCTCTAAAACCTACTCGTATCGCAATGCGACCATCGGGTCAACCTTCGTGGCGCGGCGAGCTGGAATATAGCAGGCTAGCAGAGCCACGGCGAGCAGCATTAGTGAAGGGGCTACGAAGCTCAGGGCATCAGTGGCGCTTGTGGAGTAGAGAAGTGACCGCATGATGCGCGTTGCCGACAATGCTCCGACCAATCCCAGCAACAAACCAAACGCCAGCAACTGCAGACCTTCTCTGATCACCATGCCCAACACATTGCTTCGCTGAGCGCCAAGGGCAATACGCACGCCAATCTCGCGCGTGCGTTGGCTCACAGAGTAAGAAATAAGTGCGTATATACCCATCGCCGACAGAAGCAGGGCTAGTGCGGCAAATCCGCTGACTAGCCACGTGCGAAAGCGCTGCAGCACTAAGGATTCATCAAGCAGCTGATCCATCGTACGTATCTGCGCCAGGGGTAGAGTACTGTCCATGCTTGCAAGTTGGGTGTGGATTGCGGGCACAATTCCCGGCACATTTCCACTACTGCGTACTACCAAATACATCTCGCGTGACCACATCACCCAGCCATTTTCATTGTAGGGAACGTACAGAGTCGGGCCGGGTCCGGAATCTAGCCCCGAGTATTTCACGTCTCCGACTACACCCACGATCGTTTCCCACGGGGATTTTGGATCAGGGTCGCCCGTCTGAATCCGGCACCCAATCGGGTCTTTACCGCCGAAATACTGTTTCGCCATGGTCTCGTTGATGATCACAATCATGGGATCCTTGTCGCTTTCCACCTTGTCAGACGGAGAGAAATAGCGCCCCTTTACTAGCGGAATCCCGAGTGAGCGAAAGTAGCCCGGACTCACCGCCATCTCTTCCGCAAGCTGTAATTGGCGGTTGCGATCGTAGCCTTGCCCTTCCACCGTAAATGGATTGGTAATCTCCAGCAGATTGGGAGGCAGGCTCATGGTGATGCCCGCTGCTTTCACACCGGGCAGCGATTGCACTTTTTCCAAGAACTGCTGCCAGAATTGCGAGATTTGAGGTGGATCGGCATATTTATTGGGGAGAGAGATCGCTGCGGTGATTACGTGATCGGTTTGAATACCGGGATTCACATCGCGCAGGCGAACAAAGCTTCGAATGAGCAGGCCTGAGCCGATCATCAGCAGCAAGGCCAGCGCGACCTCAAAGACCAACAACGCGCGGTGTGTCCGATGAGCAGAAGCCGACGACGACGAGCGGCCCGCATCTTTCAAAGGATCGCTCAGCGATGGGCGCGAAGTTTCAAGAGCAGGCGCCAATCCAAACAGTATCCCGCTGCCGACGCAGACCACAAACGTAAACAGCAGCACTCCAGAGTTGATGCCGACTTCCTCTAACCGTGGCATCTGCCCCGGGCCAAATACCAGAAAGGTTCGAACAGCTATGTAGGCGAGTAGCAACCCAATGATCCCTCCCAGCAGTGAAAGCACGGCGCTCTCGGTGAGAAGCTGGCGCACAATACGTTTGCGGCTAGCACCCAATGCAATGCGCACCGCCACCTCGCGCTGCCGTACCGTCGCTCGCGCCAGCAGTAGGTTGGCCACATTGACGACAGCGATCAAAAGCACCAGCGCGATTGCGCCCAGCAATACCAGCAAAGCCGTGGAGACGTCGCTGACCATCCACTCCTTCATAGGCATCATCACGCCGACCAGGTCCGGGGAACTCGGATATTGCGCCGTGACTTGGGCGGCGATGTCGTTCAATTCTGCTACAGCCTTGCCTACACTGACACCCGGCTTGAGTCTTCCTAGGGCAAGCAAGCCGTAGGGAGGACGCACGGTTGGCGAATGCAACGTGTGAATCGCCCAGACATCGGCTGGCCTGCGCGATGGGAAGCGGAAACCTGCTGGCATGACGCCAACGATAGTATGCAACTTACCGTCGAGCCTAAGCGTGCGGTTCAGTACCTCGGGATCGGAACCCAGATGGTCTCGCCAGAATTGCTCACTGATTACAACAACTCCGGGTGCGCCTGGACGGTCTTCTCCGGGCTGAAATCCACGTCCTCTGAGCGGTGCAACGCTAAAGATCGAAAAGAAATTCGCGCTCACACCCACGCCGGGAATCCGTTCCGGTGCCCCCATTCCGCTCAGCGCAAAGCTGCTACCAGCACCATCGAGAACCGCAACCTGTTCGAAACTCTGCTGGTGGTCGCGCCACGCCAGAAAGTCCGCAGTACCCATGGGGCTCATTCCCGAACCGTGGCGCTGGTTTGTCCCCACAATAATGAGCCGCTGGGGTTCGGGATAGGGCAACGGCCGAAGTAAGATTGCGTCAACCAGGCTGAACATGGCCGTATTGGCACCAATTCCAATGGCAATTGCCATCACGGCGACGGCTGTGAACAGGGGCGACTTGCGCAGCATGCGCACGCCATAGCGAACGTCCTGCACAAAAACTTCGATTGCAAACTCCCAACCTACCGCTCGTACTTCGTGCTTCACCGTTTCCATCCCGCCCAGTTCCAGCCGCGCAGAACGCAAGGCCTCTTCCGGTGTCGCACCCGCTCGTACCTTTGCTTCAGCCGCGTTTTGCAGGTAGGTGTTCAGTTCCTCGGTGAGTTCGCTCTCGGTCTTGTCTCTTCTAACCAGCTCTTTCAGTCCGGCTGTGAGATGGCGAAAGAAGTTCATGATGCCCCCGTGCGCGAATTCGGCGCTATGCTTCAAGAATGCGTGCGATTGCGACGGATTGCGTTTTCCAGTCGCGCGTCTCCGACTTAAGTTGCTTTCTTCCTACCACAGTCAAAATGTAGTATTTTGCGCGCCGGTTGTTTTCTGTGGCCCGCCATTCGCTGTCCACCCACCCGGCGCGCTCCAGCCGTTTAAAGGCCGGAAAAAGAGAGCCCGGATTGACCTGAAACACTCCCTGGCTGATCTGCTCAATGCGCAGCCCGATACCATGCGCATGCATCGGCTCAAGCGCAAGAGTCTTCAGGATGAGCATGTCGAGCGTGCCCTGAACCAGCGCCGTATTGTTGTCAGGCATGCAAAGTCTCCCCTAGAGGATCTAGTCGAAGGCAACAACGCTACGATCCTCCTTCTTACCCTAGATTGTCAAGCGGAGAGGCATAAAACGAAATGTGGGTATCAGATAAAACGCGGGCGCCTTGATTTCGATCCACCCCTTCCTAAGAACAGTTCAGGAGAGTGGCCGCCCGCCGTGGCGTAAAAAGGGCCACCATTGCCACCGCCCACACCCTCCTCGTCATTGCCTTCCACATTCTGAAGGCACCCGTCGAATATCGGGATCTTGGGGGAGACTACTTCGATCGCCTCCACCCCGGAAACGGTCAAGCACAAACTCGTTAAGAGACTCGAATCGCTCGGCCTTAAGGTCACTGTTGAACGCATGGCGCAAACAGCCTGAGGTTATTTTCGAAGGAATAGTTCACCTCTTGGGTTCAGGAGAAGTGAATCCGCAAGCGGGACTGGCCGTGGGCTCGCTCGAACTCGGAACCGGAGTAGTGCTTTCGCCGAGGATTATGGGCGAGTGACGGCAAGCCGAAAGTTAACGACCGTCCTTCGGATTAGTACCGCGTCGGTTCTGAGAAGTTACGAATGTTTGTGCCTCTTGCTTGGCAGACCTACAGATTGGGCCAACAGTCTAAACGAAGACGAAAATGGTGGAGGCGGGGTATCGGAATATTCGGAGCTATTGAAAACACGCAACTTATTGATTTTCCGAGACGGTGAGGTTGGCTTGACCCATCTCCTCGCTCGTCTCAGACCGACTAACCACCACAGCAGCGGCTAGTCTTCGGGGCCGGCATTTTACCGTACATGTTATGTATCCCTTCTGGCCGCAAGCTATCTCCCATAGCGTTTGTTGCATCGTAGGAAGAGGGGATGCCTTTGATGCCTGGGCCAATGATCGTACGCAACACTCGCTGCCGACGGATAAATGAACGGGGCTACAAACCATGAGAGCCCGAATCGCGGCATGTTTTTTGTGCCTGCTGATTGTTGCGGTATCTCTCGATGAGCTGCCGGATCCAACTGCGGTCAAACCGCAGGGCAATCTGAAGAACCTGGTTTCTCAGCTTCATTGCCGTGTACCCTTTGCAGCGAAGAACCAGGCATCGGATTGCCCGGCCTCCGCTCCGCACTTTCAGGCCAGCTTGTTTTCGTTTGGGCAGATTTTCGAAGGTAAAGGACCTTCCTACGATCCTTCCTTTGTGCACCAAGCGACCGACACCTCTCCTCCCTGTCTTTCCTAAAGTCGACTCCCCGGCTCATCAAGTACCGAAGCGATCGACCTTGCTTTGAAACGGCATCCGTGGCCCACAGTCTCTCCCGCGAGGCTTGCCACTAAGCAACGTACTCACAGACCGTACATTTTGCGTGCGGTCGGGAAAGGACCATCACCGGTGCACACGTCTCAAATTTTTCGAGCATGGGGCAAGATCCTCAAGGGTGAACACCCCTCTCTCTCGATAGAAATCACGCGTGAATGCCCTTTGAAATGTCCGGGTTGTTACGCGTATGACGACGCTCATCTGGGCGGCGGACAGACATTGCGCGAGCTAAACGATCGAAGGGGCCAATCCCTGGTAGACGGAGTTCTTGAAGTCGTCGATCGGCTGAAGCCTTTGCATTTGTCTATCGTCGGAGGCGACCCGCTCGTCCGCTATCGCGAACTGGAGTTGCTGATTCCCCTGCTTTTGGCGCGTGGAATCCACGTGCAGATTGTTACCAGCGCCTTCCGAACAATGGGTCCGACCTGGGCGAGTCTCGCGCGTCTGCACGTAGTCGTATCCATCGATGGCTTGCAACCGGAACACGATTTCCGCCGAGCGCCAGCAACCTACGATCGCATTCTAAAAAACATCATGGGCCAGAGGATCACGATTCATTGCACGGTCACAGGTCAAATGATGAAGCGACCAGGATACTTGGCCGAATTTCTGGAATTCTGGACGCCACGCCGGGAGATCAAGAAGGTATGGTTCAGCTTATTCACTCCTCAAATTGGCGATCAAATGCTGGAAATCCTGGGTTCTGAGGAGCGGACGAGGGCCATTGCGGATATAACGCAATTGCGAAAGCAATATCCGAAACTGGACATGCCCGAGGCGGTGATTCGGCAGTTCGCCTCGCCGCCGCACAGCCCCAAAGATTGTGTTTTCGCACTCACGACCCAGACGTTGTCGGCTGACTTGCGAACAAAGATCACTCCATGCCAGTTTGGCGGGAATCCTGATTGCGCATCCTGCGGATGCATCGCATCCATGGGCTTGGCCGCCGTAGCTTCGCACAAATTGGCCGGAATCCTCTCCGTCGGGGCCGTTTTCAAGGCCTCCCTCAAGATTGGACAGAGCAGGGCGAAGTCCAGAGCGAAGTATCAAGCCAGAGACGCACTGCAGATATTGCAGGCAAAAGAAGGAACGGGCGCCAACCAGGAACAAAGGAGGTATTAGTTTGTGAAAAATGCAGCCGAACCCAAGCTTTTCTCCACTCGACAGGAAAGGGAACTCGCGTCCCTTCGTGATCTATCTGCGCGCGTCGGCAGCGATTCGCTGCTGGTGCAAGCCAGCAACGGGAATACCTCCATAAAGCTCGATGGAATTCTATGGATTAAGGCATCCGGCAAATGGCTGTCTCATGCAATGCAAGAAGAGATGCTCGTGCCGCTGGAATTGGCAGAAGTCCAAGAGTCTATCCGCACCGGCGCAGAAATTGCGTCGCGCCATGCTCAGAAGGACGAACTGCGGCCGTCCATTGAAACAGCAATGCATGCCCTCCTTCGGCATCGTGTTGTCATCCACGTGCACTCGATCAACGCCATTGCCTGGGCAATACGTGTGGATGGACCTGACCAACTTAGGAAGCGACTAGCCGGCCTGCAATGGCAGTGGATTTCGTACGCAGCATCCGGCATTCCACTAGCCCAGGAAATCGAAAAGGCAGTGGCCACTGCGCCGGAGACCGACGTTCTCATACTTGGAAATCACGGACTGGTCGTCTGCGGACAGGATTGCCATACAGCCGAAAAACTTCTGCGCGAGGTAGAACGACGGCTTGCGATTGTTCCCCGTCGATTCCCAAAGCCCGACACCACGGTGCTTGCGTTGATTGCGCATTTCTCGAAATGGCAATTTCCCGATGTCGATTTGTTGCATGCACTAGGCACGGATGCAGTGTCTCGAAAGATTCTAAAAGGCGGCGTTCTCTATCCATGCCAGGCCATTTTTCTGGGCCAGACTGTGCCTCTATTCCCACCCGCGGTTGTCGTTTCGAAATTCACAAAGGGCTTGAACGGTAAAGACGGAACTCCGCCGTTTGTAGCTGTGGAAAGAAGCGGAGTGATGCTCAACGAGAAGATGACCAGGGCAGAGCACGCCACCTTGATTGGCCTTGTGCAAGTGACGCTGCGAACCGACGAATCCGTGCGACTCCGCTATCTGAAAGGGACGGAAGTAACGGACGTCCTGGGCAAGGGCGCACATGGTTGCAAAGAAGTGCCTGAAGAGAAGGCAGACCCTCGTGCGGACGTCGAGGGATTGGATGAGGAACGCACCGCATCTGCCGACCACCTCTTCGCTGGGGCAGGTCCCACCTAGCGTGGGCAGACCCTGGACTGACACCGAAATGACGGCTCGATTCTGTGAAGTTCCGCCGGTACGGTAGCTCGGGGGGAAAAGAATGTCATGCAAGACGAAGACTTCAAATTCAGGGGCCAAAATTTGACTTTGCCGAAGGCGATGCAGAGAACTAAACGTCTTCTCAGGATCGTCCTTGGTTTCACCCTTCTTGTGATAGGGGTAGCAATGCTTGTCCTTCCCGGCCCTGGCTGGCTGACTATCGGCCTCGGCCTAGTGATCTTGGGAGCCGAGTTTATTTGGGCACGGCGCCTGCTGAACCGGCTTAAGGAACAGGCAATCAAGCTGGGCAGGTCTGTTTCGTAAGGAAGCGATCCAAGAGTGTCTTTGGGTCAACAACATGTTTTTTGCAATTTCACCGATCTTGTGGACCGCGTTCATCGCGTTCGTGTTGCTGGCGCTGGCGGTTGACCTGGGTGTCTTTCACAGGCAGGCGCGCAGGATCTCACTGCGCGAGGCGGCTGCGTGGAGCATCATTTGGGTAGCCGTCTCGCTAGCGTTTAACTTCGCCCTCCTACACTTTTGGGGGCGTACTGCGGCACTGGAATTTTTTGCCGGATACGTCATCGAAAAATCCTTAAGCGTAGATAACCTGTTCGTCTTCGTCATGCTCTTTCGATATTTCGCGGTCGAGTCCCGTTACCAGCATCGCGTGCTGTACTGGGGCGTTCTGGGCGCGTTGATTATGCGCGGAGTTCTGATCGGAATGGGTGTCGCCCTGACTTCAAGGTTTGAGTGGGTGTTGCATGTATTTGGAGCTTTCTTGGTCTATGCCGGCGCAAGAATGATGTTCGAAAAGATCGAGGAGGCTCATCCGGAGCGGAATCTAGTGTTTCGCTGGGCGCGGGAGTTCCTGCCGATAACGAAGAACTACGAGGGACAAAGGATTTTCGTACGCACGGGAGGCGCATGGCGCGCGACGCCTTTGTTTCTCGTCCTGCTAGTTGTGGAGACGACAGACCTGGCTTTCGCCCTTGATTCCATCCCAGCAATCTTTTCCATTACTCGCGACCCGTTTATTGTCTTCAGCTCAAACGTGTGCGCGATTTTGGGCCTGCGCGCATTTTATTTCTTGCTGGCAGGCGTACTGCCGTATTTTCGCTACTTAGGCCCTGGTGTGTCACTGGTGCTGATTTTTGTCGGCGTGAAGATGCTTACTGAGCGCTGGATTCACGTTGCGACCCCTGTTGTGCTTGCCGTGATCGCCAGCGTGCTGAGTGTAGCGGTGATCGCCTCGCTCATCGCTGAACGGAGAGAGCGTCAGACACAACGCAAACTAAGTGATAAGGAAACGGTCCACGCTACCCAGAACGGCGCCTCTGAAATGAGGGTGCGCAGGTCAGCACGGCGTGTTTGAGCGACGATGCCCTTAGTGTATTCCGGTTCCGTGTTCCAAAATTCTTGCTGAGGAGACAACGAGTTCAGCCACATCGAGAGTCAACCGGGTGTTCGAAAAAAAGGCGTACACGTATTCTCGGCACGCAGAAAGGTTTATTCATGCCAAAGAACAGAGTTCTCACGTTTGCGCGAGCAATGACAAGAGCCGAGTCGTATGTAGGCCACAAGGAAAAGTTGCCTTGGCTTCTCGACAAGGCTACGCGCGAAGCTGAGCAACACTACCAATCTCTCCTCGAGTCCTGGGAGAGCTTCCAGCTGTTCATTCGTCTCATCCGGTGCTGGCTGGCAGACACATGCGCCGTGCCAGTCCAATCGATTCTCATGGCTGTTGGCGCTGCCATCTATTTTGTTAGCTCCTTTGATCTGATTCCCGATGCCGTTCCAGTTCTGGGGTTGGTGGATGACGTTTGGATGATCAACTCTGTAGCGAGGGCAAATCTCCGAGTAATCAGCAGTTTTCGAAATTGGGAAGTCTCTTTAAATAGTCGGAATCGAGTTTAGGCATGAAGCGTCGTCGGCCTATCTCTGTTTAGAGGGCTGAGAGGGAAGGAGTTTGGCCATGGCGGATCTGCGCAAAATTTCCTCAATACTTATTCATTCCCACAGGCCGAACCGGTGGAGAGGTCGAATAGCGCGCATAGCCGGTTTCGGGGGCTTGCTTGCGATATTAGCCGCGGAGGGCTTCTATTCCCTGAAAATTGCGCGGCAGATCCAGGTGAGTAACACGGAAATGCGCCGTGATTTTCTCTCTCGCGATCGCACGCTCGAGCAGATTCGCTCAGCTCTCTATGAGTCAGGGAACGTCGTGCGAGACTACGTCCTGGTGGAGCCCGGTGAAAATAAGGCTGAAACGCTTCGCACCGAACTCAAGACGATCCGCGACGACATGGAGACGGCGCGATCCGGGCAACGATTTGAAAGTGAGCACCTCTACCTTGAAGTGCTTGTCAGTTTGCCGCAGCATTCAGGACGCCGAGGCAGTTCGGAGCTAGCCCATCCACCGCCTAAAGCCTGGACAAGCAGCACAGCGTTAACCATGCGGCGGCCGAGAATATTTACCGAAGTGAGTTCGTCTGAGAGAGCCGCGCTTTCAGCGGTTGTTACTCCGAGGTAGCTGGTGACGCCACCCTTGTAACGTGTGACGGCGAGTTCCAGGTATTTCTGAGCCGCTACTACGGCTTTGTCCTGGACCTGAGCTTCGTGTTCGAGGATCCGTAATGCAGCTACATCTCGCATGATCCGCGCCACCCTCTTGTGGTTCACGGGCATGCCCCGGCGATGCAGCTCCGCCGTAATCCGTCGATAGCTGTAACGGCGGCGATGCTCCCAAAGCAATTTGTTGGATCGCAGATCGCACTTCCATCTCTTCCTCAACAGGTTGCTGTTCCTTCAGCGACCGGTAAAAGCCCCGGCGGCTGACCGGCACCAGCTGACACAGGCGCTCGATACTCAGGCTGCCTTGCAAGGACATCACTTCTCGGATCTGGTCGTAGATGTCATTTCGCCAGAGCCGCTGTTGCGCTAGCGTCGAGCCTCGATTTTTTGCAAGGCACCTCTGAAAAAATCCACCTCTAGGGTCTTCTCTGCCAAAAGCTGCTTCAAGCGATGGATTTCCTTGCGGTGAGCTGATGCGTGCGTGCTGGGCCGCGACGATTCTTGTCCTGGTTCAACCATCTCCAGCTTCCTGCGCCACTTGTAGAGGCACCTCGGTCGTACCCCGAGCTCTCGCGCTAACTCACCGACATCTTCACAAGTCTCCATGCGTCCGACAGCCATTCGTTGAAATTTCCGGGAGTATCTCTTTCTCTTCACTGTGGTTCCTTTCCCGGAAACTGTGCCCAATTTTGTGTGTCACTTCAAGGGTTCACTCCATTTTGGGCCTTGGCCGACCAAGAGACAGTGTCACTTTTGACAGTTCCGGCCTGTGGCTGCGAGACGCAGCATGGGCAAGTCAGCCAAACTGTGTTGCCCTGTTAAGGAACATTACGCGTTGCTGCCAGGGTGAAGACTTCGAGCACAAAGCTGTCTCGGGAGGTTGCCTATGAACATGACAACTAACATTCGAAAACTAGGTGGCGTGACCATTGTGGACATCAGCGGCAGGATTGAGCTCGGCGAAGAGAGCGCTGCGCTGCGCGACTTGGTTCGTGACCTGCTAAGCAAGGGACAGAAGCAGATTCTATTCAATCTTGGCGACGTCAATTACATCGACAGCTCAGGCTTGGGCCACCTGGTGAGCGCTTTCACAAGTGTGCGGAATCATGGGGGAGAACTGAAGCTGCTCAACCTCTCGAACAACATTCAAAATTTGATGCAGATAACAAGGCTCTATACTGTTTTTGAAATCATGGACAATGAGGCCGCGGCCGTTAAGTCTTTCAGTCAATCGGCAGCGGCAACCAGATGACTGCCGAATTGGCTTGTAGCCAAGAATCCCGCCGGGTGCCTCCTTCAAAACTCAGGCAAGTTCGACTCCTGGACATGAGATCAAGTTTCCGGTCAGGAGCGGAGAAGAATCCTGTGAAGCGATCGTGGATTTCGGCGGGTCTGGCGTTAGTGCTTGCGCTTGTCGCCATCTTCCTATTGTGGAATCTCGCCATTGGTGCAGCAGGATGCGCACGCCGACAAGCAGAAAGCTCGGCAAGCCCGATCGCACTACCTCAGCAACTTAGCGCTGATGGCCAAGCCTCCTTGCG
>WNGC01002927.1_pt1 | contig 14508 bp, 10 predicted proteins | sample 5400051 | NCBI WGS metagenome assembly WNGC01 (sample SAMN13153368, study PRJNA577476) | soil metagenome | isolation source: 20 cm soil or saprolite under grassland replicate 2 | place: USA:California | collected 2016-06-15 | reverse complement strand
GGAACTGCCGCTGTACGATCTGACGGCAGCCGATTGGCGCAACATTCCGGCCCTGGTGCTGTCGCCCGGCATCCCGCACAGCTTTCCCGAGCCGCATCCGGCCGTGTTGCGGGCGCGCGAGGCCGGCGCCGAGATCATCGGCGACCTCGAACTCCTGGGCCGCGCTCAGCCGAACGCCTGCTATGTTGGAATAACCGGTACAAATGGCAAATCGACGACGACCGCCCTGATCGGCCACATCCTCGCGAGCGCCGGACGACCGGTCGAGGTCGGCGGCAATCTCGGCACGCCGGCCCTGTCTTTTGCGCCGCTCGGCCGTGATGGGACCTATGTCATCGAGGCGAGCTCGTTCCAGCTCGAGCTGATCGCCGCGCTCGCTTTCGATGTCGCGATTTTGCTCAACATCACTCCCGACCACCTCGACCGGCACGGCTCGATGGAGGGGTATATCGCCGCCAAGCGGCAGATCTTCGCGCGCCAGACCGATAAATCCACCGCGATCATCGGGGTCGATGATGCGATCTGCCGCGATCTCTGCGAGGAATTGCGGCGCGGCGGTCCGGCGCGGGTCGTGCCGATCTCCGTGTTGCAGCCGGTTTCCGGCGGGGTTTACGTCGATCAAGGCTGGCTCGTCGCCGCGATGGAGGGCACACCGCACCGCGTCCTCGAGCTCGGGCTCGCCGAGCGGTTGCCCGGCGCGCACAACTGGCAGAACGCCTGCGCTGCCTATGCCGCCGCCCGCGCCTGCGGCATCGATAGCGCCGTTGCGACGGCCGCGATCTGCTCCTTCCCGGGCCTTGCGCACAGACAAGAATTGGTAGGGACGATAGACGGTATACGCTATATAAACGATTCAAAGGCCACCAACGCGGACGCTACCGAAAAGGCGCTGCTGTGCTACCCGGCGATCTACTGGATCGCCGGTGGGCTGCCGAAAGCGGGTGGGATCACGCCGCTCGCGCCGCATTTTGGGCGGCTGCGGCACACCTTTCTGATCGGCCAAGCGACCGAGGAGTTTGCCGTTACGCTCGAGGGCACGGTCCCGTTCACCCGCTGCGGCGATCTCGCGACGGCGGTCACCGCGGCGTCGGAGAGGGCGCGCCGCGACGGTGTGTCCGGCGCGGTCGTGCTGCTGTCCCCGGCCTGCGCCTCCTACGACCAGTTCAAGAATTTCGAAGAACGCGGCGATATGTTTCGCCGCCTCGTCACCGCGCTGGGGGCGACATCCGCATCATGATGTTCGCGCGCATCGACCAGAGTCCGGTAGCGCGCTGGTGGTGGACGGTCGACCGCTGGAGCCTCGGCGCGCTGGCGCTGCTGCTCGGCTTTGGAACACTGATGAGCTTGGCGGCGAGCCCCGCGGTCGCCGTCGGGCCGAGGCAAGTGCGGCGCGTCGCGTTGATCGGCTTTGCGGTCGCGCTCGCGGGTGTCGTGCTGACGTTTGTGATCGGCGCAGAGATCAAGGGGGCGCGGCGCTGGATTAATCTGCCCGGCCTGTCGCTGCAGCCTTCCGAGTTCCTGAAGCCGTGCTTCACGATCGTTGCGGCCTGGCTGTTCGCCGAGCAGAAGCAGCAGCCGCGCTTTCCTGGCAATGCGATTTCGATCGCGCTGTTTCTCGCGATCGTGCTGATGCTCGTGAAGCAGCCCGATCTCGGCATGGCGGTTGTCGTCGCGGTTGTCTGGTTCGCGCAATTCTTTATGGCCGGGCTGCGCCTCTACTGGGTCGCCGCCGGCACCCTGGTCGGGCTTGGTGGCGGCGTCGGCGCCTATCTGTGGCTGCCGCATGTGACGAGCCGCATCAACCGCTTCCTCGATCCGGCGGCGGGCGACAGCTATCAGGTCAACCGCTCGCTCGAAGCGTTCGCCAATGGCGGGCTGTGGGGCCGCGGGCCGGGCGAAGGGACCGTCAAAGACGTGCTGCCGGACGCACATGCGGATTTTGTCTTTGCCGTCGCCGGCGAGGAGTTCGGCCTCGTGGTCTGCATGGTCATCGTCGCCGTCTTTGCCTTCATTGTGCTGCGCGGCTTTTCGCGCCTGCTGCAGGAAGGCAATCTGTTTGTGCTGTTGTCGGCGACGGGACTGTTGATCCAGTTCGGGCTGCAGGCCGTCATCAACATGGCATCCAGCCTGCATCTGATCCCGACCAAGGGCATGACTTTGCCGTTCCTGTCCTATGGCGGCTCGTCGATGCTGGCGCTGGCGCTCGGCATGGGGATGATGCTGGCGCTGACCCGGCGGCGGCTCGGCGGGAGCGAAGTGTGACCGCCGGTTCTGAACTCAATTTTGTGTTGGCGGCCGGCGGCACCGGCGGCCATCTGTTCCCGGCCGAGGCCTTGGCGCGCGAACTCGTGCGCCAGGGCGGTCGGGTGCATCTCGCGACCGACCGCCGCGCCGACGCCTTTGCCGAGAAGGTCCCCGGGGTCACCGTCTGTCAGGTGCGGGCCGGACGGTTTGGCGGTGGGCCCCTGCATCTGGCCTATGGCGTCGCTGAGATGGCACTCGGCATCGTGCAGGCGCGACGGTTGTTGCGCCGCCTCGCCCCGGATGTCGTGGTCGGGTTTGGCGGCTATGCCTCGGTGCCGACAATGCTTGCCGCGACGCAGCTCGGCCTGCCGACTATCATCCACGAGCAGAACGCGGTCCTCGGTCGCGCCAATCGCCTGCTGGCGTCGCGCGTCGCCCGCATCGCAACCGGTTTTGCCGAGACCACTGGCCTCCGCCCTGCCGACCGCAGCCGCGCCGTCCATACGGGCAATCCGGTCCGCCCGGCGATCCTCGCCGCCGCGGCGACATCCTATGTCCCGCCCGAGCCCGGCCGAGCGATCGAATTGTTGATCCTCGGCGGCAGCCAGGGCGCGCGTATTTTCGCCGATATCGTGCCGCCGGCGCTTGCCGACCTCCCAGCCGAACTCCGCAGCGTCTTGCGGGTCAGCCAGCAGGCCCGGTCCGAGGACCGCGAGCGTGTCATCGCTGACCTGAACGCCGCCGCCATCTCCGCCGAGATCGAGAGCTTCTTCAACGATGTGCCGGCCCGCCTCGCGCGCGCGCATCTCGTGATCTGCCGCTCCGGCGCCTCGACAACCGCGGAACTGGCCGCCGTCGGACGCCCTGCATTGCTCGTGCCCTATCCGCATGCGATGGACGATCACCAGGCCGCCAATGCCCGCGCCTTTGCCGAGGCCGGCGCCGGCTGGGTGATGCCGCAATCCTCGCTGACTCCGCGGCTCCTGGCCGAGCGCCTGTCGGAGCTCCTCCGCGATGGCGCCAAACTCAGCCACGCGGCGGCTCAGGCTCGCCGTTTCGGCCGCGATGACGCCGCCGAGCGCCTGGCGGCGTTGGCTATCGGGCTGGCGCCGCTGGTCGGCGGCGCAAAGAAGAGGCGCGCGGCATGAGATCGCTGCCCGGATCGATCGGCCCGTTGCATTTTGTCGGGATCGGCGGCATCGGCATGAGCGGTATCGCCGAGATCCTGCACAATCTCGGCTACCGCGTGCAGGGCAGCGACCTCGCCGAAAGCGCCAATACCCGCCGGCTCGTCGATCTCGGCATCCCGGTCGCGATCGGCCACCGCGCCGAAAATCTCGACAGCGCCGAGGTCGTCGTAATCTCCTCCGCGGTCAAGCCCGACAATCCCGAGATCGTCGCGGCGCGAGCCCGCCGGCTGCCGGTCGTCCGGCGCGCCGAAATGCTGGCCGAGCTGATGCGGCTGAAATGGTCGATCGCCATCGCCGGCACGCATGGCAAGACGACGACGACGTCAATCATCGGCGCGCTGTTGGAAACCGCCGGGCTCGATCCGACCGTAATCAATGGCGGCATTATCAACGCCTACGGCACCAACACGCGGCTCGGCGCCGGCGACTGGATGGTTGTCGAGGCGGATGAAAGCGACGGCACCTTTACGCGCCTGCCGGCGGCGGTCGCGGTCGTCACCAACATCGATCCCGAGCACCTCGATTTTTACGGCGACGTCGCGGCATTGCATCAGGCGTTCGAGATTTTTGTCGGAAACATCCCGTTCTATGGGTTTGCGGTTTTGTGCATCGACCATCCCGTCGTGCAGGGTATGGTCGCCAAACTGCCGGACCGGCGTATCCTGACCTACGGCCTCAGCCCGCAAGCCGATATCCGCGCCGCCAATGTCCGCCTGGACGCCGATGGCAGCCATTTCGACGCGGTGATCACCGATCGCGCAAGCGGCGCCGAACGGACAATCCCCGATCTGCTGTTGCCGATGTTCGGGGTCCACAATGTGCAGAACTCGCTGTCGGCCATCGCCATCGGCGCGGAGCTCGGCGTTGGCGACGAGGTCATGCGCACGGCGCTGCGCCAGTTCGGCGGCGTCAAGCGCCGCTTCACAAAGACCGGCGAGTGGAACGGCGCCACGATCATCGACGATTACGGCCACCACCCGGTCGAGATCGCCGCCGTTCTGAAAGCCGCCCGCGCAGTTGTCGCAAACCGCGTCATCGCCGTCGTGCAGCCGCACCGCTACACCCGGCTGCACGATCTGTTCGACGGCTTCTGCACCTGTTTCAACGATGCGGATATCGTGCTCGTCGCCGATGTCTACCCGGCTGGCGAGATGCCGATCCCGGGGATCAGCGGTGATGCGCTGGTTGCCGGCCTCACCGCGCACGGGCATCGCAATGTGCGCGGCATCGGTGGCCCGGAGGAGCTTGCAACGACGGTCCGCGAACTGGCGCAGCCCGGCGACATGGTCGTCTGCGTTGGCGCGGGATCGATCACAAACTGGGCCAATGCGCTCCCCGCCGAGCTGGCAAAGCTCGATGGATGAGCGTCGGCCCATGACCGCGCAGAACGGTAGCGAGAGCAATCTCCTTCGACGGCTGCCGCCGGTGCGCGGCCGGCTCACCGCCAATGCGCCGATCGGCCCGATGACGTGGTTTCGCGTCGGCGGCCCGGCCGAGGCGTTGTTTCGGCCGGCCGATACCGAAGACCTGGCCGCGTTCCTGGCGGCGCTGACGCCCGATATCCCCGTCACTGTGATCGGCGTCGGCTCGAACCTCCTGGTGCGCGACGGCGGCATCCCCGGAATCGTGATCCGGCTTGGGCGTGGTTTTGTCGACATTGTTCCCGGGCGGGGCCAGGTCGAAACCGGCGCCGGCGCGCTCGACCTGAACGTTGCCTTGACCGCCGCCGAAGCCGGCATCGCCGGCCTCGAATTCCTGTCGGGGATTCCAGGCACGGTTGGCGGCGGCTTCCGGACCAATGCCGGCGCCTACGGCACCGAATTCAAGGATGCGCTAATCAGCGCCGATGCGCTCGACCGGCGCGGCCAGCTTCACACCGTGACGCCCGCCGAGATGGGGCTCTCCTACCGGCACAGCGAGGTCGATCCACATTGGATCTTTGTCAAGGCGCGGTTCAAGGGCAGCGCCGCCGATCCGGCCGAGATCGGCCGCCGCATGACCGAGATCCGGGCCGCGCGCGAGGCCTCGCAGCCGATCCGCGCCCGCACCGGCGGCTCGACCTTCGCCAACCCGCCGGGGCATCAGGCCTGGAAGCTGATCGATGACGCCGGGTGCCGCGGGCTCACGCGCGGGGGCGCGATGGTCTCCGAAAAACACACCAATTTTCTGATCAACACCGGCAATGCGACCGCCGCCGATATCGAGTGGCTTGGCGAAGAAGTGCGGCGGCGCGTGCGCGACCGCTTCGGGATCACGCTCGAATGGGAGATCCGCCGCATCGGCCTGCCGAGCGCCGGCGCCGAGCCGGTCGTGACGAGCGAACCCGTTAAGTCAGCGGGGAGCGGATGAAGCAGAGCGGGGGGAAGGGGAAACCGCCGGCACTGCCGCGGCGTCGCCGCCATCTGCCGCGCCGCATCCGACGCGGCGCGTTGTGGCTGCTGCTCGCGATAGCGGTTGCGGGAACCTATGGCGCCATCCTTGCGAGCCGAATGCCGGCGGGGCAGGCAGCGCTTGCGCAGGCAACGGAGCGCTTTATCGCGGCGACAGGCGCGTTGGGGCTTGTTGTGAGCGAGATCGAGGTCCAAGGCCGCGAGACAACCGATATCGGGACCGTGATGGCGGCATTGTCCGCGGCGCGCGGCACGCCGATCCTCGGCGTCAGCCCGAGCCGTGCCAAAGAACAGCTCGAAACCCTGCCCTGGGTGCGCTCGGCGACGATCGAGCGCCGCCTGCCGGGGACCCTGTTTGTGCGCCTTGCCGAGCGCCACCCGCTCGCCGTCTGGCAGCATGGCGGAATCCAACAGCTGATCGACCGCGAAGGCGCGGTGATTCCCGTCGATGATCTGAGCCGCTTCGCGCATTTCCCGACCGTTGTCGGCGACGATGCCGCGCCCTATGCCGCCGCGTTGATCGACATGCTGACCAGCCGACCCGAACTCGCTCCGCGAGTCACGGCGGCGGTGCGGGTCGGCGGTCGTCGCTGGAATTTGCGTATCGATAATGCGATCGACGTCATGCTCCCGGAAGAGAATGCCGAGAGCGCCTGGAGCCGGCTCGCCGAACTGGAGCGCACGAGCCTCTTGTTGAAACGCGACGTACAGACTGTCGATCTGCGGCTGCCCGACCGGCTCGTGCTCCGCGTCAATGCCCCGCCGGCGCCGCAGGCGGCGCCCACCAAGAAATCTCACGGGGCGGGGAAATCGGCATGAGCGAGCGTTCGCGGGTCAAGGCCAACGGCCACGCCGCGCATCCGCCGCCGGCCTTGGCGCGCCCGCGCGGCGGCCTGATTGCCGCGCTCGACATCGGCTCGACAAAAGTCTGCTGCTTCGTCGCGCGGGTCGAGGCGGCGCCGCGCGTCCTCGGCATCGGCCACCAGGTCGCGCGCGGCGTCCGCAGCGGTACCATCGTCGATCTCGAAGCCGCCGGGCATTCGATCCGCAACGCCGTCCATGCGGCTGAGGAAATGGCCGGCGAGCAGATCGAGCGGGTTGTCGTCAACCTGTCAGGCGGGTTTGCCGGGTCGCGCATCGTCAAGGCGGAGATCGATCTCGGCCACCGCGAGATCAGCGACAGCGACATGCGCCAGGTATTGGAGCGCGGCTATCGCATGCGCGGCGCCGACGACCGCCAGGTCATCCATTCGATCCCCGTCGGATTTTCGATTGACGAGAGCCGCGGCATCCGCGATCCGCGCGGCATGGCCGGGGAGCGGCTCGGCATCAACATGCATATCGTGACCGCCGCGGTCGCCGCGGTGCGCAACCACACCGCCGCGATCGGACGCGCGCATCTTGAGACCGAGGCGCTCGTCGTCAGCCCCTATGCCGCGGGGCTCGCCTGTCTTGTCGCGGACGAGATGGATCTCGGGGTGACCGTCATCGACATGGGCGGCGGCACGACGACGATCGGCGTCTTCTTTGCCGGCAATCTCGTTTTCGCCGACTCGCTCCCGGTCGGCGGCAGCCATGTCACAAACGACATCGCCCGCGGGCTCTCGACCCCCCTGGCGCATGCCGAGCGTCTCAAGGCGCTGTTTGGCAGCGCGATCGCTGCCACGCTCGACGACCGCGAGACGATCGCGGTACCGCAGATCGGCGAAGAAGACGACGGGCATGTCAGCCACGTCCCGAAATCGCTGCTCGTCAGCATCATCGCGCCACGGATCGAAGAGACCTTCGAAATGGTGCGCAACCGCCTCGAGGCGAGCGGTTTCGATAAGATTGCCGGGCGCCGCGTCGTGCTGACCGGCGGCGCCTGCCAGCTACATGGGGTGCGAGAGCTGGCCGGGCTCATCCTTGACAAGCAGGTGCGGATCGGCCGCCCGGCGCGCATCAAGGGTCTCGCCGAATCGACGCACGGCCCGGCTTTTTCCGCCGCCGCGGGGCTGCTGCTCTTCGCAATGTCGGAAAAGGCCGAATCGCCGCACGCCACGCGGCTCCCGGCGGGAGGCCTCCTGGGCCGCGTCGGGCAGTGGCTGCGCGAAAATCTCTGAACGCCGTGGCATTTTTGTCTCGCGGCGGGTATGTCGGCGCAAGGAAACTCGCTACTATCGGCTCTGCGCCGTAGCAGTCCGGTCGCAGCGGGGGGACCGGCATGGGGGCCGGGGCAGATCAAGAGGCGCGGAGGGGAATGGAATGATCAATCTGAGCATCCCGAAGGACGAGCACGAGCTGAAGCCGCGCATCACCGTCATCGGCATCGGCGGCGCCGGGGGGAACGCCGTCAGCAACATGATCCGGTCGAATTTGATCGGCTGCGAATTTGTCGTCTGCAACACCGATGCCCAGGCGCTGCAGCAATCCGCCGCGCCGCGCAAGATCCAGCTCGGGGTCGGCGTGACGCGCGGCCTCGGCGCCGGGGCGCGACCGGATGTCGGCCGGGCCGCCGCCGAGGAGGCGCTTGACGAGATCCTCGAAGCGGTCAACGGCTCGAATATGGTGTTTCTGACCGCCGGAATGGGCGGCGGCACCGGCACGGGCGCAGCCCCGGTCATCGCGCGGGTCGCGCGCGAATCCGGCATCCTGACCGTCGGCGTCGTGACCAAGCCCTTTCATTTCGAGGGCGTCCACCGCATGCGGATCGCGGATTCCGGCATCGAGGAGCTTCAGAAGTTCGTCGATACGCTGATCATCATCCCGAACCAGAACCTGTTCCGCATCGCCAATGAGCGCACGACCTTCGCCGACGCCTTCAAGATGGCCGACGATGTGCTGCATTCGGGCGTGCGCGGCGTCACCGACCTGATGGTCATGCCCGGCCTCATCAATCTCGATTTTGCCGATATCCGTACGGTCATGAGCGAGATGGGCAAGGCGATGATGGGGACCGGCGAAGCCGAGGGCGACCGCCGCGCGATCGACGCCGCCGAGGCCGCCATATCAAACCCGCTCCTGGAAGATGTGTCGATGAAGGGCGCGCGCGGCGTGCTGATCAACATCACGGGCGGCACCGATATGACCTTGTTCGAGGTCGACGAGGCCGCCAACCGCATCCGCGAAGAGGTCGACCCGGACGCCAACATCATCTTCGGCTCGACCTTCGACGAGAAGCTCGCCGGCCGCATGCGCATCTCGGTCGTCGCGACCGGCATCGAAGCGGAAGCGGCCCAGATGGCTCTGCCCTCGCTGGCCCCCACCCGGCCGGTTCTGGCTGAGGTCAAGCTGGCCGCGGCGGCTCCCGGCTATACCCAGCCGATGCTGACCCAGAACGCCGCCGCGCCAAAGACGGAGCCGTCGCGCAGCGAGCCGCGGGTCGAGAGCGCGCCCGAGGCGGTGCCGGCCGCTGCCGCGGCTGCGGAAAGCGCGGCCTTGCGCAACGGCGGCTTTGTCGCGCCGCGGCCGGTCGAGCCCGGCCCGGCGCGCCCCGTCCCGATCACCCAGCCGGCGGTGCCGGCGGCCTCCGATGCGGTGCCGCCACGCGCCAAAGGACGGGTCCCGAGCCTCATCGAGCGTATGACCGGCGTCGCCCGCGCGCGCGTTGCCGCCGCCGCCCCGGAAAAGAAGCCGCAGCCGGCGCCCCCCGCAGCAGCCCGCCCCGCCGCCCCGCCACGGTTGACGCCGCTCGAACCCGAGGAGCGGCCGGGGGTCAGCACCGAGGACGATCTGCTCGACATCCCAGCCTTCCTGCGCCGGCAAGCCAACTAATCGCCGTCCCGGCCACCGTCTAAAGGAGCACCGCGGCGATGCTGCGGTGCTCCTTTTATGCGCGTCCGTCTGAGCGAGATTTCCTCGCCGACATTGCGGCGGACATGCAACAATCCGTAACAAAGAGTGATTTGTGACAAACCCCGGCCGGCAGTAGGTTGCGCGCGGGGATCAGTTTCAATTTTGGTACGGATTCACATGTTGGGGGACATGGGGACTGCGCCGCAGCGGACGTTGAGAACCGCGGTCGGCTGCCCGGGGGTGGGGCTGCATTGCGGCCAAACCGTGACATTGACGCTACGGCCGGCGCCGCCCGATGCCGGCATCGTGTTCCGGCGGATCGACGCCGGGGCCGAGATCCGCGCTCACTGGAAGAACACAATCGCTTCCTCGCTCTCGACCGTCCTGTCGAACAGCGAAGGCGTGCGCATCAACACGATCGAGCATCTGATGGCGGCATTCGCCGGCGCCGCCGTCGATAATGCGGTCGTCGAGCTCGATGGGCCGGAAATTCCGATCATGGACGGCAGCGCCGCGCCGTTTCTGCATCTGATCGAACAGGCGGGAACCGTCGCTCAGGACGAGCCGCGCCGCGCGATCAAGATCATGAAGCCGGTAACGGTCGTGGATGGCGATGCGGCCGCGTCCTTGCTGCCCGATCACGGCTTCTCGATGAGCTTCGAAATCGATTACGAAAACCCGCTAATCCGCCGGCAGGACCTCGTGCTGGCGCTCGATCCGGATGCCTTTCGAACCGAGCTGGCGCCGGCCCGCACCTTTGGCCTCCTCGACGACGTGCCGCGGCTGCATGCGGCGGGTCTCGGTCGCGGCGGCTCGCTCGACAATGTCGTGGTCGTCAGCGGCAGCCGGGTGCTGAACCGCGGCGGGCTGCGCTATGCCGACGAGTTCGTCCGGCACAAATTGCTTGACGCGGTCGGCGATCTTTACCTCGCCGGCGGGCCGATCATCGGGCATTTCCGCGGGGTTCGTTCGGGCCATGCCCACACGCGGCAGCTGCTGGCCGCGCTGTTTGCCGATGACGATGCCTGGTGCGCGACGACGCTGGCCGAACCGGCCACGCTCGGCCCGATCGTGAGACCGGAGACCCGCCGGATCGCCAGAGCCTGAGCAGGACCGGCTCTGCCGGTTTGCGGTCGGCCTCGGATTCCGTGCTATAACCCGCGCGGGGAAGGGCTCTGGGGTCGAGTTAAAGATGCCTTTGTTGCTGTCGCCGTCGCGGCTCGTTGTCGCCGTGCTGCTGGTCATGCTTGCCGGGTGCGGCAATTCGAAGAACGAAGTCTACATCGAGAAGCCGGTCGACGACCTTTACAACAAGGCGATGGATGCGCTCGTCGATGAGCGTTTTTCCGACGCCGCCAAGACTTTCGAGCAGGTCGAAAGCCAGCATCCCTATTCGGTCTGGGCGACGAAGAGCCAGCTGATGGGGGTTTATTCCCTTTACGAGGCCGGCAATTACGACCAGGCGGTCATCGCCGCCGACCGCTTCATCCAGCTGCATCCCGGCCACCGCGACGTCGGCTACGCTTATTACCTGAAGGCGATCTGCTACTACATGCAGATCGTCGATGTCGGCCGCGACCAGCGCACGACCGAACTGGCCTTGCGCGCTCTCGACGATATCGTCCGCCGTTTCCCCGACAGCAAATACGCGCGCGACGCCAAGCTGAAGCTCGACTTCACGCGCGACCATCTCGCCGGCAAGGAGATGGAGATCGGCCGCTATTACCTGAACCGTGCCGAGTATCTGGCGGCGATAAACCGTTTCAAGCGCGTCATCGACAATTACCAGACGACGACGCATGTCCCGGAAGCGCTGGAGCGCCTCGTCGAGTGCGACCTGGCGCTCGGCCTCGTCAAGGAGGCCAAGGAGAATGCGTCCGTGCTCGGCTACAACTACCCGGGCAGCCGCTGGTATCAGGAAGCCTATGGGCTGATGACCGGCAGCGGTGCGCCGGCCGAGGCGCGGCAAGGCTGGTTTGGACAGCTGGTCAGCAGCTTCTGAGCCATCACATTACAAAAAAAAAAAATAATTTCAGCTTGCCGGGCGGGTGCTCTATGAGGCTCGCCGATCGACATTCGCCGTCATCCCTGTCCTGCCGCGCCGAGCAAGTGCGCCGCGCGCCGTGACGGATTTGGCGGCAGCATCCGGGAGGTTTTCCGCATGATGCGGCGGCTCTTTGCTGTTTTTGTGATGATGCTGTGGGCCGGCGGCGCCCTCGCCGCCGATCAGCCGCAAGGCTCGGGCAATATCACCGGCCTGTTCCTGACGACGCGGTATCCGGCGCTGACCGTGCGCGCCGGCGAGACCACGACGGTCGACCTCTCCGTGCGCAATTTCAAATTGCCGCCGCAATCGCTGACGATCTCGGTGCCGGAAGTTGCCAATGGCTGGAAGGCGACGATCCTCGGCGGCGGCCAGCCCGTCTCGGCAGTCGAAGTCGCGCCCGACAGCGAGGAGCGGCTGCAGTTGCGGTTGGAGCCGCCTGCGAACACCGGCAAGGGCGATTACCGCTTCACCGTGCAGGCGAAGGGCGGGCAACGCGACGAGAAATTGCCCATCACGCTGACCATCGGGGAGGAGCTGCCCGCGAAATTGAAGTTGACGACGAATTTCCCGGCCTTGCGCGGCACCGCGACGACCGCGTTCAAATACCGGGTCAGCGTCACCAACGACAGCGGCCGCGACGCGACGATCAATTTCAGCGCCGACGCGCCAAAGAATTTCCAGGTGAGCTTTACCGAAGCCTATGGCAGCCAGCAGATCACCTCGATCCCCATCGAAGCCGGCAAGTCGAAGGATGTGGAGGCCTCGCTGACGATCCCGCGGGAGACCCAGGCGGGCGACTACAAGCTGACGCTCCATGCCAAGACCGAAGCAACGAGCGCCGAGCTCCCGGTCAGCCTGACAATTGTCGGGCAGCCGCGCGTCGCGCTGTCGGGCGAAGGCGGCCGGCTGAGTGGCGAGGCTTATGCCGGCCGCAGCAGCCAACTGACGATCGTCCTGCGCAATGACGGCAGCGAGGCGGCGCGCGACATCGAATTGAGCGCGACCGCCCCGGAGGGCTGGAAATCGGAATTCGACCCGAAGCAGCTCCCGCAGCTGGCCGCGGGCGCAACGCAAAACGTCAAGGTGACGCTGACCCCCTCCGACAGGGCGATCGCCGGCGACTACCAGACGACAATGCGCGCCAGCGCCGCCGGCGGGCTGTCCGAATCCGCGAATTTCCGCATCACCGTCCTGACCTCTACGCTATGGGGCGCAGTCGGTATCGCGATCATTGCGATCGCGCTGCTCGTTGTCGTCTTTGCCGTCGCCCGGTTCGGCCGCCGCTGAGGAGCCCATCATGGCGGACGGGGTTGTCATCCGGGCCGAGCAGCTGACCAAGCGCTACGGCGCGAATGTCGCGGTCGACCACATCGATCTCGAAGTCCGCGCCGGCGAGATCGTCGGCATTCTCGGCCCCAACGGCTCGGGCAAGACGACAACGATCCTGATGCTGCTCGGCCTCACTGAGCCGACCGAGGGACGCGCCGAGGTCGCCGGCTTTGATCCGTTGCGCGATCCGCTCGAGGTGAAGCGCCGGGTCGGCTATTTGCCAGACCAGATCGGCTTCTATGACGGGCTCTCGGCGCTCGACAATCTCGCCTATACCGGACGCCTCGCCGGCTTGTCGCGCCAGGAGATCGACACCCGCTTTGCCGAGGCGATGCAGCGCGTCGGCCTCGGCGCCGTCTCGCACGCCCGGGTGCGCACGTTCTCGCAGGGCATGCGGCAGCGCCTCGGCCTTGCCGAGGTGCTGATGAAGCGCCCGAGCGTCGCGATCCTCGATGAGCCGACCACCGCCCTCGACCCGCATTCGACGCAGGAATTCCTCGATATGATCCGCGGCCTGAAGGCCGACGGCACCGCGGTCCTCTTGTCCTCACACCATCTCGATCAGGTGCAGAGCGTCTGCGACCGGGTCGCCTTGTTCAACCGCGGGCGCGTGGCGCTGTCCGGCACGGTGACCGAGCTCGCCGGCCGCATCCTTGGCGGCGGCCATGTCATCGATGTCGAGGCGCGCGGGTCTACGATCCCGGAGCGCCTCGCGGGAGTGCCCGGCGTCGTTCGGGTGCAGGCATTAGGCGGCGAGCGCTACCGGGTCGATTGCCAGCGCGATCTGCGCGCCGACATTGCGCGCCGCCTCGCGCCGGAGGTCGAGCTGATCGGCATCCATTTCGCCGCGCCGAGCCTCACCGAGGTCTACAACCGCTATTTTGAGGAGGCCCGCCTTGCCGCTCAGTAGGAGCGCAACCGGATCCCGGCGCGGCTCGCCCTGGACCGGCGTCGGCACGGTCGTCGCCAAGGAAACCGCCGATCATCTGAGCGGCGTGCGCATGGTCGTCATCGAGGCGCTGATCTTCCTCGTCGCGCTGGTTCTGGCGTGGTTCTCGACAACGACGATCCGCGAGACGATCGGGCAAAGCCCGTTCTTGTTTCTGCGCCTCCTGACGATCACGCCCGATCCGATCCCGTTCTCGTTTATCAGCATGGTCGGGCTCGTGACCCCGATCATCGCGATCGCGCTCGGCTTCGACGCGATCAATGCCGAGTTCAACCAGCGCACCTTGAGCCGCATCCTGGCGCAGCCGATCTATCGCGACGCCCTCCTGTTCGGAAAATTCCTCGCGCGCCTGCTCTCGCTGTCGATCGCGCTGGTGTCGCTTTGGCTGCTGGTGCTCGGACTTGGCTTTCTGCGCCTCGGGCTGCCGCCGAGCGGCGAGGAGCTGATCCGCATGCTGGGTTTCCTCGTCGCGACGATTGCGTTTGGTGGTGTGTGGCTGGCGCTCGCGATGCTGTTTTCCGTGCTGTTCCGCGCACCGGCGACCGCGGCGCTCGCCGCGCTCGGCCTGTGGCTCCTGTTCGCGCT
>WNGC01005928.1_pt1 | contig 14509 bp, 9 predicted proteins | sample 5400051 | NCBI WGS metagenome assembly WNGC01 (sample SAMN13153368, study PRJNA577476) | soil metagenome | isolation source: 20 cm soil or saprolite under grassland replicate 2 | place: USA:California | collected 2016-06-15 | reverse complement strand
AGTTGGCTATGTGATCTGGTACAGCGCTTTGCCAGGATTAAAAGCTGCCAGTGCCGCTACGGTGCAACTGAGCGTGCCGGTCCTCGCTGCCGCCGGTGGCATTTTATTTCTTGGCGAGTCGATCACCCTGCGTTTTCTCCTCGCATCCATTGCCGTCCTCGGCGGAATCGCGCTCGTTGTTACAGAGAAAACGCAGGTCGTTCTGCCTGACTAAATTGACGCAACTAACCAGAAGTAGACAAAGCAGCTCGTCAACACGAAACCGACGTCATTGACGTCATTGACCGCATTCGACGGCGTGAACCTGAACCGGCCGATCAAAGCCTTTGAGCGCGACTTCGCCCAGAGGACGAAATGATAAGCCCTTCCCGATACATAGTTCCGCTACCGCAGTCGATACCAGGATTTGGTCGGGTTCGGCGTGAGAACAAAGCCGCGCCGCCAGTTGCACAGTCGTTCCAAAAATATCGTTGTTTTGTTCGACCGGTTCCCCGGCCGCGCCGCCAATTCGAACTTTGATGTGATGGTCCTGCTCCTCTCGCTCACGCCGAGCCAGCTCTCGCTGGATTTGCATTGCACAACGGACCGCGGCTGCGGCCGAAACAAAAGAGGCCATGATGCCATCGCCAGTATGCTTGACTTCACGGCCCTTCGCCGCCGCTAAAGCGTCCCGCACGATGCGGTCGTGGACGCGTAGAAATTCCATCGCCATCTCGTCGCCTAATTTCTGCGTCAGCGAGGTCGAGTTAACGATGTCGGTAAATAAAACAGTTCGGATTCCGGGGTCGCGCGCGTCGGCGGCGCCACCCGGCAGCAGAGCTGCGCCTGCCGCATTTACTTCGCTCCCGCCGAGAAACAAATCGGCAACCTCAGGCTCAACTTGAATAATTTTTTCCGCGACCTGGCCGTGGGCTTCGCGATGGACTTGCATGGCGGCTTCAGCAGTCGGTGCCTCGCAGAGGCAAAAAATTTTGCCGGCACTCTCATTCACCCAGTACCTGTGATAATGAACGCCGTATTTCCCCTCGACGGCGACATCGTGGGCGTGCGCCTTGGCCACTTCTTCGGCGGTAATCCCTCCCTGAATCTCGTGAATGTCCATGTATGTTGGCATAGGATAGCTCGGAGCGGCGGCAACCTATCCTGACCTAAGCCGATACTCAACGTCGATCTTGGCCGGACGGCTCAAAGTTTGGTAGACAACGCAGTACCGTTCGGTCAGGCGAAGCAGGGTAGCCAGTTGCTCTTCGCTCGCATCGCTGTCGAGATCGAACTGCAATCGTATTTGCTGAAAACCGACCGGCACTTCCCTGGACACTCCCAGGGTGCCGCGAAAGTCGAGGTCGCCTTCGGCACGCACTGTTGCATCCCGTAACCGAATTCCGAGCGCGGTAGCGACCGCGTTCAAAGTAACACCAGCGCATCCGACCAATGCTTCGAGCAACATGTCGCCCGAGCATGCGCTGCGACCGTCGCCACCAGTAGCGGGATGGAGCCCGGCTTCGACCGGCGCTTTTCCGGTTTCTATCTTGCAGGTAACACCTTCACCAAGCCGTCCTTCGGCCCGGAGGGTGACTAGCGCGGTCTCTGGCTGCTGGCGATATCGCTCCTTCACCGGCGCTTGCAAAAACCTTAGTTCCTCCGCATTCATCTGTTCTTTTTAATCTGAGGCGGCCGTCTAGTTCCTAACCACAATAAGACGTCCTTTATCACAGATTTTCCCTCACCCCAACCCTCTCCCTAAGGGAGAGGTAGTTCCTTCTGCCCGGGGAGAGAAGGTTAGGCTGAGGGCCCTTCTCCAACAAGATGCTTCTGCGGCACGGCGACAGAGCGCCATGGCTACAGGACGAAAGATCAATTAGGAAACGGGTTCTAGGTAGCAACAACAGGGCGGCCCTTGCTCGGTTTAATGTTTTGGTTCACCCGAAAAAGATTATCGGGATCATATTTATTCTTAATCTCAACTAATCGCTGATAGTTATCTCCATAGGTCGCTTTCACCCGTTCTTCTCCTTCATCCATCATAAAGTTCACGTAAGCTCCGCCCGCAGAGTATGGATGGAGCGCGTCCCAATAGCTTTTGGTCCAGGAAATAGTCTTGTCGTTGTTGGCCGGATCGGGATCAACCCCGACCATGACTTGGGTCCAGGTTGCATCGCGGTAATTCCAGGCCGTTTCGTTCTTGCCGACGCGCCCGGCCGCCCCATTGATTGGATAAAGATGCATGGTGGAATGCATTGATGGCAGCGCGTTGGCAAATTTAATGTGTTCGGCAATCGCTTCGTCGCTCAGTTTCCTGACAAAGTCCGCGCGCCAGTACCACTGCAAACCCGGCGGGTAAATTGCGTCGAACATGCTTTGCAACGCAGGCTGCGGCAGCGGCCCGACAAAATCGAGTGCGGCCTTCTTAAAAGCCCGAATCGGCTTAAATGTTTCTTCGCCCTGCGGTAAACCTCCTGTCCATGTCCAGATAACGCCGCACATCTTTTTCAGATGAAGATGCTCCGGGAAGGGAGCTGCCGGCGGCACCGTCAGAAAAGCGAACCAACCATTGAGATCGTCAGGCGCCCTCGTAATTAGATCGCGATACCATTTCATCACTTCAGCTGTTTCGCTTAGCTCGTACAGCATCGGCCCGCCGTAAACGGTATCGATTGGATGCAACTTGAAAGTAAACGAAGTTATTATCCCGAAGTTTCCGCCGCCGCCGCGAATGGCCCAGAACAAATCAGAGTTCTCATCCGCATTCGCTTTGACAAAACTTCCATCAGCCAGGACCAAATCGGCTGAGATCAGGTTGTCGATGGTGAGTCCGCATTTGCGGGTCAGATGTCCAATTCCTCCACCGAGAGTTAAGCCACCGACACCGGTCGTCGAAATAATTCCGCTGGGAGTGGCCAAGCCGAACGCATGCGTTGCATGATCGACATCGCCCCAGGTGCATCCGCCGCCTACAGTCGCCGTGCGCGCCGCCGGATCGACCCGGGTATATTTGATCGACCCGAGATCAATCACTAATCCATCATCGCAAATTCCAAGTCCACCACCGTTATGTCCTCCGCTACGGATGGCAAGAAGCAGCCCATGTTTTCTGGCAAAGTTTACTGAGCTGATCACATCCGCCACGTCGGCGCAGCGCGCAATTAAGCGCGGCTTCTTGTCGATCATCGCATTATAGACTTTGCGAGCATCATCGTAATCCGGGTCGTCCGGCTCAATCACTGGGCCTCTCAACTTTGCCTTCAGTTCTGCGATCGAATCTTCCTCGAGTGCTTTCTTCATGGAAGGCTCAATAAAGAGTCGGGCGAGCGCTATTCAAGCGAACATAATGGCAGAGCCTTGAGAAAGGGAGAGGGAAGGTCAGACAAAGAATCGAGGGATACGCCGTCGTGTCCCAAATATTGAGCGCGGACGGCGCGACGCCCTCCGCTGCTAGCCGCCGTTCGCAGTCGCGGGCAGCGCAATGCTAACGGCAGTTCCGCTCGCGCTGGTATCGATGTCAACGCGACCGTTGTGATCGAACACGGTTCGTTTGACGATCGGCAGACCCAATCCCATGCCGCGCGCTTTTGTTGTACAGAAAGGAGAGAAAACCTTCCCGCGCATTTCCGGCGCAATCCCATGTCCGTTGTCCTGCACCGTCACGAGCACCGCATTGGCGCGGCCACCTTCGTGAATCGGCTTGGCCGAAAGTGTAATCTTCGGTTTTTTCTGTTCGGTGACTGCTTCGGCCGCATTCGCGACCAAATGTGCCACCGCTTCGGCCAGCGCCCCTTCGTCGCCAAGAATCTTTGGTAGATTGGCGGGCAATTCTGTCTCCACCGCCACGTCGCCGTTGACCCGAAATTTGCTGCGCGCAAGCTCAAGCCCACGCTTTACCGGCGTGCGAATATCCAGCGGCCTCATCTTCAATTCCGCCGGATGAGCAAACGCGTTGATCTGGGTGATAATCTTGTCGAGGCGATCGATTTCCTGAACAACGATCTGATTGAAATTTTTCCGGAACTCGGGATCATCGAATCGCTCAGGCAAAAGTTGCGCGAAAGTCTTAATCGCGACGAGTGGGTTGCGAATTTCGTGCGACATGCTCGCGGCTAAGTCGGTCCAAAAAGCGGCGCGATCGACCAGGTCTTGCTTTTGCCGCAAATTTTCTTCCGCGGTCAAATCGTGAATGACTGCGACGGCACCGAGGGGGGTGTGATGGTCGAGCAGTCGCCGGGATTCGACCGAGAGGGAGCGGCGGGTGTTCGGTTCGATCCACTGTCGCGGCGGAAGGTTCGCCTTTGCCTCTAGAGTTTCCCGCAACATGGCGCCCAGCTTTCGGCCGACGGCTTCAACGGGACGGTTGAGAACTTCAGTAGCTTTGAGCCCGAGGATTGGTTCGGCGGGGGGATTAAACCAGCGAACGATACCGTCCTCGTCGATGGCGACGATGCCCGGCGGGATCGATTTCAGGAGCGTTTCCGCCAGGGTTTTTTGCAGCGTGACCTCTTCGTAGAGAAGCGCGTTTTCGAGAACGGTGGAAACATGCTCGGCCAGGATCATCAGGCCTTCGAGATCGCCGTAATCAAATGGTAACCCGGTGATGCGGTGGCCGAAAAACAGCCAGCCGATGATTTCCCCGCGCGCGTAAAGAGGGACCATCACTTCGGCGCCAAAACTATCGAGGGCCCGACGCAAAAGTGGCCGCTGATTTTGCGCGGCAATATGCGCGAGGTTGGCCCGAGAAACGAGGTGCCCATGTAATTCAAACCAGCGGACCAGTGGATCGCGCTCGTGGTACTCGATCTCGTTAGTTTCCGGCAGACAACGCAGACCCGCACGCAGGCGATAGCGATCCCCCTGACGAATACGCGAAAAAATGCCAACGCGGGTCACGCCAGCAGCGTCCGCCACTCCTTCAACGATGCTGGCGAGCAATCCTTCGACATTATCGAGGCGCCGAAAGACACGAGGAAAACGCAGCAGCGGCAGGGACGGCGCGTGCGCACGCTCCAGCACCGGTTCGCTCCGGCGGGGCTGTTCCGCGGGAGGACCATAATGGGATTGTTCGCGCAGATCGCGGTTCTCCTGCATGATTTCTAAATGATCGAAGGCGCGTCCAACGAGAGTTTGAAAACGGTGACGATCGAGTTGCAAATCCTCCGCCGCATAAATGCCGGATTGCTCGGCCTCGCGCAGTGGCTCGGAGCGAAGGGCGCCCAGAGCGATGACGAGCGATTCCGACCAATCCTGTTCTAACTGCTCGAGCAAGTCGCGGCATTCTTTAGCTCGCAGATCCATTAAAATCACCGCCGGCGAATTCTGTTGCAGCGCGGCTTCCATCCGGTTGGGGTCAGTAACGTGGCGGACCAGTGCCATGGTTCGAAGAAAAGCTTTGACCCGCCGTGCCAGGTCACCGTCCTGGGTGTAAAGAATGCAAATGGAAGCGATCCTCATGCGGCCACCACTTCCTGATCAAAACGCACCAGCGGCAGAAAAATGTGAAAGGCAGTTCCCTTCGCTACCTCACTTTCAACTTCGATCTGTCCACCATGTTCCTCAATTATTCCGTGTACCACAGAAAGGCCGAGACCGGTTCCGAAATCCTTTGTCGTGAAAAACGGATCGAACACCCGGGCAATATCTTCCTTTTTTATCCCCTCACCGGTATCGCGAATGGAAATGCATAGCGCTTCGTGTCGGTTCTCCGACTCCGGCAAAAGATGTGTCACGAGAGAATCACCGGTCCGGATTTCGGTCTCCACCGTGAGCTCGCCGCCGCGTTTCATCGCATCCATGGCATTAAGGAAAAAATTCAGAAAGACCTGCTCCATTTGATCTGAATCAGCCCGGATGGTATCAAGGCTTGCCTCCAACGTCCGGTTGAGTTTGATCTCCTTTTGATACAACCGATGTTGAACGAGTTGGAGCGTTTTCTCCAGTACTTCGTGCACGTGCATTGGCCGGAGCAATGGTTTTGCCGGGCGTGCGAACCGAAGCAACTGATTGACCAGCGAGTCGATCCGGTCAATCTCGTGCACGATCAGGCTGGAAAAGGTTTCGCGGAAATCAGACTCGTGGTAGCGCTCCGGAAGGAGCTGAGCGAAAGTCTTGATCGAAACCAGCGGGTTCTTAATCTCGTGTGCCATTCCGGCTGAGAGCGTCCCGAGGCTGGCGAGGCGATCGCTGCGACGAATTTGCAACTCGAGCCGTTTCACTGCAGTGATATCGGTCACCACCATTAGCGCGCCCAGGAGTTCGCCCCCCTGACCACGAAAGGTTGCGCTGCTGGCGCGAGCAAATGTGCTTCCGGTCGCAGCGCGCAATTCAACTTCACGATCTTCCTGGCGCTCACCCGAAGTCAAAGTAGTCCGAATGATATCGCGCAATGGTGCCGGCAGATCGTCAACCGTTCGTTCTCCTCCGTTGCTATTTAAGCCGGCTATCTGCGCCGCTTCCTGGTTGAATACCGTAATATGGCCATCGGCATCGGCCGCTACTACTCCGGTAGTTAAATTCTGAAGTAATATTTCATTGTAGATGCGGGCGTTCTGGACTTCGGTGAACAGCACGGCGTTTTCAATTGCGACAGCAAGTTGACCGCATAACACCTGAAGCGCGCTCTGCTCGGTACTTCCATAAATGCGGCCGGAGAGCCTTGGTCCGAGAAGCATGATGCCAATGAGTTGTTCCCGTGAGAGAACCCCAACCGCGGCCGCAGCGCCGGCTGCTTCGAGCTGGCGGCGAATGGCAAAGGTGGTCACGGTGGCACGGACCCGATGAAGCTCTTCGAGGATGAGCGGTTCGTGATGAGTGGCCAACCATTGCACCAACGGCTCCTCCTCCTTGAATTGATCAACCGTCCCAGGTGAACTCGGATAGCTCTTTCGAAAAACTTTACGCTGCGCCACGTAAATCGTTACGCTATCAGTGCCAACCGCTTCCCCGATCGTAGTCGCGAACCTACGCAACAAATCCGGCAAAGTAGTTACCGATTCCAGGATGACGGCAGCCTTGCTAACAGTAGCACGAAAATCGATTCCACGGCCACCGACAAAAAGACGGTCGGCTAGCGATTGAGAGAACCCACGCGCCGGCGCCATGGCGAAAGTGCAGACCAAAGCCGCGGCAATGTGAGCAAAAGTGTGATCAGCTGAATAAAAAAGAGAGGCTGTTACCTGGACACCAGCCACCAAACCGCTCCGTAAAGGGCGAGCAAGTAGGTGGTGAGAACTCCATAAGATATCGCGCGCCGCAGAAAGAGGCCAACGTCCATGATCTTTCGCGTGGAAATCCCGTAGGCGATGATGAGTGTGAATAGTACGGCTCGAAGTGGCGCAAACCAAAACAACCGAGAGGGTGGAACGAAGAACCGTAATATCTGATAGGCGCCAAGAGTAAGAACCAGGATGGAGGTAGAGCCGAGTAAAAAGTAGCCGAGTTCCGATCGAATCCTACCGGAGCTATTCCTAAGATCGCGCAGAGAAGCGACAAGAAGAACAACCAAGGCACCTGTGAAAAAGTAAGCATAAAGATAGACGCCCCAGTCATAGATCGGCTGCGGGGCGGCTCCGGGTTGATTTGGGAAGCGTGCTCCCCTCACCAGAAGATCTGACTGACAGAAAATGATTGTGGCGAGCGCCAGGATGATCCATCCACAGGAGTGACGAATGAGATCTCGCCAGGTCGCGTCCGGCTTGACCGTCGAAAGCCGGAGGAAGTTTAACGCTAATAAAATCAGGACTGCGGCAGCAAATGCTACTCGCATGTTTGTGGCAACAATTGTCAGATCGTGGCTGGTCGAACCAAAGTAGAGACTTGCCAGCCAGCAAATCATGGCGATCGACAGGATGAGGAAACTTTGGGTCGCCTTGCGATGGCGATTGGTGACGAAAACAGCGAACCCCACCGCAGCCTGGATCACTAACGCCCCAAGAATCGGGACCTCTTGCCTGTTCATTAGCAAAACACTCGATGCATCACCAGCGAGCTGGCACTCCCCCCGAGACCGCGCACATTCAAAAGCGCCTGGTGGACTCTGGCTTTGCGCGCGCGCAGCGGAACAACATCGAGATCGCAATCAGGATCGGCGGTCTGATAATTTGCCGTGGGAGGGATTAGTTGATCACGGATCGTCAGGGCACAGGCTGCAATTTGGAGTGGCCCTGCCGCGGCCAGCGGATTCCCTGTGACGCCTTTGATGGAGCTAATCGGAATGGAATAGGCGTGGCGGCCAAACACCTCTTTGATAAATCGAATCTCGGCTGCGTCTAATATCGGATCTCCAGGTCCATAGGCCGATATGTAATCGATTTGGCTCTTTTCGCAGCCCGCGTTTGCCAATGCCAGCTCCATTGAGCTGCGCAGTCCGGATCCATACTGAGCCGGCTCAAGATCGCGTTGGGCGGCATAACCAGTTAGTTCGAGGTAAATACGTGCTCCTCGTGCTTCCGCCCGTTCGAGATTTTCAAGCACGAACATTCCGGCACCTTCTGCCAGGACCCCGGATTCCCGGTTTAAATCGAATGGTTTACTTGCACTTTCCGGACTTCCATTGTGGGGGACCGTTAGACCGCTGGCTACAAAAGCCGCCACCGTATGAGGAGTTATGGGCGCATCCGTCCCGCCGGCGATGGCCAGTTCTGCTTCTCCCGTGCGAATTGTCATGGCTGCGCTGGCAACAGCATCCAAGCCAGATGGACAGGCCGATGACACTGTCGCCGCATGCGCACGCACGCCGATTCGATCGGCAATGACATTGGCAGCTGCCTGCGGCTTCAATGCAGAAATGGCCGTTGGCGACATACCGTGAAAACCGTGCCGGTCGAAATCGCTAATTGAGCGTTCGATAATGTCCATCGCACTGGTGCTCACTCCAACGACAACCGGAGTGGGGCTCGGTAAATCTGCGTCATTAATCTCCAAGCCCGCGTCTTTGAGCGCCATCATCGTCGCGGCATAGGCGAACTGCGTGTGACGTGCCATTCGCTTCGGCTTGAGTTCCGGTTCGATATATTCAGATGGATTAAAATTCTTCACTTCCCCGGCGATTTGGCTTTTCAAATTGCTGGCATCAAAAAGAGTGATCGGTCCAATGCCGCTAGGCCCGTTGAGCAAAGAATCCCAGAAAGCTGCCAGCCCGATTCCGTTCGGCGCCAGCACTCCCATCCCGGTAATAACGACGCGGTTTCGCTTAACCATGATGCGACTCCGCAGAGGAGAAATCCCCTCGTTCTACCTGAGGCGATTTCTGAACAAGCTTACGGTTGAAAACGGGCGAGCCTCCGGCGTCCATCAAAAAGCCAAATTCTAATGTCCCCACTAAATGCAGTCATTATATTTTCCATCCACCCTGCCCCAGCGAACTTATTCACAAATTTTCACTTATTCACAAGATCGATCTTGCATGCCGCTCATTTTTGTTTCACCCTCGGCCAAGTCCCGCAGCTCTTTTAGCCCGATAATTCACATGGAACACGGCACGGCCCAAGCTCTAATCCGCTCATAGTGCACATCTCTGCATCGCCTGATCCCGCCAAGGTCCTGATTATCGATGATGAAATCGGGCCACGCGAAAGCCTGCGCATGCTGCTCAAGCCGAGCTATCAGGTCCACACTGCGGAAAACGTCGAGACCGGCTTACAGCTCTTACAGGAAAAGCGCCCCGATACAATCGTGATGGATATTCGCATGCCCGGAATGAACGGGATTGATGGCCTGCGCAAAATCCGCGAAATCGATCCCCATCTTTCCGTAATAATGTTCACGGGCTTCGGCGCGCTCGAGACCGCCCAGGAAGCGCTCCGGCTCGGCGCTAACGATTACATCAATAAACCTTTTGACGCCGTGCAAATGCGCGAAGTGATCGGCCGGAACGTCGAGCGGACCCGTTTGCAGAGGCAAAGCGAGGTGACCGGACGCGAACTGCACGAACTGAACGAGCGACTTCGCAACGAGCTCGCGCAAAAAGAACGACTCGCGTCTCTCGGTCAGGCGTCCGCTGAATTTGTCCACGATCTGAGTAATCCACTCACCATCGTCTGGGGTTATGTTCAAATTTTGGCCAAGAAGTTGGAACAATCCGGCGACGGGAATAACGGCGATCGAAACACGAGCTCACCTAGAGAATTGCATATTATCGAACAAAATGTGCGCCTTTGCCGTGAACTTCTCACGATGTGGCAAAGCTATGGCAGGGTCGGCGCATCCAAACCGAAGCCAGTCTCGATGTCCAGCATCGTCCAGGATGTCTGCAGGAGCGTTACCGCCATGGCCTCGCAAAACGGTGTCCAACTGGACTGCGAAATTGCCGAGGAAGAATTGATAGTCCTCGGCGATCCGACGCAGCTGACGCGTGCGTTCCAGAATGTCATTGTGAATGCCATCCAGGCTGCGACCGAGAAGCATGGCAAGGTGGTTGTGAATTGCCAGGCAAAGGACCTTTACGCTGATATCCAGGTGCGAGACACCGGATACGGAATTGCTGAAGACGAAATTGGGAAAATCTTCGAACCCTATTTCACGACCAAACAGGGGAAAAACGGCACCGGCCTCGGGCTCTACATTACAAAAAAAGTGATCGACGACCACAACGGATCGATCGAGGTGGCCAGCACCCTGGGAGTCGGAACCACTTTCACCCTGCGGCTGCCGCTGCACGATAAGTAAACTGCAGTTTCACTTGTCAGGCCGCGACAGTTTCGTTTTGCTGCGAGCGTGTCGTCTGCTTACCGGATCGCTTCGCCGTTTTTAATTCGCCTCGCCGGCGTTCCATTTGATGTTCTTGAGGAGCTTGCGACGCCAAACGTTCTCGCCGCCGCGCGCCATCTACTTGCGCGGGAAAACGAACTCCATCAGGTCAAAAATACAGCTCTGGAATTTGTCACTCGCCGTGATAGCGGCCTTAGCTCTGAAGACTTTGCAGCGTGGCGCATCGCCATTCGTCGCGACAAAATTCCCGAGCATAAAATTCCACAACAGCTCCAAGAATACTCGCGGGTCGCGACGGCCGCCAGGCAAGCACGTTCGCAACTGGAAGATCAGCTTGAAGAGGAATTGACCGGAGCGCGCAGGGCGCTGCTGCAAACCAGCCAGCGGATTCTTCCGCGCTATCTCGTCTTCGGCTCGGGCGATGTTCATCACCTGATCGATCACTCCGGCGGCGAGCTTCCGCCGCGCAATAGTCGGAACCGCGAACGGGAACGTCACCTTCTCCTTTATCTCCAGCGTATTGCCGCGAAGAACGATACCTTTGGCGAATTCGGCCCTTCCGCCTGGGGTTCGGCCATTCAAAGTGGTTCCCTGAATTTTGAACCGCGTCCGGGGATCGCGCGTCGCGAAGTCTTTCTCGAACGCTGGACGGCGCATGCTCTGGCCGCAGCGATCAATTCCGACCCGCAAACCTTTTTGGAGCGCCGGCCACGGCTTAATCCGAATGGCATTCTGAACGACAATCATCTCATCTTCGTGGATAGCGGGGACGTGGTCGCTCTTACGCCGTCGGAAATAAAACTTGTCAGGCAATGCAATGGCACAACGTCAATCCACGCGCTGATTCAGTCCGCGAATGGAGACAGGTCCGCTGCGGCGCGCGTCAATGGAGGGCTCGATCTTATGCGCAATTTGATCGCCAAAAAGATCCTGATCGCTGCGCTGGAAGTCCCGGCACTCGAACCCTTCGCCTTCCAGACTTTGCGTGAGGATATCGCGGCCTGGAATGAGGGACCGGCGCGGGAGCGTTGGTTGCGGCTTGCTGATTTACTAATTAAGTCCAGCGCGGACTTTTCAGAAATAACCGAGCCAAATCAGCGCCAAGAAATTTTATCTGCGGCGCGCGCGCAACTTTCGCGACTCGGCGCGGAACGCAAACCAGGTCAGCGCTCGCTTTATGCCGCGGTCAATCCGATCGCGGAAGAATGTTTTCGCGATTGCGAATTCGAAATCAATGAAACGATGCTCGACGAAGTCGTAACCGACGCCGAACCATGGATCGATTTTTGGCGCGATAATTATGCTTTCGTTGCGTCGCGCGTTGCCGCCGGTTTGCGCTTGGTATTAAACAAGGTTGGGAAAAATGCGCTGCCGCTGCCCGCGTTCCTGCGCACCTGTGAAACGGCCAGGCTTCCCTTAACCGGTCCGGGCCTCGTTGGCCTGGCCGTGATGGCGTTTCAGGAAATTAAAGCTGCTTTTCGAGAACGACTGAAACCGCACGCCCACCTCTCTGAGTACGAACTCACTGTCGCGGATTGCCATTTTGTGCGCGAAAATTTTTCCTACCAGAAATTCGACGAATTCACTTTCCCTTCCGCCGATTTGCAACTTGCCACCAAATCACTGGACGCGATTTCGCGAGGCGAATATCGCTGGATCGTCAGCGAGTTGCATCCGGCCGCCGCCGCCTTGCATCATTGTATGTACTGGAGTTGCCCCGATCACGATGCTCTTTCCCGTGCTCTTCAATCAAGTACTAGCGGTAAACCATTTTTTCATTTCGGTTTCTTCGCCGCTGATTTTACCGCGCATACTACGGTGCGGATTTTCGATGCCCTGCCAGAGCAAGCAATCTTCGCTTCGCCTCAGCGCGGTAATCCGCGCTGGCACTCCGTTTCGCCAGCGCAGGCTGAAGTTTTCATCGCGGAAGATGGCGACGTCGCCCTTCGCGCGAGTGGTCAATATCTCGGTTCTTTTGCCCGCAATTGGATCATTCCGCTTGGGTTTCATCCATTCCAATTCGGATTGGCGCCGCAGACACCGCGGCTCCGTTGCGGGCGCGTAATTGTCCAACGCCGCAGCTGGACCGTCTCCAGTGCGGAAATGGGTGGTGGGAATTTCTCCGGCATTTCGCCAGAACTGGTTCTCGCCGTTGAAAGATTGCGCGCCGCCAAAGATTGGCCCCGCTTTGTTTATATTCGCCCGACCGAACAGGCTCTGCGGCGCAGCGGCGCGGAAGGCCGCGACAAAGATACCAAACCGGTTTTTATCGATCTCGAAAGTTATCTTTTCCTGGAAATTTTTCATCGCTGGCTGAGTAAGGCCGGCGAATTGGAAATTACTGAAATGTTACCCGCGCCCGACGACCTTTGGTGGCAAGAAGCCGATGGCCGCCGCACTTTCGAGCTGCGCACGCTGATCGTCCCACGATGACACGATGAAAATCATTGCCATCGCGAATCAGAAGGGCGGCGTTGGCAAAACAACGACGACGGTAAATCTCGGCGCGGCACTGGCGGAACGCGCCCAACGCATTCTGCTCATCGATCTCGACCCGCAAGGCAACGCCACCAGCTCCCTCGGAATGCAGGACTTCGAAGGAGAAAGCCTCTACGATCCTTTGCTAGGCGAGACCGCAATTGCTGACAAAATTTTGCCGACCCGATTAGATCATCTTTTTCTCGTTCCAGCCGACCTCGATCTTGCCGGCGCGGAAGTCGAGATTGCCCGCATGCCGGATCATTTGCTGCGACTGGCCCGAACACTGCAACCTTTGCGTGCGGACAGCGCCTTCGATTTTGTTTTGCTCGATTGTCCCCCTTCACTGGGAATTCTCATGAGCAACGCCCTCGCAGCGGCCGATGAAATTCTGACCCCGATTCAATGCGAATACTTCGCGCTGGAAGGTCTGGTCAAAATTGTGCGCGTAGTCGAGCAAGTGCGCGATTCCGGAGCAAATCCGAATATCCAAATCGGCGGTATTCTCATGACGATGTTCGACAGCAGGACAAATTTGAGCGCACAGGTAGTCGCGGAGGTGCGTCAACATTTTGCCGCAAAAGTTTACGACACCGTCATTCCCCGAACGGTGCGCTTAAGCGAGGCACCGAGTTTCGGCAAAACCATTTTGGAATACGACAAGAGCGGGGCCGGTGCGCGCGCCTACCGTACTTTGGCGGAGGAATTCATTCGGCGCCACACCCCAGTTGCAGCCACCGCTCCCGAGTAATCGCGAAAACAAATGTCGCGAAACCTCTAAAGGTCGTCTCCCTTTCCAGAATCATTCCATTTTTTGCCGCCACTCGGAGCGATGGGTGATTTTCGGGATGAATCAAAGAGATGACGTAATCGAGTTTTAGGTCGCGAAAACCATGATCGCGAACGGTGCGCGCTGCTTCACTAGTGAGTCCCCGGTTCCAACAAGGGCTGTCCAATCTGTAACCAATCTCAATTTCCATTTTGCCATCGACTTCGTGGTGAAAAAAGCCGCGGTAGCCCGCAAGCGTTTCGCTCGATCGCACAATCATGGCGAATTGTGATGGCATACCATCTCGGTCCCAGCCGATCACTTTATCGAGGAAACTCTTCGTTTGCTCTTGCGTCATCGGCCCCGTCGAGAAACGCATGAAATCCTTGTTTGCCATTAATTCCGCCATGCGATCGAGATCGTCGGCGGCGAATGGACGCAGAATTAAGCGCGGAGTTTCGAGGATCATTTTGCCGCCTTGTGACGCAATCCGTGGCCGCGGCATTCGATCAATCACATACAATTCGGAGTCGAGCTGCGACTCATAATTAAAGATGCGAGCGGACGGAC
>WNGC01004228.1_pt1 | contig 14510 bp, 11 predicted proteins | sample 5400051 | NCBI WGS metagenome assembly WNGC01 (sample SAMN13153368, study PRJNA577476) | soil metagenome | isolation source: 20 cm soil or saprolite under grassland replicate 2 | place: USA:California | collected 2016-06-15 | reverse complement strand
TGGCACTACCGGTGACGGATTCGCAGGGCCGGGCAACCGAGCTGAGCGTCATCGAGCGTTTTCTGGCCGAACGCGGCGTCACCCACTGCCCCGATCCGCGGACAATCGCAATGTCGGGCCAATCCGAGCTCGTCTGGGACAAGATGAAACGCAAATGGGTGCGCTCGGCAGCGCAGGAGATCGCAGCGCCAGCCGTCGGCTGAACGCCGATAGCTGTCGGACCGGCGCATGTTGATGTGGACTTCCAGCATGCGCCGGTACAAGGTGATCCGGTCCCCTGGGGCAGCGTAAAAATTTCACCACAGCACCGGCGTGCGAGGTCGCGCGCCGTTGGCCGGGATTTTGCAGCGCGTCGGGACGGGCGGAGTCTTTAAACACGATGACCCAGCGTTTTTGGGCGGCGGCGTTTGCCGCCGAGTTCAGGATGTCGCGATGAATGCAATCTCGCTCTTCGGGGCAAGCCCCTCGGCCGGTGTCTGGTTCGGGATTCTGCTCGTTCTGAGTGCCCTGAGCATGGCGTCTGCGCCGCCCGAGTGGCGCTGGCAGATACGGCAGCCGCGCACCATTCCGCTCTGCTTGCCGGCCAGCGGACTGCTCGGCCTGGCAATGGCATCAACCATGGCTGCGATCATGCGGCCGGAATTGTTCGCCGCGGCCTTCGGCGTGATCTAGGCGAGCTCCCGGCAGGGCGCCGTGGGCTTCTGCCGTCGGCAACTCGCTCTTATGATGCCGCCCCGATGATCCACAGGCGGGGCACGCCGGATGACGCAATTCGACGCAATCGTGATCGGCGGCGGGCTCGTCGGCGCGGCGATCGGCTATGGGCTCGTGCGGGACGGCCTTAGAGTCGCGATTGTCGACGAAGGCGACATCGCGTTCCGTGCCTCGCGCGGCAATTTCGGCCTGGTCTGGGTGCAGTCGAAGGGCCTCGGCGCGCCCCACTACCAGCGCTGGACCCGGCTCTCGGCCGAGGAATGGCCGGCTCTCGCAGCAGAACTCGGCGAACGGACCGGCATCTCGGTGGGGCTGGAGCAGCCCGGCGGCCTGCAGCTGTGCCTCGGCGAGGAAGAGCTGGAGAAACGCCGCGCCATGATGGAGCAGATGCGGCGCGAGGCCGGCAATTTCGGCTTCGAATACCGCATGCTGGACCGAAGCGAGCTCGCCGGTATTTTGCCGGGGCTCGGTGCGTCGGTCGCCGGCGCCTCCTGGACGCCCTATGACGGCCATGCCAACTCGCTGAACCTGCTGCACGCGCTGCATAAAGGCTTTGGCGAGCGAGGCGGCACCTATCTGCCGGGTCGCACCGTCATCGAGGCGCACGCCGCGCCGCACGATTTCCGGGTCGAATTTGCCGGCGAGACGATCGTCGCGCCCAAAATCGTGCTCGCCGCGGGGCTCGGCAACGCCAAGCTGGCGCCGCTGTTCGGCCTGTTGGCGCCGGTCCGCCCACAGCGCGGGCAGATCCTCGTGACCGAGCGCACGAACCGCATCTGGCCTCTTCCGCTCGGCAGCCTGCGGCAGACGCAGGAAGGCACCATCATGCTCGGCAGCAGCGAGGAGGATGTCGGTTTCGACACCGGGCAGAAGCCGGAGATTATGCGCAATATTGCGCGCCGCGCGGTGCTGTGCTTCCCGTGGATCGCGGAGTTGCAGATCGTGCGCGCCTGGGCGGCATTGCGCGTCATGCCGCCTGACGGGCTGCCGATCTACGATGAGTCCGAGGAATTTCCCGGCGCCTTCACCGCCAATTGCCACAGCGGCGTCACCCTGGCGGGCGCGCACGCCAATGCCTTTGCGCCGATGGTCACCGCGGGCGCTCTCGATCCGATGATGATGCCGTTCTCGGCCAAGCGCTTCGATGTTTCGGCCGCGGCCTGACGCCCCCGCCGCGACGGTGGAGGTCGAGGTCGACGGCCGCACCGTTCGCGTACCCGAGGGTGCCTCGGCCGCCGCCGCGGTCCTCCTTGCCGGACTCGCGAGCCTTCGCGACACACCTGTGACCGGCAGCGCGCGGGCGCCCTATTGCATGATGGGCGTCTGCTTCGAGTGCCTCGCGGAGATTGACGGCGTGCCCAACCGGCAAAGCTGCATGATCGCCGCGCTGCCCGGCATGCGCATCCGCCGCCAGCGCGGCGCGCGGGACATCGACCCGGAGGATGTGCCCGACACCATCCCCTCCTTTCCGATCCCCGCCCCCCGCAGCGGCGGCGCATGATGGTCGATCTCGCGATTGTCGGCGCCGGGCCGGCCGGCATGGCTGCGGCGGCGCTCGCGGCGAAGCTCGGGCTCGACACGCTGCTGATCGACGAGCAGGAAGGGCCGGGCGGCCAGATCTACCGCGCGATCGAGCGTGCCGACACCACGGGCTTGTCGCCGCTCGGCGCCGATTATCTAGCGGGTCAGCCCCTCGTCGCGGCGTTGCGGGCGAGCGGCGCCCGCTACCGCCCGGCGACGACGGTCTGGCATATCGACGCGGACGGCATGCTGTCCCTGGCAAGCAATGGCGCAAGCGACACGGTCGACGCCCGGCGCATCCTGCTCGCGACCGGCGCGATCGAGCGGCCGGTGCCGATCCCGGGCTGGATACTGCCCGGCGTCATGACGGTGGGCGCGGCGCAGATCCTGCTGAAGACTGCCGACCTCGTGCCGGACGGGCGGGTCGTGCTCGCGGGCCAGGGCCCCCTGCTTTATCTCGCTGCGCTGCAGCTGGCACGGGCCGGCGCGCCGCCGGCGGCGCTCCTCGAGACGACACCGCACGAAAACTACCATGCCGCGCTCCGCAACCTCGGCGGCGTCTGGGCGGGCCGCCATGCCCTTGCGAAAGGGTTGGGCTGGCTGCTTTCGCTGCGCCGGGCAGGCATTCCGGTGCGGCGCGGTGTTCGCGGTTTGCGCGCCATCGGCCGAGAACAGGTCGAGAGGGTCGTCTGGGACGGCGGCGAGATCGCCGCCGACCACCTGTTTCTGCACGAAGGCGTGATCCCGAACACGCAGATTAGCCTCGCGCTGCAGCTCGACCATCGCTGGGACGAGGGGCAATTGTGCTGGCGCCCGGAAACCGACGAGTGGGGCCGCACCAGCCTCCCGAACATCGCGATTGCCGGCGATGGCGCCGGCATCGCCGGCGCCGAGGCGGGGATCCTGTCGGGGCGGCTCGCCGCGCTCGATGCCGCCGCCACGCTTGGCCGGATCGACGACGCCGAACGCGACCGGCGAGCGCAGCCGATCCGCGCGGCGCTCGCCCGCGAGCGCGCGATCCGGCCGTTTCTCGACGCGCTCTACCGACCGGCGCCGACGGTTCTGATGCCCTCCGAAGACAGCGTGATTGCCTGCCGATGCGAGGAGGTCACGACAGGCCAGATCCGGCGCGCGGTCCGGCTCGGCGCGCCGGGACCGAATCAGCTGAAGGCTTTCACCCGCTGCGGCATGGGACCATGTCAGGGTCGCATCTGCGGGCCGATCGTCAGCGCGGTCATTGCCGAAGCCCGAGGAGTCCCGATCCCGGAAATCGGCACCTATCGCCCGCGCGCCCCCTACAAGCCGATCACGGTGGGCGCCCTTGCAGGCTGGGAAGCCGCCGGATAGTGCCCACGCCGGCGATGCGGAACCCGAGCGACACCCCAAAGATCAGCAGGAAACTGCGCCCGGACGATGCTATTTTGATCCGCTGACCGTAACGAGGGTGGCAAGCAGGCGGGGCGGGTCACCCAAGGAGAGCCAATGACCGAACGCGAATTGCGCGACCTGATCGCGGCGGTGAAGGTGGGCGAGGTGTCGCGCCGCACTCTTCTGCGAGGAATGGCGGCGGTCGGCCTTTCGGCGCCGTTCGCTAACCTCCTGCTGTTGCAGGCCGGCGTCGCGCAGGCCGCCGACAAATTCGACTACAAGCCGACGAAGGCGGGCGGCGGGGGGCCGCTGAAGACGCTGTACTGGCAGGCCCCGACCCTCCTCAATCCGCATTTCGCGATCGGCACGAAGGACCAAGAGGGCTCGCGCATCTTCTATGAGCCGCTCGCCGGCTGGGACAATGACGGCAATCTGGTGCCGATCCTCGCCGCCGAGATCCCGGAGACAGAGAATGGCGGGATTTCGCAGGACAGCACGGTCGTCACGTGGAAACTCAAAAAGGACGTGCAGTGGCACGACGGCAAGCCGTTCACCGCCGACGACGTCGTGTTCAATTGGGAATACGCGGCCGACCCTGCGACTGCGGCGACGACGATCGGCAGCTACAAGGACATCAAGGTCGAGAAAGTCGACACCCATACCGTTCGCATTCGCTTCCCAAAGCCGACGCCGTTCTGGGCCGATGCCTTTGTCGGCCAGCGTGGCATGATCGTCCCGAAGCATCTGTTCGAAAATTACAAAGGCGGCGCCTCGCGCGACGCGCCGGCGAACCTGAAGCCGGTCGGCACCGGCCCCTACAAATTTGTCGACTTCAAACCGGGCGATCTCGTGACGGGCGAGCGCAATCCGAATTACCACCTGCCCAACCGGCCCTATTTCGACACGATCGAGATGAAGGGTGGCGGCGATGCTGTATCGGCGGCGCGCGCCGTCATCCAAACCGGCGAATACGATTACGCCTGGAACATGCAGGTCGAGGACGAGATTCTCGTGCGGCTCGAAGACAACGGCAAGGCGCGCGGTCGGGCGGAGATTTTCTCGAGCGGCAATATCGAGCATATCGAGATCAACAACACCGATCCCTGGACCGAGGTCGACGGCGAGCGTGCCAGCGCCAAGACCAAGCATCCGCTGTTCAGCGATCCTGCGGTGCGGCAAGCGCTGGCGCTGCTCGTTGACCGCGACTCCATCGAGAAGCACATCTATGGGCGGACCGGCATCGCAACCGGCAATTTCGTCAACAACCCGCCGAAATTCGTCTCGAAGAACACGCGCTGGGAATTCAATATCGAGAAGGCCAACCAGCTGCTGGAGCAGGCGGGCTGGAAGCGCGGATCGGACGGCATCCGCGCCAAGGACGGCAAGCAGCTCAAGCTGGTTTACCAGACCTCGATCAACGCGCCGCGGCAGAAGACCCAGGCGATCGTCAAGCAGGCCTGCCAAAAGGCGGGCATCGATGTCGAGCTGAAGTCGGTTACGTCCTCGGTCTATTTCTCTTCGGATGTCGCGAACCCCGACACCTATTCGAAATTCTATACCGACATTCAGATGTTCACGACGACGATGGGCGAGCCCGACCCCACCCAATTCATGCGCCAGTTCCTGTCGTCCGAGATCGCCTCGAAAGAAAACAAATGGCAGGGGCGCAACATCACGCGCTGGCGCAACGAGGAATACGACAAGGCCTACACCGCGGCGGAAGGCGAGCTCGATCCGGTGAAACGAGCCGCCCTGTTCATCAAAATGAATGATCTGGTCGTCGGCGAACCGAATGTCATCCCGGTCATGTACCGCCCGCGGGTCTCGGCGATCTCGCAGAAGCTGAAGACCCATCTCAGCGGCTGGGACAACGATTTGTGGGATGTGCGGAACTGGTACCGCGAGACGTGAGAGCGCGCTTCGCCGCATTGAATAGCCGCGGATCGAACCGGGGAATGAAGCCGACAAGCCCCGCCCCATGAGCCGCTATCTGCTGCGCCGGCTATTGATCGTCGTGCCGAGCCTCCTCGGCATCAGCGTCGTGCTGTTTACGGTACTGGCGCTCGCCCCGGGGGATCCGTTTGGCGAGCTAGCCACCAACCCTAATGTGCCGCCCGAGGTCGGAGCGGCGTTGCGGGCGAAATTCGGGCTCGATGACCCGGTATGGCTGCGTTACCTGCATTGGCTCGTCGCGATGCTGCGCGGCGATTGGGGCTTCTCCTTCATCAGCCGAGTGAATGTCGACACGCTGATCCTTCAGCGCCTCCCGGCAACCCTCCTCGTGATCGGCTCGTCGCAGATTTTGGCGTTGCTGGTTGCTCTCCCGGTCGGCGTTTTGGCGGCGACGCGGCCCTATTCGGTGTTCGACCAGGTCGCCAACACCTTCGCGTTCATCGGCTTCTCGTTGCCGACTTTCTTCACCGGGATCCTGTTCATCCTGGTGTTCAGCATCTATCTCGACTGGCTCCCCTTCGTGTTCCGCGCCGATCTCGCGGCGACCGGCTGGCGCTGGTATTGGGAGATGTTTCGTCAGTCGATCATGCCGGTCGCTGTTTTGGGCTTGTTTCAGGGCGCGTCATGGACCCGGTATGTGCGTTCCGCGGTGCTGGACGTGATCCGCCTCGATTACGTGACGACGGCCCGCGCGAAAGGGATCGCCGAGCGGGCGGTCATCACGCGGCATGTCGTGCGCAACGCGCTGATCCCGGTCGTGACATTGGTCGCGCTGTCAATGCCGGCGGTGTTCGGCGGCGCGATCATCACCGAGCAGATCTTTCGCGTCCCCGGTATCGGCTCGTTGCTGATCACCTCGATCCTGGCAAACGACACGCCGGTTATCATGGCCGTTACCTTCGTCTTCGCCTGCCTCGTGATCCTGTTCAACCTAGTCGCCGATATCCTCTATGGCTGGCTCGACCCTCGCATCTCCTACCGCTGATCCCGCGATCGTCGGCATCGGCCGGGAGCGACACGTCTCGCTTGCCGGAGAAGCGTGGCGCCGCTTTCGGCGACATCGTCTGGCAGTCGCGAGCCTCGCCGTTCTTGCGCTGATGATCCTCGGCGTCGCGGCGGGGCCGCTGGTCTGGCAAATCCCGATCAACGATATCGATTTCGGCGCCCGCCTCGCGGGCCCGTCCTGGGCGCATCCGTTCGGCACCGACGATCTCGGCCAGGATCTCTTCGCGCGCATGCTGTACGGCGGCCGCATCTCGCTCTCGGTCGGCCTGTCGGCGATGGCGGTGGCGGTCGTCGTCGGCATCATCGTCGGCTCGATCGCCGGTATTTCGCGCGGCTGGGTCGATGCAGGGCTGATGTGGCTGACGGATCTGTTCCTGTCCCTGCCCGCCCTTCCGGTGCTGCTGCTGCTGATTTACCTGTTTCGTGATTCGCTGAAGGCTGTCGTCGGGCCGCAGCTCGGCGTGTTTTTCCTGATTGTGGTGGTGATTGGGGGCTTCCGGTGGATGCCGGTGGCGCGGCTCGTGCGGGCGCAGTTCCTGTCCTTGCGCGAGAAGGAATTCGTGGAGGCGGCGCGGGCGCTCGGCGCCTCGAAATGGCGCCAGGTCGTGCGTCATATCCTGCCCAATTCGCTCGGGCCGGTCATCGTCGCCGGCAGTGTCGATGTCGCCGCGGCGATCATCCTCGAATCGACGCTGTCGTTTCTCGGGCTGGGTTTCCCGCCCGATATTCCGACCTGGGGCCGCATCCTGTTCGACGCCAAGGATTATCTCGATATCGCGCCGCATTGGGCCTTGTTCCCCGGCGCCGCGATCTTTCTCGCGGTGTTGACGATCAACTATATCGGCGACGGGCTGCGCGACACGCTCGACCCGCGCAGGGTGATGTGAATTTGCAAAATCGTCCCGGAAATCGCCCCGGCCAGCACCTGCTCGAAATACGCGGGCTGAAGACGCATTTCGCGACCGAGGACGGCATGGTGCATGCGGTCGACGGCGTCGATCTCGCGATCGATCGTGGCGAGACGCTCGGCGTCGTCGGCGAATCGGGCTGCGGCAAAACCGTCACGGCGCTCTCTGTCCTGAAGCTGATCGCGACGCCACCCGGACGGATCGTCGCCGGCCAGATCCTGTGGCGGGGCCGCGATCTGGTGCCGCTGAGCCCCGACGAGATGCGTTCCATCCGCAGCAAGGAAATCGGCATCGTCTTCCAGGAGCCGATGACCTCGCTGAACCCGGTCTATACCGTGGGCGCGCAGATCGCCGAGACGGTGCGGGAGCATGAAGGGCTCGGTCGCCGCGCGGCGCTCGAAAAAGCCGTCGAGATGCTGCGCCTCGTCCACATCCCGAACGCGCAGCGCCGGGTGCACGATTATCCGCATCAGTTCTCGGGCGGCATGCGGCAGCGCGTGATGATTGCGATGGCATTGTCGTGCAATCCGCAGCTGCTGATCGCGGACGAACCCACCACCGCGCTCGATGTCACGATCCAGGCGCAAATCCTCGAGCTGATTGCCGAAATGAAGGAGCGCTTTGGCATGGCGGTGATGCTGATCACTCATGCGATGGGCGTCGTCGCCGAAACAGCGCAGCGGGTCGCGGTCATGTATGCCGGCAAGGTCGTCGAGGAAGCGCTGGTCGGCGAGCTGTTCAGCCGCCCCCGCCACCCCTATACGCGTGGGCTGATCCGCTCGATTCCGCGCATCGACCGGGCCGGCCGCAAGGAGCGGCTTGCGGCGATCGCCGGCGTCGTGCCGAGCCTGTTGGAGCCGCCGCCGGGCTGCCGGTTTGCCGCGCGCTGCGAGTTTGCGATGCCGGTCTGCACTGCGGCAACACCGCCGCTGCGCCGGATCGAGACCGACCATGAGGTCGCCTGCGTATTATGAGCGTCCCCGGCGCCGACCAGCCCTCCGGTGAGCCGCTGTTGCGGGTGAAGCACCTGGTGAAGCATTTTCCGCTGAAAGGCGGGCTGCTGTCGCGCAATGCCGAGCGCGTTCATCAACGACAGGACGCTGCATCCTGCGCCTCGTCGAGCCGACCTCGGGCGAGATCTGGTTCGAAGGCGAGGACACGACGGCGCTGTCCGGCGGCGAATTGCGCGCGCTCTGCCGCGATATGCAGATCATCTTTCAGGATCCCTACGCCTCGCTCGACCCGCGCATGACAATCGGCGCGATCATCGGCGAGGCGCTCGTGATCCACGGGCTCGCGAGAACCCGGCAGGCCTTCGAGGACCGCGTTGTCGAACTGCTCGAAACCGTCGGCCTCAACGCCGATCAGATGCGGCGCTATCCGCACGAATTTTCCGGCGGGCAGCGACAGCGCATCGGGATCGCCCGCGCGCTTGCGGTGTCACCGAAGCTGATCGTCTGCGACGAGCCCGTCTCGGCGCTCGACGTGTCGATCCAGGCGCAGGTCATCAACCTGCTGGAAGATCTGCAGCAGCAATTCGGCCTGACCTATCTGTTCATCGCGCACGATCTGTCGGTCGTCGAGCACATCAGCACGCGGGTCGCGGTCATGTATCTTGGCCGCATCGTCGAGATCGCGCCGGCCGAGGACCTCTACGCGACCCCGCTGCACCCTTACACCGAGGCGCTCTTATCCGCGGTGCCGATCCCCGATCCGGGCGTCAAGCGCCGGCGTATCGTGCTTCAGGGTGATGTGCCGAACCCGATCAACCCGCCCTCCGGCTGCCATTTCCACACCCGCTGCCCGATCCGGCAATTGCCCTTCTGTGCCGAGAACGCGCCGCCGTTGGAGGAGAAGCGCCCGGGCCACTGGGTCGCCTGCCATTTCCGCGGCTAGACCGCACAGCCGAAATGCTGCGCTAAGGGTTGCGCCAAAGCGCATTTCGCTTTTGGATGCGCCCGCCCCCGGTTCAGCAGCAATGGCCCCCACGATGACCGCACACCCGCTAGCACCGCTTCTCGCCCCGAGCTCGGTCGCGATCTTCGGCGCGTCCAACGACCCAACCCGCATCAGCGGCCGCTCGCTGCGCTATTACCGCGAGGCCGGCTACAAGGGTGGGCTCTACCCGATCAACCCGACGCGTGACACGGTGCAGGGGCTGACGGCCTATCCCGATCTCGCCTCGGTGCCAGGGGCGGTCGATTGCGCGGTTATTGCGGTGCCGGCGAACCTTGCCATCGAGGCGATGGAGAGCTGCGTCACCAAGGGCGTCAAAGGCGTCGTCATGTTCACCGCCGGCTTTGCCGAGATCGGACCCGAAGGCCGCGCGATGCAGGAACGGATCACCCAGATCGCGCACGACAGCGGCATCCGGCTGTGCGGGCCGAATTGTCTCGGCCTCTTCAACATGCGTACCGGACATACGCCGACCTTCAGCTCGTTTCTCGAGGAAGGCCCGACCCAAGCCGGCCCGCTCGGCATGGTGACGCAATCGGGTGCGTTCGGGACGCATCTGCTGGCGTTGGCGGCGCGTCGCGGCATCCAGGTCGGCGTGTGGATGAGCACCGGCAACGAGGCCGATGTTGCCGTCGCCGACGGCATCTCTTTCATGGCCGATGATCCCGAGACGCAGGCGATCGCCTGTTATGTCGAGGCGATAAAGGATGGCGCGCTGTTCGCCGAGGCGGTCGCGCGCGCCCGCAACAACGGCAAGCCGGTCATCGCGATGAAGGTCGGCGGGTCGGCGGTCGGCGCCGCCGCGGCGGCTTCCCACACGGCTTCGCTCGCCGGCAGCGATGCAGTCTACGACGCCGCGTTGCGGCAGCTCGGCGTCGAGCGGGCGCGGACGCCCGAAGATCTGATCGAGATTGCCTATGCCTGCACGCGCGGCCGGCTGCCGTCCTCGCGCCGCCTCGCGGTCATGACGATGTCGGGCGGCGCCGGCGTGCTGATGGCCGATGCGGCCGAGGAAGAAGGGGTCGAGCTGACCCCGCTCTCGGAGGAATCGCAGAAGGAGGTGCTGTCCTGGGTGCCATTCGCGGCGCCGCGTAACCCGGTCGATGTGACGGCGCAGGCGCTCAACGATCCGTCAATCCTCGACAAGAGCTTCGAGCTGCTGTTCGGGAAGGAGAATTTCCCGGCGATGATCGGCTTTTTCACGACCTGGGCGAGCTCGCCGCAGATGGCCGAGCCGCTGTTCAAATCGGTCACCGGCGCGGCGGCGCGCTATCCCGACCGCTATTTCGCCTTGTCGGCGATCGCCTCACCCGAGATGCAGCGTCGCTATGAGGCAGCCGGGGTCGGGCTGTTCGAGGACCCATGGGCGGCGGTTGCAGCGGTCGCCGGCGCGATGCGCTGCGCCGAGCGCATTGCGACGCCGCCCTTGCCCATGCCGCCCGTGCCGAAGAACCTGCCGCCGTTGCCGCAAGGCCGCATCGCCGAGCACGAGGCGAAGCGCATTCTCGCCGAGGCTGGCGTGCCGATCCTCGACGAACGTCTCGTCACGAATGCCGGTCAGGCCGCCGCGGCCGCAGTCGAAATCGGCGAGCGACTCGTCTTGAAGATCGTCTCGCCCGACATCCCGCATAAGACGGAGATGGGCGGCGTCATGCTCGACGTGCCGGCGAGCGAGGCCGGCGCCGCCTTCGATCAGATCGTGCAGCGCGTCTCGGCGCGGGCGCCGCGCGCCAAGATCGACGGCGTCTTGCTGTCGCCGATGGTCAAGGGCGGCGTCGAGATGATCCTGTCGTCATGCTCGGCCTCGGCGGCATCTTTGTCGAGGTATTGCGCGATGTCACTTTCCGCATCGCGCCGTTCGGAATCGAGGAGGCGCACAACATGATCCGCGAGCTGCGCGGCGCCGCGATCCTCGAAGGCGCGCGCGGCCAGCCTCCCTGCGACATCGACGCGCTCGCCGTCGCTTTGTCGAAGCTCTCGGTGTTTGTCGCGGCGCAGAAGGGGCAATTCACGAGCATCGACGTCAATCCGCTGTTGGTCCGGCCAAAAGGCCAGGGCGCGGCGGCGCTCGACGCGCTGATTTTGACCCCATCCGCCGTCGCGAACGATGACGAGGTCGCGCCCTAACAGTCACGGACCTAGCGGCCCGCCACACGCGCCTTGACCAGCTCCGGGGTAGGTTTCGGCATTGATGCGGCGGCAGCTTCAGGCACGCCGGCGCGAGCGAGCTTGACCAGCGCCTGCATGAGGCGCGCAACGCCGGCGAGGCGCTCCTTCTCTTCATCCCAATTGCGCAGATAGACGAGCCGCTGATCGGGGCGCAGCCGCAGCGTCCCGGAATTCTTCTGGATCAGCTCGACGAGCCCCTGCGGGTTCGCAAACCGGTTGCCGCGCAATGTGATGACCGCGCCCTTCGGCCCGGCCTCGACCCGCTCGACCCCGGCTTCGCGGCAATCGCGCTTGATCCCGATGATTTGCAATAGGTTCTCGACCTCGGGCGGCAGCGGACCGAAGCGGTCGATCAACTCGGCAGCAAAGGCGTCGCGCTCGCGCCGGCTCGACAATTGCGCGATGCGGCGATAAAGCCCGAGCCGCACACCGAGGTCGGCGACATAGGTCTCCGGTATCAGCACCGGCATGCCGATCGTGATCTGCGGCGTCCATTCCTCGGGTGCAGTCTCGTCTCCGCCGGCGCTGCGTGCCGCCGCGACCGCCTCTTCCAGCATGTGCTGATAGAGTTCGATGCCGACCTCGCGGATATGGCCGGATTGCTCGTCGCCGAGAAGATTGCCGGCGCCGCGGATATCGAGATCGTGGCTCGCCAGCTGGAAGCCGGCGCCGAGCGTATCCAGGGTCTGCATGACGTCGAGGCGGCGCTGCGCCGTCGCCGCCAGTTTTTTCTTCTCGGGTAATGTCAGGTAGGCGTAAGCGCGCAATTTGCTCCGCCCGATACGGCCGCGCAATTGATAGAGCTGCGCCAGCCCGAACATGTCGGCGCGGTGCACGATCAACGTGTTCGCGGTCGGAATGTCGAGACCTGATTCGATAATGTTGGTCGACAGCAGCACATCGAAGGCGCGCTCATCGAACGCGGTCATGACATTTTCGAGCTCGCTCGCCGGCATCCGGCCGTGCGCCATCCCGACGCGAATCTCGGGTACGACGTTTCGCAATTCCTGACGCACTTCGTCGAGATCGGAGATGCGCGGCGCGACATAAAAGATCTGCCCGCCGCGGTCGCGCTCCCTGAGGATCGCCTCGCGGATCACGACGGGATCGAACGGCATCACAAAGGTGCGCACCGCCAGCCGGTCGACCGGGGGGGTCGCGATGATGCTCATCTCGCGCACGCCCGACAGCGCCAGTTGCAAGGTGCGCGGGATCGGCGTCGCGGTCAGCGTCAGCACATGCACATCGGCCTTCAACTGCTTTAGCCGTTCCTTCTGCTTAACCCCGAAATGCTGCTCTTCGTCGACAACAACGAGGCCGAGTTGGTGGAACCGCACGTCTTTGGCGAGCAGCGCGTGCGTGCCGATGACGATGTCGATCTTGCCCTCGGCCAACTCGGCCTTGGTCTGCTTCGCCTCCTTGGGGCTGACGAGGCGCGAAAGTTGCGCGACGCGCACCGGCAAACCGGCGTACCGTTCGCTGAAGCTGCGGAAATGCTGCCGCGCCAGCAATGTCGTCGGCACGATGACCGCGACCTGCGCGCCGGCGAACGCCGTGATGAAGGCGGCTCGCAGCGCCACCTCGGTCTTGCCGAAGCCGACATCGCCGCAAACGAGGCGATCCATCGGCTTGCCCGAGGCCAGATCCGACAGCGTCTCCTCGATCGCGCGCAGCTGATCCTCGGTTTCGGGATAGGGGAAGCGCGCCTCGAATTCGGCATAGAGCCCCTCGGGCGGAACGAGCGTCTCGCCCGGCCGCAACTGCCGCTCGGCGGCAACGCGGATCAATTCGCCGGCGATCTCGCGGATGCGCTGCTTGACGCGCGCCTTGCGTGATTGCCAGGCAACCCCGCCCAGCCGATCGAGCTGCGCGCCGGCCTCTTCCGAGCCATAGCGCGACAGCACCTCGATATTTTCAACGGGCACGAAGAGGCGATCGTCGCCGGCATAAAGCACCTTCAGACAATCATGCGGCGCACCGGCAACATCGATCGTCTCGAGCGCCTCGTAGCGGCCGATGCCATGCTCGGCATGGACGACGAGATCGCCGGAGGAGAGCGCCCCCGCCTCGGTGATGAAATCCTCGAGATTGCGCCGACGACGCGGCGCACGCGCCAGCCGGTCGCCGAGGATGTCCTGCTCGCCGAGCAAGGTCAGGCTGTCGGTCGTGAAGCCCTGTTCGAGCGGCAGGATCGCGAGCCCGACGGCAGAATGCGGCAGGCGCGCGAGCGCTGCGCCGCCGGCGAGCCGGCGCAGATCGGCGAGGCCATGCTCGCGCAATACGGTTGCGAGCCGGTCCGCGGAACCCTCGCTGTAGGCCGCGATCGCGGCATGCCGGCCCGCCTTGCGTTCGGCATCCAGATACTCGCGGACAGCATCGAACAGATTGGCGTTGGGGTTGGCGCGCTCGGTGGCAAAATTCTTGGCTGGCCGCGCCCCGGCATCAAAGCTGTCGGCGCCGCCCTCATCGGGCGCGGCAAATGGCGAGAGCCGGACGACGGCACCGGCGCGCAACCGCTTTTTCCATTCCGCGTCATCGAGGAACATCTGCTCGGGTCGGACCGGGCGATACAGCGGAGCGGTGCTGCGGGGCTGGGCGGCCAGGCTCTGCCGCGCCGCATAGAAATCGGCGATCGAGTCGAGCCGGTGGGTAGAGGCCTCCTCTGCCTGATAATCGAGTGAGATTGCGGTCCTCGACATATAATCGAACAGAGTTTCGAGGGTCTCGTAATAGAGCGGCAGCCAGTGTTCCATCCCGGCATGCCGCCGCCCCGCGCTCACCGATTCGTACAGCGGATCATCGCTGCCGATCGCGCCGAACTGCTCGCGGTAGCGCGAGCGGAAGCGTTCGATCGCGGCGTCGTCGAGCAGGATTTCGCTGACCGGCCGCAGCACGAATTTATCAAGTGCGCCGGTC